>Ga0247609_10002450_pt1 | contig 19696 bp, 12 predicted proteins | sample 172DNAGHGlowgp2_FD_193487 | JGI IMG/M metagenome (GOLD analysis project Ga0247609, IMG submission 193487) | Sheep rumen microbial communities from Palmerston North, Manawatu-Wanganui, New Zealand - 1728 DNA GHGlow gp2 | ecosystem: Host-associated > Mammals > Digestive system > Stomach > Rumen ...
GATATCATATTGCGAAAAAGTATTGCGAAGCGCCTTTTCATACGGTTTTAAACTGGATGCCAGAAGGACCACGTCCGAGTAACGAAGCGGCCTGTATATCTCCTGCTCTTTATCATAGACTTCCAGGCCTTCGGCCATAAGAGTCCTGATACGCTCTGCCACCATGCGGCATTCAAGCTCTTCGCGGCTTCCGCCCTCATCTTCATCCTCGTCTTCATCCGGCTCATCATTTTCACCTGAATCTTCATCCGCTTCTGCAGCCTCATCCGTAAGCAGCACATCTATCTCTGCCTTATATTCATCACCTGCGGCTGTCTTATAATCCGCTCCGACATAAAGCCTGGCGTTCTCATCATAATCCATGCCCGCAGTATCCCCGCGCATTATCACCTCAAAAATAAGGTTAACAAAATCGATAACCTCGCCGCGGCTGCGGAAGTTTTTATTCAGGTCTATGTTGATACCACCGTTTCCCTTTGCATATTCGCGGTATTTTTCGATAAAAAGCTCGGGCCTGGCCTGACGGAAGCTGTATATGCTCTGCTTTACATCACCAACGCAAAAATAATTATCTTCGCGTGCTATGCTCTTTAATATATATTCCTGGACATAATTGCTGTCCTGGTATTCGTCGATAAAGATATGCTCAAAATGCTCCCTGTATTCACAGGCAGCGCGGCTGGGTCTGCCTTCCTCATCCAGCAATATCCTTAGGGCAAAGTGTTCCATATCATTAAAGTCAACAACGCCCTTTTCGCGCTTGCTCTCATCAAAGCTCCTCATAAGCTCCATGCATAGACCGCATAATACCGAAGAGTTATTTTTAAGCGTCTTAGCGGCATCGGCCAGTTGTTCTTCACTCATCGAATACAGCGAAGACAGCGCTTTTAAAATCTGCTTTGCCTCTTCCAGCACAGCCTTTGCCGCTTCAAGAGCTGCGACATCCGTCAGGTCCTTCTTTGATGTCAGTCTGGGCAGGGATGCTGCGCTTAATATGTGGTTCCTTCCTGCATAATCTCCATGGTCCGTGAGCATATCCGCCAGATTTATAAGATACGAAGAACATGAGGTATAACTTGGCGGCAGGTCTCCGCTGTTTTGGCAGATATCCAGAGCACGAATGGCAGCTTTCTTCATCTCAGCGATAAGATCGTCTGCTTTCTTTTTTCCCCAGCCGTACCAGGCACTGCCGTCTATCTCATCGTAACTACAGGGTGCAATATCGGCTGCCGCTTTCTCTAACCACCCCTCAGGATCGGGGTCGCTGAGCGCCGTCTGCAGTAATGAAAGTATTATCTTTCCGGCACGGTCATCCTTAACGGCACTGCAATAGCTGTCCATAAAGTTAAGGAACTCCGCACTGCCTTCTTCATACTTCTTTGTGAGCAGCTCATCCAGGCAATCGCTTAGTAAAAGCTGTCTCTCCGCCTCATCAAGTATCCTGAAGCCGGGGTCCAGATCGATATCCGCAAAATTATTTTTGACCACAAACAGGCAGAAACTGTCTATGGTGGTTATCTGCGCATTGTTTACAAGGGCAGCCTGCCTCTGCATATGCCTGTTTGACGGATCCTGTGCGCAGTATTTTGATATAGCCTTTGCTATACGCTCACGCATTTCCGCTGCTGCCGCACGCGTAAAGGTCACGATAAGACAGCGGTCGATATCAACAGGATGCTTATCATCCGTAAGCAGGGAGATTATCCTCTGTGTCAGAACGGCTGTCTTGCCGCTCCCTGCCGCAGCAGAGACCAGTATATCAGTATCCCTTGTGTATATGACTCTTTTTTGTTCTTCGGTATAGTCCATTTATTCCCTGACCTTCTTAACGGCAGTACGTATCAGTTCCATCGCTTCTTCGCTGTCTGTAACGGCTGCGCCGGACTCACAGCCCGGAAGCGTCTGGTCAAACATACACTCATCCTTATGATCGCAGTACTTGCATCTGTCCGTATCGAGGGGCTTCATATCGTACACGCCCTTTAACATCTCCTGTCCCAGGCTTATAAGCTTAAGCTCGGAATACTCCGTCAGCGCCCTGATATCATCCGGGCTCATCGCAGCTTTGCTGTTTGCTGTCAGTTCCCCTTTTGAAGATACCTGCACGGGTATCACGTCAGACCAGCCGCTGACGTTCTCATCCAGCGCTCTGATCACCTTCATATCACTGCTTATAAGTCCCCTGGGCTTAAGAGCCCTTATTATCTTTTTATCAAGCTCTTCTTTTCCCTTTGCATCCAGCTTTATCATCGGATCGGAAAGGATATAATAGAACAAAGCCGCAGGTTCCGCTCCTTCTCCGGCCGCACGCAGCGCCTCATACAGATATACCGGCAGCTGAAGCTGTTCACCGCTGTATACCCCTTCCGGCTTTAAGACCCTGCTGCCGGATTTGTAATCGGTTATCTTTATATACTTCTTTCCTTCGGATACATACTCATCTATCCTGTCTATCTTACCGGTAAGATGCATATGGATGCCATCCCCCGGCTTTATGTCACGCTCAAAGCCGTATTCATATTTTACGGGCTTAAACTTTCCTTTTGCCAGCTGCCTTCCCACGGTAAGTATACTGCGGCGCAATATCCTTAACATACGCTTTAACATATATGCGCTGGGGGCATCCTGATAAAACTTTTCCGTACCGTACTCTGCCGCAACGGATTCCATTATCCCCGGAAGCCTGGCATCGATATCCTCTGCACTGACCTCTGCCCACGTTTTTTTATCATCTTCAAGGGCTTTCCCGAAGCGCTCGAGCACATCATGGTAGATACTGCCCATATCAAGGTTTCCAAGCTCACTCTCTTCACGTTCCTTAAGCTTAAGCCCGTAGCTTAAAAAGTGCGCATAGGCACAGGCCGCAAAACTCTCCATGCGGCTGACGCTGCCCCTGATAGTTTCCCCGTACAGGTCGCTGATCACTGCTTTATTAAGACTTTCCGGTATATAACGGTAAAACGCGGCCCGTGTTAATCTGTCACATTTTTCCGCCTCTTTTTCACGCATTATGGAATAATCCGTATAGAAAGAGGTTTTATCGGAATCCTGCATCGTCCCCGCCGCATAATCGGAAAGCATCATAGCCATCTCTGTACCTGAAGGCATCTCGTCCCTCTTCCTTCCGGCGCGTACTATCTTAAGATCCGGAAACAGTTCCTTTATCTCCGATATCAGATACGACGGTCTTATTGGATCACCCTTCCTGTCGGAGGCCGAATACGAAAGTACCAGCGTCTGCGAAGGTCTGCCCAGTGTATGATACAGATACAGCCTCTGTATGAACATCTTCTGCCTGGGAGTAGGTGCCAGCGCAAAGCCCGACTCCGCTAAAAACTCCCTGTCTATATCGGATATCATACCTCCCGTTGAAGCAGATGCGGGTATGATCCCGTCATTAAGCCCTGCGAAGAATAACAGCTTTACGGGTTTAAGCCTCGTGCGCTCCATATCACCGATGACTACGCGGTCGGTATCCTGCGGGATCACACCCAGTTTGATCTCCTCGATACCGGATAAGAATATCTCTATAAACTCCTTAAGGCTTATCTCTTCACCTTTAAGGAGTGATGCGGTCTGCTCCAGAAGACGGCAGATCACCTCATATACCTGCTCATATTCTTTTTCACGCTCCCGGTCGCCGTTTGCGCCAAAGTCATCACTGTACTCTGCCAGCTTATCATACGCATCACTTGCGGTGATGAATTCATACAGGGCTTGCGAATATACATCAGCAGCGGCTTTTTTGCCGGGCTTTCTTATACATCCGGTAATATCCCAAATATACTGCCTGGTAGCGTTCACACGCGCAAGCGCTTCATCGTCATCCTTTATATATGACGGTCTTCTGGCAAAGCTCCTGCTGTAGTTCTTCTCACCTCTTATGCCCGTAGCCAGGAGATAATCTTCAAATTCATCGGCTGCTTCTTCATCGACACCGCACATACCGCTTCTTAAAAGATGCATCACGTTGTCAAACGCATAGCCCTTATCCACACATTCCATAGCCGCACGCAGGTATTCCGTAAAAGGATTGTGTTCCAGCTTACGGTTGATATCCACAAAACAGGGGATATCGTATGCCTGTGACATTTCTTCGACATAGCTCGAATAATGCTCCAGATCCCCGCATATTACCGCAATATCCCTGTATGCAAGCGCGCCCTCATGTGTCAGCTTTTTAATACGTCTGAATATCTCAGCGATCTCCTCGCCTGGATTTACTGCGGCGAACGCCTCCAGACTGCCTTCGGTCCCGCCTTTATATACTTCATCTTTTTCCCTGAATATATGCTTATCCAAAAAAGCCAGAGCCGGTGATGCTTCAAAGCGCGGGGATACCCCTCCGAGCAATATGTCATCCCCCCGCTTTGCCCCTGCATTCTCAGCCAGCTGCTGCAGCGAGCGCATGGTCTTCATGCTAAGGGCAAAGAGCCTGTGCTCGTCAAAGTCAGCCTGATATGCAGGCAATTCCTCCACAGGCATGATCACCGTGAATATCAGTTCCTCACAGACGCTCATCAGCTTAAGGATCACATTCTCCTGCACCGGTGTGAAGCCGGTAAAGCCGTCAAAAGCCACCACGCTGCCCTTTAAAAGCTGTGACTTTTCTATCTGCGATGCCAGTATATCCAGTTTTTCTTCTTTGGTGATATAGCGTTCTCCAAGATAGGAATTAAACGCCTCATAGACTTTTCTGAGATCCTTAAGCTTTGCGCATAAGGCTTTCTTCTCCGTTGCATGATCCGACAGCCGCCCTACGCCTTCGGGTCCTATACCGTACTGCATAAATTCGGATATAACGGATTTTACTTCATGTACATAGCCTTTCCGTGAAAGGGACGAACCTATTACCGGAAGCTCACCCTCAAGAGCCGATGCCAGATGCTTGATTATCAGGTTCTTTCCCGTGTCATCAAGCACGATGCGCTCTGCAGATCCCACTTCATCAGCGATCCTGTGACACAGCCTCCCGAAGCTCTGTACATCGATGTTCATGATCCCGCCGTCAGGATGGCGCCCGACGATCTCTTTCTGGGTCTGCATGGTGAACTGGTCCGGGACCACAATAATAAACTGACGCTCCGGCTCAAGGCCGGAACGTCTTATGATCTCATCATGCAGCTTATAACTCTTACCGCTGCCCGAACCCCCTATTATAAAACTAAGCTTCATTTACGATAATAATTCCCTAAGCAATGCGTTGACAGTACCCGGATCAGCCTTACCCTTTGCCGCCTTCATCGTCTGTCCCACAAGGAAGCCTATTGCTTTTTCCTTGCCGGCCTTATAGTCTGCCACAGACTGCGGATTATCTGCGATGACCTGCTCACAGATAGCCTTGATGGCTCCGGAATCGGTCTCCTGCTTTAAGCCCTTTTCCTCAACGTACTGTACCGGATCGATATCATCATCAAACATCTTCTCAAACACTTCCTTTGCAACGGAAGAGTTGATCACTTTCTTTTCCACCAGATCTATAAGTGCTGCAAGATGCTTTGGTGAATAACGTATATCCACAGCATCCATGTTCTTTTCCTTTAACAGACGCAGGGTCTCGACCATCAGCCAGTTGGAAACTTTCTTGGGCTGGCCGCAGATAGCACTGGCCTCTTCAAAGATATCAGCCATGCGCTTATTATCCGTGATGATGCCGATATCATAATCCGGTATGCCGTACTCTTCTTTGTAACGCGCCATCTTCTCCGGTCTGAACTCGGGCTGCTCGCTTTTTATCCTGTCTATCCACTCCTGTGATACATCAAGAGGGATCAGATCGGGATCGGGGAAATAACGGTAATCCTGTGCATCTTCCTTGCTGCGCATAGCATAGGATTCTCCCTTGTTATCGTCAAAACGCCTGGTCTCCTGTATAACGCTGCCGCCGGCTTCGATGATATCTATCTGTCTCTCACGCTCATTCTCTATCGCATGGGTAATGGCAGTAAAGGAATTCAGGTTCTTCATCTCTGTCCTGGTCCCGAACTTGTCACTGCCCACAGGACGCACGGAAAGATTGACATCCGCTCTCATCGAGCCTTCCTGGAGCTTGCAGTCCGATGCTCCCAGATACTGGATGAACATCCTCAGCTTCTCAAGATATGCAATGACCTCTTCCGCACTGCGCATATCGGGCTCGGACACTATCTCTATAAGGGGCACGCCCGAACGGTTGTAATCCACCAGGGACACATCTCCCCACTCATCGTGGATCAGCTTGCCCGCATCCTCTTCCATATGTATCTCATGGATACCTACTTTCTTTTTCCCGCCTGCTTCCGTCTCTATCTCTACATACCCGTTCCTGCAGATAGGCAGATAAAGCTGGGATATCTGGTAATTCTGGGGATTATCGGGATAGAAGTAATTCTTGCGGTCAAACTTGCCGTGTCTGGTGATCTCGCAATTAGTGGCAAGACCTACGGCTATGGCATATTCCACAACCTGTTTATTAAGCACCGGAAGCGATCCGGGCATACCCGTACAGACCGGGCAGGTATGGGAATTCACTTCCCCGCCGAACTGTGTGGAGCAGCCGCAGAATATCTTTGTCTTTGTAGCAAGCTCAACATGCACTTCCAAACCTATGACTGTTTCGTACTCTCTTGACATCAGTCGTTCTCCCTCTTATCCTCATCATTCTCTGTATCATCATCTTCATCGCCGCAGCACCGGCCATTGCCGCAGCCGCAGCCGTCAGCAACATTATTATTGCCGTTATTGCATCCCATCTTCAGCTTTCTGGGCGGCGCGATAAGTATGCCTATGATAATGCCCAAAAGCAAAGCTACCAGGGTCTCAAGGAACATAACCCTGCGGGTTGAAATAACGCTTGCATCCAAATCTTCGAAGTATGCTTTTATTTTCTTCATTTTTCCCTCCATAGTGTATATGATCCGCGAGGTAAGATCCCCAAGCAGGAAAGTTCAGCTTCGGAAATCATAGATTTCCTGCTTCACTTTTTCGCTTCGCTCAGGATGACCGTGGTCCGCTTATCAAAATGCCCCGCGGATCTTTTCGTATGTATATCCGGTACGGATTATAACATCCTCCTTAAAGCAGTCTCCAAAGAGCTGCATACCTATAGGCAGCCCCGCCGCATCCCTGCCGACCGGAATTGACAGTCCGGGTATACCGGCAAGATTTGCGGATATCGTATAGATATCACCCAGATACATCTTCATCGGATCTGACAGGCTCTCTCCCAGCTTAGGTGCCGTAGTGGGTGCCACAGGCCCCAGTATCACGTCATACTTCTTGAAAGCATCGTCAAATGCCTGCTTTATCAGGGCTTTAACCTTCAGTGCTTTCAGATAATATGCATCATAATATCCGGATGACAGCACAAAGCTTCCCAGCATGATACGGCGCTGTACTTCAGGTCCGAAGCCCTCGCTCCTGGTCTTTTTATACATATCATGCAGATCCGTGTAATCCTCAGTACGGTAGCCGTATTTGATGCCGTCAAAACGTTCAAGGTTTGAACTGGCCTCTGCATCAGCTATGGTATAGTATGTAGGGATCGCGTATTTGACCAGTGCCAGGTCAAACTCCTCTACAACAGCTCCCGCTTCCTTAAGCGCAGCAGCAGCAGCCTTTACCGAAGCAGCCACTTCGGGATCCAGGCCCTCCCCGAAGTAATCGCGGGGTATACCTATACGCACGCCCTTAACATCTTCCTTAAGGGAAGCCGTAAAATCCAAATCTTTTCTGTCTATGGATGTGGAATCCTTTTCATCATAACCGCTTATTGCTTCCAGTACGGCAGCGGCATCGCTCACGTCTTTTGCCAGCGGTCCTATCTGATCCAGCGACGATCCGTATGCCACCAGTCCGTATCTTGATACGGTACCGTAGGTAGGCTTGATACCTACCACACCGCAGTATCCTGCAGGCTGACGTATGGATCCGCCTGTATCAGATCCCAGGGCGTAGAAACATTCCTCCGCAGCCACGGCTGCTGCCGATCCTCCGGATGAGCCTCCGGGTACATGTGCAATATTGCGGGGATTCCTGGTCACGCCATAAGCAGAAGTCTCTGTTGTAGAGCCCATGGCGAATTCGTCCATATTGGTCTTGCCTAAGATCACTGCACCGGCTGCCTTAAGCTTTTCGACAGCTGTGGCCGTATAGGTAGGCACAAAATTGCAGAGTATCTTTGATGCGCAGGTGGTAAGAATCCCCTCCGTGCACATATTATCCTTGATCGCAACAGGGACGCCGGCAAGGGGTGAACTGAGTTCTCCTTTATCTATGGCCTGCTGGACCTTCTCGGCCGCTGCATATGCCCCTTCCTTATCGATAGTGATATAGCTGTGGATATCGGCTTCTTTCTCATCCGATACGGCAAATGCCGCATCCACCGCTTCTTTTACCTTTACTTCCCCTGCAGCTATCTTTTTCCCCAGCTCCAGAGCGCTCAACTGCTTAAGTTCCATTTTTATCTCCTGCCTTAATTTATCTGTACCCCGCATTGATAAGCCCTTCTATCTGCGAGGTATACCAACCAAGTTCGGTAGTATTCCGCCTTATTATCTGACAATTAGGCGGAAGATCATATGAAAAACGGTTATAACCGGTATCTCCTATCATCATATTGACTGCTTCAAGATGAAGGTTAGTCTCTTCCATGGGCAGTGAAGCCGCCCAGAGACAGAAGGGATCCCATGCATTGCGCCCGCCCACCAGCGATGTATTATTGGCCTTTGCATAATCCCTGTATGCCATGGCTACGGGATCTGTCCCCTTTTTATCCAGGTACTGTATCCCCGATCCGCAGAAGATCACGCTGCCGTCTTCGTTCTCTATAGATGCGCTGGAACTGAAGACCAGCCCCACCGGAGATGAAGAGAGCACATATCTTGCCGCATCCGCACAGGATCTGGTGACGATAAAATTATGATCGTCTCCCTGCAGGTATATACCGCCTGTGATCCATATAGAATCCACGTAACGGCTTACCAGACTGTATCCTTCCGGATCCTTAAGAAGCCCTGCCACATTTACAAGATATCCCGTGGTGACTATACGGAGTTTTTCAACCTCCTTAAGCTCCGGCGGCAGATCCTCTTCCTTGCATTCAAACAGATCCATAAAGAGCTTCCGCTCTTTTGCTTTTTCCTTCTCGGTCCTGTCAAGCTCACGCAGTATCTGCTTATAGAGCTCAACACTGTTATAAAGCCTGTAATCACCCGCGGTAAAATAATGATCTATCAGATCATCCCAGTAAGGCGAACCGCCCGGAGTATTTTCCGCTGAGGCTCCTATCGGTATGTTTCCGTATCCGTCATAAGAAAGCTGGGCATGCATGGCTTTGCATACCTTTTCGCCGCCGGTGGAGGCCATGGCTGCTTTAAGCTTTATCCTCCCCATGCGGTCAAGTATAGCCGCTACACGAAGTGCTGCCGTATCATCCACATCGGAATTATAATCCAGATCTATGATGATATTTTCGGGATCGGGCAGAGGAGGCTGCTTATCCTCATCTTCCTTATCCTCGGTCCATATAGTGAGCCCCCTTAAGCTGGCGGTAGAGACCGAAGGTCTCATTGTCTGAACATGGGGCATTATAGTCTGCATGGACCCGTCAGGCTTATCCTCCTCAATACCGTCCTGTGATACAGCGGCCGCATCTTCCGATACTGCCTGCTTTTCTTCCCCGGCCGCGTCTTCTTTCCTGCCTTTACCTGCAGGCTTTTGGAATACGCCCCCTCCCCGGGGTTCATCTTCAATCAGATAAGCGGCCTCATCCGAAGATATGCTATCTTCCGAGACCGCAGCATACTCAGCCGCATCTTCAGCCGTATTGGTATTGCTATATATATGAACCAGTATGAGCGAATATGCGACGGTAGTGACAAGTAAAAGGATTCCGATGAAAATGTTCTCTCTCATCTGCCTCCTGTCTTCTAGTCAAAAGTACGGGGTACCACGAATGCTCCGTCTCTTTCCTCCGGAGCATTTTTAAGTATCTTTTCGCGTTCATCGCCATTGGTAACAACATCCTCACGGAAGCGATTGCTTACGGGATGAACATGACTCATCGGTTCTACGCCATCGGTATCCAGTTCTCCCAGCTGGTCGATATAATCCAGCATCTCTTCCAGATCTTTCTTAGCCTGCTCTTTCTTTGCATCATCCAGTTTCAGCTTTGAAAGTATACCGACGTATTCTATTGTTTCGTCACTTATAACGTTTGCCATTTTAACCACCCGGCCTTTTTGTCAGTCTCTTACTTTGATATGGGTCTCACGCAGCTGCAGCTCCGTAACTTCCGAAGGTGCACCGCACATAAGATCCTGTGCCGTTCCGCTCATGGGGAATGCTATAACCTCGCGGATATTCTCTTCATTCTTAAGCAGCATGATCATACGGTCCACGCCGGGCGCCATACCTGCATGAGGGGGTGCACCGAACTGGAATGCATTGTAAAGAGCACCGAACTTCGCTGCCAGCACTTCCTTATCATAGCCTGCTATCTCAAAGGCCTTCTCCATTATCTTCATATCATGATTACGCACTGCACCGGAAGAAAGCTCCACACCGTTACATACTATATCATACTGATAAGCCAGTATGGTAAGGGGATCCTCTTCCTCAAGTGCCTTCAAACCGCCCTGGGGCATGGAGAAAGGATTGTGAGTAAAGCCTATCTTCTTCTCCGTCTCATCATATTCATACATAGGGAAATCATTGATATAGCAGAAGCGGTATGCATTCTTCTCTATCAGATCAAGCTTCTCTCCCAGTTCAGTACGGATCTGTCCCGCAAAAAGTGACGCCTGCTTTTCCTTATCTGCGATAAAGAAAATGGTATCGCCCGCATTAAGCCCGGCCAGTTCACGTATCTCTGCCTTCATATCATCGGGGATGAACTTGTCTATGGGTCCCTTATAGCTTAAGTCTTCCTGTACTTCGAGGTAGCCAAGGCCGCCCATGCCTATGCCCTGTGCAAACTTAAGGAGCTTTTCGTGGAATCCCTTGCTCATCTGGCTGTGCACATTGATCGCACGTACGGTCTTTCCATGGAAAGGCTTAAAAGTACAGCGTGAGAAGAACTCACTGACATCTATTATCCGCAGCGGATTGCGCAGATCCGGCTTGTCGGTACCGAACTCAAGCATAGCCTGTTTGTAGGAAATGACAGGGAAAGGCGCATCCGTAACACTGAAGCCTTCCGGTGCAAACTTCTTAAAGGTCTCTGCCAGAACTTCCTCTCCTACCTTAAATACGTCTTCCTGGGTAGCAAAGCTCATCTCAAAATCCAGCTGGTAGAATTCGCCGGGTGAACGGTCAGCCCTTGCATCCTCATCCCTGAAGCAGGGTGCTATCTGGAAATATTTATCAAAACCGGACACCATCAAAAGCTGCTTGTACTGCTGGGGTGCCTGGGGCAGGGCGTAGAATTTGCCCTTATATCTTCTTGAAGGAACTATATAATCCCTTGCTCCTTCAGGCGATGACGCACAGAGTATGGGGGTCTGTATCTCAACAAATCCCATATCCGTCATCTTCCTGCGAAGGAAAGCAATAACTTCGGAACGGAATAATATATTATCCTTGACCTTTGCATTACGCAGGTCAAGATAACGATACTTAAGGCGCACCTCTTCACGGGTCTCCTTTGAAGTCATTATCTCAAAGGGCAGCTGGCGGTATACCTTGCCCAGGATCGTTACACTCTTCGCCTCAACTTCAACGGTACCGGATTGGATCTTGGGATTATAAGTCTCTTCATCCCTCTTCTCAACAGGTCCCTGTATGGATACGCAGTCCTCACGGGTGATCCCCTCCAGTAAAGAGGTGTCTCTTAATACGACCTGTACCACGCCGTACATATCACGCAGGTCTATAAAGGAAACGCCGCCGTGGTCACGGATATTCTCTACCCATCCGGCCACTTTGACCTCCCGGCCTATCTTATCCTCTCCGATCTCTTTTAATGTAAGTGTTCTGTATTGATCGCTCATATTTACTTCCTCCCGAAAAATCGCATCAAATGATTTTAGCATATAAAGCGCTTTATTTCAAGCAAAATACAATGTCTTCCCGCCGGGCGTGAACTGCCGGGCGCCCTCAAGTTTTCCGAAAAAATTTCCCTGCAGGGGCTCCATACCCCAAAAGCTTTATTCACAGTGCCTCCGGCGCTTTTTATACACCTTTGGGGTGTAGTATATTACACCTCTTAAGCCTTTTTAATCCGTCTCTTAAATCTTTATATTTTCAAGTATAGTCCTATACACCTAAAAGGGGGATCTCTATGAAGAAATACGACGAACAACTCTCAAAGAGCATAGGCAGGAGGATGAAGCAGGTAAGGGAATCCCATGACATGACCCAGGACCAGGTGGCCGATGCTATGCAGATCACCGTCAAACACCTCAGTATGGCAGAGCGCGGCAAATCACGTTTTTCCTATGAATACATGATAAGTTTCTGTAAAGTACTGGATACCAGCATGGATTATATAATACGCGGCAGATCCTCTCTGGGCGAAGACGTACAGATACCACAATCCATTATCGAAACATTAAACAGCAAAGATGACACCGTAAGGCGGCCTCTGATAGAATATCTTAATCTGTACACAAAGCTCAAAAAAGGAAACTGATCACCTGTTTTTAAGGTAATACCAGCGCACAACAGCTGTACCGATGATGATGACATAGCCGGCAATGCTTAAAGGCACCGGCGTCTCGTTAAGAAAGATCATGCCAAGCAGCGCCGCAAATATAACCTGGGTGTAATCGAATACCGATATTTCCTTTGCAGGTGCAAACTTATAGGCGGTAGTGATGCTGAACTGGCCAAGCGATGCACCCAGCCCGGCCAGTATAAGGCAGAGCCACTGCCATCCGCTCATCGGATGAAAGTCAAATATAAGAAACGGCGCCGTCACAAAGCACGAAAACAGCGAAAAACAGAGCACTATCACAGGTGTGCGTTCGCCCTTTATACCCAGCCTTCTCACAAACACATACGCCGTTCCGGCGCCAAAGCCGCCGTAAAGCCCCATAAGCGCGGGAAAGACAGAAACATCCCCTCCGGGCCTTATTATGAACAGCGCACCTATAAAGGCCACAATAGTGGATACGATATCCACAACATTCGGCACTTCTTTGATCAGGGGGATCGATAAAAGGATCGCAAAAAAAGGCGACAGCTTATTAAGCATATTTGCATCGGCGATACCCAGCCTGTCAATGGCATAGAAATTACAGATAAGCCCGCTGGTACCGAATAAGCATCTGAAAGCTATATCCGGAAAGCAGCCTTTTTTAATGCGGAATTTATCTTCTGACTTAAGTATCGGTATCACCGCGATGACAGCGGCAAAGAAATTCCTGAAGAACGCCTTCTGCATGGTAGGTACATCTCCCGCCAGACGAACAAAAAAAGTCATCAGCGAAAAGCCCAGTGCAGCCAGCATGATACAGAGTATTCCTTTTATCATACCGTTATTCTTTTTCACGGTAAAGCCCATCCTTACTGTTTAGATCCTTTATTATTCTTTATAAGGAACTCCAGAAAACTATCTTCAGGAACAGGCTTTGAGAAATAGAACCCCTGTATATACTCCACACCCATCTCTTCCATGGCTTTTACCTGCTCTTTTGTCTCTATTCCTTCAGATACCACACTCATATCCATCCTGTGCATGATGTCTGCCATGCCGGATAAAACATGCCTGGTCTTGTCATTATCAAAATATCCCCTGGTAAAGTTCTGGTCAAACTTGATATTCTTTATCGGCATATTTACGAAATAATCAAGATTGGACCGGCCTGTGCCGAAGTCATCAAGCGAAAAAGTCACACCTTTTTCGATAAGCTTGTTCATATTAAGCAGCATGACTTCCCTGTTCCTGGCCGTTGCTGTTTCCGTGATCTCCAGATTGATCCATTCAGGCTTTATATCGTACTTTTCCATAAGGCGGCTTACAAAGCCGGCGGGATTTTCATAATCAAACTGGGCCGCAGATACGTTTATCTCCACCCGCTCAAGCCCATGCTCCTGTGCCTTGCGCGTAGACAGGAAACGGCACACCTTTTCAAATACCCTCTCTCCAAGAGGTATTATCTGCCCGGTCTCCTCAGCTACAGGTATGAACACTCCCGGAGGAACTATCTCACCGTTTTCGCGCCTTATGCGCACCAGCGCCTCCGCCACGTTAAAGCTCGCAGTCTTCACATTGTAGAAAGGCTGATAGAATACTTCTACTCTGTCGTCCTTAAGCGCATCATCGATCAGTTCCTTTATGCTGTTCTGTTTCCTTAATTTATCGATCAGTCCCTTATCCGCAACGGTTATCTCCTGCTCGCTCTCCAGGTAAGTATGAAGAAAACGGAAGAATTCATCCGGTCCGTTCATCTCCAGACTGTCGGGGATCAGCAGATATGTCCCCTTTGCCGGAAGATCGGTCACCGCGTCTTTCTTCCTCTTTATGGTCTTTGCCATTTCAAACATACGGTCCTTATCATCATATACCACGCAGAAAGTATCATCATCGATGCGGAAAGCCGGCTCCGGCCCCAACGCGATAAGGGCGCGTGACGTACGCATGACAGCGGACTGCTCCATGTTAAAATCCACAAAAGCAGTCAGATAATGTATCTTGGCTGTAAACATGGAAAAACGTCTGCCGAATTTGTATTTATCAAATACATAGACCGATAAGGCATTTGTCGTAAATAAGCCCGTAGTCGCGTCTATATACTCGCTGGGATTCTCCAGCTGGATATAGAGGATGACCATGCCGAAAGCCGACGCAAACCCGACAAGCAGTATCTGCGGCATAAGAAACTGTATGACTGCAGCCAAAAGCCATATCCCCTGCCAGAGGATCATTGCCGTAAAGCGCCTTCCCGGCATATCCTTCCGGTATGCAAAGGTGGTGATGATAGTCGATATTATATAGATGGCACACAAGAGATACGCTAAGGAAGCAGAATAACCATGCGTGTAGACTATACGGCCGTCCAGTTCGTATTTAAGCGGTAATGCCAGCACCAGGATCTCCCCAAGCAGGTAAATAACATGGAATATGTATTTCAGAACTTTAGCCCACTTCTCCCGGCCGGGCAGCATGCTGGTCGCGGCATAAACATAGCCGAAATACCCCTGCGTCACCAGAAGCATGATATAGATCTTACAGGCAATGATCGTAGCCGTCTGACTAAATCCGTTACAGACAGCCCTGTTGATCAGCACTATCGAGAGTATATCAAATATAAGGCATGCAAAACACGCGTATATCGCACGCAAAAAAAGCCTGCGGTTCATAAGATCAAGCTTTTTTTCACGAATTAACATTACAAATATCGTGAAGATTATAAACAACGCGCAGCATTGAAGCTCAATATTCATCCCGTTGTCCTCTTTACCGCTGTGCGGATCCAAAATCCCTTTGTTTCTTTTCTGATGATATCACAAATACATTCCTGCCGCAAGGCAACGTTTTCCTTTCGGTAACCCTGTGCATAAAAAAAACGGGGCCGCAGGAGCCCCGTCTAATACTGATCATCTCAGCCTTTTTCAAGTGCAAGGGTAATGGTTGTAAGGTCGCATACCTCTGCGGGTCCGTAATACTGGATAGCCCCGGGATAGGTGAATGCGGTCTCAACAGCCCACTCGTCCCTGTGAGCTTCGAAGAACTTGAAGGGCTTGCCGTCAAGCTCAACCAGAGCCTTTCTGATAACCGGCTTGTCCTCACCGTTTCTTCTTTCCATGTTCATCATCTTGGTGATGGGCATACCGCCTGCAACCCACTCCTCAGCGGGCTTTGACAGATTGGAAACCTTTGAAAGGTAACCGGTATATCCGTACTGGATGAGCATGAATGCGTTATAACCCAGTGAGTAGCAGTAATCTGCATCGAAGTTTGAAGGGAATGCGCATCTTCCTTCATATCCGAAGAAGTGATGCTGTGCACCGAATTTGCCCTTATATGTACCTGCTGCCTTTCTCTTGGCCAGTTCGCTCTTTACCATCTCGGAGAAGAGCTTCTCAGATTCGATGAGTGAAACCTGTACGTTACCGTGAGGATCTCTCTCAAGGAAGAGCTGCTGCTGGATGCCCTGAGGCAGGATATCGAATACCTTGAAGGACTCTGCGCTCAGGCCCTTCTTAATGAAATCATATTTTGCAGCCCAGTCGGGAAGAGCATTGAACTCTTCGGTCTTAGCGCCTGCAAGAAGCTCGTTGATCTCTGCGATAAGAGCGGAGAACTCAGGAACAAACTCAACGATACCCTCGGGGATGATAGCCACACCGAAGTTGTTTCCGTTATTGCCGCGCTTTTCAACAGCATCAGCGATATAGTTTGTGATCTGTGAAAGTGACATCTTCTTTGCAGCCACTTCCTCACCTATAAGGCAGATATTGGGCTGGGTCTTAAGCGCACACTCAAGAGCTACGTGTGAAGCGCTGCGTCCCATAACCTTGATGAAATGCCAGTACTTCTTAGCGGAATTTGCATCTCTTTCGATGTTTCCTATCAGCTCGGAATATGTCTTGGTAGCGGTATCAAAACCGAATGAAGCCTCGATATCCTCATTCTTAAGGTCACCGTCGATGGTCTTGGGGCAGCCGATAACCTGAACGCCGGTATTATTTGCTGCCATATACTCTGCAAGAGTAGCGGCATTTGTGTTTGAATCATCACCACCGATGATAACGATAGCGGTAAGACCGTTCTTCTTAGCGTTCTCTGCTACGATAGCAAACTGCTCCTTAGTCTCTAACTTGGTACGGCCGGAACCGATGATATCGAAACCGCCGGTATTTCTGTATGCGTCGATGAACTTGTCATCAAACTCTACATAATCGTCCTTAAGAAGGCCATCGGGGCCGCCCTTAAAGCCGTAAAGTACGTTGTCCTTATTGGTAGCCTTCAGTGCGTCATAAAGACCGGAGATAACATTGTGTCCGCCGGGAGCCTGTCCGCCTGAAAGGATAACGCCTACAACCTGCTTCTTTGCTGCAGAAGTGTTTGCTCCCTTCTCGAAGGTGATCTCGGGCTTGCCGTATGTATTGGGGAACAGCGCCTTGATCTTATCCTGATCAGCTACACTGGCCGTTGCGCTGCCTTCCTTAACGCAGATATCGGAAATACCGTTTCTGAGCATCCCGGGCAGCTTGGGTGAATACTCATATCTTGCTTTCTGAAGTGGTGAAAGGTTCATTTTTTCGCTCCTTTATATTGTAAAATGTTTATTGCAACCAACGGATATTTTAGTACATACGCCATGAAATTTCAACTATTCTCTTCCGTCCCAGCAGTAGGTACACAACATATCCTTATCGATACCCACAGCCTCCATCATATCGTCCAGACGGTTATATGCCAGGCTGGTGAAGCCCATCTGCTCCTTTATCCTATCCAGCATCCTGTGATAACGGTCTGAATCGGGATTGCAGTAATCCTCGAGCACGTCACGGCTTACATCTTCGCCTTCCTCTTTCGCTATCACTCGGCGGGCGATCAGCTCCATCTCAGAATTGGAACGTGAGAAGTTTATATACTTGCAGCCAAACATTATGGGCGGGCAGGCAGGACGTACATGAACGGCCTTTGCCCCGCTCTTATACAAAAATTCCGTTGTCTCACGCAGCTGCGTGCCGCGGACTATGGAATCATCTATCAGCAGAATACTGTGCCCGTCAATAAGCTCATGAACAGGCAGAAGCTTCATCCTGGCTATCAGGTCTCTTTTTGACTGGATCGTGGGCATGAAGCTCCTGGGCCAGGTAGGAGTATACTTAACAAAGGGTCTTGAGAAAGGAATACCCGACTCGTTTGCATAACCGACAGCGTGTGCCGTACCCGAATCGGGAACTCCGGCTACTATATCTGCCCCCGGCTTATTCTCCATATCCCTCTTTGCCATCTTGGCGCCGCAGTTGTAACGCATGCGTTCAACGGATACACCTTCATATACCGATGAAGGATAGCCGTAATATACCCAGAGGAAAGTACATATACGCATTTTGGTCCCCGGCTTTGCAAGGGTCTGTACCGCTTCGGGCGTCATTACCACTATCTCTCCGGGTCCCAGTTCACGCATAGGTGAATAACCAAGGTTCTGGAATGCAAAAGATTCAAAGGAAGCACAATAGCCTTCTTCTTTCTTTCCAAGTATTATAGGTGTCCTTCCCATCTTATCCCTGGCGCAGTATACACCCTGGGGAGTAAGAAGCATGATGCTCATGGATCCGTCTATCGAATCCTGCGCATACTTAATACCCTCTATAATATTATCTTTCTGGTTGATGAGAGCCGCTACCAGCTCGGTAGCATTGATCGTACCGCCGGAGAGCTCCATGAAATGGCTCCCGCTGTTGATTATCTTATCCGTAAGAGCGTCGGTATTATTGATCTTTCCGACTGTGGTTATGGCATAGGTGCCATGATGTGACCTGACTATAAGGGGCTGCGGTTCATAATCCGATATACATCCGATGCCCATGTAACCTTCCATCTCGTGGGTATCCTTATCGAATTTGGTCCTGAACGGTGCGCTTTCTATATTATGGATAGCGCGGTTAAATCCTTTCTTTCCGTACACCACCATTCCCGCACGCCTGGTGCCTAAATGAGAATGATAATCGGTTCCGAAATACAGGTCAAAAACACAATCCTCTTTTTGTGCCGTAGCAAAAAATCCACCCATATCAAATATATCCTCCTATAAAATTGCCCCCAGATACTTTACCACATGAGCGGCTCTCCCGCAAGCGGCACTTTCTGGCAAAAAGGAGGCAGCAGCCACGGCTGTTGCCTCCCGGAGATCCAAACCTATTCTGTTGTCTTTATTCTATATCAGCTGCATCTTCTTCAGCATCCGCCTGCACTGCATCCGTTATCGCAGGGAATACCATGTCTGATACATCACCCAGGTCTTCTCCGTAAAGGATCTTTGCGATCTCGGAATCACGGTCCAGGATCAGGGTTTTATTGCTGCCCTTAAGAGAAGCCTTGATCGCATCCAGACTTCTGATAAAGTTGTAGAAATCAGCTTTGTCGGCATCATTATATGCATCAGAAAGGATACGCATGTATTCGGCTTCGCCTTCTGCCGTTAAGGTCTCTGCTTCTTTCTTTGCATTTGCAAGAGTAATGGCAACCTGTTTATCGGTCTCATTCCTTATCTTCTGCGCTTCAGCCTCACCCTTTGCGGTATAGCCGGCTGCGATATTGCCACGCTCTGATATCATACGCTCGTAAACCGCTGCCTTGTTATCCTCCGGCAGATCCAGCGCCTTTATCTCTGCGGTAAGTATCTCGATACCGTATCCTGTTATATCGGTATTGGATTTCTGTGTGATCAGGTTGGTAAGCTCGATACCGCGTGCCTCGATCACCTCATCCTGGGTCATGGAAGAAATGATATTCTTTGTGGCATTGTATACAGCCGCATCGATACGCTCTTCAGCCCTTGCGCTCACTCCTCCCAGGGTCTGATAATACTTGACCACGTCCTTTACCGTCCAGATAACGTAATCATCGGCGATCATTGATTTTTTATCCCTGGTTATGACATCACTCTGGGGAATATCATAGATCCTGTTACCTACATAAATAGCCTGTACATCCTGTATAAAAGGGATCTTAAAATGCAAGCCTGCATTCGTTTCCACCCTTACAGCTTTTCCGAACTGCTTAACTATCCCTGCATCATTGTACTCTACCGTGTAT
>Ga0247609_10002452_pt1 | contig 19692 bp, 18 predicted proteins | sample 172DNAGHGlowgp2_FD_193487 | JGI IMG/M metagenome (GOLD analysis project Ga0247609, IMG submission 193487) | Sheep rumen microbial communities from Palmerston North, Manawatu-Wanganui, New Zealand - 1728 DNA GHGlow gp2 | ecosystem: Host-associated > Mammals > Digestive system > Stomach > Rumen ...
CGTAATTTGTGCACCGTTATTACGAACTGATAGCATGCCGGAAAAATAGTCGTGAACTCCACCCATAAAAATACAACCGACAGGAATTATAATAAAAGCAACCGGTCCGAATAATATCCCTTGAATTGCTCCTAACAATGGACCAAGACCTGCAATATTCAATAAATGAATGAGCAGATTTTTCTTTTCTGATAACGGAATATAATCAACTCCATCATTTATCCTAACGGCAGGGGTTTCATCTTTCGTTATTTTGAATTGATTTTCTACATATTTTGAATAATAAATATAACCAAAAATTAGAATAAATATTCCTACTAAAAATGTATACATAACAGTATTATACCACAAAGAGTTTGATAGTCATTTTTATATTTTTTTTAATGTAACAAAAATCAGAAATTTGTAAAGTTTTTATACAATATCAGCAAAAAATATTTTTGACATAAATTAAAATTAGTAATCGGTCATGTTGTGTAGAAAGGAAAAAATTTGACATTTATTGGGAATAGTTTTGGGAAAAAGAATTATTATTTAAGTCAGGAACAATTAAATAAAATAAATTTTAAAAGTACAGAAGCAGATGTTTCTACCTCAAAGGAGAAACGCAGAGATATATATTCTGAAATGCCGATAAGGGCTTTAGGATATACTAATGAGCTTGGAGAGGCAATCAGACCCTTAAGCCCCCTGCTTGCTAATTTATCGTGGCTTCCGGCTATCGGATATATAAGTGCAGATATAGCAGATAAATACCGTCAAGACGAATTTTCTGAAAAAGACCCGAGTAAAAGTCGTGCTTCAAAACAGTTAGTAACACAATTATTGGCGAGTGTGTTTTTACCGACAATAGCAGTAAAAGCAGGGCAGGGGATTACTAATAGTGTAGCAATGATTAGTAAAACAGGACTTTCTCTTAATCATAAAGAAAAAATTTCAGATATGGTTTTAAACTCAATGAAAAGAGGGGAACATAAAAAATATACTGATAATGAAGGGAAAATAGATAAGGTATTGTATAAAGATGCTTTATCGGAGAAGATGGACGAAATATTAAAACACAGAAAGACTCATAAAAAACAAAGTCCGGTCATGGCTGTTATTAATTTTATAAAAAAACCGTTTATAAGAAAACCTTCGGAAAAAAATATAAAAAATTATATGAATAATGTTGTTGATAGATTAATTGATGAAAGACAGCAATTATTAGATGGAGTAAAACCTGAAAAAATGTCCGAAAAAGGTTTTAACAGATTTATTAAAAACTCAAAAGATGTATTACCTAAAGAAAAACAAAGTATGGCATTTGATATAGTTAGAAAAATGGAAAAGAGTAGAATGTTTAATAACAGGATTTTAAAATCTGTAGGTGGTTTATTTGCATTGTCTTTAATGGCTAAACCTATTGACCGATTTGTTGAACATGTTATTATGAAGCATTTTGTGAGTCCTCAGATTGATAATATTTCAGAATTGTACAGAAAACAAAAAGCCGTAAGAAAAGCGTAATTTAATTATCACGATATCTTAAAGTCTTTTATTATTTTATTATCTTTACAATTCTATTTACCCTTTTTTATTTTCAGAATAAAATATAAATAAAACAAGAAGGGGTAAAAAATGAAAGGAACAGCTTTTAAATTCGGAGATAATATATCAACAGACCATATTGCACCGGGAAGACTATTCCACTTACGTTCAAATTTGGAAGAATTTTCAAAACATGTGCTTGAAGATGCAGATGAAACTTTTGCGTCAAGAATGAAAAAAGGTGATTTTGTGGTTGCTGGCAATAATTTCGGACTTGGTTCTTCAAGAGAACATGCTCCTCAAATCATTAAAATAGCAGGAGTCGGTGCAGTACTTGCAAAGTCTTTTGCCCGTATTTTTTATCGTAATGCAATAAATATCGGTTTATTGGCAATTGAATGTGATACTGACGGTATTGATGCCGGTGATGAACTTGATTTAGATATTGAAAAAGGCTATATAAATAATCTTACAAAAGGTACAATGATTATGATAGAACCTTTGCCGCCGGTTATGATTAAATTGTTACAAGATGGTGGTCTGGTTGAACATATCAGAAAAAACGGTGATTTTAAATTATAATATTTTGATTATTTATACCGGAAAGCAGACATGAATTATATATTTTATTTTTTAATTGTATTTTCAATAATCTTCGGAATAATAAACGGCAGAACGCAGGAAGTTGTAGCATCTGTTATGGACGGAGCGGAATTATCCGTAAAAATAGCAATATCTTTAATAGGGATAATGGCTTTTTGGCTCGGAATTATGCGTATTGCAGAAAAAGCAGGATTAGTTCAGTTTATAGCAAAAATAATAAAACCTGTGACAAAACGGTTATTTAATGAAATTCCTGAAGAAAGTCCTGCAATAGGAAATATTGCCCTGAGTTTTTCTGCAAACGCACTTGGTTTAACAAATGCGGCAACCCCAATCGGGTTAAGAGTTATGCAGGAATTGCAAGAAGAAGGGGTGAATAGTTGTGTAAATGGTTGTGTAAAAATTGATAAGGATACAGCTACTGATAGTATGTGTATGTTTTTAGCAATGAATACAGCAGGTTTTCAGATTATTCCTGCAACAGTTATTGCAATACTCGTAGCAGTCGGCTCTAAAAACCCTACAGAAATAATTGTTCCTACTATGATTGTGACATCAATAGCTTTTGTTTCCGCAATATTATTGGCAAAATTGTTTCAAAAAATATGGAAAAAGAAAAGTTGTGTATCAGGAAAGGGGGTAAATGATGATTAATTTACTCTCTTTATATGCACTACCTTTTATTATTTTGGTTATTTTAACTGTGGGAATAATTAAAAAAGTACCTGTATATGAAGAATTTACGGAAGGCGCAAAGGACGGATTTAATGTATCAGTTAATATTATCCCGTATCTTGTTGCTATTATTGTTGGGATATCTATGTTCAGAGCATCAGGAGCTATGGAGTGGATTGCATCATCTTTAGCACCTGTTTTAGATAAATTATCTGTTCCGGCTGATAGTATTCCTGTTATGATAACACGTTCCTTGTCAGGGTCTGCAACTTTGGGTTTGTTTTCTGAAATAGCACAAAAATTCGGACCGGACGCTTATGTAACAAAACTGTGTGCAGTCATAGTCGGGAGTTCTGAAACTACGTTTTATGTTTTATCAGTATATTTTGGCTCTGTCGGTATAAAAAAATTCAGATATGCATTAGCAGTAGGTTTGCTTGCTGATTTTATCGGAATAGTCGGAGCTGTCCTTGTGTGTTCGTGGGTTTTTCTGTAGCCAATAAACTATAAAGTAATTATGTATAATTTTGAAAATATATAATTAATAACGTTTATTTTATTTTTGCTTTTATTCTGTTTATTAATTCATTTACGCTGTTTCTTTCTTCATCAGGAATATCCAGCTTTATATAATCTTCAAAAAATTCTATAGCATCATCATAGTCTTCTCTTGCAAGAAACAAAACTCCCAATTTTTTATAAGGAAGTGCAAATTTTGTATTAACTGCCGTTGATTTTAAATAATTTGAAATAGCTTTATCAATTTCATTATTAGCTTCGTATGCCTGTGCCAAATAGTAGTATAAAAATTCATTATCCTCTTTATATTCAATAACATTTTCAAAATTTGAAATGGCATCTTCATAGTTACCCATCTCAAACATAACTCTGCCCATATCATAATAAGCATCATAATTTTCAGGCTGGGCATCTAATATTTTTTCCAATTCAGTAATTGCCATATCGTAGCGAGAGTCTTCGATGTATACTCTTGCGAGAAGATGAGCTATAACATAGTTTTCTTCCATTTCATAGCTTCCTCGTTCAAGTACACCTATGGCACCTGATAAATCACCTGATTTATAATATAAGTCTGACAGATTTATATATGCCTGAGGAATTAATGGGTTAATTTTTATTGCTCTGGTAAAAGATTTTTCTGCCTTCTCAAAATTCCCTAATTTTGTATAGCATAATCCCATATTATTATAAATTTCTGCATTATCTTCTTCGTGTTCTAAAATATTACTAAAAATATCAATTGCTTCTTGATATTCACCTTTTTTATAGCATTCAAGAGCATTATCTAAATTGTTTTCCATTTTTAAGTTTTCATTTTCCATTTTTTTTACCTAAAATGCTCTTTCTCCTGAAACGCCGGCCTGATGGATAATTGTTCTTACATTTCCTTCTGCCTGGAAGTTTTTAGGTTCTAAAATAACCTTAATTTTGTCGGCAGTGATTTCCTTTTCATTTTCTTTTATTGTAGATCTTCCTATCATATAAACCTCTTGAGGTTTATTAGTAACTTTATCAGGATAACATACTACTTTAGGCCCTCTTGCAAAATAATCATCATACCAAGCTCTTACGCTACCGTTACCGATAAAGACTCCTGTTTTCTTATTATATTGCTGATAATTAGCCTTTAAAACAAATTCTTTACCGTTATCCAAAATAGTCGTTGTAACAGCATCACCGGTTGCAGTCATTTCTTCACCTTTTGCGTCATATATAAAATGATTAGCAGTGGCGTGGTGTTTCGCTTGGTCTATTCTTGCATGTCCTAATAAATCAATTCGTTTTAAATCACCATGACTGTCCGTATAAATAACAGCTTTATCTGAATACGCATTTATATCTTTATATTTAATTGATACCGAACCGATTGCAGTCATAACATTTGTTCGTGCATCATACTCTTGTTCGTTTGCATTAATAACAGCGACCGGAGTTTGACCTTCTGTTACTATCGTCTGGGTGTCACCTTCAGCTTTAATAACTTTATTTAACAAAGAAAACTTCAAAATATTTGCTTTTACTTCTCTTTTCTTATTGTTTTTTATTTCATAAGCATACGGCTTATCATAAAAGGTTGCAGTATGAAGTTTGTTATTCTTAATTGAAACATCTGCTTTATCCCCTAAAATTCTTATATCCCCATGCTGTACTTTAACATCACCATCAAACTTTATCTTGTTATCTGTTTCAGAGAATGTTTGAGTCTTTGAATCGATAATCAAATCTTCCGCAATTACACCTATTGCTCCCAAACATATAACTAATAATGATAAAATTATTAAAAATTTCTTCTTATTCATATTCTTCCCTTTTCTACTTATAAATCTTTGATTTTGCATTACCTATTATTCTGAATCTGGAATATTCCGAATCTATGACAGCTCGCTCTGCTGTTGCCTTAAACGAGTGTTTCCTGTTTATTCTTACATTACCTTCTACATCAAGAACCTTTTCTTTTATATGAAAAATTATTTTATCTGCTTTTAGAGATGTTTCATCTTTTAAAACGACAAAAACATTTTCATAAAGTATAATTTCTTGAGTTTCTTCATTATATAGCCCTTTTGTTGATTCAAAACTCATCTCAACTTCATTATTTTTATAAAAATTTCCTACCACATTATTTAAATTAGCAATTTTGTGATCACTGTTATATTTCCCTGTTTCTCCAAATATCTCCCAATATTTCTGACCTTCTTTTGTTTCGGTCAAAATCATACTTGATACCTGAAATTCCTGACGGTCAACACCTGAACGTAAAGCATTTCTGCTAAAATTAGTTGTTATAAGACCTGCAGTAATAAATGCCCATAATACAATAAAACTTATAACTACTGCTATTGAAAAATAAACACGCTGGCGTAGGTTCATTTTTTCCCATTTAGCCATCGCTTTAGACCATATATCAACTAAAATTTGTTTGATTTTTTCCATGATTATATTTTAGCACAGAACTCAATAAATTGGAAATATATGTAATTCGGTTAAATGGAAAACATAATAAAATTGGGATTTTTAAATAATTTCTTTTATTTCATTGTTTTCCACTATCATTTTTTGTGCGATAGACATAATCCCTTTGCAAATTTTAGGATGTTTTTGTAAATGATTAGAAACCTTATCTAATAATTTGAAAATGGCTGTATTCCAAAAATTAAAATGGATATTTTTTACAATATGATTAGCATCATCTTTAATTATAGGTTGTTTAATTTTATTTGTTCTGTTTAAAAAAAACATATTTTTATTACCTGTCACGACAGGTTTAATACTATTAATGGGCATATTTATATCTCCAACCAAAAACTATTCTATAACAATTGTACGGCTAAAATTTAATAAATTCAAGATTGTTATTTATTATGTAGGACGGCATAATGTATTTTATATAAAATTGCACATAATTATCTAAATTTATCTATTGCGTTAGTTTTTTAAAAATTTTTATAATATAAGAACTGTCATAAATATTAAAACCTCTTAACACAATTACTGAAAAATACAGTTTTATGATAGAATATAAAATATAATTATAGAATTGTTTAGTGGGAAATTTTACAATGACAGAATTAGGGAATTTTGAGGATATGACCGAAAAGTTTGATGAAATAAAAAGTTTAGTTGATGAAATAAAAGATACAATGATGAATAGCGAAGATTGTAATAATCAATTTTATGCTATTTTACAAAATTTAGACAGCATTTCAACAGGGATACAAAATCTTGAAGATGAAAAATCAAAACCTTCAGATGAATATACCATATTACAAACCAATATTCTTGAAGTTAAAAAAGAAATTTCTAAAATGAATAAAACAGTGGAAGATGTATCAGGCATAAACGATATCCGAGATGCCTTAATAAGATTGAGTGATAAGTTTGATACACTTAATTTAAACTCATCAGGAAATGATATTGACCCACAACTTATAGTTAATATCACAGGAAATCTTCAAAGAGAAATTAATGCGACACTAAACGATGCAACTGCAACCTTGTATGATCAACAGCAAACATATTCAGATACTGTTCACAGGACAACAGAGGAAATAAACACAAACCTTAAAGAATGTGTTGATTATCTGGAAAAAGCTCTAAAAACAACATCAGATCAGGCTGTTCAAAGTTTATCCGATGATATGACTATTTTGGGAACAACCTTTGAAAAAACATCTGATAACTTAAGAAGAAGCATAATTGATATCTTTACAAAAATTCAAGAATCTATCAGCGAAGGTCAGGTTAATGAACCTCAACCTCAACAAATCCAATCACCTGACAATTCTCAACTAAGCAAAGATTTTGAAATGCTGAAGAACGGTATATACAACCTTAATTCTAATACTGAACAAAGATTATCAAAGTTGAATCGGGTAATTTCAGAATTAGATTTATTTAAAAAGCTTGAAAAATTCTCACAAATAAAAGACTTACCTGCAATTGGAGATTTAAAACATACTTTACAAAACAATATTGACAGAATTGTCGACCAATATTCATTCACACTTCAATCTTCACAAAATAGGAATGAATTAACGGAAATTACACAACAATTCCGCTCGGAGGTATATGGCGAAATTCTTAAAATATTAGGAAATGCGTCTGAATTTATTCTTGACGACGAAAGTCTTTTGAGAGCAGCGAATGTTGAAGCAAAAACTCCGATAGAATATATAAAAGACAAATTGGAGGATTTATCTTCTGCAACTGTTTTGAATAATAACGGACTTGACAATATATTCGGAAATATCAGCAGTCTTAAAGAAGAACTCGTTAACATACAACACCAATGTGAAGATATAGCTTCTGATTTAAGAACCAAAACATTTGATGACATAAGAGAAAATATTCATGAAATCTATGTAAACGGGGAATCTTTAAAACTTCAAAATAAAGAAGTCTTTGAAAAACTCGATTCATATTCTGAGCAATTGAGAGATTATTCGGATAGAATAATTGAAAGTTCAGTTCCTGACAGAAACACAATAAAAGATTTGCTCGCTGATATAAGAAAAAATATATCAATTCTGCAATCAGGTGATGAGCAAGCTGAATATACTTACAGTATGCAAGATATTGAATCTGATATCGCAAAAATAAGAATTTATCTTAATGAATTAAGACAAAACGGTATCACACTTGATTCAAGTGAATTTACAGAAGAACTAAATAAAGTAGTTCTTACTGTAGATTCTATGAAGCAGCAGCTTAATAAAATTGAAGAATGTGATTTACCGGACACCTTATCAAAGATGAAAGATGATTTGACAAGTGTAAGCACCCGTGTAAATAAACTACTTTTAACTTCTGATAATTCTTATAATTTAATTGAAGATGCACTTAAATCCTTCAGAGAATTAAATGAAGATATTTTAAACGAATTAAAGAGTGTTGTGGATCAGGACAGATTTCAGACATTAGAAGAAGGACTTACTGCCCTTAAAATAGCACTTGCTGAAACAAACAGCTATAACAGCACAATAAATAAATCTTTACTGATGCTTGCTGAATGGGTTGATAGTGCAGGTGAAACAATTACAAATATCTATAATAATCAGTCAAAATTAGAATCTATTGGTGATATTAAGACAATATTGAATGAAATAACACTTTCCTTATCACAAAAATCCGAAGATATTGTATCATCAATAAAAGAAATATTAGTTAATACAATTCCGGAGCAGGTTGATTATACCCAAATGCTATCAACTTTAAATGATAAAGTTACGGAACAATCACTTATAATCAAAGAACAAGAAGAACGCATAAGCAAACTTGATGAAAAATTAACAACAATTTTAGAAATATCCGCAAAGAATGATTTTAGTGAATTGACCACTAAAATTTCAAATATTGATGCACAAATGGAAAAACTAAACAAAAGTATTGAAAAACTCACTGCTTATGTAAATGAAGACTAGAAAAATAAATATAACTGCCAAAGAAAGATAAATTGTGACAACTATCGCAAAGATAAAAACTGAACTTGAAAAGATTTTGCCGAAAGATAATATACTATCTTCAAAAGAGGAAAGATATGTGTATGCACAAGATGGCACTAATGGAATTGAATCGGAAATATTACCGGATAGTGTTGTGTTTCCTGAAAATATTGAACAAGTACAGCAAATCTTGAGATATGCTAATGAGAATAAAATCCCTGTTGTTGCAAGAGGTGCAGGCACAAATCTTGTCGGAGCGTGTATTCCTAAACGTGGCGGAATTATCATAAATTTCACTAAAATGGATAAAATTCTTGATATAAATAAAACAAATATGACTGCAACCGTTCAGCCGGGAGTTATTGTCGGAATATTACAAGATAAAGTTAAAGAGGTTGGTTTATTCTTTCCTCCGGATCCTTCTAATTTAAGGGTTTCGACTATAGGCGGAGCAATAGCACAATCTGCAGGAGGGGCAAAAACTTTTAAATACGGAACAACAAAAGATTATATTCTGGGATTAAAAGTTGTGCTGGCAAACGGTGAATTATTAGAAGTAGGCGCTAATACTATTAAAAATGCAACAGGATATCATCTTGAACAATTATTCATTGGTAGTGAAGGAACTTTAGGAATTGTTGTTGAGGCAACCTTAAAGTTAATACCGCAGCCTGAAACGACAAGAGTTATAATGGCTTATTTTGACAATGTAGAATTAGCAACACAATCGGTTACAAAAATGATGACTTCCAATATTTATCCGTCAACAATTGATTTTATGGATAAAAATACTATTGAAACTGTTGAAAAATTTTATAATGCAGGTCTTATTCTGAATAAAGAATCTGTTTTGATTATAGAGCTTGACGGTCAAAAATCTGCCATTGAAATTCAGACAGAAAGATTAAAAGAAATTCTGATATCTGCAAATGCTGATAATATTTTAATTTCCAATACAGAAGAAGAACAAAACAAAATATGGACAGCTCGCAGAGCGGCATTTGGAGCTGTTTCCAAATTAAAGCCTGATGTTGTTACAAATGATTTAATCGTTCCGAGAGAAAATATTTCAGCGTTATTAAAAGGTATAAATGAAATCGGAGAAAAATATAACCTGACTATATGTACAGTAGGACATATTGGTGACGGAAATATTCACCCTCAAGTTGCACTGGATTTAAATAATCCTAAAGAAGTTGAAAATTATAATAAAGCAAAGACCGAATTTTATGAGTTAACCTTAAAATTAAACGGAACTTTATCAGCAGAACATGGGATTGGTTTAGATAAGAAATCGTTTTTATCTAAAGCTGTTGATTCCTTGGCACTTGAATATATGAAAAATATAAAATTGTTGTTTGACCCGAATAATATTTTAAACCCTGATAAAATTTTTGATTTATCTTGACGGCATATATACTTTTTTTCCGCTTTTAACGTAATTTATAAGTATTTCTTCGCCTTCTTCCTGTGCGATTTTTCCGTATACCGTAATTCCTCTGTTTCTAAATTCCTCTAGCCAGCCGGGTTTAAATCCTTCATCAAAACCTGTTATTTCTTCCACTCTTTTTGACGGTACACCATAATAAACATTCTTTATTCCTGACCACATAATTGCACCCAAACACATTATACATGGTTCAGAGGTAACATATAGGCTTAAATTATATGGGGATAAGTCATAAGTTCCAAATTTTTCTTCAGCTTTTCTGATAGTATTTATCTCTGCATGATTATTACTGCAGTTTTCATTAATAACAGAATTTGTTTCCTTTGCTATAAGGTTATTATTTTTGTCATATATAGCCGCAAGAAATGGCCCTGCACCGGTTTCAATATTTTTACTTAACTCTTTTTGAAGTCCTGAAATTATTTCTTCTGCTTTTTTAACTTTTGTTATATTGATTTCTTCGTTTGAAATTATCAACTCACGTACCTCATATTTATCCCTATTTACCCCTATTTACCCCTACCTCTAAAATAATATTCCTACAATAGTTGCCGACATAAAACAGGTCAGAGTACCTGCAATAAGAGCTTTTATACCAAGTTCTGCAATATTATTTCTCTGTTCAGGAGCGAGTTCTCCGATTCCTCCTATTTGAATTGCGATAGAACCTATGTTACCGAAACTGCAAAGAGCAAAACTCGATATCAAGAAAGCCTTATCTGTTATAATTTGCTTAACAGATACCAAATCGAGATATGCAACAACTTCGTTTAATACAATTTTTTCTCCGATAAGACTACCTACATTAGTGATATCCTGAAGTGGAACCCCCATAATAAGGGCGAATACTGCAAAGATTTTACCCAAAATAAATTTAAGTGATAATTCCGGCAGCCAGTTTAGCCCTAAATGTAGATGATAATACAAGAAAGAGCCTATCCCACCTAAAAACCAGTCTATCATCGCAACGAGTGCAACAAGCGCAATAATCATTGCCGTAATACTGATAGCAACCTTCATACCGTCACCTGCACCTGCAGCTATTGAATCAATAATATTAACATGGGTATTTTCAATTTCTACTTTTGCGTCATCACTTGTTTTAGGTTTTCCGTCCTCCGGATACATAATTTTTGCAATAGCAACTGCTCCCGGAGCGGCCATAACAGATGAAGCCAATATGTAAACAGCGGGGATTCCCATTTTTATATAGACAGGCATCATTGCTCCGGATACACATGCCAGACTTCCTGCCATTGATGTTAAAAGCTCCGAGCGTGTTAAATCTTTTAAGTAAGGTTTAATCATTATTTGAGCAGTTACATTTCCTACAAATGAGTTAGCAACAGCACATAATGATTCGGCTCCTGAAATTTTCATTAATTTATTCATCAATTTTCCCAAGATTGCAACAATCTTCTGCATAATTCCGTAATAGTAAAGAATATTTACTAAAACTATCATTAATATCATTGAACATATAAGTTGTATTGCAAAAATTCTTGAGCCGCTACAATAATCCGTTGTAAAACTGTTGCTTAAAAGTCCGCCAAAAACTACGTTTCCGCCTGCAATTGCGAAATCCATCAGTTTTTCAATAAAAGCCCCGATTTTAAGGAAAATGAACTGCCCTAAAGGTACTTTAAATATGAAAAGAGCAAATAATATTTGCAGGAAAAGAGCCATTCCTATAGTTCTGAAATTTATTTTTTTTCTGTTTGTTGAAAGCCCATAGGCAATCAGTAAAATCACTACAATTCCTATTAAACCGACAAATCTTTGCATACATACTCCTTATTCTAAAATCAGCGAAAAGTAATCAGGGAAAATAAAAGTATTCACTATCGTTATTTATCCCTTATTATTTACCCCCTTAAATATTTACCCCTTCACTAATAATACAATTATACCAAAAACAAGAAACTATATGTTATCGGTTGCAAAAAAAGACTAAATTTAGCATAAACAGTATCACTTAATGTAAATTGTATAGTATTGCAGGCATGAGTAAAGAAAACGGCATACAAATCAGGCAATATCTGACAGTATTGCAGATATTAAAACTCTGTAGTTGTTTTCATTTTATTCTTAAATTTAGTAATATTATTTTGGAAGATAAGGTTAACCGTACCCACAGGGCCGCTTCTTTGTTTTGCAATAATAATTTCTGCCTCGCCTTTATTCTTTGCAATTTCTTCAGCATCTTCCTCAGACTGACCTTTTGATGCGTAGTATTCGCCACGATAGATAAACATAACAATATCTGCGTCTTGTTCAATTGAACCAGAATCTCTAAGGTCAGAGAGCATAGGACGTTTATCCGTACGGGATTCCGTTGCACGGGATAGCTGGGATAAAGCAATAATAGGAACATTTAATTCTTTTGCAAGAATTTTTAACCCTCTTGATATTTGCGAGATTTGTTGTGTTCTATCCGTTTCACGACTGCTTGTTTCCATAAGCTGCAAATAGTCAATAAGAATAAGGCTTAAATTCTTATCAGACATAGCCAGACGACGGCATTTTGCACGAATATCAGTTAAGGAACACCCCGGAGTATCATCTATATATATTGGAGCAGATGATAGTTTATCCATAGCATTAACTAATTTTTCCCAGTCAGTTGACTGCATGTTTCCGGAACGAAGTCTTTGGGAATCCACCTCTGCTTCTGCACACATCAAACGTTGTACTAACTGTTCTTTTGACATTTCCAGAGAGAAGATTGCAACTGTCTTATTATATTGAAGTGCAGCATTTTGGGCAATATTAAGAGCAAATGCTGTTTTACCCATAGCAGGACGGGCCGCCAGTATTATTAAATCTGATTTCTGAAATCCGTTTGTTAAATCATCAAGATCATAAAATCCCGACTCTACCCCTGTTTTTTTATCTCTGTTCTTATAACGCTCGTCTATTTTATCGTAGGTATCAACAACTAACTCACTAATAGGCACAAGATCAGTAGAATTTTTACCTGATGAAATATCAAAAATTAATTTTTCCGCTTTTTCCAAAGATTCATCACTTGTTGTCTGATCGTAACCCAAAGTGGTAATTTCCGAGCCTGCCATAATTAAAGCACGTTTTGTTGCTGTTTCTACAATACTTTTTGCATAATATGCAACATTAGATGTTTGAATACACTTAAAGCTCAAGTCATTAATAAAAGCACGACCACCTATTAACTCCAACTTTTGATTTATATTCAAAACATCTGATACGGACACGATATCAATCATCTCATTATTGTTTGTTAACTGTAAAATAGCTTCATAAATATATCTGTGAGCAGGTTTGTAGAAATATTCCGGTTTTAAAAGGCTCATTACCTTATCCAAACATCTTGGATTAACTAAAATAGCACCAAGTACTGCTTCTTCAGCCTCAATATTTTGAGGCATTAATTGTGATATATCTGACGATTTTACAGATGTGACCATGTTCTCCTCCGTTTGTGATAGTTAGTCGTTTTTATAATGTACCATGCTAATATAACTTTTTGTAGTGTTTTTTAAGAAATATGTAATTTAAAAGTAGTTAATAAACTATTAGAAAATATTAAACCTTTCTTCCTTTATGTTATAATCTATATTGAATTTAATCTGTTTCATAAAGAAGGGATTTTAAAAAGAGGTATAGATTAAATTTTTAAATAAAATTAAAAGTAAAGGATATAATAATGAAAAAAATAGCATTTATTTTTCCGGGACAGGGCGCACAATCTGTCGGAATGGGAAAAGATATATATGAAAATTATGATAGTGCAAGACAAATATTTGACACAGCAGATAAGATTTTAAATAAAAGTATAACAAAACTCTGTTTCGAAGGGCCGGAAGAAGATTTAAAACTAACAATTAACACTCAACCGTCAATTGTTACAACATCTATAGCACTGCTTGAAACATTAAAAAAATCTGTTAATATTTCACCTGACTACACTGCAGGTCATTCCTTGGGTGAATATTGTGCAATGTACGCATCAGGAGTTATGAACCTTGAGACAACCTTGAAATTAATCCAAAAAAGAGCAGATTTAATGGGCGAAATAAAAGGTGGAGCGATGGCTGCTGTTTTAAATGCAACTGATGAACAATTAAAATCAGGATTAGAAGCAGGTTCAAAGATTGGATATGTAGATGTAGCAAATTATAATTCACCTGTTCAGGTTGTCATTACAGGTGATGAAAACGCTGTTAAAGCTGCAAGCGATAATTTACTTGAAAACGGAGTAAGAAGGGTAGTACCGTTACCTGTTTCAGGGGCTTTCCATTCAAAATATATGAAAAACGCAGGGGAAAGATTTAAAGAATATTTAACTGAGTTTGAATTAAATGATACAAAAATACCTGTATATACAAATGTTGATGCTTGCGAAACAACATTGTCAGAAGATTTTAAATCTAAAATGCCAAAACAGATTTATTCTTCCGTACATTGGACACAAACTATCCAAAATATGATTGCAAACGGAGTTGATACCTTTGTTGAAATAGGACCGGGTAAAGTTCTTGCAGGTTTAAATAAAAAAATAAGCATGGATATTACAACATATAACATATATGATAAAGAATCGCTTGAGCAAACAATAATTGCTATAAAAAATAATATGGAGGTATATAGTGATATATAAATTATCTAAAGTTACCTTAAAAAAATTAGAAAATAGCTATAACAAAAAAAATCACTTTTTAAAATCAGGGTTTAATCCGAGCAGTCAGGAATTTTATTACCGACATCCGGATTTAACACCTGATGATGCATATTTAAGAAACGGACGAATTGCGACAACTGCTGATGCCAGAGAAAACATCAAAAAATGTCTTTCATTTTTTAATAAATTAAAAAATAAAAATAATCAAAAACTCGATGCACAATATTAATGTTTACTTCTGACGCATGAAAAATCCTGCGATGTCTTTATGAGTTATAATTTTTGATATTGGTCGTCCATGAGGACAGGTTTGAGGGTTTTTACATGACCTCCAACGGGAAATTATTTCTTCCATCTGGAATAAATTTAAAGGAGTATTTGCCTTTACTGCCGACTTACATGAAGTTGTTACCAAAATCATTTCTTCAAGATTATTTAAATCTCCTTCAATATTTTCCAAAATATCTTTTAAGATATCCTTTGGATTATATTTTGATAAAAGTTGAGGAATTTTCCTAAAAATAATTTCATTTTCATTCAAAAATTCTATACCATATCCGAATTTTTCAAATTTTTCCAGATTAGTTTTAATTATCTCTATATCTCTATCATCAAGCTTAATAACATCAGATACAAATAAAAGTTGAGAGTCTGTATCATGACGGGATTTCAGCGTTTCATAAATATATCTTTCATCAGCAATATGTTGATCAACAATTTCAAGTCCGTCCTCAATCTCAATTAAAATATAAGTATCTTTATATTGACCTATGATTTTTTCTTTAACAGGAAGTTCTTCTTTTATAAAATTTTGTTGTTTAACAGATGGTATAAAACTGTTTTCACTTTCTTTTATAAAAGTATTTTTAAAACTGTCATCAGGTTTTTCATCTTTATAACTTTCAAAAATTTTAGAAAATTTTAATGTATTTATATTATCTTCTTCCAAAAGGGCATCACCCGTTTTTGGATCTTTTGGGACAGCTTTTTCCCCGAAGGAAATAATATTTTCCGTTCTTGGAAGGTCATTCCAAGAGGAAATGCCATTTTCTACGGTTGTCCTGACAAAATTAAACACCTGATTTGTATTTTTATACTTTACTTCTCTTTTTGTAGGGTGAACATTTATATCTATATCTTCCGGAGGAATATCAAGCTTCAGTACAATAAAAGGATACTTGCCATTTGGAAGGGTATTTTTATATGCTAAATCAACTGCCTTTATAATGACGGGACATTTAACCATTCTGTTATTAACAAAAACATGAAAATCTTTTTTACTTGAACGTGTAAAATCAGGGGTACTAACATATCCTGTTAAAGATATTTTAGATAATTTATCTTCCTTTTTAACCTCCTTAAGATGTGAAAATAAATCTGCAGAAAATAAGTTTTTAATAACTCCTTCTATACCACTTATACCGTCAGTCTTTAAGGTTGTTTTACCATTATTTTTTAATTCTATAGCCACTTTCGGATTTGAAAGAGCAATGGCTGAAACAAGCTCTGAAATATATGCAAATTCTGTTTTTTCTGATTTTAAAAATTTTAATCTAACAGGAAGATTATAAAATAAATCTTCAACCTGCATAATAGTTCCTACGGCACAACCTGTCTGTGTATGCTTCACTTCTGAATTTGCACAAATAACCTTTGTACCATAATCATAATCTTTTGTTCTGGTTATACAGGTTACTTTTGATATTGATATAATACTCGCAAGAGCTTCTCCTCTAAAACCCAGAGTATGAATATTATACAAATCCTCTCCTGTTTCAATTTTACTTGTAGCATGTTTAGAAAAAGCCAGAACAATATCATCAGGGTGTATACCGGAACCGTTATCAGCAACTCTTATATTTCGACATTCATTTGTGACATCAATACTTATTTTTGTTGCTCCGGCATCTATTGAATTTTCAACTAACTCTTTAACAACAGATGATGGTCTTTCTATAACCTCCCCTGCAGCTATTTGATTTATGACGTTTTTAGATAACTGTTGTATTCTACCCATAGTAATATTTTAACTCAAAAATTTGAAATTATGAGATGATTCCGATTGCTACAGCAAAAAAAATTTTTATAAACATTATACTATTATGAATATTACAGGACTGAGTATAAATTTTTATAATAATACATCGTTGCCTTTATCCGGAAATCAAAGAGAAAAGTATCCATCTTTAAAGACATTGGCATATGATACAATTTCCTTCACTTCAACTGAATTTTTAAAACAAGGTTCTAAAAAAATAACAGAACAGGTTATAAATTCAATTTATCCTAAAAACAAAATTGGATTAGGAAGTGAAGGCGTTGTATATAAAATTGCTGATACAAATTATTGTGTAAAAATTTTTTACAGCAACAAATACACCCTTAATTATAATTTTGGCAATTGGAAAACAAATATTTCTAAAAAAGACAAAGTTAATCACATTGTAGCAAAAGCACAAAATGATGCTGTAATAATGAACTATATTGAGGGTGAATCCCTGCCTTGGAATACCCCTGAAGAAGTTTTTAATTTACCACAAAAATCATTTGTAAATCTTTTTAGACAAATTTCGGAAGCTTTCAATTACGGATTGAGCTTTGACCCGTCATCTTCAAATATAATATATAATCCTAAAACCAAGAAATTAACGGCCATAGATTTTTATAAAACATCAGAGGACGATTCTTCAAGTTATCCTTACGCTATTATATCAAGATTGTATTCTACGTTAAAAGCTCACGATTATAGTGAAACAGATAAAGCTAATAACAGAAAATTGGGCGGTAAATTTATAAATATTTTAATTAACGAATTAACAACTGATAAAAAACCGGAGTTTAATATAACTGAAACAGATATCAAAAGGCTCTTTGCTAAAATAAAATTTTCACAAGAAATGAATTATCCAAAACAACTTAACTTTCTGGAAAAATCAGTTGAAAAAATGTTTTCCGCAAAACAAAAAAATGAAAAAAATATTGAACTGATTCTTGCTGGAGAAAAAAAATATTCCGAATGTATTATTAAACAAATCTTAACAAATTAAAATAAATCAGCAAAAAATATTATTTACAAGAATTAAATAAGCTAGGATAAACAAGGAGAATAAACGTGAAAATAAACCACACACAACAAAATAGCTTTAAAGGAAATGCTTTTCTTGTTGATGCAGCCAGAAATTCTTTTTTGGATTTACAAATAAAACAACATCAGGAAAAATTATACAATGTATCAAAAAAGTCTATAAAAAAAGTAAATGAACTTATTTCAAAAAAACCCTTTGATTTATTTGTATTAAAAGGTGCTGATACCGGAGAGTATTTATTTTATGCTAATACTTCCTTTAAAAATGTATTAAAATCAAAACCTAAATTTGTTCTTCCGACAGTATATAAGGTTTATGAAGGACAACTGTCGAATGAAAACAATTTCGTCAAATCAGCTAAAGATGCAATAGACAGGTTTAATATAGTTTTCTGATACGAATTATTAACAAGGGATAAAAAAATAATATGAAAATAAATAATATAACCTTTATAAATAATAACCAATCAACAAATAAAAAAAGTTTAAAAAATCATCAACTGACAACTAATTCAATAACCTGTGACAACCTGAATTTTTTAAATTATAACAACAAGTCATTAATATCATTTAGAAGCGGCGGATATTATCAGACGTTAAAGGATAATTATTTTGAACTACCTGTAAATAAAAAAACGGGTGAACCTTATAAACCTGATATTTATCAAAAAGCGGCAGCGGAAAATTTATATAAAGGAAACGATGTATTAGTAACAGCTCCTACGGGAACAGGAAAAACAGCAATCGCACACTATATTATTAACAAAAATCTTAAAGAAGGTAAAAAAACTTTTTACACAACCCCTCTTAAAGCCTTAAGTAATGATAAGGTTAGAGAATTTGAAAAAATATACGGTGCTGAAAATGTCGGACTCATAACAGGGGATAAGAAAATAAATAAAGATGCTCCTATTTTGATAATGACAACAGAAGTATATCGAAATATGGTTGTAAAAAACTATCTTACGGAAAAAAATCCGTTATTAAACAATTTAAATACTGTTGTTTTTGATGAACTACATTATCTTGGGGACACAGATAGAGGTGGCGTTTGGGAGCAGGCAATAATGTTTACAAACCCAAAAACTCAAATTTTATCTTTATCGGGTACAATGGCAAATCCGGAAAAAATAGCTGAATGGATGGCAGAATTAAAAAAACATGATAATACGGAAATAATAACTCCACAGGCAGGGTACAGAGCAAAAGATACAGAACAACACACAGTGTTGGTGAAAGTTCCTCCTGAAAACAGGCATGTACCACTGGATTATCAAATTGTACAAGCAGAAGCCCAAAAGCCAAGCTGTAGCGGTGGTTCAAAAGCAGATAGAGCAAGAGCAAAAAAGAGAGCAAGAATTATTGCATATTCTGATTCTGCATTACCCACAAAAACAAGCTATATAGGATTAGTTGAAGATTTAAAGGATGATAAAAAACTTCCTGCAATCATCTTTATTTTTAGTAAAAAAGAGGGTAAAGCCGTAAAAAATCATCTTGTTGAGTACGGGCCAAAACTGACTACAAACGAGGAATCAAAAGAAATAATATCTTTGGTTGAAGATTTTAAGTCGAGTCATAATAATTATATTGGAGAATCTCTGGATATAGGTGCTTTGGCAAAAGGATATGCCCTTCACAATGCAGGAATGCTGCCTGAACAAAAGGAGCTTGTAGAAAATTTGTTCCAAAAGAAACTTTTAAAAGTTGTTATTTCAACCGAAACATT
>Ga0247609_10002455_pt1 | contig 19643 bp, 34 predicted proteins | sample 172DNAGHGlowgp2_FD_193487 | JGI IMG/M metagenome (GOLD analysis project Ga0247609, IMG submission 193487) | Sheep rumen microbial communities from Palmerston North, Manawatu-Wanganui, New Zealand - 1728 DNA GHGlow gp2 | ecosystem: Host-associated > Mammals > Digestive system > Stomach > Rumen ...
GGGTACAGCAGGCGTTATTAAGCGCTGGAACTTCGGCAGACTTAAAGAGTCTCACGGTTCAGGTCCCGTTGCGCGTCACCAGGGTTCACTCGGTGCGTGCTCCGATCCTTCAAGAGTATTCAAGGGCAAGAAGCTTGCCGGCCATCTCGGTACCGAAAGAGTTACCGTACAGAATTTAGATGTAGTTAAGGTTGATGCTGAAAACAACCTTGTCGCTATCAAGGGCGCCATTCCCGGACCCAAGGGCGGCTATGTTGTAGTAGCAAACGCCTGCAAGAAATAAGAGAGGAGTGTTTTGAATGGCTACAAAATTAGCAGTATTGGATAATACGGGCAAAAAAGTATCCGACATCAAACTGTCAGACGACATTTTTGCTATTGAGCCGAGCAAATCGGCTATGCACCTTGTAGTAGTTAACTACTTGGCTTCACAGCGTCAGGGCACTCAGTCAACTCTTACGCGTTCGGAAGTTTCCGGCGGCGGCAAAAAGCCCTGGAGACAGAAGGGTTCAGGCCGTGCTCGTCAGGGCTCAACCCGTTCACCGCAGTGGTATCACGGCGGTATCGCTCACGGCCCCAAGCCGCGCAGCTACGGCTTCTCAATCAACAAGAAGGTTAAGAGACTTGCTATGAAGAGCGCTCTTTCTTCTAAGGTTGCGGCTGAGGAAATGATCGTTCTCGATTCATTCGGACTTGACGCAATCAAGACTGCAGAGGCTAAAAAGGTTCTCGACGCCGTTAAGGCGGCTAAGAAGACTCTTGTAGTTCTTCCCGAGAAAGACGACGTAGTTTATAAGAGTGCAAGAAACATCGAAGGTGTTAACGTAACTCTTGTAAATACACTTAATGTTTATGACATTCTTAACTGCGACACAATCGTAGTCCTCAAGGATGCCGTTACAAAGATCGAGGAGGTATATGCGTAATGAAATCAGCACAGGATATTATCCTCCGCCCCGTAATTACTGAAAACAGTATGGAAGGCGTAGCAGATAAGAAATATACCTTTAAGGTTGCAAAGGACGCTACAAAAATCGACATCAAGAGAGCTGTTGAAGAGCTCTTCGGCGTTGAGGTAGCTAAGGTAAACACAATGCACGTCCGCGGCAGAGCTCGCAGACAGGGCTACACACAGGGCCGCACGGCTTCCTGGAAAAAGGCCATTGTCACTCTGACCGAGGATTCAAAGACAATCGAGTTCTTTGACGGCATTTATCAGTAATTGACTGATTGAAAACTGACAGCAACGTATGGGGTTTGACATTACCCGCTAAGCAGTCAGGGCGCAAACGCGCTTTAACATCCAGAAAAGGAGAGGATTAGGAATGTCTATTAAAGTCTATAAGCCGACTACAAACGCAAGACGTAATATGTCGGTTACAGATTATTCCGAGCTTTCAAAGGTTGCTCCCGAAAGAAGCCTTCTTGAGCCTCTTAAGAAGCACGCAGGCAGAAACAGCTACGGAAGAATAACAGTTCGCCATCACGGCGGCGGAAATCGCCAGAAATACCGCGTTATCGATTTCAAGAGAGATAAGCAGGATATGAAGGCAAACGTACTCACACTTGAGTATGACCCCAACCGTTCGGCTCATATTGCTCTTGTTCAGTATGAAGACGGTGAGAAGAGATACATTCTCGCGCCTGTCGGCCTTAAGGTCGGCGACGTTATCGAGGCAGGTGCAACTGCTGACATCAGGGTCGGTAATGCGCTTCCTCTTACAAATATCCCCACAGGTACATTCATCCACAACGTTGAAATGTATCCCGGAAGAGGCGGTCAGCTTGCCCGCGCAGCAGGTAACGCTGCTCAGCTTATGGCTAAGGAAAACGGCTATGCACTTCTTCGTTTGCCCTCAGGCGAACTCAGAAATGTTCCCGCTTCCTGCATGGCAACAATCGGTACAGTCGGCAACACCGACCACGAGAACGTTAAGCTCGGTAAAGCAGGCCGTACACGCCACAGAGGCATACGCCCGACAGTCCGCGGTTCTGTAATGAACCCGAACGACCACCCCCACGGCGGTGGTGAAGGTAAGTCACCTATCGGTCGTCCCGGCCCCGTTACACCTTGGGGTAAACCCGCTCTCGGTTATAAGACCAGAGCTAAGAAAAAGAGTTCCGACAAGCTTATAATTAAGCGTCGTAACGATAAGTAATCGGAAAGGAGTGCAATAAAATGGGAAGAAGCGTTAAAAAGGGCCCCTATGTTCAGCCCAAGCTTTTCAAAAGAGTTGAAGAAATGAACAAGACAGGCGAAAAGATCGTTTTAAAGACCTGGAGCCGCAGTTCCACAATTTTCCCGCAGTTTGTTGGTCACACCTTTGCGGTTCATGACGGACGCAAGCATGTTCCGGTATATGTTACTGAGGATATGGTTGGTCACAAACTCGGTGAATTTGCTCCCACACGTACCTTCAGAGGTCACTCGGGCAGCAAGACAAACTAAGCAGAAAAGGAGTGTTAATCAATGGAAGCAACTGCTAAGGCAATGCATGTAAGAATTGCACCTCGTAAGGTTCAGATAGTTCTTGACCTTATCCGCAATAAGCCTTGTGACGAAGCTCTGGCTATCTTGAAGTACACACCTAAAGCTGCGTGTGAACCGATTGAAAAGCTTTTGAAGTCTGCAATGGCTAATGCAGAAGACAAAGATATGGACACTTCAGCGCTCTATGTTGCTGCTTGCAGCGTAAGCCAGGGTCCTACTCTTAAAAGAATCAGACCCAGAGCTCAGGGCCGTGCGTACAGAATCAATAAGAAGACTTCGCACATTTTCCTGACTCTCAGGGAAGCAGAATAAACGGGGAGGTAAGTTAGAATGGGACAGAAAATTAATCCTACCGGTCTTAGAATCGGCGTAATCAAGGATTGGGAATCTCGTTGGTATGCTGACAAGAACAGCTTCGGCGATACCCTTGTTTCGGACTACGAACTTCGTGAGTATCTCCTCGATATGTTCTACAAAATCGGTGCAGGCGTACCGAAGATTGAAATTGAGAGAGACCCGAAGAGAGTCCGTATAAACATCCACTGCGCAAAGCCCGGTCTTGTTATCGGTAAGGGCGGCGCTGAGATTGAAAAGCTCAAGGCGCTCTGCCAGAAGAAGCTCGGCGGCGACAAGGATGTATTTATTAACATTATTGAAATCAAGCAGCCCGACCTCAACGCTCAGCTCGTAGCAGAGAACATTGCTGCTCAGCTTGAAAAGAGAGTTTCGTTCCGCCGCGCACTTAAACAGTCAATCGGCAGAACAATGAGAGCAGGCGCTAAAGGTATTAAGACACAGGTCAGCGGTCGCTTGGGCGGCGCGGAAATCGCACGTACCGAGCACTATCATGAAGGAACAATTCCGCTTCAGACAATCCGTGCAGACATTGATTACGGTTTTGCAGAGGCAAAGACAACCTACGGCAGAATCGGCGTTAAGGTCTGGATTTACAAAGGCGAAGTTCTTCATGACAGCCGCAAGCCCGGCAAAAGGGAAGGAGGAGCCAAGTAATGTTATTGCCTAAGAGAGTTAAGTACCGCAGAGTACAGAGAGGCCGCCTTAAAGGTAAGGCAATCCGCGGTTCAAAGGTAACTTACGGTGATTATGGTCTTGTTGCCCTCGAACCCGCATGGATCACAGCTAATCAGATCGAAGCAGCCCGTGTTGCTATGACAAGATATATCAAGCGTGGCGGTCAGGTCTGGATTAAGATTTTCCCCGACAAGCCTATTACCGAGAAGCCCGCTGAAACCCGAATGGGTTCAGGTAAAGGTTCTCCCGAGTATTGGGTAGCAGTAGTTAAACCCGGCAGAGTAATGTTTGAAATTGCCGGCGTTAACGAAGAGCTTGCTCGCGAGGCTATGCGTCTTGCAGCAAACAAGCTTCCCATCAAGTGTAAGTTTGTTCGTAAGGAAGAAACTATGGAACAGGATGGTGAGCAGTAATGAAAGCAAGTGAACTCAGAAAAATGTCAGCTTCAGAGTTGGATGCTAAACTCTTGGAACTCAAGGACGAGCTCTTTAAGCTTCGTTTTCAGCAGGCCATCAACCAACTCGACAATCCAATGCGTATTAACGCCGTAAAGAAGGACATCGCAAGAATCAAGACTGTTCAGCGTGATGTCGAACTCCACGGCGCTGAGTCCTAAGGAAAGGGTAGGTGTTCATGATGGAAAGAAATCTTCGTAAAACACAGGTCGGAACAGTAGTCAGCGATAAGATGGACAAAACCGTTGTCGTTGCTATCCGCGATAAGGTAAGGCATCCGCTTTACAAGAAAATCGTTAACCGTACAGTAAAGATCAAGGTTCACGACGAAGCCAACGAATGCGGCATCGGTGACAGAGTTCTTGTTATGGAAACCCGTCCGATGTCCAAGGATAAGAGATGGCGTGTCGTTGAAATCATCGAGAAAGCTAAATAATTGTTTAGGTAAAAAAAGGAGGCAATACTGTGATACAGCAACAGACTTTGCTTAAAGTTGCCGACAACACAGGGGCTAAGGAGCTTATGTGCATCCGAGTTCTCGGTGGTTCAGGCAAAAGATATGCCAATATCGGCGATGTCATTGTAGCTTCAGTCAAGAAGGCGGCTCCCGGCGGAACAGCCAAGAAGGGCGAAGTTGTAAGGGCAGTAGTTGTTAGAACAGTTTCAGGCGTTCGCAGAGACGACGGTACTTATATCCGTTTCGATGAGAATGCAGCTGTTATAATAAGAGAAGACAAAAATCCCAGAGGCACCCGTATCTTCGGGCCGGTTGCCAGAGAGCTCCGTGAGAAGGACTATATGAAAATATTGTCCCTTGCTCCGGAAGTGCTTTAATGGGAGGTGCTAAGTAATGAATAATCTTCACGTAAAGACAGGTGACGAGGTAGTAGTCATCAACGGCAAAAACCGCGGCAAGAGAGGCAAGATCATGCAGGTCAGCCCCAAAGAAGGCAAGGTTATTGTCGAAGGCGTTAACGTAGTTACAAAGCACGTTAAGCCGCGTCAGATGGGTGAGCCCGGCGGTCTTATTAAGGCTGAAAGCGCTCTCTATGCTGACAAGGTTCAGCTTATTTGCCCCAAGTGCGGCAAGCCCACAAGAGTCGGCCACGCGCTTGACAAGAACGGCAAAAAAGTTAGAGTTTGCAAAAAGTGCAACGCTCAGTTTGAATAAGGGAGGGACATAACAAATGGCAGCAAGACTTAAAGAAATGTATACTAAAGAAGTCGCCCCCGCGCTTTTCAAGAAGTTCGGTTACAAGAGTGTTATGCAAATCCCGAAGCTTGATAAAATTATTATCAACGTGGGCTGCGGCGAAGCCAAGGATAACCCCAAGGCTATCGAAGCTATCGTAGGCGATATCGCAACAATCACAGGTCAGAGACCTGTAGTTTGCAAGGCGAAGAAATCAGTCGCTAACTTTAAGCTTCGTGAAGGCATGCCCGTAGGCGTTAAGGTAACGCTCAGAGGCGACAAGATGTATGAGTTCCTTGACAGGTTCTTCAACATCGCGCTTCCCAGAGTTCGTGACTTCAGAGGAATCAACCCCAATTCCTTCGACGGCAGAGGTAACTACTCAACCGGTATCAAGGAGCAGTTGATTTTCCCCGAAATCGAGTACGATAAAGTTGACAAGGTTCGTGGTATGGACATTTGCTTCGTTACCACAGCCAACACCGATGAAGAGGCCAGAGAGCTGCTTACTCTCATGGGCGCTCCGTTTGCAAAATAAGGAGGGATAACAAGTGGCTAAAACAGCAATGAAAGTTAAGCAGGCTCGTCCCGCTAAATATTCATCAAGACAGTACAATCGCTGCAAAATCTGCGGCAGACCACATGCTTATCTCCGCAAATACGGAGTATGCCGCATCTGTTTCAGAGAGTTGGCGCATGCAGGTCAGATTCCCGGCGTAAAGAAGTCAAGTTGGTAAGTTTCAGAGCAATCTAAGGAGGTAAAACAGTATGCAAATTACTGATTCTATCGCCGATATGCTTACAAGAATTCGTAATGCGAACTCAGCGAAGCATGATACGGTGAAGGTACCCGCATCAAACATGAAGAAAGCGATTGCTCAGATTCTTGTTGATGAAGGTTACATTAAAGGTTTCACGGTTGAAGACGACGGCAAGCAGGGCATGATGGAGATTACTCTCAAATACGGCCCCAACAAGTCATCGGTTATCACCGGTTTGCGCAGAGTTTCAAAGCCCGGTCTGCGTATTTACACAAGTTGTGAGGAAATGCCCAGAGTCATGAAGGGTCTCGGCATCGCAATCCTTTCAACACCTAAGGGCGTAATGACAGATAAGGACGCACGCAAGGCTAATGTCGGCGGTGAAGTCCTCGCATTCATCTGGTAAGGAGGTACAGTACTATGTCTCGTATCGGCAGAGAGCCCATCGTTATTCCGGCGGGCGTCGATGTTACTGTTGACGGCAGCACTGTTACCGTAAAGGGCCCCAAGGGCGAACTTTCCAGAACAGTGCACAGCAATATGACAGTTGAAAAGAAGGACGGTCAGATTCTTGTTACCCGTCCTAACGACAATAAGGAAAACCGTTCACTTCACGGTTTGACAAGAACTCTTATTGCAAACATGGTAACAGGCGTTGAAAAGGGCTTCTCAAAGGAGCTTGAAATCAACGGTATCGGTTACCGTGCAGAAAAGAAGGGTAAAGACCTTGTGCTTAACGTAGGTTATTCACATCCGGTCGTAATGCCCGAGATTGACGGCATCACTATTGATGTTCCGGCACCTAACAAAATCATCATTTCCGGTCCCGACAAGCAGAAGGTTGGCCAGTTCGCATCAGAGGTCAGAGAAAAGAGACCTCCCGAGCCGTATAAGGGCAAGGGAATCAAGTATGCGTCCGAGCACATCCGTCGCAAAGAGGGTAAGGCCGGTAAGGGCGGTAAATAATAGGAGGGTTTCTAAATGGTTAAAAAGCTTGATACAAACAAGGCAAGACTTAATCGCCATAAGAGAGTCCGTGGAAAGGTTACAGGCACTGCAGAGTGTCCCCGCCTTAATGTATTCCGCTCACTTCAGCACATCTATGCTCAGCTTATAGATGATGTTGCCGGCGTTACATTGGTTTCAGCTTCAACAGTTGAAAAGGACTTTACGGAATATGGCGGTAATATGTCAGCTGCTCACAGCGTTGGCAAATTATTGGCTGAAAGAGCCGCTGAAAAGAATATCAAAGATTGTGTATTCGACAGAGGCGGTTATATCTATCACGGCAGAGTTAAAGAACTCGCCGAAGGCGCCCGCGAAGGCGGCTTAAACTTCTAAGAGAGGAGAGAATATTATGGCTAAAATGGATGCTTCCACAATGGAGCTTCAGGAACGTGTAGTTTCTATCAACAGAGTTTCAAAGACTGTAAAGGGCGGCCGTATCTTCAAGTTCTCTGCTCTTGTAGTCGTAGGTGACGGAAACGGCACCATCGGTTTCGGTCTTGGTAAGTCCGGCGAAGTTCCGGACGCAATCCGTAAGGGTATCGAAGACGCTAAGAAGAATCTTATGAAGATTTCTCTTAAGGGTACTACGATTCCTCACGAGGTTATCGGTAAGTTCGGCGCAGGCGTAGTTCTTCTTAAGCCCGCTGCTCCCGGTACCGGCGTTATCGCCGGCGGTCCGGTTCGTGCGGTTGTTGAGACAGTCGGCATTAAGGACATCCGTTCCAAGGCACTTCGTTCAAACAATCCCTGCAATGTTGTAAGAGCGACCATCAACGGCCTCTCACAGCTTCGTAATGCAGATGAAGTTGCCGCTATCCGCGGTAAAAACGTAAAAGACATTTAAGGAGGGCGCAGATAATGGCTAATTTGCAGATTAAGCTTGTCAAGAGCACTATCGGCAGCAAAAAGGACCAGATTGCAACAGTTCGCTCTCTCGGTCTTAAGAAAATTGGCGACGTTGTTGTTCAGCCCGATAATCCTCAGACTAAGGGCAAGATTCACAAGGTTGCACATCTTATCGAGGTTACAGAAGCTTAAAGGAGGTGCGAAAGCATTATGAAATTGCATGAGCTTTCACCCGCAGAAGGCAGCAAGAAAGCTGTTAAGAGAATCGGACGCGGTCCGGCTTCTGGTCAGGGTAAAACTGCCGGCAAGGGTCATAAAGGCCAGAAGGCAAGGGCAGGCAGAGGCATGCGCGCCGGCTTTGAAGGCGGCCAGATGCCTTTACAGAGAAGACTTCCCAAGAGGGGCTTCAATAACATTTTCGCTAAAGAGATTGCTATCGTTAACGTTGCGGCTCTCGACAAGAGATTTGAAGACGGCGCAACAGTTGATATCGAGGCGCTCAAGGCAACAGGTCTTGTAAAGAAGGAACTTGACGGTGTCAAGGTTCTCGGCAACGGTGAAATAACCAAAAAGCTTACTGTTAAGGTTAACGCTTTTTCCGAGTCGGCAAAGGCAAAGATTGAGGCAGCAGGCGGAAAGGCCGAGGTGATTTAACAATGATAAAAACCATTGTTAACGCTTGGAAAATTGCAGACCTCAGAAAGAAATTAATATTTACGGCATTAATGGTGCTTGTATTCAGAATCGGTTGTTCGCTTCCCGTTCCGTTTGTTAATATTGCAAAGGACGGCATTCTTCCCGATTCGACTGCAAACAACTTTATGACATACCTGAGCATGATGACAGGTAACGCCTTCAACTACGGAACACTTTTCGCAATGTCGGTTACACCTTACATCAATGCATCAATTATCATTCAGTTGCTCACAGTTGCTATCCCGCCTCTTCAGAAACTCTCTCAGGAGGGTGAAGAAGGCAGAAGAAAGATAGGCAAAATCACCCGTTATTCGGCAGCAGCATTAGCGCTTATGCAGAGTACAGCGTATTTCTTCTACATCCGCGCTCAGGGCTATGTTTCAACAGCCGCTGACGGATCAAGATATACAGGCTTTGCTGCAGTATTCCAGGCAGCAGTTATCATTCTCTGTTATACAGCGGGCGCAGCGTTTATTATCTGGTTGGGCGACCTCATTAATGAAAAAGGTGTCGGCAACGGTATTTCAATTATCCTTTTTGCCGGTATCGTAGCGAGAATTCCCACCATTATATATCAGCTGTATTCATATCTGAGCCACGGCGGCGTTTATTACGCACTTTCACCTCTTGCGGCAATCTTCCTTATTCTTATGATTGCTTATATAGTATGGATGGATAATGCTGAAAGACGTATACCGGTTCAGTACGCAAAGAGAGTTGTCGGCAGAAAGATGTACGGCGGACAGTCTTCACACATTCCGATTAAGGTTAATATGTGCGGCGTTCTTCCCATCATCTTCGCTTCTTCAATTCTTTCACTGCCCCCGACAGTCGGCATGTTCGTTCAGCCGAAACAGGGCAGCTTCTGGGAAACATTCCTTAACTGGTTTAACTCAGACAGCGTTGTATATGGATGTATTTACTTTGTTCTTATAATTTTCTTCGCATATTTCTATGCGGCAATTCAGTACAATCCGGTTGAGATGTCAAACAACATCCGTAATCAGGGCGGCGTAATCCCCGGTATTCGTGCCGGCAGACCGACTTCGGAGTTTATTACAAGAGTCCTCAACAGACTTACACTGCTCGGAGCTTTACTCCTTTCAGTTGTTGCAATATTCCCGATTATCTTTACCCAGATTACAACAGCGGTTAAGTATCCGATGAACATTTCACTCGGCGGTACGTCAATCATCATCGTAGTCGGCGTTGCTCTTGAAACAGTCAAGCAGCTTGAAAGCCAGATGATGATGCGTCACTACAAGGGCTTTCTTGATTAATCAGAGGTAACAAAATGAATTTGATTTTATTGGGAGCTCCCGGCGCAGGCAAGGGCACACAGGCTGAAAAAATCTGTGAAAAGCTCGGTATCCCTGCAATATCAACGGGTAACATTATCCGTGAAGCTTTGGCAAACGGTACCGAAATGGGACTTAAAGCCAAGGAATACATTAATGCGGGCAAGCTCGTACCCGACGGGGTTGTCATAGGCATTATTAAGGAAAGACTCGCACAGGATGACTGTAAAAACGGTTTTATCCTTGACGGTTTTCCGAGAACAATTCCTCAGGCTCAGGCACTCGACGAGATGGGCGTTGTCATTGACAAGGTTATCGACATCGAGGTCGCCGACGAAACGGTAGTCAGAAGAATGTCCGGCAGAAGAGTATGCTCTAAGTGCGGCGCTTCTTATCATCTTGAATATAAGAAGCCCGTTAACGACGGAGTTTGCGACAGCTGCGGCGCTGAGCTTATTCAGCGTAAGGATGACCATCCCGACACCGTGCTCGACAGACTTAAAGTTTATCATGAGCAGACAGAGCCGTTGAAGGATTATTACGAAAAAACGGGTAAACTTAGGGTCGTCGAAGGTCAGGAAGAGGTTAAAGATACAACCCGTCATGTCTTCGAGGCATTGGAGAATTAAGCATGATAGTGCTAAAATCGGCAAGAGAAATTGACATAATGCGCAAAGCATGTCAGATCTCGGCAGAGGCATTAAGGTTAGCAGGTGAGGCAGTCAAGGAGGGCGTTTCGACCTACGAGATTGACAAGATAGCCTATAATTTTATAAAAAAGCAAGGCGCTGAGCCGAACTTTCTTAATTACAACGGCTACCCTGCTACCGCATGCATTTCTATTAATGATGAGATCATTCATGGTATTCCGAGCAAGAACCGTATACTGCATCGCGGCGACATAGTCAGCATTGACCTTGGCGCAGTGATTGACGGCTATAACGGTGACAACGCCGCTACCTTTGCCGTCGGTGAAATATCCGACGATGCAAAACGTCTTTGCGAGACAACTGAAGAGAGCCTTTATAAAGGCATCGAAAAAGCGCTTGCAGGCGGCAGACTCGGTGATATTGGTTATGCAGTACAGAGTTATTGCGAGGACAGAGGGTTCTCTGTCGTGCGTGAATACACAGGTCACGGCGTGGGGACTCATCTGCATGAAGATCCAAGCGTACCTAACTACGGAACTCCCGGAAGAGGAGTACGCCTGTTACCGGGTATGACTATTGCTATAGAGCCTATGATTACTTTAGGCAAGGCTGCAATAAAGGTTATGCCCGATGGCTGGACAGTCAAGACCAAGGACGGTTCACTCGCTGCTCATTATGAGCATACGGTAGCCATCACCTCGTCAGGACCCGTAATTCTTACAAAGCTATGATTACGGAGTTAAAAAAAGGTGCGGTTGTCGTATCCGCGGCAGGGCGTGATAAAACACAGCTTATGGCTGTGGTGGGCCTGAAAAACGACAGGGTTTTGGTTTGTGACGGTAAGGAAAGACCTCTTTTAAACCCAAAGAGTAAAAATCCAAAACACCTTAAACAGACTGATTACACCTTGAATATGGACTTGATTTGTTCGGACAGAGCATTAAGAAAAGCGTTAAGAGAAATCCGTGAGGATTCTAAGGAGGCTAATTGATATGTCAAAACAGGATATGATCGAAATAGAGGGTACGGTAACAGAGGCTTTGCCGAACGCAACATTTTTGGTAGAGCTTGAAAACGGCCATCAGATTACGGCCCACATTTCGGGAAAGCTCAGGATGAATTACATCCGCATTCTTCCCGGCGATAAGGTTACGGTTGAAATGTCTCCCTATGACCTTACGAGAGGCCGCATAACATGGCGTTCCAAATAATTTTAGGAGGTATATTTAAATGAAAGTCAGACCTTCTGTCAGAAAAATGTGCGAAAAGTGCAAGATTATTAAGCGCAAGGGTAAAATCATGGTTATCTGTGAAAACCCGAAGCATAAGCAGCGTCAAGGTTAATTCCTTGCAATACTAAATGGAGGTAATTGTAATATGGCGCGTATTTCCGGTGTTGATTTACCGAGAGATAAGAGAGTTGAAATCGGCTTGACTTATATTTTCGGAATCGGACGCAAAACTGCAAGCGACATTATCGCTGCAACCGGTATAAATCCCGACACTCGAGTAAAGGATTTGACCGAAGAAGATGTATCAAAGATTCGTGAGTATATCGATCACAACGTTAAGGTTGAGGGTGACCTTCGCCGTGAGACTGCTTACGATATTAAAAGACTTGTTGAAATCGGCTGCTATCGCGGCATTCGTCACAGAAAGGGCTTGCCCGTAAGAGGCCAGACTTCTAAGAACAATGCGCGTACACGCAAGGGTCCGAAGAAGACAGTCGCTAACAAGAAGAAGTAATTGAGGAGGGAAAGAAATGGCCGCAACAAAAAAAGGCGCTACAAGAAAGCGTCGTGAAAAGAAAAATATTGAAAAGGGCGCTGCTCATATTCAATCCACCTTCAATAACACGATTGTAACCATTGCCGATGTACAGGGTAATGTAATTTCGTGGGCTACTTCAGGTGAAATGGGCTTTAGAGGCTCAAAGAAGTCTACTCCCTTCGCAGCTCAGACAGCAGCGGAAACAGCAGCTAAGGCTGCTATGGAGCACGGTCTTAAGACTGTTGAGGTCTTTGTCAAAGGCCCCGGCCAGGGTCGTGAGGCAGCTATCCGTGCGCTTCAGGCAGCAGGCTTGGAAATTACTCTTATTAAAGACGTAACTCCCATCCCTCACAACGGCTGCCGTCCGCCTAAGAGAAGACGTGTATAAAGGAGGAGAAAAAGAATGGCAAAAAATATGCAGCCCGTAGCTAAGCGCTGCAAGGCACTCGGTCTTTCACCCGCTACTCTTGGTTACGCTAAGAAGAACACTAACCGTAACCCCAAGGGTCAGATGAGAAGAAAGCAGTCCGAATACGGCATGCAGCTTAATGAAAAGCAAAAGGTTAAGTTTATTTACGGAATGCTTGAAAAGCAGTTCAGCTCATACTATGAGAAGGCAGCTAAAATGCCCGGTAAGACAGGCGAAAATCTGCTTGTACTTTGCGAGCGCCGCCTTGATAACGTAGTATTCCATCTCGGCTTTGCGGCAACACGCCGTCAGGCACGTCAGCTTGTAAACCACGGTCACTTCACCGTTGACGGTAAGAAGGTTGACATTCCTTCATATCAGGTTAAGCCCGGTCAGGTTATCGCTGTCAGAGAAAAGAGCAAGGAATCCAGCTTGTTCCAGCGTCTTACAGGAGAGGACGCACCGTTCATTACCACACCTGCTTGGATGGAGAAGGATGCAAACGAGCTCAAGGGCACAATTTTAAGAATGCCCACACGCGAGGATATTGATTATCCCGTTGAAGAGCACCTTATCGTCGAGCTCTATTCTAAGTAATACTGAACCCAAACATCATAAACTTATTCTACGGTTTATCCGTAAATTTAATAGGAGGGTTTTAAATGATTGGTATTGAAAAGCCCAACATCGAAGCGTTGGATTTATCCGCTGACGGAACTTACGGTAAGTTCGTTGTAGAGCCGCTTGAAAGAGGTTACGGTGTAACTCTGGGTAATTCGCTCAGAAGAGTACTGCTTTCTTCAATTCCCGGCTATGCAATTACATCAGTAAAAATAGACGGCGTCCTCCACGAGTTTTCCACCATCCCCGGTGTCAAGGAAGACGTTACGGAAATCGTCCTTAACTTAAAGGGCGTTATCCTCAAGATCCATGGCGACGGTCCCAAGACCATCTATGTGGACGCAAAGGGCGAAGGCGTTGTCACTGCAGGTGACATCAAGACCGATTCAGAGGTTGAAATTCTCAATCCCGACCACGTTATCGCTACACTCGGCGACGGCGCGGAATTGGTTATGGAAATGACTGCGGATAAGGGCAGAGGATATGTTTCTTCAGAAAGAAATAAGCAGATTCTTAACCCCGCAATCGGCGTTATTGCGATGGATTCCATTTATACGCCCGTTCTTAAAGTTAACTACACCATCGAGAACACCCGTGTAGGTCAGATTACCGACTATGACAAGCTCTCGCTTGAAGCATGGACTAACGGTACAATCACCGCGCAGGAAGCAGTTTCTCTCGGTGCCAAGATTCTCACCGAGCATCTTAATCTCTTCGTTGACCTTTCGGAAGAAGCGAGCAACGCTGAGATTATGGTAGTCAAGGATGACAACGGCAAGGAAAAGGCTCTTGAAACAACTATTGAAGAGCTTGACCTTTCAGTCCGTTCCTTCAACTGCCTTAAGAGAGCAGGAATCAACACTGTTGAGGATCTTATAAACAAGTCTGAGGAAGATATGATGAAGGTCAGAAATCTCGGCAGAAAATCTCTTGAAGAGGTTGTCGCCAAGTTAGCAAGCCTTAACTTTACCCTCAGAAATGACGACGAATAATTACCGTTATCCAAGATTTAAAGGAGTGATTTTTAATGCCCGGTACAAGAAAGCTTGGCAGACCGACTGATCACAGAAAGTCAATGCTGAGAGGTATGGTAACATACCTTTTCGAGAACGGTCAGATAGAAACCACCGTTACAAGAGCTAAAGAGGTTCGCGCTATTGCAGAGAAAATGATTACTCTTGCAAAGGAAAACAACCTTAACAATAAAAGAGCGGCTCTCGCATATATCACAAAGGAAGCAGTTGTCAAAAAGCTTTTTGACGAGATTGCTCCTAAGTATGCAGACGTAAACGGCGGTTACACAAGAATTACAAAGACCGGTCCCCGCAGGGGCGACGCGGCAGAGATGTGTATCATCGAGCTCATAGAGAAATAATTATTATCAGAACCGACTGAGAACTCAGTCGGTTCTTTCTTTTTTGACAAAACTTTCACTATTCGTCATAATATCCCATATATTGATGTTCATTTTATAATGCAGTTGTCTAACTTGTAGAAATTAGTCAAAACGTGTATTTTTTAATTGACTATACCGCGTCAATATGGTTTAATGAAAGAGGTTAAAAACCAAATAATATCATTTCAAAGTACATTAAGGGAGGAAATGAAAATGAATCTTACTTACGGCATTAAAGACAAGCCGAAGTTCGGTCAGCTTATTGTTTTTGCTCTTCAGCAGTTACTTGCTATCCTCGCAGCTACAATAGCGGTACCGTCAATCGTCGGCAACGGTATGTCGCAGTCGGCAGCGCTTTTCGGCGCAGGCGTCGGCACTATTGTTTATCTTTTATTCACAAAATTCAGAAGCCCTGTATTCCTCGGCTCATCCTTTGCTTTCCTTGGCTCAATGTTTGCGGCTTTCGCAGGCGCTGCTTCGGCTGAAGCAGGTTACGCAGGAATTCTTGTAGGCGCTATCTTTGCAGGCCTTGTTTATGTAGTAATTGCTATTGTTGTCAAGGTTGCAGGCGTTAAGTGGATTGACAAGCTTATGCCCGCAGTTGTTATCGGACCCACAGTTGCAATTATCGGACTTTCGCTTGCAGGCAACGCTATCGGCGACCTCTTCACAGGTAAGGTTATGACTGATGTCGTTTCGCAGGAAATCGTTGACGGTAAAATTGTTGACGTTACAAGTCAGGTTTCGGCAGCTAATCCCTACCTTTGCGTAGTAGTCGGTCTTGTAACACTCTTTGTAGTTATGATTACTTCCGTTTACGGCAAGAAGATGTCAAAGCTTATCCCCTTTATTATCGGTATTATCGCAGGCTATATTGTTGCTGCTGTTTTCACTGTTATCGGTATGAAGACAGGCGACACATCTCTTCAGATAATCAACTTTGCAGCATTTAAGGAAATGACAATCTTCGCAGTTCCCGAGTTTACTTTCCTCAAGGCATATAAGGGCATTAAGCTCGTTAACTATGCTACTATAGCTGTTGCTTATGTTCCCGTTGCTTTCGTTGTTTTCGCTGAGCATATTGCAGACCATAAGAACCTTTCTTCAATTATCGGCACCGACCTTCTTAAAGACCCCGGTCTTCACAGAACTCTTCTCGGTGACGGCGTCGGTTCAATGGCGGGCGCATTCTTCGGCGGTTGCCCGAACACAACATACGGCGAGTCAATCGGCTGTGTTGCTATTACAGGCAATGCTTCGGTAGTTACAATTCTTGCAACATCAATTATTGCAATTATCATTTCTTTCTTCGGACCGTTTGTAACATTCCTCGCTTCCATTCCCAACTGCGTAATGGGCGGCGTATGTATCGCGCTTTACGGCTTTATCGCTGTTTCAGGTCTTAAGATGGTTCAGAAGGTTGACCTCAACCAGAATAACAACCTCTTCGTAGTTGCTGTTATTCTTATTTGCGGTATCGGCGGTTTCTCTCTTACATTCGGTAAGGTTACACTTACGGAAATCGCTTGCGCTCTTATTCTCGGTATTATCACAAATCTTATTCTTAACGGCAAGAAGAGTGCTCCTGCAGAGGAAAAGGCAGAGTAATTTAACTCAAACATATTCAAAGCGGTATGCCTTCGGGCATACCGCTTGATTTATTCTTGACTAATTATTTCTTTAGTGATAAATTATTCTAAGAGGTGTTCTATATGAAAAAATTAAGAATAATAACGGCAATTATACTTTCACTTATAATTGTTGTTTCGCTTTGCTCGTGCTCAATTTCTCTTCGTGACGAGTTGACAACTACAACTGAACCTGTTCCGACTGATGACCATGACGGATGGGACGGTACGCAGGAATACGAGGTTAAAAAATATGAGCTTGAGAATGACGCGTTCAAAGTTGAGGGAGACCTTAACCTTTATAAATACGAAGATCTTTCTGACGCGGAAAATGTAATTGATGTTTTCAATTCTTATTATGACATTGACCTTAAGGTTGACGAGGATACGCAGCACGACGGTTACGGCAACTGGTCATGGGATAACGGTGAACAGTCAAATATTGTGAGCGCCAGCGTTTCAATGTCGTCAAAAACGGGTAAATTCTCGTTTTACTATGTTCCTGATATGAAGGTTATCAAAAACGCGTCAACGCTTGTAGACGTTGACGGAGACAAATGGACCGACAAGGTAACCGAATTTGTCAATAAGTTTGAATTCGTTACCGGCAAGCTTACTCTTGACGGCAGCGTAGCGTATAACGAAATGTATTACCCGGTACTTGAGGAAGGTAATGACGACAGCCAGGATATACGCGTATGGGGTAGACGCTTCTTCTTCGTTTCCGAGGATTACAGTAAGCAGAAAGTTTCGGCTCAGGACGGTCTTGATTGCTATGTCGAATGCGGCAGCAGTGATATTGAAACGCGTGATGTTCAGTATTTCGTAGTTACAATCTTTAACGACGGAACAATTGTTTCGGCCGACAACTATATTACAAAGGCTCAGATTGTCTCCGACGGAACTTCGAAAATGATTGACGATAGCTCTATGGATAAGCTTCTTGAGTATTTCACATCCACAAAAGAGGATGACACGCTTATAGTTAAAAAGGTATATGTTGACTCTTACAGCAACTATTTCGGATATGTCGAAATAACTCCCGTAGTTAAGGTTGAGTATTGTTTCAAGAGCGATACCGATGATGTCCAGACAACCGAATTTGCGCTTGAAGGGCTTTATAACTGACAGATAAAAATAAAAAACCCGTAGGCATTTGCCTACGGGTTTTGCTTTTGTTATCCTTTAATTATTCGTCGCCGTTTTCCTCGTCTTCAAGCTCAAAATCGAATTCAAGCTTTTCGCCGCAGGCAGGACATACAACGTAATCGTCATCGAGCGTGGAATCTTCAAAGTAAACTGTTTCGCCGCATGCGGGGCAAACTACCTCGAACATTTCCTCACCGTAATCCTCGTCATCGTCTTCCCAGTCTTCATAGAAATCATCCTCAAGAAGAGCAAGGTCGTCGTCAACCTCGTCAAGCTGAGCGCCGATAAGCTCAACCTCATCATCAAGGTCGGAAACCGTGAGCGCTATATCGTCAAGCACGTCAATGACTGCTTTGATTACCTTTACGGTGTCGTCGCTTTCGTCGAGTTTAAGTCCTTCCATAAGGCCTTTGAGGTAAGCAACCTTTTCGGTAATATTCATCATAGCAATTCTCCTTTATGAATTTGCTCTTGACATATATTCGCCTGTTCTTGTATCGACGTTAATCATTTCGCCCTCTTCAATGAAAAGAGGAACGCGGATTTCAGCGCCTGTTTCAAGCGTAGCGGGCTTTGTAGCGTTTGTCGCGGTGTTGCCTGCGAAACCGGGCTCGGTCTTTGTAACCTGAAGAACTACGAAGTTCGGAGGCTCAACGCCGAATACCTTGCCCTTGTAGGAGAGCACCTTACAGGTCATATTTTCCTTGACAAACTTAAAGTTGTCGCCGAGCTCGCTTGCATTAATGGGAACAAGCTCATATGTTTCGGGGTCCATGAAATAATAGAGGTCGCCGTCAGCGTATGAGAAATCCATGTCCTTCCTCTCGATAAATGCCGTCGGGAATTTATCAGTGGGGCTGAATGTTTTTTCAACAACGCTGCCTGCAATTACGTTACGGATTTTTGTACGAACGAATGCGGCGCCCTTACCGGGTTTAACGTGCTGAAACTCAATAATCTGATAGACCTGACCGTCCATTTCAAAAGTAATGCCGTTCTTAAAATCGCCAGCTGATACCATAAATTTTTTCCTCCAATGAGTTTTTTTACTTTAACAAGAATATTTTACACTATAAAAGCATATTTTTCAAGAAAAATATAAGTTTTTAAAGGATTATAAGCTCTTTCGGAGCAAGAGTAAGATTCGTATTGCCGTTTTCGGTGACAAGAAGCATATCTTCAATTCTTACGCCGAAGTTATCGGGGATATAAATGCCCGGCTCGTCAGTGACGATATTGCCTGTGTGAAGGATGCTTTCACTTCTCGGGGAAAGTGACGGGTGCTCGTGAATTTCAACGCCGACGCCGTGACCGAGACCGTGACCGAAATAGTCGCCGTAGCCCGCATTTTTGATTACATCACGCGCAGCCCTGTCCGCGTCGGAGCATTTAACACCGTCTTTAATCACATCCATAGCCGCGTTCTGCGCATTAAGAACTGTTTCGTAAATCTTTCTCTGTTCATCCGAAACAAAGCCGAGAGCGACAGTTCTTGTCATATCGCTGTGATACCCGTTAACTACCGCGCCGAAATCCATTGTTATAAAATCACCGTTCTTAACTATGTTATCGGACGGTACGCCGTGGGGCATGCTGGTCTTTTTACCAGCAACAGCTATTGTTTCAAACGAAAGGGCTTCAGCGCCGTTTCTCAACATATAAAAATCGAGTTCAAGCTGAATGTCCTTTTCGGTTACGCCCTCTTTTATAAAACCGAGAGTGTGTTCAAGGGCTTTTTCCGCAATTCTCTGCGCCGCCTTTATGCATTCAACCTCAGCATAGCTTTTAACCGAGCGAAGCGAAGAAATATATGTGTCAAGCTTATCGTCGGATACAAACTCAAGTGAAGGGAGTTTGTTTTTAAGCATATCAAGGGTTGAAACCGTTGTTCTTGACGCCTCAATGCCGACTTTTTTAACGCCCATTTCTTCAAACAGATTCTGTATCTGAAGAATATCCGCCGACTGTAAAAGAACCTCGCTGTCGGTTATTTTTTTTCCTGCCGCCTCAACATAACGACTGTCCGTGATAAACACTGCTCTTTCTTTTGAAACAAGAAGATAGCCGTCCGAGGACTCAAAGGACGTGAAATAACGTCTGTTTTCGGGCGAGATAATAAGACAGCCGTCAAACGGACAATCGGGTAAATTTAAAAGTGACTGTAACTGTTTAATCATTGAAACCGTACCTCTTTGTTTTTAAAACTTCATCCATAATTACCTTTTCTTTTTTTCTGCGCCT
>Ga0247609_10002458_pt1 | contig 19634 bp, 19 predicted proteins | sample 172DNAGHGlowgp2_FD_193487 | JGI IMG/M metagenome (GOLD analysis project Ga0247609, IMG submission 193487) | Sheep rumen microbial communities from Palmerston North, Manawatu-Wanganui, New Zealand - 1728 DNA GHGlow gp2 | ecosystem: Host-associated > Mammals > Digestive system > Stomach > Rumen ...
ATTTCTTCTTGTTCTAAAGCAAAGAAGACTCCAACAGGTGAAATTATCGATGAGAAGGATTACTTAAAGCTTAATATTGCCGACGACAAAACTTACACTGTTTCCAAGTTAGAGTTCTACAATAAGCTTAGATATGTAGGTTACGATGTATTTGAAGATGCTTTATATGAAGCAGCTTTAATCGATATCGTAAATGACATTAAAGCAGATATTGAAAGCAACAAATCTAACTTAACAAATGCTAAGTATTTCAAGAGATTCAAATATGTTATTGATAATGCAGCATACGGAACAGCTGATGAGGACGAAATTGAAAAATTAGAAGATGATGAAGCTGAAAAGAAAGTTAAAACTTATCTTAACAAGCTAAAACAAGTTGGTTATGAAGTAGATTATACTAAAGGATTATACCAATTAGCATCTTTTGAATATTCAACAATTACTCTTGCAAAAAGAGAATACGCTAGAAAGATTCTTCTTGAAGAAGTTGATGAAGTAGATAGCGAAAACCAAATCACAAATAAGAGAATTAAAGACTTCTTTGATAGCAAAGTAGTTAATAAGGGCGACTTAAGTGCTTTAGTTATTCTATTCTCTTCACAATCAGAAATCGAAGATACATTAAAGCAATTTAACTTAAAGTTCATTGGAAATAAGTTATATAGAGTTGATCCAGATAAGGCAACTTATGCTGATGATTCAAATCGTAAATTCACAGAATATGAAGATTATTATGATGATTTCGATAATTCAGATAATGGTGTATCATCACTAGATGATAACGAAGTATTATTCGAATATGCTAGAATTTATAACTACATCTATTCATATAGAAACCAATTAACTTTAGAAATTGGTGGAGTTGATTTCTTAAATAGAGCAGTAGATCCTGTTCATAATGACTACACTGATTCTGAATACATTGATATTAAGAATACTTCTCTTGATACAATGGTTTCTCTATTATTAGCTCAAGATAATGGTGTATTTGAAGACACACCAAGATTAAAGTATACTTATAAGACACTTTATGAAATTGACTCAACACTACAAACTGCATTATCAACTAGTTATTTATATAACAGTGAAAGCAAGCCTAGATATAATACACCTTCTTCTACATTCGCTAGAGGAAACTATCTATCATTCAAGTTAGAAGATCAATATATCACAGCTTATAATGGTGTTGAGGCATTAGCTAACTTACAAGATTCAATTGAAAAAGGTGAATCAGATACAGTTATTAAAGCTCATATCGAATCAATTAAAGAAGAATTCACAGACTTATTAAAGGGTCTAAAGATTTATGATGATGATTCTAAGGTTAAGACATGGGCTCAAAACTATGCAAGTAACATCGAAGTATTAGGCATCAAGGGTGCTAATAAGATTATTGCTAGTACAAAAGATAAAGAAAGTGAAGATTCAATCTTCTCTAAGATTTTTGAAACTTTACTTACAGATTCATACATTAATGAACAATTAACTGACTTCCTAGATGATCAATGTAAGATTACAATTTATGATCAATTATTTGAAGTTCAATTTGCTTCTAATAATAGTTTCTATAAAGCAGGAAACAAACAATCAAAAGCTGATGTATTAAAAGTTGTCGTAAAAGACAAAGATACAAAGAAAGTTGTTTCAGAAATTACTATTTCTGCAACTGAAATGTTTGATAGATTATATAAGAGACATGGTGCTGAAGAAGCTGCATTCACTTTAGGATCACAAATTCTAAAGGATAAATATTATGATCAAATCTCTGATTCTAAGAAGAAAGAATTCGAAGAAGAATATGAAAATATCATTTCATACTTCGCACAAGGAAATACAACACAATATGGATACAATCCATCAATTGGTCAAAAAGCATTCGTAAATCTATACTTTAGAGCAGATAATAAGAATGATGCTATCTTCAATATGTGGGCATCTTCTGAATTACAAAATATTCTATTATTCTCTAATCCAAAAGATATTAAGAGTGATTTATTAGAAAACTTAGTTACATTAACTAATGTAGAATATGAAAACTTTGCTCATCTTGAATATAACTACTTATACATCTATACAGATGATGATGAAGATGGTAAAGCTGATGATTGGACAACTGTAGATGATTCAGATCCAAGAAAGCAAGAAATTAAGGAATTAGCAGTTAAATTAATTAATATAATTAATGAACGTGCAATGACTGAATATTCTAATTCAAAACGTGATGGTGCATACAACGGATTATATAGTGCTTATCAATCAGCATCAAGAATTTCTAACCTTGGAAATTATGGTGATGGTGGAGAACTTCCAACATTCGAAACTACAGCTGAAAAAGAAGCATATTACTTCGCACAATTCAAATCAAAGGGTATTTTCCTAAGTGAACATATTTCTGAAATTGTTGCTGATGGAAAAGAATTAAATGAAATTAAGTACGAAGAATGTAGAACTCAAGTTAAGAACTTATATGATTATATGATTAGAACTCATAGCGAAGATTTATCAGTAGATCAAATCATTGCTAGAACAGTAAGCGTAGATGATACAGGAGCAAACATCGATAAGGTTACAGATGCTAACATCTTCTTATGTCCAGATGGATTTGCTACATACTATATCACAAACACTACTAAAGCTGAATCATTCAAGTTTGAAGAAAAAGATAACTCAGATACTTCTACTGGTGGTAAGGTTTATCCATATTCAGTAAATGAAGAAGATCCATTCCCAGTTGATAGTGAAAACAAGCCAATTGACAATACAGGTGAAGCTGATTCATTATATAACACTACTGATCAAATTACATTAAATCAAATGATCGTTTATATTAGAGAACATAAAGACGGTGTTGAATCATTATCACTTGATGTAGTTAATGCATTCAATGTATATAGTGAAGATCAAGTTGTATCTAAATATATATCTGAAAAGTTCAGATACTACATCTTCTATTGTTTAATCAACAATAGTATTTCAGAAGGCAAATTAACAATTAGTGATGAATTAAAGAACGATATTGCTAATTTAGCATTAAGCTATAATGAATCATTATTTGATTTTGAAACTACAAAGACTTCAGAAAAATGGTTCGAAATATTTAAATAAGTCAATCCTATTAAAATAATAAAGAGTTAGGCTAGTTCCTAACTCTTTTTTTATATTCAAATAAATAAAAAACATCAGAAATTCTGATGTTATTTTATAGGTTTATATAATCTTGTTTTATTTAATACTGATATACCTTGAGAGAATTCTCCTTCATTATATGTATCAATATTTTCTCCTACTACTGTTAATTTAGAATCCATATCATCAATCATATTAACAACAATAGCTTCAGGAAGCATAGGGCGCTTAGGTGAGCCAAATTCAGGGATTCCATGATGTGATAATACAATATGTTCTAATAACATTATTTCTTCTCCCTTTATACAATTAACGAATGCTGCTCGCTCAATTGCTAGAACACCTAAAACGATATGTCCAAGTAATAATCCTTCTGTTGTATATTGAGTTTTAATAGCTCCACTAAATTCATATACTTTTGCTATATCATGTAGAATAATTCCTGCATATACTAAATCGGTATCTAAATAATCATATATCTTACAAATACCAAATGAATTCTTAAGCATTCTATATGTATGATATAATAAGCCATTTACATATGCATGATGGAATTTAGTTGCTGCTGGATAGATAATGAAATTATCTTTATTGTTATAATACAAATATTGAGCAATAGTTCTTATTTTCTCATTCTTTATTTTATTTAAAGTATCTTCTATTAAACCAATCGCTTCATTTACATCAAATGGAGCGGCTTGATAATATTTAGGTAGTACTTGAACTAATCTACCTGAATCATATACTTTAAATATATCATCTGCTTTTTCTAATACTAATTGTTCTTTATCATGATAAGTTCTTGTAGTCGCATCAAACACATATAAGCTTCCAACAACTAATTCTTCAATTTGTTCAGGTGTTGCTTTTAGATTGATGCTTTCTTTATTTTCAAGCTTAATAGTTACATTACTAAAACCATCACCTTGATTAAAACTTTCTACTACACCGATGTATTCCATTTTCTTGCCTCCTTTAATAGGAAATCATAATCATTTTTTACTATTTTATCTAAAACTAATTTAGCTAAATAGTTTAAACAATCACTTCTTCTATTCTTCTCTATTTCATTTAAATCATTACCACTTATATTTAAGTCCTTTAATGATTTAATTTCTAATTTATCCCATCTATTTTTATCCATCTTTAGATAATCTAAAGCATACATGCTTCCGATATATCCACATATGAATAAATTATAGTCTGTAATGCCGTTTTTAAGCAAATCTGAGCATTTATCTAAGTTCCTAAGCTCTTGCTTAGATATTTGCCAAAAATCGCTTATTTTAACGTTTTTAAGCAAACTGTTGATTAAAATATCTCTTAGAGAAACATCATAATCTTCATTAATTATCATATTAGGGAAAATTTCATTAATTTTAAGCTCAAAGAATACCTTCCAAGCCTTAGATCTATATTTTCCTTTTGATAATTTATCAAATTCAATTCTTATTCTTTCAATAGATACATTCTTTAATAATTCTTTATTTTTATTTATAGATTCGTAAGTATCTTTATCTATATCAAAACCTAATTTAGATACAAAAGAAAAGCATCTAAGAATTCTTAAAGCATCCTCATTAAATCTTTCATCAGGATTACCTATAGTTTTAATTATTCTTTTATCTAAATCTTTCTTACCATCTAAATAATCTATTACATTCTTATCTTTATCCATTAATAAAGAATTAATTGTGAAATCTCTTCTTTTGATATCATCTAAGATATTCTTTGAATATTTAACATCAAGTGGATGTCTACTATCACTATATTTACCATCAAATCTAAATGTAGTATGTTCAAATTTAAGTCCTTTATAATCAATTAGAACAGTACCATATTTAATACCTATAGGTATAGTATCAAAGATACTAGATACTTCTTCTGGAGTAGCGCTACTTGTTAAATCTATATCATTAGATTCGATACCTAATAAATAATCTCTAACAAATCCACCCACAATAAAGGCGTCATAATTATGATTATTTAGAATTGTTAAAATTTCTAGTGCAACACTTAAATAATTCATTCTAACACCCCGTATAGATTATAACAAACTATTAGTTTTTTTTCAATTATGTTATAATTGTAATGGTGGTTATATGAAAATAATAGATAAGGAAATTAGTAATGAAATTATAATTGAAAAATCACGTTTTATCACTTATCTAAAAAGGGTAGATTCAATTGATGAAGCTAATGAATATCTTCAAGCAATAAAGAAAAAGCATTATGATGCTACACATCATTGTTTTGCATTAATTATTGATGATATTGTTAGATCAAATGATAATGGTGAACCTAGTGGTACTGCTGGAGTACCTATTCTAGATGTTTTAAAGAAGAATGATATCACTAATACTATATGTATTGTTGTTAGATATTTTGGCGGTATAAAGCTTGGTGCCGGGGGCTTAGTTAGAGCATATTCTTCTAGTGCTTCAGAAGCTCTAAAGAAAGCAAGCTTTCTAGCTAAAAAAGAACTTAAAAGATATGAATTAATAATAGATTACCCTACATATAATCAAATCATATATTTATTAAAAGATAAGATAATTAAAAATGATTTTACACATAATATCACCTTAGTAGTTGATATAGATGATGATAAAATATTAGATAAAATAAAAGACATTTCACTAGGAAATGCCTCTATTAAATATCTAAATAATGTTTCTAAATATGTTTCAATATAAAAGGCTTTGATAAGCCTTTTTTTTATTTATTCAGAAACGAAAGTAGAAAATATAAATTGTATAGATTTAGTAGTTAAATAAGCAAGTATTAAAGAAAATAGTATATAAGCTAAATATATTTCAACAATATGTCCTTGCTTAAACTTCTTCTCTAATTCAGTTGCTCTTAGAATGAAAAAGAATATAGGAATAAATAGTAAGAATATGACAATGAAAACATATTTTTCCATTATAATCTTCCTGCTTTAGAAGCTCTTATATTTTTTCTTAAATCTTGTTCTAATTTTGTATAATCTGTATTAGATTGTTTGATTTGTTCTATACGTTCAGTTCTTACTCTTTCTAATTCTTTTCTTGCTGATTCTAATGTTTCACCATTTATAGCTTCTTGTGCTAAAATAGTCGCATTATTATTACTGAATTCTAATAGAGAATTAATTAACACATAATAAAACTCTACATTAGATTCTTTAGTTATTTTTACATAACCGCTTGATATAACACTAATAACAGGAATATGATCTTTTAAAATAGCAAATTCCCCTTCTTCGTTTTTTATAACGAAATGATCAATTTCATCGTTATATAAAACTCCTTTATGAGTAGAAATAACAATCTTCATTATAATTCAACACCCATTTCTTTAGCTTTAGCGATAACATCATCAATTGTTCCTACTAATCTAAATGCATCTTCAGGTAATTTATCATATTTTCCTTCTAATATTTCTTTGAAACCTCTAATAGTTTCTTTTACAGGTACATAACTACCTTTGATACCTGTGAATTGTTCAGCAACACTAAAGCTTTGTGATAAGAATAATCTTATACGTCTAGCACGTGCTACTAATAGTTTATCTTCTTCACTTAATTCATCCATACCTAAAATAGCGATGATATCAAGTAATTCATTATATCTTTGAATAGTTCTTTGAACTTGAGTTGCTACTTGATAATGTTCTAATCCTACAATCTCAGGAGTAAGTGCTCTAGATGTAGAAGCTAGTGGATCTACAGCTGGATAAATACCTTCTTCTGCGATTTTTCTTGATAGGTTAGTTGTTGCATCAAGGTGAGCAAATGTTGTAGCTGGAGCTGGGTCTGTATAGTCATCTGCTGGTACATATACAGCTTGAATAGATGTAATTGATCCATCTTTTGTTGATGTGATTCTTTCTTGTAATTGACCCATTTCAGTTGCTAAAGTTGGTTGGTAACCTACTGCTGAAGGCATTCTTCCTAGTAGAGTAGAAACCTCACTACCTGCTTGAGTGAAACGGAAGATATTATCAATGAAGAATAGAACATCTTGATGTTCTTCATCTCTAAAGTGTTCAGCCATTGTTAAGCCAGATAAGGCAACACGCATTCTGGCACCTGGTGCTTCGTTCATTTGACCGAAAACCATGGCTGTTTTATTAATAACTCCACTTTCTTTCATTTCATAATATAAGTCATTACCTTCTCTTGTTCTTTCACCTACACCCGCAAAAACAGATATACCACCATGTTCTTGAGCTACGTTATGAATTAATTCTTGGATTAATACTGTTTTACCTACACCGGCACCACCGAATAGACCGATTTTACCACCTTTGATATATGGCGCAAGTAAATCTACTACTTTAATACCAGTTTCAAGTATTTCAACATTTCCACTTAATTCATCAAGTGTAGGAGCTTTTCTATGAATAGGCATTCTCTTTGATTCTTCAATAGGTTGTCCATCTACTGGTTCGCCTAATACGTTAAATACTCTTCCTAAAGTTACTTTGCCTACTGGTACAGTAATAGGACTTTCAGTATCTATTACTTCCATACCACGCTTTAAACCATCAGTTGAATCCATAGAGATACATCTAACGATGTTATCACCTACATGAAGTGCAACTTCTAGAACTAGATTAATCTTAACTGGTTCTTCTGATTTAACAGTTAAAGCATTGTTAATCTTAGGAAGTTTATCAAATTTAACATCTACAATTGCGCCCATTACTTGGACGATTTTTCCTTTATTCATGGGATTATCTCCTTTCTAAACAGCGTTAGCACCACTAACAATATCTATAATATCGTTTGTTATAGATTGTTGACGTGCTCTGTTGTATAATAGTTGAAGTTTTTCAATAACTTCATTAGCATTATCTGTTGCTGTTTTCATTGCTGTCATTCTTGCTGCATGCTCACTTGCTTTTGCATCAATTATAATTCCATATATTACATTTTCAATGTACATTGGAATTAATCTTCTAAGTACATGTGTACCTTCAAATTCATAATTAATTCTTCCCTTAGAAACAATATTCTTTTCTCCAAGAGGAAGTAATGTTTCAAATTTAACTTCTTGTTTTAAAGTATTAATATATTTGTTATAGCAAACAACTACCTTATCTACTTCTTTATTTAAATATTTAAGGATAATTTCATGTGCTAATCCTTGAATTTCATGGAATTCAACTTCATCTCTAACATAAACTAAACCATCTTCCATCATATTATAGCCTTTATGCTTACAATATCCATAACCCTTTTTACCAATAGAAGCTATGATATAATCTGTCTTTATATTAGCTACTTCTTCATTGATGGCTTTATAAATATTACTGTTATAAGAGCCAGCTAATCCTCTATCTGATGTGATTATTAAATATATTACTTTATTAACTTCTCTACCATGAATTAAATCATCTTTTTCATCTAGATGACCTGCGATAGATCTAATACAATCCATAATTCTATTTAAATAATCGATATATTCTTTATATTGCTTCTCTGCTCTTCTAAGTTTAGATGTTGAAACCATGTTCATAGCACTAGTTATTTGAGCTGTCTTTTGAGTCGCAATTTTTCTAGTCTTTATTTCTCTTAAAGATTCCACTATCTATTAGCCTTGAATTCTTTCATAAACTCATCCATATTTTCTGGAAGAGTTCCTTCTTTTTCAATATGCTCAATTATAGCTTTTCCTGATTGACTAGTTTTTAAATATTTATATAATTGCTTCTCTGTTTCTTTAATGTTTTCAGTTTCTACGTCATCTAAATATCCCTTTGTTAAGGCATATAGAATAACTACTTCTTCGCTTACAGTTAAAGTTTCATGTAAACCTTGTTTTAATACTTCTACAGTCTTTTTACCTCTATCTAGTTTAGCTCTAGTTTGGCTATCTAGGTCTGAACCAAATTGAGTAAATGCTTCAAGTTCTCTATAACTTGCTAAATCAAGTCTTAAAGTACCTGATACTTTCTTAATTGCTTTAGTTTGAGCTGCTCCACCAACTCTTGATACAGATAGACCTGCATTAATTGCTGGTCTAACACCAGAATAGAATAAATCAGATTCCAAGAAGATTTGTCCATCTGTAATAGAAATTACATTTGTTGGAATATATGCTGAAATATCTCCTGCTTGTGTTTCAATGATAGGAAGTGCTGTAATACTTCCTCCACCTAATTCATCATTAAGTTTAGCTGCACGCTCTAATAATCTTGAATGTAGATAGAATACATCACCTGGGAAGGCTTCTCTTCCTGGTGGTCTATGTAATAATAGGGATAACTCTCTATAAGCTACGGCATGTTTAGATAAATCATCATAGATGATTAAGACATGCTTTCCACTATACATGAATTCTTCAGCCATAGATACACCTGAATAAGGTGCTAAATATTGTAGTGAACCTGGCTTAGATGCTGATGCACTAACAATAATTGAATAATCCATAGCTCCTCTTTTATTTAATTCTTCATATACAGCTGCTACAGTTGATTCTTTTTGACCAATAGCAACATAAATACATATAACGTTTTGATCCTTTTGATTAATAATAGTGTCAATAGCAATACTTGTTTTACCAGTTTGTCTATCACCAATTATTAATTCTCTTTGACCTCTACCAATTGGAACTAAGGCATCAAGAACCTTTATACCTGTTTGAAGTGGTTGACATACAGATTTTCTAGCCATAACACCACTAGCCTTTTGTTCAATAGGTCTAAATTTAGTTGCTTTTATTTCACCTTTTCCATCAATAGGTTTTCCTAGTGGGTCAATAACTCTACCTATGAATTCTTCACCAACAGGGATTTCAAGAATTCTACCACTACATTTAACTATATCTCCTTCTTTAATTGAAAGATAATCTCCAAATAGAATTGCACCAACTGTATCTTTTTCAAGGTTTAATACTAAACCATATACATCATTAGGTAATTCTAATAATTCACCTTGTAAAGCATTCTCTAGACCGTAAATTTGACAAATACCATCACCGATAGAAATAACTTTACCAGTGTTTTCAAATTTAACATTATCCTTATATGCTTTAATTTGTTCTTTAATTAAAGAAGATATCTCATTAACATCTATTTTTGCCATAGTACCTCCTTAAATATTAAAACGCATTTTATTAATTCTTGATTCTAATGAATAATCAATAGTTTCTCCTTCGCAAACTAATTTTATGCCCATAATATTTTCATCAATTAATTCATTAATTATAATTTTCTTATTAAATGTCTTTTCTAAGAAAGAAATAATCTCTTTCTTTTCTTTATCACTTAATTTAACGCTTGAATAAACGTTACATGTAGCTATATTGTTTTTATCATCATACATTTTCTTGAATTCATGATAAATCTCATTTAATTCAGAAAAACGATTATTATCAATAACTACAAAGATAAAACATAAAAAATCTTTACTAAAGTTTTTAAAAGACTTTTCTATAATATTATGTTTATCTTCATAACTTATACTAGGACTTTTCATTATTGGACTAAGAGTATCATAAAAAGAAACAAAAGTCTTGAATTCTTCCATACATAAATCTAAATTAGAATGAGTTTCTATTAAAGATTTAGCATATTCTACACCTATCATTTTCCAACTTCCTCAATAAAGTCTGTAACAATTGTTTGATATTCCTTTTTATCTATTTCATGCTTTACAATCTTTTCAGCAACTAAAAAGGCGATATCTGTAATTGCGTTTTTGATGTTTTCTTTTTCTTTTTCTTCTTCTCTTTTTAATTCTTCTTCCAATAAGCCCATTCTTCTTTTGGCTTCTTCTTTTGCAGAAAGAATAATTTTATCCTTTTCTTCTTTCCCTTCTAATTCTGCTTTATCTATAATTTCTCTAGCCATTTCTTTAGCTTTGTTGTATTCAGCAGCAACTAAAGATTCTTTTTCTTCTGCTAGAGCCTTTAAAGTTTCAGCATCTTTAATATTCTTTTCGATATTTTCTTGTCTTGTTTCAATAATCTTCATGATTCTTTTCCAAATGAAAATACGAACGAATACAAATAAAAGAATTGTAGCAATAATTTGCATAACAACTTGAGTAGCCTCTCCAAGTACTGCCTCAAGTGTGAAATCCTTTGTACCGAAAATACCTAAGAAGCTAAGTCCGTTAGTTATGAAATTGGAAATTTTAGCTAAGACTGCTTCCATAAATAATCACTCCTATAATGATGCTGCTTTTGATAATAACATGAAGGCAATGATTAAAGCATAAATACCTGTTGTTTCAGCAACTGCTTGTCCAACGATCATTGTAACTAAAATCTTACCGAATGCTTCTGGTTGTCTACCAACTGCTTGAGTAGCATAACCTGCTGCTAAACCTTGTCCAACGCCTTGTCCAAACCCTCCTATAACAGCGATACCTGCACCAAGACATGCAAGACCTCCTTGGAACCATTCGTTATATGTAGCTTCTAATATTAATGTAAATATTGTTGTGAAATTCATAATTATATCCTCCTAATTTATTCCGTAATTAATTCTGATTCATCGACCTTCTGACCAATGAATACACAAGATAACAATGTAAATACTGCAGCTTGAATTGCTCCGAAGAACAAATCAAATATCATGTGGAAGAATGGCATTATGACGAGTGCCGCCCAACCCCATGGTTGTTGTGAAATAAGTCCATAAATTAATATTGACATTACTGCTCCTGACATGATGTTACCAAACAATCTCAGAGATAGTGAGAATGGCAACATAAATGCTGTTAGAACATTTTCTGGAGCCAAGAATGGAATATATGGTGGTAAAGGATCAGTATAACCCTTTAAATATTTTAATATGCCTAAAGACCTGAGTCCTGTATAATGCACCATTCCAAAGGTTATTAGACCTAAACCTAAGGTGACATTCCAACTAGATGTTGGAGCATCTATTGCCCAAATTCCTGCGGTATTAGCAACTAGTAAATAAATTACTATTGTAAAGAAATATGGCGCATAACCTCTCCATCTTTTCCCAAGTGTCAATTTACATAAAGTATTAATTAATTTTACAAGTTCCTCAAATAAAACCTGTATCTTACTAGGTTTTTTATTTGGATCTTTCTTTTTTAAGAAATGACCAAATATAACTGTAAGAATTATTAATATACCTATGATTATCAATGAATTTCTGATTTGTGGACTCCACGCATATTTTAAATATACATCAAAGTTAAACCAGAACAATTATCACACCTTCTTTCCTTTGTGGAGTAAAGCATAACATACTAAAACACCCTTAACAACCATTATACCTACCAATGTTGGCCATAAATAATTTGGTCCATCTGTGAAATACACAAATGCAAATATAACGCCATACATTATGTAACGTATAAAATAGTTAATAGTCATTCTTGATTTTAAGTGTTCAATTTTAGTTGTATTGACGGTATATAACATCATAGTTAAACCGAATAGTCCAGCTAAAACACCTAAAACATAATCGAAGCACCATTTCTTATTTATGATTAGGAAAACGATAGCTCCAATTAACGAGAACAACCAAATAAAGGGCATTGAATGAATATGAATTTTTTCTCTTTGAACATCTCTTTCAAATGAATTATTCTCCATCTTTTACTCCTACCATCATTATTAATTGTATTATAAATGCGATTACACCAATTACTGCCCCAACCACTGCTAGAATTCCTTTTAAGATGCTATCAGGATCTATCTTATACCCAATAAACCATCCTAAAACGCCTAATATAAGAAGTTGAAATATAAATTGTGTAACAAGTGCGTATACCTTTAAGTTTTTCATTATTTTTCAATATCCATGATTTTATCTACTCTTCTTTGGTGACGTCCACCTTCAAATTCTGTTTCTAACCAAATCTTTGTGATTTCTTTAGCTAGAGCATCATCAGTGAATTTAGCACCTAAAGCAAGTACATTAGAATCATTATGTCTTCTAGTTAAACTTGCGCCTTCAGTATTAGAAACTAGAGCGCATCTAATGCCTTTTACCTTGTTAGCAACGATACTCATACCAATACCTGTAGTACAAATTACTATTCCCTTATCTACTAACTTATCTCTTACAGCTTCAGCAGCAAGTCTTCCAAAATCAGGATAATCACAAGAATCCTTACTGTTTGTACCATAATCAATAACTTCATAATTGTTGTCAGTAAGCCATTTTTTTAAACTTTCTTTTAAATCATAGCCTCCATGATCACATGCAATTGATATTTTCATATAAATACACCTCACTTTATTATACCAAAAAAAAAATATTCTTTAAATAAAGAATATCATTTTGAAAACATTTACAAAAAAAGAGCTAGTTTTTTTCTAGCTCTTTTTTTTCTTAGAAATACTTCTTAATTGCTCCTACAAATCCTAATTCTTTAACATCTTCAATTGCTTGATTTAAGAATTGAGTAGCTCCTGGTATTGTATCGATTTTAACGAAATCAGGATCAGCACCTAGATCAATGTTATCGTCAATAACAAAGTAAGCAAGAATTAATAAAGTACGTTTTGCAAGTTCTTTATTTCCAAAAATAACTGGAAGTAATGCTTGCTTTAGATACTTCTTATATCTTGGACCATTATCAATTTCGAAATATGGGTTTTCATATCTTTCATATAAACTATCTGCATAGAACTCTAATTCTACATCCACTAAATCAACTGTTGGACCAGCTTCATAAACGATATAATCTTTAACGAATTGTTCGATATCTTTAAATGCTTGGCTAACTGTAGGTTCTTTAGTAGCAATTAATGCTAGACGAGCTCCACCTCTTAATCTATCAGATCTTTCGATATATGGAGTGATATCATCTGTAAATTCGATATCAGTTGCAGCTTCTGCAGGGAATACTTTATCTAATCCTAGAGAACCTTCAATAATCCATGTATAGAAATGTTCTGTTCTAATAGCTGCTAAATCTTCATAATCAACTAAATCTGCCTTAGCAACATCTTCTTCACTTGCTTCTTCAATAATTCTATCAATTAAACATTTTGCATAAGTATTTGAATAAGTAATCCAGTTAATGTAATCACTTGGAAGTCTACAAGCCTTTGCAAGTGTTACTAACATATCTTTAAATTCATTTGCATCTGTATAACCTTTATCATTTGGTATGAAGTGGAAACCTTTTGTGATATCTCCACCAAACGCATCATATCTAGCCTTTAAGAATGATAATAATCTACCAATAAAAGTTTTAGGTGCTTTAAGGTTAGTATCTGTTTCATCAAAAATAGTTTCTTCATCGTGTGTGTTTAAGAAAATAAATTCAACTGAATCTAATTTAGCTAATCTCATATATGCATCATAATCTTCAAAAGGATTAACGATATCAGCTAGTGATTCAATAATACTATTATCTTCAAATGATTCACCATCTAATAATCCTTGACGTAAGATAGTGTACATACAATCTTGTTCTTTTAATTTTAAAGCTTGATCAGCTTCACTTGGATTTGATAAAACGCAAATAACGCTGGCATCAAAAACTCCATCACCATTCATAGAGTTTACAGCTGTTAGAGTAGTTCCTTTTACATATCTATTTAAACCAAATTGTAGGACTTTGACCTTTCTCTCATCTTTTGGGTAATCATTCTTGTTAAGTCTGCTCATAATATTCCTCCTTCAACATAAATATTGCCTCATTCTTTTAATAAATATTATACTTACTTTACAAGTAAAAGTCAATATGAATAAAAATAGCACAATAAGAGTATTAAACCCCTTAATTGTGCTTTTTTCCTTTCGAAATATATTAAATAATTTTTAAAATTTCTTCTAATTTTATGTCGCCTTCACGTATAACTTTTAGCTCATTTGTCATATCAATAATAGTTGATGGAACATTACTATATTTAATGTTTGTTGGGTCTTTGAAGATGTAATCAATTTTACCCTTAAATGTCTCGTTAATTGTTTCAAAATCATTTAGTGGTTTTTGACCACTTAGATTAACACTTGTAGTAGCTAATGGCCCATTTTCAAGCAAGATTTTTAAAGCAATTGGATGCTTTGGAATTCTTACAGCAACAGTACCATCTATAGCATAATTATGAATGTTTTGATCTTTTGCTTTAAGTATTAAAGTAAGACCACCAGGTAAGAATTTATTAATAATCTTTTTAGCTTTTTCATCAACATAAGCAATAGATTCTATTTGTTCTAAATTAGCACATAATACAGCAAATCTTTTTGAACAATCTCTATTCTTTAATTCCATAATTCTTTCTTGACCAAGAGAATCAAAAACCTTAGCACCTAAGCCATATACTGTGTCTGTAGGGAAAGCAATTAATTCATTATCAGCTATTTTTTTGTTAATAACTATAGTCATTCTATCTTTGCCAAAAATATCTTTAATTTGTCTAACTTCTGCACCAGGGAAATAAGTTAAAGCTAATTCTTTAATTTCTTTATTCTTATCAAATCCATGTTCAAAAGCAATTAAGTTTCTTCCTTTTAAATACTTACTAGCTTGACTTAAGATTATACGATAAAACTTAAGACCATCTTCTCCTCCAAATAAAGCAACCCATGGCTCATTATCTTTTACTAATGATTGTATTTCTTCATTTGTTGGAATATATGGTGGATTGGATACTAGAATATCAAACTTCATTCCTTCTAGTGGTTTTAACATATCACCTTGTAAGAACTTAACATCAGCACCTAACTTTAAAGCATTTTCTTTTGCTTTTTCAATTGCTTCAAATGATATATCAGTTAATGTTACATTCATTCTAGGTTCTTCTAACTTTAATGTAATACCAATACATCCAGAACCACATCCAATATCTACTACATCTACATCATGATCCATAAATTCATCATATGTAAGTAGGATATTTTCTACTAATTCTTCTGTTTCTGGACGCGGAATTAATACTGTATTATCTACATTAAAATCATAACCAAAGAACTCTTGAATACCTGTAATATGTTGAACAGGAACATTATCATATAAATAACGTTTTACGGCTTCACTAAAGGATTTATATGTATCTTCATCAACTATATCATTAATGTTTGCATAAAACTCTGCACCATTCTTTTTACTAAAGTGTAATAGCAAAATAAATATAGCTGATTCTTCTTTTCCAAGTTTCAAAGCTTCATCTTTAGTTGTATCATATAATTCTTTATAAGTCATAACTATTCACCTCAATTAAAATAAGAGGAAATATTATTCCTCTTCTCCACTTAATTTCTTTTGTTGCTCTGCAGCAATTAGATTATCAATTACTAAATCTAGTTTTCCTTCAATAATAGCATCTAATCTTTGGATAGTGAAATTAATTCTATGATCAGTTACTCTATTTTGAGGATAGTTGTATGTTCTAATCTTTTCGCTTCTATCTCCCCTACCGATTAATGATTGTCTAATTGTACCTTCTTTTTCTGCTTTTTCTTGGCACATTCTATCATAGATTTTAGCAGTTAATAGCTTTAAAGCAGTTGCTTTATTTTCATGTTGTGATCTATGAATTTGGCAAGCTATATAATCTCCTGTAGGGATATATGTAAGTCTAACTGCAGAATAAGTAGTATTTACACCTTGTCCTCCTGGACCTGATGCACAGAATGTATCTACTCTTAAATCTTTTTCATCAATCTTAAAATCAATATCTTCAGTTTCAGGCATTACTAGAACTGTAGCTGTAGATGTTTGAATTCTACCTGCAGATTCAGTCACTGGAACTCTTTGTACTCTATGAGCACCTGATTCAAATTTTAAGAATGAATATACTGAATCACCTGATACTGTAAATTCTATTTGTGAATAACCACCTGCAGCACATTCTTCAGCATTGATTACTTCTAACTTCCATCCTTTAGATTCAACATATTTAGAATACATTCTAAATAAATCACCAGCAAAGATGTTAGCTTCATCTCCACCTGCAGCACCTCTTATTTCCATAATAACGTTCTTTTCATCATTAGGATCTTTAGGTAATAGCATAATAGTTAATTCTTCTTCCATCTTAGCTATTTTTCCTTTTGTTTCTTCTAATTCCATTTCAGCCATTTCCTTAATGTCTGGATCACTATCCTTAGACATTTCTTTTAAATCAGCTAGAGAATCTAGACATTTCTTATATTCTCTAAACATCATTACTGGCTTTTCAATTTGTTTTTGTTGCTTACTTAAATCTGTTAATTTTTTTATATCACATACAACAGATGGATCCATTAAAAGCTCGTTTATTTCTTCATATCTTTTTTCCATCATTTCTAATCTATCTGTTATCATAATAATTACTCCTTTATATTAATCGTTATTCTGTTCATTATTAGCAATGTTAGAGAACTTACTATATTGTTTTTCAAATAATAATTGAACATCAACGTCACTTTCACCTTCACGGTTTTTAGCAATGTTAAGTGTTACTACATCGCTACCATCATCTTGTTTATTTAATATTAAAATAATATCTGCATCTTGCTCGATTGCACCTGATTCTCTTAAGTCAGCCATAGTGATTTTAGAGTTCTTAGTTTCTTTTCTTTCTGCATTACGTGATAATTGAGAAAGTGCTAAAACTGGGCATTTTAATTCACGTGCAAGTAGTTTTAAACCTCTTGAAATGTTAGCAACTTCTTCTTGTCTACTTCTTTGTTGCTTACCACGTTCTTTAGGTGTATCAATTAATTGTAAGTAGTCTACTACAATTAAGCTTAATCCATGTCTTTGATATAATCTTCTACACATACTTCTAATATCAGAAATATTAACTAATGATTCATCAGAGAAATGAATATTTAAATTCTTTGTTTGAGCAATTTGACTTTCTAGCTTTGCTAGTTCTTGTTTAGTCATATTACCACTCTTAATGTCTCTACTATTGATAGTAGCAGCATTAGCTAATAATCTTGTTGTAACCATTTCAACTGACATTTCCAAACTGAATACAGCTATATGAGAATGCGGATTTCTATCAGCAATATTCTTAGCTACGTTTAATGCGAAGGCAGATTTACCTCCACCTGGACGTGCAGCTAGAATGATTAATTGTTCTGGTTGGAAGCCTTGAGTATACTTATCTAATAAAGTAAATCCAGTCTTTAAACCGACAACATCGTTTTCTTCCATTCTTGACATCTTATCTTTAACTTTGTTTAAAACAAAATTAGACATATCCTCTAAAGTAGAGAAAGATGAAGTTCTTCTATTTTTGATTAAATCAGCAATTTGATCTTCTGCGTAATCAATACATTCTGAAAAAGGAGCAACATCGCTACCATTTTTCGTTTTTTCAATTACGTTAGCACAAGCAATTAATAATTTTCTTTTTAAGTAATTGCCATGTACTATTTCTGAATAATCTTCAATATTAGCACTTGATGGATATGCATCAACTAATTGCATTAAATAATCTTTTCCACCCCAATTAGATTGTGGGATAGTACTAGATTCTAAATAACTACATACAGTTGCATAGTCATAACGCATATGTTGTTTTTCAAGTTGTAACATAGCTGAATAAATTATTCTATTTCTGTTGTCTAAGAATTCCTCATGTCCTGCGATTAGGATATCTTTAACTACACTAGTTAAAACTTCATTATCAATGAATATACCACCTAATACAGCTTGCTCAGCTTCAAGACTATAAGGATCTTTTCTGTTTTCTGCGCTATTATTAGCCATATTATCCCCACTTTTTTTCTAATCTTTTTTCTCTAATACGTGTACTTCAATTTTTGCTTCAATATCTTTATGTAATTTTACTTCTGCTTCATAAATACCTAATGAGTTAATTTCATTTTGTATTTCAATTTTTCTCTTATCTATATGAATGCCATAAGCTTTTTCAAATTCTTCAGCAATTTGTTTAGTAGTAACACTACCAAATAATTTACCATCATCACCCATCTTAATGAATACATTAATAGGTTTATTATTGATTTCATCCTTAAGTTTATTAAGAATTTGTAGTTGATGTTCAGCTTCAGCAGCTTCTTTTTCTTTATCTTCTTTTAGTTTCTTTAAATTATCAGCAGTAGCTTGGATAGCTTTACCTTGGTTGATTAGGAAGTTTGCATAACCATCAGCAACTTCAACAACATCATCCTTCTTACCCTTGCCTTTAACTTCTTCTTTTAGAATAATCTTCATTTTGTCTTCACCCTCTTGTAATTCTTCCTTTTCTAATATATCATAAAGCATTTTATATGCTTCTTCAATAGAAACATTATTTAATTGAGCAGCAGCACCATTTAAGTGTCCACCACCACCCATTTCTTCCATGATGATTTGAACGTTAACACCTTCATAACTTCTAGCAGAAATACCTACTAGCTTTTCATCAAGTTGTCCTATAGCAAAACTTGCAGAAACACCATCAATTTCAAGTAATCTATCTGCTACTTGAGCAAGTAATACTCTATCCATAGTTTGTGCTTCAGCAATCTTAACGATAGCATATTTATCAAATAAGATTTCGGCACTTGTTTCGATTTCAGCTATTTCTTTTCTTCTTTCGATATCTTCTCTTAAGAATGTCTTAGCTTTAATCATATCA
>Ga0247609_10002460_pt1 | contig 19625 bp, 19 predicted proteins | sample 172DNAGHGlowgp2_FD_193487 | JGI IMG/M metagenome (GOLD analysis project Ga0247609, IMG submission 193487) | Sheep rumen microbial communities from Palmerston North, Manawatu-Wanganui, New Zealand - 1728 DNA GHGlow gp2 | ecosystem: Host-associated > Mammals > Digestive system > Stomach > Rumen ...
ACCCGCCAGAACCAGAGAAGCCAACTTTGGAGTGGCAGAAATTTGAAAACCCTTTGATTTATAAGACGCGCTTACAGCCAACACATTTGTGGGACTTCAACCACACAGATATGAACAGTTGCAAGAGTATCAAAGAATATGACGCTGGAACACAGGTTGTAATTTACGGTAAGGTTTTCAACAAACAGCTTGGCGCGACGTATCTGTTAACCGAGTATTCTTACACTAAAGGCATTACTAACGGCTTCAATTCGTGGGATATGGTGCTTGTTCCTGCCCCAGCGCCTGAGCCAGAACCTACTCCGGAACCAGAACCAGAACCAGAGCCAGAGCCAGAGCCAGAGCCAACTCCAGAACCTGAGCCGGAACCGACCCCGGAGGACCCGACGGTAGGCATCTTGCAGAAGATTATCGACTTTATCAAGCACATTATTGATTTAATAACGGAGAAAAAATAGATGGAAATTTTAGGTTTATCAGCGTTAGCAACAGTAGTTCTCACTGGCCTAGTAGCCGGAGGAACCGAGCTCGTTAAGCGCGTGTTTGACGCCGATTGGCGTGCGGTAGTAACGATTGTCGTCGCTGCTCTTATTGGCGGTCTTGGCGGTCTTATGTTTGAGGCACCGTTCCTTGTAGGCATGGTCTTCGGTCTCGCCGCATCAGGCTACATCACCATCGCACAGAACGTTGCTAAGAAATAAGAGTAGACCCTTCGGGGTCTATTCTTAATTGTGGCGCAGTTAACAGACCAAGGTTATAAAATTAAGAAACGTAGTTTCTGATTAAATTGCTCTATATTGCTGTATGTTCCGCGCCACAACTAGGGATAGACCCTAGTACATTAGAGATTGCTCAGATAAGGGGGTGTTATTATGAGCAAGAAGAACAAACGCGTAAGAATTCCGCCAGTTACAACTCGCGACCGCCATCACCTCTGCTTCCAGAAGAGGAATTGGAACAAGGGTTATGCAAAGGCTATCTGCATGGCTTTCGTACGCTACGTCCCGGTGGTATACCATCGTGAGCTTCATGCTCACCTTAAAACCGTACCCGTGCCAGATAATGCTCTGCTTAAAGCTGCTTGGGAGAAATACCAGGCCAACAGGGTAGAAATCGACAGCTACGACGTGGCCCGCGCTGCTGCTTGGCTCTATGTTAACGTTCCTGACGAACAGTTCAGGAAAGCGATGCAGTATCAGGTAGATTTCTTCGCAACTCGCATGGGGCAGCTCTAATAGCTGCCCTTCTTTTTGTATTTTAATATCTTAAAAACTGCTGTGGTAATATAAAAGTATGGATAATGAAACTTATACCTTCGAAGATAGGATGTATGCAAACCCGACTACATCCCGCGACGAGCAGCTGCAATTCGTCGACAATCTTCGCGCCATTCAGGCAGAGGACGCTGCAAGAATCGCGCGTGACACACACAATCTAGGCACTGACGTCACGTCCAATCTTGGCGGGCTCAATGGAGCCGAAGGTGTGTGGGCTCAGCAGTATGTGAATCCGCAAGTGAACTCGATGGTGGCTACTCTACGCGCTACGGCGCAGGCCCAAGCCTTGAGCGATATACTTAAGAACTATCAGAACCAATTGCAAAATAGGTATCGCCAGGCATATCGAAAATATAATCGTCTTAAGGGGAACAATGGGACAACCGGCACCACTGGCGGTAATTCTGGCCTGACAATCAATACGTTAAACAACGGTTCTTATGGTGGCAACGGGGATTTGACTTTGGATTATGTTGGTACAATATCGTCCGACGACCCAGACTATAAGAGCACGACCGAAGAGATGATGAAGTTCAACGAAGAAAACAATTTTAATCTGAAATAAAGGGGCCAGATGGCGGACAACGAGAATAAGCAGCATGATATTTATAACGTCGTCGATAAGGACGGAAATGTTGTTGGCAAGCAAATTTATCCGCACGGCGGGTCTCTATATAGCGGAACGAAGTTTGATAGGGAAAACGACAAGAAAACGGAGGTGTACTATAGTGGCACTCAGCAACAGATTCTTCCATTAAAAGAAGCTATTACCGATACTCGTATAGAATTCAACCCGTCTAAAAATACGCTTACCTTAATCGGGCCTGATTTTGCGACGAAGAAAATTAAAGAGTCCGATTGGTTCAAGCAAAATTACGCTAATTCGGCTACTCTTAGTAGGGCTGTCAGTTTAGCTAAAAGCAACCCTAATACGCAACTGCAAATGCAGGACGGCTCAACTAAGACAGTCTCAGAGTTGCTACAGAATTATAAGGATAGCTTCTCCGACTACACCCAAGCGTACGCCGGCATTGCAGACATAAAAGACCGCGTAGAAACTATCTATGGTTCCTCCTTATCCGATGAGCAGGCCCAAATTGCTGGCCTGTCATACGACAAGAAAGACTACAACAGCAATGGGGTGGTGTACCTCACCAAGAAAATGACGGATAAGTACGACTTCTCCAGGTTCGGTTCTTATGACCCAGACAAACGAACAATCTCTGCAAAGGACTTCTTTGATGGTTTTTACCAACTCAAGTTTGCCGACATAGGCCAAGATTGGGGGCACACTGGTGCCGTGATGGCCATCCAGGACGAGGTCATGGACCAATTAAACGATTTCTTGCAGGCTGGGAAATGGGAAAGCGATGAAAGAAATGCCGACCCAGAAACAACGCGAGCCATGCTTAACGACGAAGAATATAAGGAAGAACTGGCGCGCACATTGTCGATGGCTCATATCATATCTGCTAATAATCCGGAAGCAGACGGCCTTATGCAGTTTGCCGTGTTCGGCACGTCTTTTGTTGGCGGCTTATGGAATGGCATTGAAAATACTGGCATGAACGCTATGACGATTGCCACAGATTTAGCCAGTCTCCCGTCGAAGATAATGACCGACGTGGTTGAGGGCATAACTGGTATGTCGGAAGATGATTCGCGCGGGATAGGCATTGCGTTGTCTGCTCCGACCGCGCTGTTGGCGACTGGCCTTACTATTGCTGGCGATATCTTCCGTGCTGGGAATTTTGATTCCGACAATGCAAAACAGAGCGGCTCGTATTCCGACGAATTCGCTAAGAACTTCTCGGAGGATATGCTCGCGCTGGGAAAAACTACCGGTAATAACGCGTGGTCCGAATTAGCAGATGAGGTGAATGGGGCATTTGGCAATTTTAAGGGCGACATACAACAAATCCATGCAGGCTCTGCTATAGCGGGTGAAACTCTCGGGCAGATTGGCTGGAAGATAGCTGAACAGATATTGTTCGTCAACGCGCTCGGTATGGGGATGGGCGGGAAGGTAGCCTCCATGGCGCCGACCGCTGCCGCCGATGCCGCCAAAGCTGGGCTGACAACGCCGTTTGCGCTGGCAACCTTCGATGCGAAAAGTATTGGCACTGCTTTAGGGGTTATCACAAATGTCCCGAAGGGCGCTGTTGCGGTATCTGGGGTGGTCAAGGCTTTGGCCTTCTCGACTAACGTTGTATCGCAGGGTATCCTAGAGACTATTTTGGACAACGGCCAAGCCGTGCATAACCTACTTAACACCGGTGACACCGAAGTATTCCAGATTATTGCAGAGAACACTGCGGCGAACGCTATTTTCGAAGGCATTGGCCCGACCAGGGAGGCTTTCGCTAAGACTTTGCCTGGTAAGACAATCAACTCAGCGATGCTTAATGTGACGAACCGCCTCGGCAGCTGGAAAGACTCGATGACACACAAGCTGTTTGACGCCATTCATAAGAACAGCGACGGTAAGTTTGTGAATGAGGCTGGCGTCCACTTTAAGGTAGAAGCCGACCAGCTTAAGAGTGACTTTTTAGCCGAGAGCGCGCGCTCAAAGAAGGCTGCCGCTGACGTAGACATAATCAAAGAAGCTGCGGCTGCCGAGCCGGGCGAAAGGATGGAAGCGTTCACTGAAGCTATTGCTAAGCAGCAGGATATAATCAGCAAGCGTGTGGTTTTACAGAACGCTTTTGACCTCATGAATGCCAGCATCCGTAGCACGTCGAGAGTAATAGAGGGGCAGCTTGATTCTAAGGTAGTTACTAACTTCTACAAGAATTTGAAGAGCACCTATGATGCTGGCCAATCTTTAATCAAAAATGGAACGTTGCACGCCGGCCTGGAAGATGATTTCTTGCCGAAGGAGGCGAAGGAATATCTTTCGATTAAAGCGCAGTTGGTTAAGCTTAATAATAAGAAAAACCTCTCTCCTAACGAGCTACTCAAAAAGGTCTCAATGGAAGGCCGCCGCGACGAACTTGCTGGCGTGTTTGGGGCTGAATATCAGGGCACGCTAGACTCGCTTTACCAGTCTGTCTCGCACTACCAGCACGCACTGAACAACTATAAAATAGAGCATAATCTATTTGACCCAGATGGTGTCGCCGCAATCCAGGGCATGCGCAAAGATGGCTTGTTCGGCCTAGATGGCATCGACTATGTGCACACTCAGCGTATTAAGCCGGGCGAGAATTATAGCGACATTATTTCTCGTTCTCAAAACCTTTACAACGGTAAAGAATTGCGTAGCTCTAGGACGAACAAAGCTCTCGCAGAGTGGGATTCTGGCGATGAATTTGCCGACCCAGTCGTGTTACTATTTGGCGACCTCGTCTCTAGCACGTCCATTATGGTACAAAGAACTTGGCAGAAGGCGCTCTTCAACTCGGCCGGTGTCACTAAGAAATTTGTCGCGAGCGGGGACGAGTATAAGGCCGCTAAAAACTTTAGTAAGACGTTTAAAGCCGCATCGAAAGACTTTAAGGTTACAGATAATAGCTTCGCGGCTAATGCTATTCGTGACGCGTTTGAAGGCAATGATGTTTTGGCGAAAGCCTATAACAGGACGGCGACGTCTAAGAAAGCGCTTGCGAAAGCTAAGCAGGGCGTTAAGCGAACCAGTGAGCGCATCGCTGAGATTTACAAACTAGACCAGGCCTCCACCTACACTAGGCTCACTAAGAGTATGACAGCGGACGATATCGCTGAGCTTAATAAGGCCTTGCGTGTTTATAAGGTGCCTGATTTCGACCTTACAGATATGCGCGCAGCAGAGTTCAAAGAATGGTATAAGAACCTCCCAGACAATACTAAGACGCTCATTAGTAACAAGCTCAATGGTAGAAACAGCAATCTCACAAATGTGCGCGCTTTGTTGAACGACCCAGAGAGCGGCGAGAAGATGCGTTTAATTTTGCAGCGTAATTATATTGCCAATAACAAGCGCATCACTAATAGCAACACCTACAAGGATATTATCCGTAGGATGAGGGAAAACGAAATAACTGGTCGTCTTCGTACTTCGCTAGATTTGAACGTCAAGAATCATCAGAAGTATCTTGATATGATTAGGGCCGACAAGAAAGGCGGCGTGGATGCTTTGGCTGGCGAAGCTGCTACTGAATTTAGGGATAGCCTAGTTAACACCACCTCTGGAATTATTGACCAATTATCTGAAGTCGTGAAAAAGAATGAGTCAATGATGGCTATCGTCAAGAAGTTCGGCGAAGAGGGTGTCGACGAGGATGTCGCCGTAAGGTTTATCACTTTGCGCCAATTGAACAATCTTTCTAGAGGAGATATTAAGAAGGCTCTTAAGAAGAGTGACTTTGCGCAGAAAGCTTTGTTAGACGTTAACCCTAAGATAAAGCTTGAGTCGTCTAACCACTATATCGACAACATGGCTGACGCTCTCAAGAAGAATATCAAGAGCGAGTACAACAGCATGCTAGAGAACTTCTCTGCGAACGACGTGACCAACGTAATTGACCCAGATGAGCTATTTGATACAGTAAGCAAACATATGAAGGAAATCTCTGGCGAAGTGGCGGAAAAGAATGTTATCGCTGTTCCATCTGGCGTAGGCAAGGTTGAGTACTTCCAAACAGACCCGCTGACTGCACACTTATACGTCGCAAAGCCTGGCTCTTTCGTGCGCCAGATTACTGATTATGGCGATGGGGCGCAGAGAATTATTAAGTTCTTCAACCGCACAAACCGTATCTTCAACTGGGGTACCACGGGCTTCTCTCTAAAGTCATTTGTTAACCAGTGGTTCCGCGACCCGTTGAACGCCGTCGGCGTAGGCGGCGCACGCCCGTTCTTAGATTTCGGTGTCGGAGTTACAAACCAAGGCGCCATCTTCGGCCATGGCGTGTCCGGCAGGATTACCAATGAGTTCGTCGATACTTATGGCGATAGCATCATTAAAGGGCTCAAGGACGAATACGGAGCAGAATGGTGGGCGCGCTTCGAAAAGAACGCTAAAGCGACCGGAGACGTTAAGAGAGCTGCCGTAGAGTTTGAAGTTAAGAGCAGTGGTTTCGGCTCTCTCCCAGGGCAGGAAATGTTGACGACTATTGGTTACTATGAGGGTGGCCGCATCACTCCAAAGCAAGGCGAGGAAATTGACACATTGCGCGAGTCGGTCGACAAGGCGTACGGGGCTAGGATGAACAGGCTGTTCGGCGACGGCTCCACTAAAGAGGCTCAGGGCATGATTTCCAGAGCGGTAGATAAGATATCTGAGAAACAGCTCGGTCAATGGCGTGAAACATATTTGCGTCAGAATGTATACGTTTCGTCCTACGCGAGAGCGCTTGATTCTGGTATGGCGCCTACCTTGGCCCGCCAGTACGCTACGCGCTATGCACTTGATGCTACGACCGACTTCGCTCGTCCAATCTTTATCGGCGACAGCCTAGCTAAAGCCGTTCCATACTTTGGTGCCGCGGTAAACGGTGCAGAATCGTTCTGGCGACTGATTGAGCTTGACCCGGGTGGCGTTGCTGGCCGTATCATTGGTGGCATTATACTTCCAGTGATGGCTGGTCTTGCTGAGTCGTTGTCTGACCCAACCAACGTAGAGGTATACAAAAATATCCCAGAATACGAGAAAGAGGATAGCGCAGTATTTGTCATCCACGGGGAGAAGATAACAATTCCTCTTCCACAGGAAATGTCTGCGTTTATTGCGCCATTCCGTCATGCGGTCGAGAAAGCACACGACGCGAACGACATCTCGTGGACAGCGCTGTTAACTAGCGATTTGCTCCAACTTGTTCCTGGCTTTGACTTATCTGGCTTTGTGAACCTCGATGCGAACAAACTGTTAAGCGAACCGTCTGTAATGGATAACATCCAGCGCGGCGCAGAGAAACTGATGTCTGGTATTATGCCTTCGACTGCTAAGGGCCTATATAAGCTGACTACTGGGCGCGACCCGTATAGCGGACGCGAAATTGACCGTTCGTACGTATATTACGACGAAAACGGCGAGAGACAGATTATGGATACTACGCAGAGCCAATTTGCGCAATGGCTTAGCAGCGTTTTTGGCAATGAGTTATCCCCAAGCGCAGCCTACTCTATTTTCAAAGATATTATCGGTCAATCGTTCATGGACTTGGGTGACGGCATCGTTGAGGCGGTTCAGAGCGGGAATATCGGCAAAGGGTTATACACAACAGCAAATGAAGCCTTAGGCGAAGTGGCTGGTGTAGTGAGTGACGAAGTCTATCTTAAGAGCAAGAGCGATTGGTATTACGCGATGAGAGAGCTAGAAAAACAGAAGAACGCGATTATAATGGACAAACAGTTCCAGAACGTCGCGTCAAAGATATCTCGCGCTGAAACCGATGAAGAACGTAGAAAGTGGCAGGGGGCGTACGATGACTACGTCGTTAAATACCGTCAGCAGGTGGTCGATATTGTTAACAACCTCAAGCAGAAGTATCCTGGCACATACGACCGGTCTAAGCAGGCTGCAGTGCTATCTGCTCTTAACTTTAGTGTGTCTACCTCTCGTGGCAGTAACGCATATTCACGCCAATTATCGCAAGAGCAATATTACACAGAGCGCGCTACGGCAATTCAAACCATGCAAAAGTTGGGCTTTACCAATACAGAAGACAACAGCATCCTTGGTTATGGCGTAGTTGACCAATACGGCAAGTACAGCTTCAAGTGGAATTCTCCGTTAATGATTCTCGATGCAGGCAATGTCGTCTTCGGGCAAGAAGATATGCATATTGCTGGGCTGCAGGAAGTCCTTGATGCGAATGAGATTACGCGCAGCAAAATGTTCAGTAAAGAATATTATGCCTTGACCAGTAAGAGTGATAAAACGGCATACAAGAATGCCTGGAACGCCAAAGTTGTTAAGGCACTTGCCCCATATATACGCCAACATGGGGTCGAGGCAGTACTTGAACAGTATGGCGTGCGAGATATGCTTGATAATTATCTGTTCGTTGACCCGTATAAAACGAAAGAGTATCTTTATAAGATATTTGGAGGAGATAACTAAAAATGACAGAAGAAGAGTTAGATAAGCGCATCGCGGCCGCCAACAAAGAGTACGTCACGGACGACGCGGATGCGCCTCAGGCGGCCGAGCCAGTCGACTACTTCAACAAGATGGCCGTAGATATTCGTGACATGGCAAAGCGCGGTGTCACGAATGGCGCCCGTCCGAAGCTATCGGTAGAAACTACATATATAATGCGCAACCTTAAGAAGCAATTTAGGATGGCAGAGCATTCCCGTGAGATGGCTATTGCGCGTGGCGACAAGTTGTCCGCCAAGTTATTAGGGGCGCAATATATGCACGAGGTATTCCTCCCCGCCGTTGACGCAATCGTGAAACTTAATAGCGTAGACGAATTGCTTAATTCCAAGGACTTACTTGAACAGCTTGACGATTTGGCGTTGGCCGATGGTAGCGATTCTGCCCCTGGCTTTACCCGAGCCTTTCTCCAATCTATGTACCAGTCAGACGAGCAGCAACGCCCGGCAATGTCGGATTCGTGCGTTCGCAAATGCATGAACGACATAGCAGCTCTTATGGCGCGTGGGCAAGTCAGGACCGCTGTGGGGACAGCAAAAAAGATGCTTAAAAAAATAGACGCCGGACAGCAAATTGCTGTCGACGACGACTATCTTATTCTTCAGAAGGTTGCCCTTAGAGGCTAGTTTCCGAATGTTAGGCCGAGTGCTTCCATAAGTGCTCGGTCTGCATCGCTTAAGTAACCCATATCTACTGGTTGCCTATTATCGCCAGTGTATCGCACTAAGTTAGGGTGCGATGTATTTTGTTGCGCTGAATAAATCCTTTGTAGGCTCTCATACTCAGCCGGGATAAGAGCATCTTTAGCGGCGTTCATGAGGTCTTCCGTGGTGGTAATGCCATTATTAGCAGCCCAGGTAGCAAAGCGCACTGGATTATTATTACTGTCAAAGAATTGCGTTCCGCTGTCGCTTTTATCTGCACGGCCCCAGGCGGTTCCCTTATTGCTCTTAGTGGCGTCGTTCAGGTCTTTAATAGCGTCTTCGATGTTTTTAATATTGTTGTATGTGCTTAAGGCATTGGAGCGTAATTTATCCAAACCAGTTTGGTATGAGGTAAAAGCTTTTTGGCGGTTCGGTAAATAGGTATTTACTTCGTACTGCATCTTACTGCGCTCTGGGAAATTAGAGTACATCATGCCAGACCTATTAGCGGCGGCCATAATAGAAGCCTCATCATTACGGCGCTGTTGCTCAATCTGCGCATTGTTGGCAGCATATGAGCGGTCAAGAGAATCTCGATAGTTTTTAACAAAATCGTTTAGATTGTTGCCTTGTAAATCTTTAATATCAAAGCCATCCATATCTTTAGTATAACAAAGTCCTTGCGAAATATTTAATTATAGGGTATAAAGAAAGTAGTGCAACTTACCCACCGTTGCATCAGTTTTCGGGCCGCACCCTACCGTTGTAGGGTGCTTTTTTTGTTAGTTGTACTGTCTTACGCGAGTTTCAAACAGCGTGCTGACTAGGTTGGCCTGCGCACGGAAGGTCTTGCATTTTATCTTCTCTTGGATAGAGATAGCACGAATTCTGATATTCGAAATCGTGAGCAATGCGATAGATTTTTCCTCGTATGTGTCCTGATACGGGAACGGCTCTTCCGGCGACTGTTCGAGCTTAATTGTATCCCAACAAGGGAAACGGTACCACGCTTCATCGCCGCGCGTCTGCTTGAGCTCGTTAACGTCAGCAGAAAGGCTGAACCACCACCAGCGGTTAGAGTTCGCAATCACCTTATTGTGCACGCGGTTGACAATCATATTGGCTGCGTTGCCAGGGATAGAGATGTACTTCGTGTGACGCTCAAAGTTGATTGGCGTATCTAGGCGGCGCCAGCAATTCTCTGCATAGAGTCGCATGATGCATGGGTAATCTGGGTGGATGCCAGTAATATCAAAGTCATCGTCATGGCGCACGTCGCAGAACGGCAGGTCGCTATCTTGGAACCATGGATATTGCTGGTAATTCATATCCTTGTCCCATACCAAGCACTTTGCAATGCCGTCGACTACGTCTGTGTAGTTGAAGTAGAGCTTATTGGCATAGCCCCAGAGCTTGCGTGGCTTCGTCATATCGACACGGTCCGTCAAGCTGTCGATGCTAGAAGGTATCTTATTCCAAACCGCGCCCGAGAAACGACGAATTCCCTCGTCGGTGTCGAATGAATAAATCACGCCTTGATAGTTCGTAATATCGCCATCGCTTTGGACGCCGCCGCCGTCGATGTAGGTTGACACTTGTTCTGGAGTGCCATCCTCAAGACTCACGTTAGATGTGAACAGAGAGAAGGAGTTTTTAGAGACAATCATCAAGGTGTCGCTCTGGTACTCAACAATCGCGGTGACAGTATTAGTGCTGGTAGCGTATGGCGAATTATCTGGCACGTAGAAGCGGTATGGATAGCTGTTGTAGTCAGGCCCCTGGGCGTTGATTGCAGAGCACTGGATAAGATTTGGGTCGTTGCGGAACCCGCCGAGATAAATACGGTTGTTATGCTTGCAGATGATAGATGCCCCAACTACTGGGCGCGCGTCGGTGTAATCGGCGCGGATACTTGCCTCAGTCGCTTGTCCAGCCGCCTCGTATACGACGGTAATACTGCCGGACTCTGCCGGCTCCCCCACATACGAAATCCCGTAGTCTGCTAGGTTGACCTCGTCTTCCTTGTAATACCATTGGTTAGTCTGCCATACGAATAGATATGTGCCAGATTCGGAGCCAAGCGGAGAAGCTTGGAACGCTGCCAAATCTGTCACGACGCGAACCGACTCGGCGGCACTGCCTGGCGCGGCCGCAGAAATCCACACGCCAATAATGAACGACTGCAAAGAGGAGAAGCCATCTGTGTAGTAGACCATGTCGGCAGCCTGAACGATGTTTACCCCCTTAGAACGCGCGTCGACGTGCAGTTTAGAACTCTCGAAGTCCACGACCATTTTGTTCATCTGGTAATCGTAGACGACTAACCTTGCCGTATTTTCGCTCTTAACGCAATAAACATCGTAGCGATAACCGTTTAGCGTTATCATTGCGCCGCTATCTTGGTCTTCATGGCGATTGACCGGGATAGACTCGTAGTCGCTATAAATCATTCCCATTAGTGGGCGAGAAGGCGCCATCGTGTACTCGTACTTCTCCTTATTGGCAGGAATGTTTTTATCGCTAAGCTTGTACACGCAATATTTGTGGTTCCCATCACCAGTTGCGGCAATCTCAATCTTTCGACCGGTGTTAAAAGGATTTGCCGAGCGTTCCTGCGAAATCTCGTCCCAGATTTCCATGCGAACGTATAGCTTCCCAGTAGGAGCCGCATACCGCTTAATCGGTGTCATTGCGTATAATTCTTTGTGCTCAAACGCGTCCATCGAGACTTCGCAGAGGTCTATAGCGGTCTCATAAATAGGGCGTCCGTTTTCGCTAGTGGAGATATAGATTGACAGTATACCAGTGCAGCCGTCGGTGTTCTTGAGCGAGATAGTATTGCCGATAAGCTTGCCATTGTATGGTATTTCGAATTTTATCTGCTTGCCTTGCCACATTTCCAAAGACGTCAAGATGTCTTCATCGGTGAAGTCTTCTTTTCTCTCTGGGGCGGCGTTTATCAGGCGCTTGACGCCCTGGACAGAGGCAGAGTTGCCGCGCTGTGTGGTGAGGTTTTGCGAGTTGTACCGCCCGTTAATATAATACGGGCTCGAAAAAGGAGAAGAGTTAACGTCATCAGACACAGTATCAAGGCCATAGTTAGCCGCAAGAGACAGCCCATCATGGATACGGCGCGATGTGCGAGTTTGCCACTCGGTGCGCGCATATGAACCAGGATAGAGTTTGTTATTCGCGTAGTATGACGGAGGCCATGATATATTGTGCGATTGGTTCTGTTTTCGTACAGCCATATTACTCTCCTAAGATTATCGGGCTCGCTACTCCCCATTGCTTGTTTAACGCCTGGACGGCCTGCGGGACCCACTTATTGTCGAGGTAATCATAAATATTACCAGCAAAGCTGAAATCTTCCGCTTCTTGTAGCCATACGGTGGATAGGACCATCATCATTAAATGCTCTGCGATAGCGGATATCTCAATCTCGTCGTCCATGCTAGAGACTGGGTTAGGGAAGCCGTAGGCAATAATATCGACGATTATCGGTATATTTAATGGGCGGTCAAAGACTAGCCAGACATTATCATCCTCTTCTTCAATCGTGTATTGGCATGGCGTGCCGCGCTGCTTAAGCTCTACGAGGCCATTGATGTTGTAGAAGTCTTCTACGTCTTTATGGCAAAGCGTTAACTTGCATGGCTCGCCGCCAGTAGACGAGTAAAAATTCATCATCGGGATGTCGATTAAGCGGCGGAAGTTGCCGTTGATTTTCCAGCGGTAATGTCCCTTGGCGTCTAGATTATATTTGTCGTGCTTGGAGAATATCTTTCCAAGCTTTGGGACAAGTGGTAAGTCACGGAAACACCAGTTGATGCCCTCGATAATAAATGCGTCAGGGGTGCTCTCAGTAGTGTCTCCGCGGAGAGTACGAAACTTATCCGCGAATTCTTGTACTGTCATCTTCATATTTTCATTATAACCGAGGAAAAGGTTGGATGAGTTTTTATGATATACTAAGGGTGCAACTGGCAAAATAGCAGTTGCCAAGTGGGGTTCGTGAGCCTTTTCTTCTTTCATCGTTCTGTCTTCTCGCTTTACAGAACAAAAACCTTACCCCCACATTCCCATTCAAAAAGCGGCCATTCCTTTCTGGCCGCTTTTTTATTCGTCCGCTTCTAGCGTCTTCTTCGCTAGGGCGTATGAGAGACCGACACGTCTGGTCTCCTTTGTTCGTTCCCCTAACGCAGATTCGTCAGAATTTACGAACGAACTATTATGATAAAACGCCTCATACATACCCTCGCCGAACCAATGTGGCAGCTCGCGGAGTTCAGTGCCGTATTCGTCGTGATAGATGTACTTATCGGTAAAGAATGTCTGCTCCGCTACGCTGAAGTCGAATCCGATATCATCTCCGTCAGTGACTATAGCTGGGTGGCACGCAACTCTGTCGCAAGCAATATAATCTAGCACGTCATAGCTAATCGGCACCCATTCTCCACGCTGCATGACTGAGAGCGTATTTTTATGTTGCGAGATTGATGAGTGCCAGAACACATCTGGCTTTTCTTCGGCCGTGAGTATCCGCGCCCGCTCCGCGTCGTCCGCCACGCTCTTGCCTGGAGAAGTGAGGATAGTGAAGTAGGAGCAATCCGTAATGCTGTTGGCATCATTATTTTGGTCGTCAGTGACAATTTCCTTATGTGTTTCAACGTGGCCGCACGATATGAAGTCTAGAGCGTCGTATTCAATTGGAACCCACTTATTAGCCATCAACACGGACAGATAGTCCTTGTAAGCGGAATCACGGCCTATCCTGGCGAATTCTAGGCTCTCGTCCGGCTCTAATAGTCGCATTTTGTCGCCGTCATCGGAGATATCCTGTTCGGCGCTGAGTTTCGTGTAATAAGTGCATTTATCATACTCGTACCCATCGTCTTGGCTGTCATCGGTAATAATTATCGGGTGGCAGGCTATCTTCCCGCACGCGATATAGTCTAATGCGTCGGAAACTATGGGAGCCCATGTGCCTCCCTTGAGCACGGACAACTTATTAGAATGCTGGTTAAGCGTCGAGTGGCGCTCAGCATATAATTCTTCATCCGGCTCAAGGAATTGTAGCTTCATTCTGCTCCTATAAGTTTACTGATAGCTTGGTGCGAGAGACTGGTACAAAAAGCTTCTGACCAGTAATAGATGCGTCAGTTACAGGCTCGCCGTTCTCGCCAGCGTAGTATTGCACGCCAATAATATATTCGTGGCCATTAGGGATATTTACGAAGCCACAGTTTTGGACCAATATCATATTCGCTAGCTCACCGACAGCAAGCATAGCTGTTTGGTGCGTAGCGTCAGCATAGAGCATCGTAGGTGTATTTGCGATGTTAGCGACGTATACAGCGCGTACCTGATTCTCTGGCACGGTGATGGCGTCGTTATTAGCTTCGAGCGCCGTGACGTTATCCATGTTGGCATTCGGGAAAAGTTTTCCACCAGGGATACGTACGAAGCTGCGAACCACATTGCCCGTGTTCGGGTCTTCGATATCGCGCTCCCCTAAGAAGTAATCGACGATGCTGTCCAGCGTGTCCACTGGGATATCGCCAATATATTGTGTCGCTGGTTTTTTATTGCAGCCACAGCCGTCGGCATGGCCTTCATGTCCACAACCACAACCCATTAGTTATTTCCTCCATTTACGATTTCTAATACGGCGCTTTCTAGGTCTACGGCGCGCCATTTTCCGTTGCGATACATCAAGATGTCGCCATCTTTAAAAGGGATGCTCTGGTCGACATCTTTAAGCTTGCCCAGAGAGATGATACCAGACAGCTCGTCTCCGCTGATACAGTCAACCGAGCCGTGTTCTCCATCAAACTGCAAGGCGGTCGGGATTTCACCCTCTCCGTCTGGCGATAGATGCATATGTGTAGTCGTCTCGGCAGCCTTAACTGCGCGCGTAAGGTCAACCGTCGTTTCATCCCAAGATGTCGTCAGCGTCAACTCTTCCGGATGCTGGTCGCCTAAAGATAGCTCATGGAATGCTGATACCGCGCTTGCGTCTATTTTTGGGCAACCCTTTGAGAAGTATTCTTTGATGTCCGTCATTATAGGACCTCCTCTTTAATGTAAACTAACTTATTCGTCTTTGGGTCGAGGCAAACTTTATAGATATAGTTGCGGTCGCCTTCCGCTACGACGATTGAGTTCTTATCGACTTCCTCGATGGTTTCCCATCCGATTTGGTCTGCGCCGCGCCATCCAAGATAATAGTTCTTATCTGCATTCGCAGGCGGGAGGAGCGAATATGGCACACCGTTATCATCGAAGCCCATAATAGTGCGGAACGAATCGGTGGTGTTCCCGATGTCTGTGCTGTTCCATGCCGTCCATGCGTTGCTGATGCCTTCGCATCCCTGCGCACAGTTATTATCTTTGCGATAGACGAACAGAGAGTTATTCTGAACGCCAGCGATGTCCACGTCGCCGAGGTCTGCTATATGTAAGATTGAGCCAAGTTCTCTAGCTGAGATAGAGTCGGTGTGGCGTTCCGCCATATAGCGAAGCACCCTTTTAACCGAATCCGCCGTGATGCGCGTATCTGTTTGCGTCTGATAAATCATGTTTCCGTAGTCGTACCACTTCGAAAGACCATTGATATTGTAGCGTAAGGTAGATACGCTATCCGGCATCTCATCTATATCTAGGAATGGCTCGCAGCAACCGCATTTTTTCGCGCATGGGTCTGCGCATGGGTCGCAACATTGATTGCATTGATTACCACAAGTCATATTTCATCCTCCTTATAATACCTGATACACAGTTGGGATAAATGTACAGTGGATGGAGTGGACGCGCCAGCGACCAGCCATGCTACCGCCTAAAAGAACCTTAGCGCAGAGTTTGGCAGTGCGGCCCTTAGGAACAACGAGAGTGCGCGATACGCCTTCAGACGAGTTGCGAGGTGTGCTGTCGCCTGAGAAGTCCCAGTTCGTGTGGCTCGAGTTGTTGTTCTGTGCCGTTTGAGACCAGCTTTGGTTATCAAGGACTGGGGTAACGTCGACCTCAAATAGGCCAGCGCCTTGGTCAATTGCGTTGACACAATAGTTGATAATCATAATGCCGTCAGCCGGGGCGCGCCAGTTCGGATTGCTCTCAGGGGTGCAGACGATATCTACCGAGGACACCGAGTTGGCCACGAAATAGCGTTCAAGGTCAGTCGGGTCGCCTGGGCGGGTGGTGAAATCGTATACTAAGTTCTTCGGCTGGACAATCTTACCGACAACTGGTTGGCCGTCAGCCTTCTGAGAGATGACGATGATGTTGCCATCTGCATCGGTCGGAAGTTCATTTACTTTTTCTGGCTGAATGTATCCGAACTCAAGGCCAGTGCCCGTGTCATTAGGGCGCCACATGCCCCACCAGTAAGTGGTCGTGTCAGTAGGCACATCGAGATAGACCGGGCATCCGTATGCATTCGCGCCACGGACGTACTTAATACCGTTCTGGAGAGCGCCATCAGAGTTGACGTTGAAGTTCTCCCACTTGTCGAAGGCGGAGCGACAGCCGTCGCCGCACTCTGCGAACTTGCGGAAGATTAACTCGTAACAATGGCCATCTAAGCCGTCGTCGATTTCTACATTACGAAGCTCGTCTAGGTTAATAATATTGCCGATATTAGCGCCAGGGATTACATCCGTGTGCTTTTCTGCTTTATAGCGCAAAGTAGCGCCGTCATAATCGGTAGCAAGCGTAGTATCAGTCTCGTTGCATTCCGGGACTTTAACTTTGTAAGTCATACCGCCAATCGTCACAACCCAAGTGGTAGGGTCATACGGACTGACTTCGATATTGAATTGGCAATCATAGCGCGCCGTACAGCTCTGCTTGCAAGGGTCGCACGGGTCGCAGCACTGATTGCAATTACCACAATTATTACAGCTGTTCATACCCCTATTTTAAGCGATAAAAAGATTGCTCCAAAAATATTAGAGCAATCCGTATTTATCGCCATAAAACTGGAGCTGCTCTCTTAGACGCCCCATATCTAAACGGGAGAAAAAATATTTCGATAACTTATCAAGATGGCCACACATCTCCATCCGGTCTTTGTCGTCTAGAATAGTCTGGATGATGCAATCTAAAAAGGGGCCACGGAAGTCCTGCCCTCTTACCTCTTTGATAATCATTCTAAGCACATATTCGTCATCTGTCATCATCCTCATAATCTCAGCGCGAGTGTGGATAGATAGCAAATGATGTGCCAACATAATATAGGGGTCGTCGTATTTGTTCATGCCCATCCTTTCCTTTTGCTACCTCTTTTGCGGCTTTTCTGACGGCGACCACGGTTCGCGCTTGCAGACATGACGCGCAGGTTCTTGCTGCCATTACCGGCTGCTACGCCATGGATATGGTCGACATCTTTACCGTCGCCTTTATGAACTAAACCTTTACGCATGGCCGCACGACGCGCTGAGTTGCGCGCCGCACGCTCGGATTTAGCCTTAGCGGAGCTTTGAAACTTCTCGTACTCATGCTTAATACCAGCTTTTGTACGTTTGCGTTTCCCGCCAACGGTAATCCAATATTTGCCCATGCTTTATCCTTGCATCTTGCGGAGTTGTTCGGCCTGCTCGTTCATGCGGCGCTCAGCCTCTTCGGCAGTCATACCAGCGATAACAGCAGTGAAGATGTCGAGCTCTTTCTGCTCTGCTAGGACCTCTTCCTGTTGCTTAGTGATAGAGTCAATCTTAGCTTGGCGCACTTCCTCAAATTTGCGGACGGATTCGCCGGTATGTTCTGGGGTGGCAAGGGTGCGAAACTCTGCTAATAGTTCGCCGTCTAATTTGTTGGCGCGGAATAGAATAAATGCGATTTGGTTAGCGTATTTTACGCCTGCGTCGCAAAGACGTGCTAATTTCTCTTCATTATCGCCAACCATTTTAGCGGCGCTTTCGATACTGGTAGACACGTTGGTGAAATATTCTTTCTGTTTCGCGTCGTCGAGAAGGCCTACTGCGTTTTTAATAAAGCTGTTAGCCTCTTCATAAATTGGATAAACTTCCATCAATCCTCCTTCTTTAGTTATTTTTATCATAACATATTTGGTAAAATAGTAGTAATGAACATCCCAAAGATAACTCCAGAAATGTTGAGGAGACAGCCCGACCAAGTGAGTGAAATTCTCAATCGGGTTATCACAAACTTAAACACTCTTTCTCTAGATATAGAAAGAATAAACGCTCGAATTGCGAGCGTAGAGAAACGTGTAACAGCGCTTGAAGGAGCGTCGCCATCGGTAGAGTATGTGCAAACAATGTTGTTTAATTCTGCTGCTATGGGTTCTACTCCTGGTATGTGCTTAGAGAACTGCCGTCTTGGTTTCGGTATTTCGTCTGGCCACTTTGCTAGCGCTAGAGACGACTGGGAATACCAGCAAGCAAATGGCACCCTTCATACTGGCTATCCGCCGAGCTATTTACAGGTGCCGGTTTATTGCGACACTGGCACAGATAATGGCCACGTCGTAGTGTGGGATAGAGGCACCGTCTGGAGTGACGGCGCTGTTGTCCCGGAAGGCTTGTCGCACTACTCTAACATTATCGGTTGGGGTGAGCTTTGCGACAACGTAAGAGTAGTATCAAGGGTTTAAGGTTGATTTTGGATTGCGTTGACGATAGCGGTTTTTGCTTCATCAACGGCGGCCTTAAGAGTATCAAGCTTACCATTGAGCGTGCGGATTAACCCCTCTAGCTCATCTGTATTAGTATTGATAGCAGCTGCGCTTCCGCTAGTTTGCTGTGCATAATAAGTTCTTTTTGATTCTTTATCGCGTTGCGAAAAGTTGTTTTCTTGTTCCCAGGCTTCCGCCATATGGTGTCTCCTTTTGGTTATCTTAATTCAATTATACCAACGCTATATCTTTGCATAAAAAATGGCGAGGGGTGATAGATTTGAACTACCGTTGCTGGTTTTGGAGACCAGAATCCTGCCACTAGAAGAACCCCTCTGGCTGGCTCGCTAGGATTCGGACCTAGAACCTCTGCGTCCAGAGCGCAGCGCTCCACCAGTTAAGCTACGAGCCAATATGGTTGCAGGGGTGGGTAACGCTCCCACTAACAACCAGTTTATGAGGCTGGCATGCGGCTTCCGCATCTCCCTGCTAAATATGGTCGGGCAGAAAAGAATCGAACTTTTATCTTTCGTGTATAAGACGAACATTCTAGCCATTAAACTACTGCCCTAGCAACCAGGGGTCGTCCGTTCCCTGGAAGATGGTGTTAACGTGTTCTCCTTCAGCCCAAGCTCTCGTGCCGGACGCTGGACGGTAGGTCTACGGCAGAACTTAATCCACCCCTACACCACCATCATATCACAAAAAACCTCCCCGAAGAGAGGTACTACCCCCACACGATAGACGCTGACAAGGTAGATTTACCGATTACTGCGTATGGAAGCACGGCTAACTCCCCACAGCCACCTTACTGTGTTAGAACTCGTCCGCAACGACTTTGTCCATTTTTATTATAACAAAAAACCGCGCAGTTGGCCACGGGTGCCTTATGCGCAGTTTATAGTCCTTTTCCACGCATGGTGGGAGGGAGTCGTTAATTATTTAGGTCGAACTAAATTATCAACATCTCTATTGTACCACAAAAAACC
>Ga0247609_10002461_pt1 | contig 19609 bp, 16 predicted proteins | sample 172DNAGHGlowgp2_FD_193487 | JGI IMG/M metagenome (GOLD analysis project Ga0247609, IMG submission 193487) | Sheep rumen microbial communities from Palmerston North, Manawatu-Wanganui, New Zealand - 1728 DNA GHGlow gp2 | ecosystem: Host-associated > Mammals > Digestive system > Stomach > Rumen ...
ATCGGTAGACGCGTTGGTCTCAAACACCAATGGGGTAACACCCGTGCCGGTTCGACCCCGGCTCTGGGTACGAGTTTGACTCGAAAATAATCGCTAAAGTCTTTAATTTCAAGGCTTTAGCGATTTTCTATTTCTCGGTTTTCCCCACATTTTCCCCACATCTGCAAAGATTCCTGCAAAAATTTCTCTTTTCCCCACACATTTTCTCCCCATTACACATCTTTCCCTACCAAGACCACAACAAACTCCCCAGCCACTTCAATTTCATTCAATCCATTTAAACGGTTTTCAATGCTTTTCTATTTGACAGTACTTTCTTTACCCTCTAATCGATAAGGAGCCAGACAATCGATCTGACAAATCCATAGAAAATGCGTCCAATTATTCAATAATCTTTATCATAATTTTATCGTTAATTATCCTTTCCAATGGCCGAATTGGCAATTATAATGCTCACAAATCATTTCCAAATCTATTATTGAAACATCAAACAAGGGATGTACAAACTTTAAATGGGAATTCAAATGAGCCAAAGCTTGTGCTGTTATATAGTAGGTAAATATTTTTTGCATAGATAAAAGGCCATTGGGCTCCTTGAATAGGACATCACTTAATTTTTTAATGTGATATTCTTTTGTTACGCACATGTCTAATAGGTGCTCTGTATTATCAGTATTACATAACTCTATTTGGATATCGACCAATACTTTACTCTCTTTTTCATTTACAATAAGGTTGCATACCATATTATTTGAAGTATCGTGTAACCACTCCCTAGTAACCTTCGCATTTTTGTTAATGTTAGATAATCTGCAACGTAAAAGACGGGAGGCCACAACATTCAAGGGCGAAAACATAGGAAATGACACGGTATCGGTTTCCCATTTTGGCGGCATCATTTTAAGATTCCTACTGATATTGGCTTTTCTTTTTGTGGGTTTAAGATCCGATTTCGAATATTCCAAATCCGTCCAAGCTGTTCTTTGTGTGGTGTCACCACTATCCAGCCATTCCGATTTCCAGTTGTATATGGCAAGTGTCGTACCCATTTTTTTCTCATATGGATGTATCAATTCAGCACTCGTCATTTTTCCAAAATCCACATCAACAAATGGAACTACATATTGTAGAACTAGGTCACAAACATAAAGGTTCGCAAAACAATATGGTCCCACATCCGTATTGTATTCATCTTTTCGGATGAATAGTTCTAAAATGGGTTGCTTATTTACTGTGTCACAATACAATTGTTTGATCGGTGGAAATTCTTTGGCACAAAGATTCCCATTAATCCATGAAATAGTGTTACGAAAATGAAATAATTTGCTGTTGTCTACTAAATCTATTATGATTTTAGCCAACGCTTTGTAGAGCCCTTGTAATGTGAATGTTACCCTTCCATCTAGCCGAACACGGATTCTATCACCTTCGTCATAAACTCGAGCCTTTTCATCCAAAAGGAGCTGATGAGTCTTGGAATCAAAAACAAAATTCTGTCCGGCAACGGAGTTTTTACCTTTCTTGCCAGTTATGTCGCATAACGAACGGCGAATCTCCAAATAAGCACTCAGACTGTCTTCAATTGGAGCTAATCGCTTATTACAACTATCACACTCTTCATTACAAAAAAGAGTCTTATTTCCCAATGCTTCGGGTATCGCATGAGACTTATGGTTAAAAGTAGCGCCATCAACGATTGACTTACCACAAAAGCGACACACTCGTTCTTTAGAGTCTTCACCTGCAAGATATTTTACGGGGCCAAATGTCAACATTTCATAATCATTGAAAAAAGCCTCCATGTCATCTTTCACTTTATTCCATAGCTCATCTTCTTGTTCTCCAAGTCCAACTGCCATAAGTTGATATACTGCATGGACAATTTGCAACTGAGTAACATGAATCAGAGAATGCTCCATCCTAAATATATAGAATGGCTCATTCTCACCCAGTCGATTCATAAACTTTCGTAATCTAAATGGGGTATTGTTATCCCGGCTTCCATATTTTTCTGCAAAGAGTTCAACAGCTTTTTTCATGGCATCGTCATAGAGGTACATCTTTCGATGTGGTGTGTGGTCAAACCATACCACGGGGCGATGTCCATTGATAAGATTCAATACATCCATTCTTTGAAATATGTCGCCATAAAACTCAAAGAAATTAGTCCCACGGGTGGTAATAATCATAAAAGCTACATACGAATCATTCATCTCCTTCTTTGTTTTTCTAATCAATCATTAGTGTCCATTGAAAAACCACAAGTATTGTTACAGGTTATTGATACTTAGTTTGTTATGTGTATTATTTGAGTTAACAGATTTGAAATCACAAATCAATTGATACTGAGCAGATTAATTAAATGCCTAATGATTTTTAGTTTTTTTATAAAAGCAACTCATTCACATCTGTTTTACATTGTTTGCTTTCCACTAAATAATGTCGCAATTTACCTTGACCAAAAAGTATTGCGGTGGATTGAGGGAATCTCATTTATAGTGGGGTCAGTTGTTCCCTACAGTCTTTCTATGATCTTTCTCCCGAAATAGTTGAACATAAAGATAGGGAAAGCATTTAGGATCGCCACTTTGCATTCTTCAGTTTCAACATACTTGGCAAGCTGATTGTCAAAAATCTCAACTTGACTATTTACTTCATCTGGAACCTCATTCTTATTGCTGCAGATATAATTGGCTTTGCTAACATTCATAACGATTAGGTGGCACCAATTAATCTTGACCATATCAGTTTTCTCCCGAATCCTGTCAACATCATCTGCGGGCTTCACTGTTAGAATGAGATGCTCTATGTTACCGCCATAGAATGAAAACTCATAGACTTGGTGCTTAAATCTCTCTTCCTGGCATCTCTTACGGGTCACAGTGTATGTCCAATAGTCTTTGTCTGGCAGCTCTTTGGTATATCGCAAAGATTCTACCATCGGATAATTGATGAATAATAGGCCGTTACCTGTCTCATCCATGAAGAAATTCAACATAGCCTGCAATTTCCTATTGTTCTCTTCTAATGTTCCACCTCTCTCTTGGAAGTCGTAGTCAAAGAACAGATAGATTTCAGAGACTTCATCTTCACGGATATTCTCGAGTGTATTATCACCTTTTTCTAACAAAATCTCTCTCAGAACAGATACCGTGTCAACTTCCAACAGTCCATTCAATGCATCGTGGGCATTTAACTTACTATACAGGGAGTAGATATTACTATTATAGGTGCAAACGAACGTATCGGACTTCTCCGGAAAGAAAAGTTGCTTTATAGACTCAAAATAAGTCTTATCGTCTCTACCTTCAAATACAAAGAGTATCATACCTCAAATGCACCTCCACGGAATAGCTTCTCCATATTGTGTCCAAAACGCAGCTCCTTGTCAGTACAAGCTTGCAAGGGCTTTATTCTGTTGTTCTGCAGAATGAAGTTGCAGTCAGGTCTGAGCAAATCATTCGTTATCAGATAAGTGTTATGAGAAGACGTGAACACCTGACAATTAAGATTGAACAATCGTTTGCACACCTCAAAAGCCAACTTAAAATGATAAAAGGCATCAAACTCATCAATAAAGACAAAGGACGCATTATCTAAATTTTTCAGCCAATAATACAATAAATGCAGCGATCGGGTACCTGTTGAAATAGTATTATCAAAATTAAGAGACCCTTCTCCAACTTTCCAAAAAAGTTGCTTATCCTTAGATTTCTCCAAATCAAAATTAAACGTTTGTCCACTAACTTTTAATAAAAAGTCTGAGAAATCTGTGATTAAATTGTTTTTTATAATATACTCATCAAGTAATGTTGGCGAGCTCTCAAGCCCCATAAACTCGTTAAACCCCAAACATCTAAACCAAAGCATAGACTCAACAAAACTACGAAGTTTAATTAAATAATGATCTTTAGCCAGCGGGTATGACGTTAATAGATAGTTTATAATTGATATGTTATTCTCATTTATTTCCAGATCCTTTTTTGCATTAGGGTTGATCGGAAATTGTTTTTCATCTAATTCAAAAGAATTCTGTTTGCGGATAAAAGTCGTCACACCATCAACCTTTAGAGATTCTTCAATGAGCACTCCATTTGAATTCTTCTTATATTGATATTCAATCTGCTGATTCCCCAAAAGAAAAGTATATTCAAATACCACATATAATTTCGTGCTGCCACCATAAGTGTAATTCTGAAAATATTTATCGTCCCGATACTTTTGAGTCAAGTGAAAAAGTATATCAAATAGAGCCATTCCAAAATTTGACTTTCCAGATCCATTGGGGCCATAGATGATACCGTTCTTGATGATGCCATCTTTGATGACATCTTTACTCCATGTGTAATTACTGGGATGAGACAAATCCCATTCAATTCTTTCTGCAAAACCACGAAAGTTTTTTACGGCAAATTTTGTAAGCATAACTCTAATGTTTTGGTTTTCGGCACAAAGATAAAGCAAATAATTGAATTTCCGTAAAAAAATTACGGAAATTTGATATTAATCATCTAAATTCATCTCATCCAATAGGTATTCATATTCGGTTCCCACAAGCTTCTCGGGCTCATAAAGCTTGTAGTATTCCATGATGTGAAAACGAATTTCATCAGGATATTTCTCCAAATATTTACGGCAGACCTGTTTGAAGAATTCTAGCATTTGGTCATTGCCAAGGAAGTCGAGCATGTAATCTAATAGCCATGCTACTTCCTTTTCTGAAGCATCCCTGCTACAAATATCATCAACAATCGGTTTATATGCTACGACAGCTTGCTTTCCGAGTTGTTGTGTCATTTTGACTAAGTCATTAATAGCATCAAAATTATCTGGCATGTTGGATTTGTCTGACATTTGATTCATATCTATAGATGGATTAACAAACCACGAAAGTCGAGATCATGCTTGAGTGCTTCTTCCATGGCATGGATATCTGCATCGATTTGTTTTAATCTATCTGCAATTTCGTCATCATTGTGCCTGTCATCCAGCAATGTTCTCAACTTCATCATCGCTTTTCCGTACTCTATGCCATAGTGAAGAGTTATCTCATCAATCGGCATCTGAAGGTTTGCTATGCGAGACCAAGAATAACCATATAGAACTTTTCCGCATTGTTCGTATCTTTGAATATCATATTGACATTCCGCTATTTGCTCTTCTCTTGTTTTATTCATATTGTTACCTTCTATCAAAGCATTAACTAATTATTTCCCAGAAGCCGCCTTTATCTGGACCGACTCTGCGAAGGTACTTGCCACGCATTGCTTCAATATTGCGCCATACAGAAGAAGGATGTAAGCCTAAAGTCTTGCCTAAATCAACCTTTGAAATATACGGATTATCTTCCATTAACCTCAATATTTCGATTCGTCTTTCAGATAATTTCTCCCCATTAGAAAGGCATTTTTCTATCAATCTGTCGACCTTACTTGTTATCTTTAGGTTGTTTTCAGTTCGGTTCAGTTCGCTTTCAGTTCGCCCCGATATCTTTTCAGTTACTTTTTCAGTTCGGTTCAGTTCGCTTTCAGTTACTTTGGGCACGGTAATCTTTAAGATAAAGTCATCGGTACGGAAAGATAGGGCTGATGTGCCGTTGGCTTCAAGTTCTCTATAGATGCGGTCAACACCTTCACCATATTCCTTGACGTAGTGATAAGCCTTTAGGAAAGCTGCTATCTTCGGATTACGAGAGAAATGGGTATTGCGAATGTTGGTTGGCTTCACCATTCCAGGCAGTTTGCCTGGTGATTCGAACACTAGCCGGTCATCGAACATCTTGATTTGTATTTCCGTCCCTTTGATGCTGTAGGCTCTATGGCAAACGCTGTTCACCGTCATCTCTTGAATGACGAATTCTGGATAATCGCGGCGCGTCACGAACTGGCCATGCTGCCCCAGGAATGTATGCTCGCGAACTTGGGTCTCAATGAACTCTATGGTTTTCTTGACTTGGTTCAGGATGGTTCCTTCAAAAGTCACATCCTTGATGACGTTCATTTCAGCACCCACCTTTTCATCGACACCCTCATATCTGATAAAACGAGTGCGGGCGCGAGGGAAGAACTTCTGAGGGTTCTTACCGAATAGCAGAATGCATGCCGTGCTGACATCTTCCTCGCCCTGCTTATTGGTCATCACAAAACCATTGTTCTCTCGCAAGTATTGCAAAGGACTTTTCCCATAGCCAACCAATTTTGCATAGTCAGCCACGGCATCCATGTCAATGTCATCGATGGTGGCACCATAGACAGCCGTGTCCTCATAGAAGCGCTCACCCTTGTCATACATCAGCTGCACACGCTCATCAAACGATAGCTTCCGGCTCTTGTCTCCCACACGCATGAATGCCTCATCCGCCTGGTTGGTGTGCAGATACATGCTCGCAGGGATTTCCATCAGCAAAATGTGGTTCTCGTTCCCATCCTTGTCCTTGCAAGGCAAGTAAGAACAAGTGACGGGAATCGACGGGTTGCAGAAGTCAAACGGCACACGAAGCAGCTCATTTAGTTTCTTCGTATGCTGGTCAACCCCCTCCAGTGTCCTGGTTTTATCCGACACACCGATAGCAAGCACACCGCCGTCAGCGTTAGCCATTGCCACGATGGGCACAGCCAAAGCCTTGGGGTCAATTTGAATGCTCTTGCAATCGAACGTCTGATCTTCCTTACGAGTCTGTATTTCTTGAATAGTCATATTATACTGTGTTAGCTGTTATTAATTGTGTCCTATTCATTTTGCGATGTTAATCTGTCATTTCGAGACAATCCATAAAACCGTTCCATGCGATTCCTATGATTCTTCAAACCCCACAGGATGAATTACTTTATCTAGGATCTTCACAAAAGAGGTTTCTCCTAATGCTTGTGGTATAAAATATTCAGTTGTTTCGATAATTTTTCTGTTATCAATCAGCATTGACATTTTACACTTTTCAAAAGGTGTTCCTTTCCTTAACGGTTCTGTATGATAATCACAAATTGACATCGCTAAATTAAAGAGAAAATCCCGAAGATGCCAATCTATTGCAACAGAGTTTAGACCATTTTTGTTGTATTGTAATTCGATATATTTATAAAAGTCTGCAAATTTGTATCTTACATTAATATCATAAGAAAAGAAAGGAATGCTATCCGTTGTGTCGTTAGCGTCAAGAGAAAAATGAAAATCCACAGAATTCTTATTAGGAAGAAGCCACCATGATGGCGATGTAAGATGCTGTGTAATGTCGAATATGTCATCATCTGTCACAAGTCCACTATAATGGCACTTGTACTTACAGTCATGAGTAATGACAGATATTCCTTCATATGAGAAGTCAGAAAAGCAAATATCTTTTTTATTGTCTTTTTTGCGTTGACACCTTTCAAAAACTTTGTGATTTTGTGTAAGGATATGTATATGTGGATTGGCAGGATCAATGTCCCAAAACGCCCACGGATAGCATGGTCTGTCTTCTGAGAAATCTTGTAGTTCTCTATTCGGCAATCCGATAGACGAGAACATACGTTGCCAATGCTTTTCTAATAGATGATCGTACTTAAACTTCCCAGCATCTACATCAACAAGGGGCATTACATAGATATATGCTATGTCATAAATATAAAGTGCTGCCGTACAATAAGGAGAATCGGAAAAATGTTGCTTGCTATTTATGAAAATGTCCAGATAAGGTTGACGATGCATTTTGCCTATATTATGACAGAACCAAATACCCGGTAAGCTATCTACCAAAAAGCCATCAGACTTAATCCATTTGATTGTGTTTCTAAAATGACAGAGATGATTCGAAGGAATAAGGTCAATGACCATTTTGGCCAAAGCCTTATATATCTTTTCATCGGAAAGAACGGAATGTTGCTTCAGTTGAAAAGAAAAAGGTTTGTTGATGTCAATACTTGAATCTATAGCCTCTTGCATGATATACAATTCAGCGGAACCTTCTTCGTTAGGTAGAATTGTAAAGTTACTTCCATGTATTGTGGGAATTGTTGTAGTATCTTTCCTGTTTATGCGGTACATTGCCCTGCGAATATCCATCAGACGAAGAAAATTCTCTTCAATTTCATTCAATGTATGATTGCACTTATTACATTCTTCATAGCAAAACAATGTTTTATTACCCAAAGACTCTCCTATGGCATGGGCTTTATCACTAAATCTCTTCTTATCCGTCTCATCACAAAAACGACATACAGGATGATTTTTATCACCTACGTATATTTTCAGCCCATCAAAACCGTACGAATGATATTCAAAGAGATAATCTAATTGTTTTTGCAACTCATACTCATGGTTATGGATTACTCTCCAATTATCAATCTTAGTTTGAAGACATTCAAGAGCGGTTTTCCTTTCTGCAATACTACAATTGTCGGCAAAAAGGCAGTAGAAGCATTCTCCTTTGTCTAATTTACTTGCAAAACCATATAGTTTTCTTATGGCAATTAGTTGATTCTCATATTTTTCTTCCAATGCCTTTAATTGGTGCAAAGTTTGTTCATCATTAATAACTCTAACCCAACTTGAATTGGAAAAATCGAATGAACATTTACACATGAGAACATGTTTGATCTCAAGTAACATTTCTTCGTTTGAAGAAATGAATGTATATTCCAAATTCTCTTTTGAAGAATATAAAATAATATGCAATTTGTCCATACAGATACTAAAATGCAAATAACTTGTCTTGCATCTTGTTTTTGAGATTGAACTTCTTGGTGGTGTCGAGAGCACGCTCAATACAGATAGACTTGGTGTCTGTATGCTGCATAAAGTAATCAACAGTTACATTATAGGACTGTGAATCAAGAGAAATGACTACTGTTTTCACACCGCCGTCAGCGTTAGCCATTGCCACGATGGGCACAGCCAAAGCCTTCGGGTCAATCTGAATGCTCTTGCAATCAAACGTCTGATCCTCCTTGCGTGTCTGTATTTCTCGTATGGTCATGTTATATATTTTATTCGATTTATCTATAATGCCTCTTTTCAGTCAAATATGATTCGTCATATATTAAACCTCATTTGGCTTTATTATGTCACGGAATGCATTGCCATACCCCTTGATACTCTTCATTGCATATACTGCTCTCCATTTTACTATTTCTGTATATCCCCAATCTACAACTTTACCTGTATAACCACATTTCTTTAAAATAAGCATTGTTGTTAACATTATTAGTCGATTAGATATAATATTTGCCAATTCTGTTTGACTTAAAAGTTGATAAAATTCTCCCTGGGGCTTTATTGTAAAACCATGTAGAAAAGAATTACGACAGGACAAACAATACATTTCGTCGCTAGTCAATTCTATCCCAAGACTTTCAAAAGGAGCCTCTAGTCTTTCTGCATTCGATGGTTGGTCTATTTGTCCCAATTTAGATTCCAACCTTTTATACAAATTCTTGTCAAATCTATCTTTGAATTTCTTTAAAACTTTCAATAATTCATACCTAAATTGTGACCTTATCATTTTATCAGAAATGAGACTTGTCTTTTCTTCTTTATCATTTATTATTTTCGACTTTATTGTTTCTAATGCCACAGCAGCTAAACTTCCTTTTGACAGGCCACTGATATTACCCGCCTGAATAAGTATCTGTGCAGAGCGTCTCATTTCTGGGCTATTATAAAAAAGTAGTACAAGTTTTTCAAATTGTATTGCCGATAGTTTCCTTTCGTTTTCTGGGCAATCCTTGTAAAGACCACTATCTAACAGAGGGTGTTGATTGTAAATGGATAGACCTAACTTTTCATATCTAAATGTCAATGACTCTTTTTGGTGAGGCTGCATTGACATATACCAGACAGAATCAGCTATATAATAACCTGAAAGTAATCCAATAGCAGATCTTACACATTCTAATACCTCCAGAAAAAAATCATGATTAACGTCTCTTTGGGATTTTAAGATCATGTATCTTCGTTTGTTATTTGTTATAACAAAATACAAAATGAATATTTTCTTATTAATTTCAAGTTTTACAGCGTTTCTCCATGATGAGTTTTGGTCGGTTAACGTTGTTAGGTCAAAGTTTACGCCAATTCTATAGGCAGAATAATCTTCTTTCGAATAGGAACAGAAGGCGACTTGTTTACTATTTGACCATAATTCATTGCTCATATCTGTTCTGAAAGAAACAAGAGTGAGATGTGTTTCGTGCCCACCCTCTTTGCAGACAAGTTGTTGTTCGAATTGGTGAATATCTTTATTTTGTACTAAGATATTCATTCCTTTAGTTGTAAGGACACAATGATGGGTAAAAAAGAACTCTGATGAAACCTTCTCAGAAAAATTCTCAGGCACAGTAAACGCCATATTAAATGTACCATCATTGTTAACTGATAGTTTAGCTGGAAAACATGCGTCCTGAACCTCTGTTGCTAATACGAATTTTTCTTTTCCTCCCTCAATGATATCCATAAAGTTCAAAAATGCATTATCTTCAGCAAATATAGTATCATCTATTCTTGTCATATTTATTTATTACTAATTCTGCACTATAAGGAAGACTGCTTATTAAGTCTTTCATGAATTTCCAATCTAGAACATAACCATCCTCAGAGAACCTACGAGTTTTATCTATATGCGGCTCACCTTTAGGCAAATATATTATAGGAAGTTTTTTGATTTCATCTATATCATTTGAATTCCATTATCGTAATAAGCTCCATAATTTTCATATGTAGCCTTTAAATCAGTCTGAATTGTAGAATCAGTTGAAATCCCCAATACATAGAAAAACACTCTTCTTTGCAGCGTTTCAGATTTTTGAAGCATTTTATTATACCATGTTACATATTTGCAATATCTGCCATTCAAATTGAAATCTAATAGCGGTATCTTAGAAGATAACACATCCAACTGGTTCATCTCATAAAACTCATTATATATTTGAGCAAATAGTTTTTGACCAATAGGACGCAATAAAAAGCTACCGCCAGTTAGTTTATTTCGATTATATAAATCACCGTTTGTAAACCGACATTCTTCACCTTCAATAACACGTTTAATTTCAGGGAATTGCATAAAAAAGTAATCCCAAAAACCACAGCAAATTTGATAATACAAAATTAAGCTCTCTTCGTCTGGCCGCTTCGTGTAGTCAATCTTAAATTTTTTAAGTAATAGTTTATTAATTCGATTTATCATCACCAGAGTAGTAAAGCTGTGCGTATCAGTAGATGGAATATTAGCTCCATTGGTATCTGATACAGCATTCTTCATTTTTAGCACCTCGTGATTATCCACTAATTTTCTGGTTATAATAGCAGCTGCATCATCTTCATCTAAAATAATCAGTTCTGCCTCCTTTGGCTTTTGGGCATATTTGTTAAGAACAGTAAAAAGTCGTCTAGTTCGTTCTTTATTCTCATGATTATGTACTACAAATATTAAAGCTATTTCCTCTTCTCCGATTCTGCCATCTTTTTTATATGCTTCTCGTATGCCTTTTATTCTGTGTTGACCATCTAAAGCAAATATGATCTCGGAACCTGACAAGGACAAAACGCCCAACTTATTTTCAATAAACCCCACGTCTTCTGAATCTAAGATATTATTTTCTATACGAAAATGCGATTCGAGGTCAAAATCGGACCACATCGGATTTCCTTGATAAATAGCAACTATAATGCTACTAAAGAAATGTTCGGATTATTGATTAGGTAATCCTTCAATTGACCAACGCGTTTTGTGCTTATTTCACGTTGCAATATTTCATTTATATTTTTAGTATATAGTTCATCGGATTCTGAAACTGTAATGATTCGATTTACGACATCTTTTATTTTCATGACGGAACTAAAAAAAGTCCAGTTGCCAATAACACCCCGAAGGCAAGGCAAATGCAAGTAATTCTTCATAAATAACTATTATTAGATGTAAATACTTCTGCTGTTTTGTGCTTCTTTAGCTTTTAGCCTGCAGTTAAGAGGCGGTACGATATTGTCAATCAAATTATCTTCTATTGCTTCGATTTCGCTATCAGATAAATCTAAAGTATACACATAGACCCAAGTCTTTTCTGGCCATAAGTTTGTCAACAGCATTGTGTTTTGTCGTTGATTTAGTTTGCCTATGTCTGAAACGTATTCATAAAAACGTTTGAAAAACGTATCTGTTCCAGTAACTTTTCCAACATACATTAAATATCTTGTTTCTGGTAAAAAAGGGAAATTGGGCTCTACAAAGAAAATGTATATTCCTCTTGTCTTAGGCAATGATTCACGAATATGTTCATCAAACTTTAGACGCAATCCATTGTGAAATAATTCAGATAAATCTTGTCGCACATTCTGCCACGTATTAATGTTCAAAACAAAACTCTCAAGATTATATATCTTTTCTGGGTATGCATTATTTATCTCCTGTAGTGATAAAGCGCTCATTGTAGAAACGTATTATTTTGATTCTTTCCAGTATTGAACAACGTCGAACACCTGAGTCTTCGGGTATTCTTTCATATTTGAGATAGCTTGACCATTCTGAAGCTTTTCAAGATTACGAATTGCTGTTGTCCCATCTTTCTGAGTAAGACCTAAGAACTTATTTATAGACTTAGTATTTGCCATATCATTGATTGGTAATAGGAATGATGTCTCGCATTCTTGTGAAAAGTCAAAATTAGCTGTATTGTATTCGGCAATACCTTGAGATAGCAAGAACACTGATACACCAAAAGAGCGAATCTTTCTCAGAACCACTTCAAGAATTTCAAGCGATTTCTTTTCTCGGAATAAATCATGCGCTTCATCAATCATAAGCACATAACGCATTTCCCTATAATCACCAACAACATCGGTTCCTCCCATATTTGAGAAAACATTAAAAATGTAGTTAATAATCAGGAAAACGGATGTGAAACGAACAGCGTTATCAAGGTCTCCAGCAAGTGAAAGATAATAATTATTGTTCAAGAAAGCGCTTGGATTGTCTACCTTAGAGGCAAATAATTCGTACTCACTCAAACGTTGCATGATTTCTGTTAGGGTATCACGCTCATCTCCGTAACGATCAATTATCAATTCATAGACATCTTTCAGCGACGGATAACCACCTCCAGTATGTTGTATAAAAGCCTCTTGAACAGCATCTTTCAGTGTTTGTTGCTGTTTCTTGCCGATGTTAGAATATTTTGCGATGATGTCTACAAACTTATTGATGCCCATCAACTTGTTGATGTCGTTGATGTTATCAATAAAAGATAGCGGATTTAGAGGGAAGGGCTCCTGCGGTGCGTTAATACATTTTGCATGGGTATCATTGAAGAAACTCTCCATTTTGCTTTGTTCTTCTAGCGATATTCCCTTAAAATCAAGAAAAAGGAAATTAACTTTGCCTTGAGACTTAATAACAAGTTGGCGTAAAAACTCATAAGCAAATTGAGACTTGCCAGAACCAGACTTTCCTGCAACCGCAATATGCTGATTATTGTAAATCTTGGTATTGTTGAAGCAAAATTGAATCTGCTCGTTGGTAGATGGATTGTAGCCAATTTTGATATCAATGGGGCCAGCAAAAGATGATTTATCAATATGCTGATTATTGTTTCTTACAGCATCAAGTGAAACAGGCGCATCTTCAATTGCATCTATGCCTTTGCCAAGATTTTCCATTAAAAAATCAAAAAAGGTATATTGAGAATTATTTTCAAATAAATAATCAATCCTCTCCAATCCATCATCGATGTGTAGTTTCACATATTTAGGGATTAATTCACTATTCTTATTGATGCCATAGGCTTGGCAGATTAAGGCAATATAATAGTCTCTATAAGATGTGTCAAAAAGAATATGGTCTTTGTATTCTTTGCCTTGAGAATCATATTTTCCAAATTCATTCTGAGAAAAGCGTTTGCCGGATGCTAAAGAGTATGCAAGGGCAACACGAGCTATGATATTCTCTTTTGCTCCACCTGGCAATTTCTGTGTAAGCGAAGAGACGACAGCCTGGTTTCTAGCGGATGTCTTAATATTAATTTGCATAACTATTGTCTTTTATAACTCTCAAACAATTCTGTAGGATTTACTTCAATAAAGTGAGAACCAGTTGTAGAGTTCTCAATCAAGTATGCTTTATTCACATGATGATCAATTAAAGAATACTCCTGTTCAGTTAACTCTTTCATCAATAGTGGGAACAGAATAACCTGCTTTGAAACATTTGGATAAAACTTCGTCAATATATTTTGACTATGATCAACGTCAAACTTCTGCATTGGGCTGTCAATAAATACAGGGAACTCTAATTGTGTCTCTTCAACTAGAGCGCCAAGTAGTGCAGATGCAAACATTTGTCGCTCTCCCATAGAAAGAATGCCCTTGTCTATTTTTTTATTTTTTGCATCATATAAGTTGATATCAACATCCTCACCATTACCTTGAATGTCAACAACAACTTTATGAACTAAGTCTTTTTTATGCAAAAAACTTGTTAGTTTCTCTTGCAATCGATTCTCTAATGATCTCTTCTTTTCATCTTTAAAACGGACTAGGAAAGATTGAATGAGGTGGATTAATCTAGACGCTTCATTATCAACCTTTTTATTCTTGTTTGAAACATCAATCTTTTTAGAGAGAGCTTCTTGCCTCTGTCGAGCAGTTTTAATGCTGTCTTTTCTTTGCTCTATCTCTATTTGCAGCCTTGCAATTTCTTGTTGAAGACTTGCTACTTCTCGATCCTTATCCGACTTTTTGCTCCTAAGAGATTGAATATAGTCACTTTCTGCATTTTTTTCTGCTTCTCGAATTTGCCGATCAATAGAAAACAATTCCGCTTTTGCTCGAGAATATTTGTTAAACAACTCTTCAAAAGATGATTTGCTCTCTTTTAATCTAGCTAGTAGATTCAAGAAATCATTATACTGCATGTCAGTTAAATCATGAAGCATTTGAAAGTCAACATACTTTTCTGCATCGAAATCAGTATAAAAATGTTTCAGAATAAGCCGTTTTATCTCTTGTTCATAAAAAGATCTTACCTTGACATCGATGTGGCCATTAAAACCCAATCTTGCTTTATCAAGGTCGTTCAATATTTCATCTGTCTTTTCTTCTACACCTTCTAACTGTAATTTATTCTGTTTATAAGCCTTTTCTTCTCTTAATTGGGTCACTAAGAGCGAAACGACATTACCTGCCAATCCAAATGGAATATAATTGTAAAGGTCCTTGAGCCCATCTTGTGCTTCTTCAACATCTTTTTGGTATAAACCTTGCTTCTTCTTTAACTCATTAAGTCTATCAATACTCATGAGGTCACCTTCTCGAATTAACTTTTCCTGCAACTCGTTAAGGTCATATTGTAACTCAGCAATTTTTTCCTCCTTTTCACTGATTATCTGATGAGAGTCTTCAATGAACAATTCTCCATTCTCAATACTAGTAGACAATTCATTGAGTTCTGCTTTGTCTTGTGGCTTTGCAGAGTCTTTGCGATACTCATATTGTAACTTCTCTAGCTCCTTTTTAAGTTCATCATATTTCTGTATACCTAGAACCTGAGCATATGCCTTAGATAATTCTGTCCTTTGTTCTTGTGTGTTTATCTGGGCAAATGAAACAATCTTTTCGGCATCAAAGAAGAAAAACTTAGCTATTTCTATTGGTAGAATATAGTCACGAATAAACATTTCTTCCTCATTCTTGTCATTGAACAAGTCGTTCTCTTTGCCGTCAATGAGGATTTCTAACTCATCATTTACATCAGTGGCACTATCATATGAGCGGATAATAGTTATGTCAGTACAAGTAATATTAGGAATTTCAACGTCTGTAAAAGTCACGGCTACTGAAAACCGACTCTCTCCATTTTGTGCAGCATCAGAATTCAAACTATTACCAATGTACTTACTGTATCCTCCTTTTTCAAAAATTTCTTTTTTATAGAGGTCATCTACTTTCTCCATATTCTTGCCGTATAAGCACCAAACAAGAGACATGAGAAACGTAGTTTTGCCAAAACCATTATTTCCGCTCACAATAATGATATTACGTTCTCCATCGGGGGTAAGATCAATTTTATTCAGTCCTCGATAGATACGGAAATTATTAAGCTCTATACTTTTGATAATCATGATTGTTTCTCTTTTAGAAAGGCCAATAAACGGGATTCAATTTCATTTTTGAGTCCCCTTCGACGCTGCATTAGAGACTTTGACTTCTGCAAGAGAAGTAATTGTTCTATCAACTCGCCCTCTTCAGGATTTTCCGAACAGATTTCACGCATCAAATCCGCCTCTAATTTATTCTTTATGTCTTCTTCCATAATGAATGAATCGTTATAGATTGAGTTATATATTTCTGATACTTGATAACCAAAATTGAAGTCACGATACCAATTGACTTGAATCGCAATAAGCTCTTGATTTGAAATCAATTTAATATTTTGATCATACTGTTGTAGTTCTTTCTGTACTTGTAAAAGACGTCTTAGGATGTCAGCTCGATAACTAAAGACATAAGGTCCCATATCATTGACAGCGCGCCTACCATCACGACGATTAGGCATTCTGTTTTTTAAGATATTTCTTTGTTGGTCTAATTCAATGCGAAAATCATATAATGGTTTCATCCACTCTCTTCCATTCTTTATTAACGACCTCATGGACTTATCATCTTTGACAACTGTGCATACCCAACAACCAAATCGGCTTTGACCACATGAGCCATGGCTCTTGTCTGTAACAACCGTTGGACATTCATAGTCATCTGCGCTAGCATCGAGATAAATGTTAAACAAGACCGAATTATCAAATCCCCATGGAGAAGGAATAGCATTAATTATGTACCAGACTTCCTCAAGCATCAATTCTTTTATAGGTGCATACACATAAGTGTTATGCAAGAGCGTATGATGAGTAAGTCTTTTACCATGAATTTCATGTTTCTTAATTGATCTTGCTCTTGTTGCGCTCTCGGCTTTTCGAGTACCGATTAGAATAATTGCCTCACCACACTCTGATACTTGATCTGTTATAAATCGAGCTGTGGGCTTAATTTTCATCTTATCGGTACACCATCTAAAAGCTGTATTTGGAACTGGATAGCCCTTGCCTATAACATTCACCCAAAAAGAGTCCTCCAATTTTGGCTCGGTTTTTCTCACAAATATGGGCAAATCCTCATCCAAGGCTGTTTGCTCGATTTTCTTTAGTACATCATCAACATAAGATGATATTATTGGGTTCTCTACTAAAGTATCATTGCAGACCACATAAACATGGCGTTGTAATTGAAATGGTGTGAGAATGGTTTCTTTTATCCTTCTGAGAGCAAGCCAAACCAGTGTGAGTAATACAGTTGAATCCTTTCCGCCACTAAAACCAATTATCCAGGGCCGGAAAGTTTTGTCAGCATACATATACTGGTCAACTATCTCGTCAATAATATATTCAATTCGTCTATTCATTTGTTATTATTCAGCCATAGACGTGATGTATCTTTTATTCAATAACTCACCTATTCCCACTCCAAGTAGTTTGGCAATGCGCAGATAAGTTTCCATTGGGGGCTGTGAAGAGTTGGTGCACCATTTTGACACAGTAGTGGGCGCACAGCCTAATTGCTCTGCAAGCCACTTGTTGGTTCTCTTCTTCTCTGCAAGAACCACTTTAATGCGATTGATGTCTTTGTCCATCATTATTTCTTTATGTTATGTCGCAAAGGTAATCATTTTCAGCGAGAAACGATGTAGAATAATTCTTTATTTAACAAAAGTGTTCACTTTATTGCCTTTATGACCACTTTTTTGACTGAGAAAATGGCGGTTTGGTATGTGCTTGTGCGATATATAAAGCGATGTTTCCCTCGATGAACACCTCACTTTTGACAGAGCGAGAATCATAGAAATCCAACTATTTTGATGGATTTTGGTTCTATCGGTGATTAGGACTACCATCATTCAAAGGGGAGCTTGCTCCAGCGAAAATAGGGTTATAAAATCGAGTAGAGGGAAGGGAGTTTATAAAAACTCTTAGCCTAATAAGAGTTAACTTTCGTTAACACTTTAGGCTACCTCTCCAGGAGGAGTTCCTACGGGGAGCAAGCTCAGGCAGAAGAGGGTAAAAATACTCGTCAAGGGATGCCCTGTTGGTCCTAAATTATCCTCATGAATCATCCTCGAGAAGTTCAAGGTCAAAATCATCGATGAGCTGCTGAAGGGCAGGATTTCGTTCAATCATTCGGGCTAACACCATCTGCTTGGTTTCTTGCATCAGTAAGAAATCTGAGATGTCAAAACCCGCCTCACGCTGTTCGTCGGTCGCCATCTGCTCCAACACGTCAGAGATTGTAACACTCTTGCAGATGGGTTCAAGGATTATCGATTTCTCGATCCATTTGTCTATCGCTCCAAGATCTGGCATGAGAATCACATCCCTGCCACGAAGCACTTGCATGGCATCTTCATTGAAGCATCCGTTCTTCCCTCCCGTTGCCAGCCAAAGAAAATCTGGCATGAAGTGGGATGCAATCAGACAGGTCTTCTCGCTCTCCACCAACATGATTGTGGAAGAGGATGTGGCAAGCAGATGCTCACCAAACAGGCATTGCTTCAGATTGAAATCAGGCAGTTTCAATTCTGAATGCACCCAGCTGACCTGCGGATGTGGTTCTTTGATGCGATGTCCATCCTTAGGATTGTAGCCCATCATCTTTCCAGCCCGGACATTTCCTTTCTTGTCAACTTGCCAATAGACAGCTGCTCCGCCCCATTTCTTGACAGTACCTACCATGTAGCGTTCAATCTGTTTGTTGGCGCCCTCCTTCCCTATAGTCTTGCACAGGAATTGGTACAAGGGATTGATGCCGTAATGGGAAAGTGTCTTTCGCATGAGGTCAGCCGGAATATAAGACGGAGCAACAGGCTCGGCCTTTGTCCTTATCTGTGCAATGGACTTGATGCTCCGCCAGTCATCATCATTGTTGGGCTTCAAGTCTGGTTTGTCATGGAATAAATCCTTTGGCGTATAATGGTAACCACATGAGTCCTCATGGTCACATCGTCCTACATAATCGGGAAAGGTAATCTTTCCCTCTTCATCGATATATCTGACAAAGCATTGCTTCCTTCCACATTGGGGACAGGTCAGTTTGCTGTTTCTGCCTGACTTATATTTTTGAAGATGAAATCGATAACTGCTCATGATTATGTTCCTTTCTGGGTTGTTGAATTATGCCGTTACACTTTGGAACTTTACACTTTTACACTTTCGAAAGTGTAAAGTGTAAAATGTATCGGGTGTACTAGAGTATCTTTCGATAGGTGCCATGACCTGTTTTCTGAAGAGTTCGCTCTACGCACATCTTGGCAAGATTTTTCTTGACAGCACTCTCACAGAGTCCTATTTCAGCTCCAGCCTTGATAGCATCTGCTGTAGTAAAATCTGGTTGAACCCCATCCAAGAATGATTTCTTGAGCGGTGACATGGACTCTTTCTGGACTTGTGTCTTGATTTCCTGATACGATAGTTCCAGATAGTCATACAGACGAATGGCCGCTTGGACGGAGCGCACATCAATGTGCTGCATGTGGATCTCGTCACAAGCCCACCCCAGGAGTTGAAACACCAGTGCAAGTCTAGCCACGTTGGAGTCTGCTTTC
>Ga0247609_10002462_pt1 | contig 19587 bp, 15 predicted proteins | sample 172DNAGHGlowgp2_FD_193487 | JGI IMG/M metagenome (GOLD analysis project Ga0247609, IMG submission 193487) | Sheep rumen microbial communities from Palmerston North, Manawatu-Wanganui, New Zealand - 1728 DNA GHGlow gp2 | ecosystem: Host-associated > Mammals > Digestive system > Stomach > Rumen ...
ACAAGCAACCAACAGGCCTACCGCTGCCAGCAACAGAAAGACGCGCCCATATTTCATTGACTTACGTATTTATGTCCGTTGTGGACCACAACCTGATGATTTACAGGACGTTTTATCTGCCGTCCTTGCAAGTCAAAAAAAGACTGGTTGTCAGATGGTGTCCGTTGGAGTTCACGAATGGCTGTGGCGCCTGTAAAAAAACCTATCCACATTGTTTGATAGTCCTGAAGGGCGGATTTCAGCTCGGGAATGATGGCATCATTGGTGTCCTGTGTCGCATTGTCGAAAGTCCACTGGAAATCGCCATGCTGCATACGACCTGCACCATACGTTCCTGTCACGATAGCAGGAACATTAGCTGCTGCATCGGGGGTGTAGTCGTACATCACGCTGGCATCGGTATCGAAATTGTTATAACCCGTTCCACCTGCCTTGGCTACCACATCGGCAGGTACCTGGTCGTTACGTGCGCTGGCTTCCCAGCAGTCCCACGACGAGGCATTCTGCTGGTAGGTCACCAGAGAAGAGGCGTCCTTCACGATATTGCCATACGACTTGATGACGCCACCGTTCTCGCCCGAGAAGGTGCCGCTGCCCTTGGCATCGGTGCCTTGTTTGGAAATCAGCATCGGGTTCTTGCAATGACGGAAATAGTTCTGCTCTACGAAAGCAGAGCCTCCATAGGTCATACCTACGCCATACTTCGAATTGCCGTCGAAATAGTTGTTGTAGATGTGCATCGACATCGTACGGATACGGGGATGACGGGAGTCGGAATGGTCGAACCAGTTGTGGTGGTATGTATTATAATCGGTGGTCGACTCGCTCTTCATACCTCCAAGGCTCGACTTGCCGGAATCATAGAAATGGTTGTACGAGAAGGTACACCAATGGGAGTTACCCTTGATGTCGAGTGTGCCGTCGCCCTTCTTCTGGTCTGCGGCACTGCCGGGCTTGCCGTAGAAGAAGTCCAAGTTATGAACCCATATCATCTCGTTCTTGGTGTCGATGCTGACGCAGTCGTCCATACACAGCATGATACCGAAATTGCGGAGCTCGACAGAAGCACTGTTTCTTACTAGGAAACCAAAGCCCCAGATGGTCGCATCGTTGCCGACACCCTCGATGGTGATATGCATCGGCTGATATTCTTTAGCGCCCTTAATCTGTAAACCCTCAGCAGAACTGCCGAAGGAGTCCATATCCGTATCGCGAATGGTACCAATGATGCGGACACACAAAGGACGCTCGTCGTAACTGCCGTCGGCATCGCCCTTCTGATAACCATAAATAATATCCTGAAGGCCGGTGTAGGTGGCTTCCGTTCCCTTCTTGTCTTTCTTGACCTTCAGCGACACCGTCTTGGCATTTTCCGCCCAGACATACACCACACGGGCATTAGACTTCAAGGTTCCATCGTTGTTATAAGCACCGATACCTGTTGCACCTGCCTGTTTGTGGGCAAAGCCATTGCGGTCGTGAGCCTTGACATCAATGGCAGACGATATGGCGGCATCAGCTGACTGCTCCTCACTACCACTAACGGGAACCACCTTAAAACGATAGTTGCCTGCAGGGAGTCCTAAAGCGTCGGCACGTCCGTAGTCTGCATACTCACGCACCAGTTCTTCGTCTAACTTGACCCACGATTCTTCTGATACAGGACTGACGTAGACGTTATACTTCATTCCGCTGGTCTTCTGCCAAGTAACATAGCTACTTTCGAACCAACCTCCCACTTCGAGAATAGACACAAGAGCAGCTTGGCAGAACACAGTGCTCAGCATCAAAAAAAAGACCAAAAAACTCTTTTTTATCATTGTCATTTGCTTCATAGTTTGTTTTCTGCCTGCAAAATTACAAATAATTCTAATCTTTCATCTCTAAACTCTAAACTTTTTCTTACCTTTGCAGCAGAAATGAAAGAAAATATAACAGATTTTGAGATTATGGCCCCTGTCGGCAGTCGCGATTCGCTGGCTGCAGCCCTCAAGGCAGGAGCTGGCAGCGTCTACTTCGGCGTCGAGCAGCTGAACATGCGTTCACATTCTGCCAACCACTTCACCATCGATGACCTGCGCGAGATAGCTGCCACTTGTAAGGAGCATGGGGTGAAGTCGTACTTGACGGTAAATACCATCATCTACGGTGAGGACATCGAGTTAATGCACCAGATTGTGGATGCTGCTGTGGAGGCTAAGATCACCGCTGTGATAGCCTGCGATATTGCGGTGATGACCTATTGCCGTCAGAAAGGCATGGAGGTGCATCTTTCTACCCAACTGAACATATCGAACATCGAAGCCTTGCGGTTTTATGCACAGTTTGCCGATGTGGTGGTACTGGCCCGTGAACTGAACCTCGATCAGGTGGCTGACATCTACCGCCAAATTGAGGAGCAACACATCTGCGGACCCTCAGGACAATTGGTTCGCATCGAGATGTTCTGTCACGGAGCGCTTTGTATGGCCATCAGCGGCAAGTGCTATATGAGTCTCGACAATACGGGGCGCTCAGCCAACCGCGGTGCCTGCATGCAGATTTGTCGCCGTTCCTATATCGTTACGGACCGCGAGACTGGCACAGAGCTGGAGATTGACAACAAATACATCATGTCGCCCAAGGACCTGAAAACCATCCGTTTCATCGACAAGATGATGCGTTCGGGCGTCAGGGTGTTCAAGATTGAAGGCCGTGCACGAGGTCCGGAATACGTGCTTACCGTCGTACAATGCTACAAGGAAGCCATCCAAAGTGTCCTTGACGGGACCTTTACGGGAGAGAAGAAGGACCAGTGGGACGAGCGCCTGGCCACTGTATTCAATCGGGGTTTCTGGGATGGCTACTATCAGGGCCAGACCTTAGGCGAATGGAACAAGAACTATGGTTCCAATGCCACCGAGCGCAAACAATATATCGGCAAGGGCGTGAAATTTTTTTCGCGTTTGGGCGTAGCTGAATTCACCGTCGAGGCCGATACGTTTAGTGTTGGCGACAAGATGCTCATCACAGGTCCGACGACAGGAGCGCTCTATGTCACTGTCGACGAGATTCACGATGACGTGCAGGCTGTCGAGACGGCCCAACAAGGCACGCGCGTCAGCATTAAGGTTCCTGAGAAGGTACGTCCCAGCGACAAGCTCTTTAAGATTATCCCTGCCGAAAACCCTCAAAGCTGACCTACGATGAAGATTTGTATCTTTTGTTCAGCTAACGACCGCATCGATTCCGACTTCTTCCTGTTGACGGAAGAATTAGGAAGATGGGCTGCAAGTGAAGGTCATACTATTGTCTATGGTGGTGTGAACTGTGGACTGATGGAATGCGTGTCGAAAGCTGCCCACGAACAAGGAGGAAAGACCATTGGCGTCATTCCCCGAATTGTTGAGCAGGGAGGACGCATGTCGCAGTATGTAGATGTGGATATTCTGTGTGACAACTTAAGCGACCGCAAGCAACTGATGGAAGACCAAAGCGACGTGTTTATCGCCCTGCCTGGTGGCATCGGAACGTTGGACGAAGTTTTTACCATTGCCGCTTCAGCAACTATCGGCTATCACCAGAAACGCGTCATCCTTTATAACATGAAGGGCTTCTGGGACAAACTCATCGCTATGCTCGACGAGTTACAGGCCAAAGGACTAACCCGCAGACCTTGGCGCACGTATATTGAGGTGGCTAACAACCTCGATGAAATCAAGAATTTCTTAACGCAGCGCTAAGGCAGCATTCTCAGCTGCTTCCATCTGTTCGCGCTCGCCGGGACCTTTGTCGTTCAATCCACAAAGGTGCAGGATGCCGTGAATGATGACACGATGCAACTCCTCGTCGTACTCCTTTTTAAACAGCTCAGCATTCGTACGGACGGTATCCAAGGAAATGACCAAGTCGCCATTCAACACATTGCCTTCATCATAGTCGAAGGTAATGATGTCAGTATAGTAGTCGTGACCCAGATACTCGCGATTCACCTCGAGGATATGCTCGTCGTCGCAAAACAAATAGCCCACTTCACCCACCCTCTTACCATAAGTGGCAGCCACGCGACGAATCCAAGCTGTCGTTTCACGGCGTTTGATACTGGGAAACTTGACGTTTTCTGTTGAATAAGTTATCATATTGTCGTTATTACGTTATAACGTTATACCGTTATTCGAATACTTCATTTTTTCGAGCGTTTCGGCAGGAACGCACTAACATCCACACCAAAGTGCTGCAACTCGCGGACCATGCTTGATGAAATGGACGAATATTGTGGTTCTGCATAGAGCAGAATGGTTTCTATACCACTGAGGCTGCGATTAATGTCGGCTTGTTCACGCTCATATTCAAAGTCCTTTACAGAGCGGACTCCCTTCACAATGAAATGGGCGTCTTCCTGTTTGGCAAAGTCAACAGCCAATCCATAATAGGGTTTCACCTCGATGGCAGGCTCGTCTTGATAGAGCTCGACTATGGCCTTGATGCGTTCCTCAGCAGAGGGCATATCGGGCTTGTGTACCTGGTCGCCTACCACGCCTATCACTAAGCGGTCGAACAACGGCAGTGCACGACGCACAATAGAATCGTGTCCCACCGTAAACGGATTAAAGCTCCCTACGAAAATGCCCGTTCTAATCATAATTCTCAATTATCAATTGTCAATTAATCAAAAAGATTCGGTTCCATAATATTCCCACTATACGGATTACGCCCAAAATGCTTATAGGCCAGTTCCGTTACCATACGACCACGTGGGGTACGCTTGATAAAACCCTCCATGATGAGGAAAGGCTCGTAGACCTCCTCCACCGTTCCGGCATCCTCGCCAACAGCGGTAGCGATAGTGGTAATGCCCACAGGACCTCCGCGGAATTTGTCGATGATGGTCAACAAGATGCGGTTATCAATCTCGTCCAGTCCGTATTGGTCGATATTCAGCGCTTTCAACGCAATCTTGGTAATCTCTGAGTCAATCTTTCCCGTACCCTTTACCTGGGCAAAGTCGCGCACCCTTCGTAGCAGGGCATTGGCAATACGGGGCGTACCACGCGAGCGACGGGAGATTTCGTCGGAAGCATCGGTAGTAATAGGTACGCGCAGAATCGAGGCGGAACGCTCGATAATCTTTTGCAGTGTTGCGGGGTCGTAGTACTGCAGGTGCATATTGATGCCGAAACGTGCACGCAACGGAGCTGTCAGCAGTCCACTACGAGTAGTAGCACCCACCAACGTAAACGGATTCAGGTCAATCTGAATGGAGCGAGCCGACGGACCTTTGTCAATCATGATGTCGATACGGTAGTCTTCCATCGCTGAATAGAGATACTCCTCAACGACAGGCGACAATCGGTGAATCTCGTCGATAAACAGCACATCGTTTTTCTCCAGCGACGTCAGGATACCAGCCAAATCACCAGGCTTGTCAAGCACAGGACCGGAGGTAATCTTAAAGCCTACCCCCAACTCGTTGGCAATAATATTCGAGAGAGTTGTCTTTCCCAGCCCTGGAGGGCCATGCAGTAACACATGGTCGAGGGGCTCGCCACGATATTTGGCGGCCTCCACAAACACCTCCAGATTCTCCACCACCTGCTGCTGTCCACTGAAATCGTTGAACGACAACGGGCGAAGGGCATTTTCAAAGTCCTTCTCAGCGGAGCTCATCTGCTCTTGGCGGATGTCAAAATCTTCGTCCATCATGATTTTTTCTTGCTTTTGTGTGCAAAGTTAAGCATATTTTTTGTAATTTTGCGCCCAAATAACAAAAATCTACTTATGAAACGTACTTTCTTTGCTTTTTTGATGTTCTTGACTACTCTGGGAGTCAATGCCATTATTACCGTTCCCCTGAAAGGAACAGTCATCAAACCCACCGACCCACATATTTTGTATACGGGACGCATCAGTTTCACCAATCCAGAGCGTCCGGCATGGAACTTTCCAGGTGTGCAAATCATCGCAGCATTCGAAGGCACGTCACTACGCATGATTGCCAAACCCCAAAGTGGCTATTTCGTGGCACAGATTGACGGGGCTGAACCATTCAAGGTGGCTTTTCGCGGAGAGCGCGACTCTGTGGTGACACTGGCAACAGCATTACCTGAAGGTCGTCATCTGGTGCGCCTGATGTATGTTATCGAGGGCTACGAGTTCTTCCCTGAGTTTTGGGGTTTTGTATTAGACAAAGGTCGTCAGTTGGTTGACGCCCCCCAACTTCCGTCAAGAAAGATCGAATTCATCGGCAATTCCATCACTTGCGGCTATGGTAACGAGGGACTGAAGAAGGAAGAGCATTTCGACTATGCCACTGAGAACCATTATTACTCATATGCCTCCATTACTGCCCGTAACCTCGAGGCCCAGCACTGGGTAGTAGCACGCAGCGGCATTGGCGCCTACCGCAACTACGATGGTCCGAAAACGGGTAATCCCGAATCCCATATGCCCGTACAATACGAATATACAGGTTATGCATGGAAACCTGAACTCCGCAAGGAAGCAACATTCCTGAGGGAAAAGTGGGATTTCAACCGCTATCAACCCGATGTTGTCTGCATTAACCTCGGCACCAACGACCTCTCGACAAACAACTACGACGCCACATTACTGAAGCAGGGCTATCAGAAACTGCTGAAGTTGGTTCGCCAGCATAACCCCAAGGCAAAAATCGTGTTCCTAACAGGTTCCATGCTGTATAATCAGGAACTGCAACTTGCCCAAAAATTGTTGGACGAAGTCACAGCCGAAGCCCAGAAGGCTGGCGACAAAGAAGTCTATCGTTTCGATATGTCTCCCATCGACGGCAATGCGTTCTATGGCAACGACTGGCACCCCAACATCTATCAGGATGAAAAGATGGCCGGCGAACTGACAGCCTACCTCCGCAAACTGATGAATTGGTTCTAAAATGAGGCATCTGACCTTCTTCATCATCGTTTGTACAGGATGGCTGACTTTATCAGGACAGCCACCATGCAAAGTTACTTATTATGACGAAGAAGACGGGTTGCCACATGCCCATATCACTCAGTTGTTGCAAGACGAACTGGGGTTCATTTGGCTGGCAACATGGAATGGCTTGTGTCGCTATGACGGTTACGAATTTCAAACGTTCAAGGCACAAATGGGTGACGGCTGTCGCATGACGACAGACAGGTTTCGAGACATCGCCCTTAGACCTGACGGTCAGATGGTATGCCGCGTAGATGAGGACTACTATCTGTTCGACACACATACTTATCGTTTCAGCAATCTGAGCGACAGCGCAGCCACCAACATCGCAGACGACATCAAACGTTACCGCACGAGTAAGTCCGTAAGGTATGACGACGGACTCACTTCCTTTGCCCTAACCGATCGGCAGGGTAACGAATGGGCCATTACCCCTTCTGGCTTGAAAAAAGAGACGGCTGTCGTCCAACATACAAAGCGAATCGACATAGAACCCCAAGCGGAGGTAAAGTGTTTGTTTAAAGACAATCATCAACGCTATTGGGTGTGTACTAGGGGCGATGGGGCCGTGCGCATTTACTCTTACGCTGACGACCAACTGTTAGGCTATTTGGGTAAAGACGGACGATTACATCACAGTTATACTACCTTTGGATCTCCTGTTTATTGTATGTACCAGACAATGGATGGAACCCTTTGGTTAGGCTCCAAACCCGATGGACTATTCCGTTTACAAGAGACATCAGCAGGCGTTTTTAAGATTACCCATTTTACGAATCTTCCCGATCAGAATGTATATAGCATATGTGAAGACCGTTTCAGACGGCTATGGGTAGCGACGCTAGGTGGTGGACTCTACTATGCTGCGTTGTCTCAGAAAGACCAGCTGCAATTTTACACGCCCAAAGGCTATCCCAAAGAGGTGGCTCAACGAGTGCGTAATCTGCTGTTGGTCCAACAAGGAGAGGTCATGATGGCAGCTACCACAGAGGGGTTGATTATTGCCAAACTGGAACAGGATGCCCATAAAATGCGGTTTCATCGACATCTGCGCGAGTCGAATCGTGCAACCAGTTTGAGCAGTAGTGCCATCATGAATATGATGACAGGGTTCGACGGACGCATCTATGTCAGTACAGAAAGTGGTGGCATTAACAGCATCGAAGGTTCTGATTTGCTGGCCGACACATTGACTTTCCAACATTACACGGCCGGCAACAACAGGTTGCCGTCGGATGTGATTATGTCACTGACCCCTATGGACGAGGGAAACATGCTGATGGTCAGCAGCCATCTGATAGCGATGATTGACAGCATGGGACACTACAGACAACTGGATGCCCGATACTTCAATGCTGATTATCGTTTCTCTGATGCCCATCCCCTTCAACTCAGCAAAGGAAGATGGCTTTTCGGACTGATGGACGGAGCCTTTATCACTTCCACAGACCAGATGCGCCAACAGACATACAGTCCTCGGCTGGTTTTGACGGGCATTTCCATACAAGGAGGCAGTGAGAATCTGGGGGTTGCCTACTTAGACACTTTGACGCTACAACCCCACGAGCGAAGTGTCACGGTACATTTTGCCGCCATCGACTATTGTGCAGCAGAGCGCATCAGTTATGCTTTCCGTCTTCAACACCACACCGAATGGAACTACATTGGTCACGGACGTTCCGCTACGCTGCTAGACTTAGAGCCAGGAACCTATCAGTTGGAGATTCGCTCCACCAATGCCGATGGCTTGTGGCAGGATAACATACGCACCCTAACCATTATCGTCAAACCAACCTTCTTTGAATCCGCTTGGGGACGTCTGCTCATCTTGTTGCTAGTGGCAGGTACACTTCTTGGGATAGCCTACACCTTATTATATATACGCCGCATCAAACGGAAACAGCGGGAGACACTGGAGGCTTATCTGGCTCTCTTGGAAGTCAAAACAGAAAACGGCCCAGAAACTGCCCAGCAGACTCGTTCCCAAACGGATCATGCTGCATATGACCCCATGCTCAAACGCGTCATGGATTTTATCGAGGCGAACCTGTCGAATGCAGATACTTCTGTTGGCGACATGGCATCGGCAGCAGCAACCAGCCGTTCTGGTCTACAGCGCAAATTGAAGCAGACGATGGGTATCACTCCTCAGGATTTGCTACGCGAAGCACGTACGAAGCATGCCTGCAAGTTGTTGCGCGAAACGGATAAAAGCATCGCTGAAGTAGCATACGCTTGTGGATTCTCGGACCCCAAATACTTCAGCCGCTGTTTTAAACAAAGTACAGGGAAATCACCTTCTGAATATAAGACAACACCACACGCTGACTAACAATCAGAAAATGCGACTTCATGGTGTAATCACACGTCAATAATGGTAGAAATATGCATTTTGACGCATTTTTCATACTTGTTTGATGCAATAATCACCCCATTTCATCGAAAAAACATACTACTTTTGCAGTCAGAAATCGAATAACGAATCAAAACAAACTGCAAAATGAAAACAAAATTTCTACTCCTGATGACTTTGGTGGTGATGCTTTGCACAGCATCCTACGCCAAGAAAGTACACACCTTGGGTGACTCCACCATGGCACCCTACGACGAGTCGGCCACCGTCACACGCGGCTGGGGTATGTATTTTGGAAACTTCCTCACCAACGGCTGGACCAGCATCAATTATGCCAAGGGAGGACGTGACTCCCGTGGTGGCTATAACGAGCTCTGGCAGACAGCCAAGAAGAATGTCGAGGCTGGCGACTACGTCATCATCACCTTTGGGCATAACGACGAGAAGAACAGCGGCATGGACGGCTATGCCCTGAAAGCCTACTACGAGAGCATTGATGATGCGACGGCAGCAGCCGCTGTCGACCTGCGTGGCACAGTGCCTTCGACGACTTACAAGGAATGGCTCGGCAAGATTGTCGACGAGGTGAAAGCCCTTGGTGCCACACCTATTATATGTTCGCCCGTGTGCCGCAGCTACTTCAGCGGTTCGAAGATTAAGCGCAATGGACGTCACGACTTGGGCGACAGCTACAAGGTACTGACGGAACAAGGTCCCAAGGACGGCACCAAGCTTGCCACTGACGACCACACGATGGACTATGCCTACCACTCTGAGCAGCTGGCTCAGGAAAAGGGTGTCAGCTTTATCGACCTCACCACAGCAACTGCTACGCTTTATGAGAGTTATGGCGACGCAAAATGCCACGAGTATCTGTTCGATGGTCAGGGCTCTACCCACTTCAACACCACTGGTGCCCTATTGGTAGCTCGCGAGTGTGCCCGTCTGATGAAGGCTCAGGGCATCATGGCCGATGACATCATTCTGCCCACAGATCTTACCGTCGCTCCTGCCACTAGCGATTTCGGCGAGGCCTATAAAGGACAGACACTGACGAAGGAGTTCACGCTGAATGGCTTCGGATTGTCTCCTGAAGAGGGCTCTGTAAGCATCACGGCCTCCGAGGGCATCAAGCTCTCTACCGACAAAACCGATTGGCAGCAGTCGCTGACGGTTACCTATACCGCTTCAACACTGGTGAAGACGTTCTACGCACAGGTCATGCTGGCAGAAAACGGTGATTTCAACGGAACTATCACCATCACTCAGGGCGATAAGACCATCGAGATTCCCGTCATTGCTACGGCTGTTGTGCTGGAAGGCGGTGCGGAGGTCAATGCCTACTGGCGTCTGGAAAAGGACGACACTTATGAGTTGACGGGCCCTGCAACAGCTATTGCTCAGAGTTTTCAGGGTATGTATGTGCAGCGTTACTCCAATCCCAACGCCAAAACCGAATGGCCAGAATGGACGGGCTATGACGCTTCGCGCAAGATGCAGCGCAACCTGCTGACTGGTGATGCCTGGCCTGCCGATGAAATCGACGATAATCCCGACCGCTACATCCAATGGGGCATCAAGCCATCTGCTGGTATGGATTTGAAGATTGACCTCATCTCGCTCTTCGCTGCAGGTTGCGGTGGTAACGGCATGTGCTGCCACGTCTACTATTCTACAGACAATTTCGAGACGCGCACCACCATTTTCGAGATGAAGAAGATGCCTGCCAACAATCCTCAGTTTGTCGAGACCAAGCCTGTGCTTACCGTCAAGGATGGTCAGAAACTGTTGGTCCGTGTATATCCCTGGTACAATGGTGCCGCAACGGGTAAGACCATCTGTCTCAGCGACCTCACCATTCATGGCATAGCAGTAGATACTACCACAGGTATCAGCCAACTGTCAACAGCCAATAGCCAACAGCCCATCGCTTTTTTTACCCTTGACGGACGCGAGCAGCCATCGCTCCGTCGTGGAATGAACATTGTTCGCATGGCTAACGGTACCACCAAGAAAATCATATTATAATATCATAACAATCAAAACTACTAATTTTTATGAAGATCAAATTTTCTTTTACGCAATTGTTAGTAACGCTCTTTGCACTGCTGCCTATGATGGCGGCAGCGCAGGAGAGCGTCAATGAGAAGGACTTTACGCTCTCATGGCCTTTGGGCAAGGGTACAGACGATGCCACAGCTGCTGAGGTAAAGAAAGCAGGGCTGTTTAGCGTGGCCGAGTTCGACTATGGCAAGCTGATTGTTTCGCAGCAGCGTGCTGCTGGAACCTCTCAGCAGACGCTCTACAAACCATCGAACCATAATGCTGCTGCAGCTAATGATGACGATGCACTGACATTCACCATCAAACCCAAGAAGGGTCTGACCTTTGCTCCCAAGTCGTTTGCCTTTGAATCATCGAAGTGGGGCACCGGAGGTGGAAAGTTTGACGTTGTGGCCATAGCCGGTGGCAGCGAGACCACACTTGCCACTGGCATCAACCCAGAGCGTAACAACGAGTTCTCGTCACTCAGCTACGACCTGTCGCAATTGACGGTCGGAAGTGACGGACTGGTACTGAAAATCAGAGTTTATAGTTTGGCCTCCAACAAGGAATACGGCTTTGGAAACGTGGTTGTCACTGGTGACATTAGTGGTACTCCTGAGGCCGTTCCTACTTATACCATGAGTGTAAAACTGGGTATGGAAGGTGCTGGTAGCGTGTCGTGCAACCCCGCAGGTGCTGAATTTGACGAAGGCACCAAGCTGACTGTTGCTGCTACCGAGAACTTTGGCTACCACTTCACAGGCTGGACTGATGCCGATGGCAACGTCATTTCGACAGACAATCCCTATAGTTTTGAAATCAAGGCCAACACCACGCTGATAGCCCAATATACCAAGAAGAATGTCTATGCCCTCAATCTGAAACTCGAGGGCGGCGCCAATGCCAATCTAGTGCAGTTCACGCCAGAAGGTAACGTTGTAGAAGGTGTTCACTACTACGAGGAAGGCACCGATGTGAAGTTGGCTGCTCAGAATAACCGCATCCTGACCTTCACCAACTGGGAAGACAACACTACCACGATGGAACGCGATGTGAAGATGGATGGCGAGAAGAACTTCACTGCCACTTTCTCCGCTGTCGACTACATCGTAGGTTGGGATCTCTATCAGGATGCTCCCAAGAGCGACCGTGCTGCCGACTATGCTGCTGACTCCGAGAATGCCGGTATGCTGTCGCTGCGCAATGCTGCTGGTGAGACTACCAGCTGGCTGGCCAATGGTGTGGCCACAGGTAAGGTTCAGGGCCGCTACGGCATCCGTGTATGGCGCCCCATTGCCGACAACTGGTACTTCGAGATTTCTTTCTCTTCCAAGGGCTATCAGAATCTGAAGCTCTCTGCTGCCGTGGGCGACGACTATAACGCCTACAGCATCATCAATGCCGAGTATAGTACTGACGGTACGACATTCACCAAGTTTGGCACCTACGAGTTGCCTAACCGCGGTTGGACTGACGGCGAATTCGATTTGCCTGCCGAGGCCAATGACCAGCAGCGTGTCTACATCCGCTTCATGCCCGACTACACCTCTCCGAAGGTAGGTGTCGAAAGCACCAACGACGGCACTATGCTCACCGATGTCTTCGTGCTGGCTGAAACCACTGGCGCTGCCGATGCAGTGCCCGTGCTGGTCAGCAGCAATCCTGCCCAGAATGCTACGGGTGTCAGTGCCAGCGGCTCTGTCATCCTGACATTCGACAACAAGATAAAAGCTGGCAATGGTGCTGCTACGCTAGCTGGCGAGGAGATTGCCCCTGTCATTAGCGGCAAGACGGCCATCTTCAAGTATAGCGGACTGAAGTATGCTACACAATACACCTTCCAGATGCCCGAGGGCGTGCTGACCTCTCGCGGTGGCAAGGCGGTTGCTGCTACTGAGATAACCTTCACCACGATGGAGCGTACCCAGCCAGAGGCTCGTCTCTACGACGCTGTAGTGGCCAGCGACGGCTCTGGCGACTATACTACGCTGCAAGGTGCTATCGACGCTGCTCCTGAGGGACGTGCCAAGCCTTGGCTCATCTTCGTCAAAAACGGACAATATAAGGAACATATCGATATTCCTGCCAAGAAACCCTATCTGCACATCATCGGACAGGACCGCGACAAGGCTGTCATCCTCGACGACAAGCTCTGTGGTGGCGACAATGCAGTACACGTTAGCGTAGGCGCAACAGTAGTGGTCAATGCCAGCAACATCTTCTTCGAGAACATCACCCTCGAGAACTCGTATGGACACGAGAAACAGGCTGGTCCGCAGGCTTTGGCTCTGAATACACAGGGCGACCGCATCGCGCTGAACAATGTAGCCCTGCTCTCTTATCAGGACACCTGGATTACCACTTCTACCCAGAAGAACCGTCACTACATCAAGAACTCGCTCATCGAGGGTGCTGTCGACTTCATCTACAATGGCGGTGATGTCTATCTGGATGGCGACACCATCGAGATCAACCGTCCTTCGGGTGGTTACATTGTGGCTCCTTGGCACACCGCTGAGACTCAGTGGGGCTATGTGTTCCAGAACAACATCATCCGTGCCCACAAGGGTGTCGACGTGACGGATGTGTGGCTCGGACGCCCCTGGCACGGCTCTCCCAAGACGGTGTACATCAACACGCAGACCTTCGTCAACATCCCTGCCAAGGGCTGGTACAACACGATGGGTGGTCTGCCCGAACTTTGGGCTGAGTACAACACGGTCGATGCCAACGGTAATCCGTTGGATCTGAGCCAGCGCGAATCGTACTATTACTACTGGGCTGATGCCGAAAAGACACAAAAAGTGGAAAAGTTCGACGTGAAGAACACGCTGACTGCCGAAGAGGCTGCCCAGTACACGCTGAAGAATGTCATGAGCGGTAACGACGGTTGGCAGCCCGACCTGCTCTGCGAGGCTTGCGACGCTCCTCAAGTCAAGGGCGAGGGCTCGACGCTCTCGTGGCAGGCTGTGCCCTACGCCATCTGTTACGTGGTGACGAAGAATGGCGAGGTAGCTGGTTTCACCAAGGAGACTTCCTTCGACGGCTATACTGAGGGTGACCTGTGGCAGGTGCAGGCTGTCAACGAGTTTGGCGGACTGAGCCAGAAGGCAACAGCCAACGCCACGACAGCCATTGACTCGAAGCCAACAGCCATTAGCCAACAGCCTTCAGCCTATTATACGCTGGACGGACGCTTGGTCAGCCAGTTGCAACACGGCCTGAACATCGTGCGCATGAGCGACGGTACCGTGCGTAAGGTAATGGTAAAGTGAGGAAAGTCTACCGCAATTCCTCGCGACAACGTTCAAGGATGGCCAATAGGTCATCCTTTTTTTCTGCCCTCAACATCGCGATACGTGTCTCACGGAAGTTGGGAATGCCTTTAAACACGGGCGATGCGGCCAGATGGCGACGCGTGTGCAGAATGCCGCGATACTCGTCGATGCGCTCTACGTTGATGCGCAACTGCTCTTCCAACACGTCAATCTTCTCGTCCAGCGTCAGCTGCTGGCGACTGAATATCCAGGGGCAGCCAAACGTGGCGCGACCAATCATCACGCCATCCACGCCATACGTGTCGAACGCCTTGTCGGCATCCTCCAGCGACTTGATGTCACCATTGCCGATGATGGGGATGTGGATGCGGGGATTGCGCTTCACCTCGCCAATCAGCGTCCAGTCAGCCTCACCCGTATACATCTGGCTCCGCGTGCGACCATGAATGGTCAGTGCCTGGATGCCGCAGTCCTGCAACTGCTCGGCCAGCGTGGTGATAATGAGCTGTTCGAAGTTCCAGCCCAGACGGGTCTTTGCCGTCACAGGCAGACTGACGGCATCCACCACCTTCTGCGTAATCTCAAGCATCTTCGGAATGTTTTGCAGCATACCGGCTCCTGCACCCTTGCCGGCCACCTTCTTCACCGGACAGCCGAAGTTCAGGTCAATCAGGTCCGGTCCGGCCTGCTCGACGATCTTCGCTGCTTCCACCATCGCGTCCACGTCGCGTCCGTAGATCTGAATGCCCACGGGGCGCTCCTCGTCGCTGATGGTCAGCTTCTTCACCGTCGACTTCACGTCGCGCACCAAAGCCTCAGCCGATACGAATTCCGTATACACCATCGAGGCTCCGAAGCGTTTGCACAGCATACGGAACCCGATGTCTGTAACGTCCTCCATCGGAGCCAGCAACACAGGGCGCTCGCCCAAGTCTATCGTTCCTATCTTCATCGTTCGAAAAGGTACGAATGCTCTGGATCAAAGGGTTCTTACCGCACAGCGCGGATGCAGCGACCACTGAAGCGATTGCTGGAAAGGTCGCCGTAGTGCACATTAACTTTCGAGAAGTTGAATTCCAGACACCATGCCTTGTTAGGATTCACCGTGTAGAGCGACGAGGTCCAGTAGACGCCGCTGATGGCGCGGAACTGCGTGTCGGCATAGTAGCGGAAACCCGTGATAGGCAGGAAGATAGCGTTGCCCGTCTTCTTGCTAGTAACCTTATATCCGTTGACACCATCCTGCGAGGTCCATTCCCAGGTACAGTTGTCGGGGTTCACCAATTCGTCAAACTCTTCTGCAGTAGGCATGCGCCAGTCGCCGCCCAAATTGGCGGTGGCAGCGTCGTCAGCGGAAGCCAGCTTGGTGCGCTTGTCGATAGACGAATACTTGGTCAGAAACTGCGAGTCACCCTTGCTCCAGGCATAGGTTTTCCACGAATAATATTCCTTCGCTTGAGTCTCGCCCCACGCAAAGTACGTACCATAGCCAGAAGGCTTCTTGGCGCCCACATTCATGTTGGCCCATTTCACACTAAGTCCCAAATCGACAGCCTCAATGCCGTCTCCAGCATGGCCCACTGCTGCGAACAGTACAACGGCCAGCATCGTAACAAATATCTTCTTCATATCCTTTTTGCGGACAAAGATACGAATAAGTGAGGAAAATACAAAAGAAAAACTCGTTTTTCTTTTTATTTTCGAACGGAAGTAACTTCACCTCATCGATTTATCGCTTTGTACCTTCAGGTCAAAGAAGGGTGAAAGTTACGAATAAGTGAGCAGAAAACCAAATTTATTTGAATATTTCTAATACAAACTAAACAGAAACTGCTGGTCATCATATTCCCATTGGGCAATGTGAAAGCGAATCAGTCGGGCCAGCAGCGTGACGACCTTATGACGGGGAATGGCCGAACGGCGGACCACCTGGTTCAGCGTAAGGCGCTGGCCCTGCAGGCTGTCCATCAGTTTGCGCACCATATCCGTATAGGTCATCATCGCACCTTGCGGATTCTGCGCCTCACGCCAGATGGCCAGATGCACGGGCGACGCCACGATGTTCTCGTCGGCAATGCGGATGTAGGCACGCTGACGCCCGTCGTTGCCAATGGCACACACGGGACGCCTGTCGGAAGGCGGCACTGTGGCAACGACTATCGTACGCATCTTTCGCCCTCCACCCGTCGTCTCTTGTGGCATCACATGATACGTGTCGAACTTGATGCTGGCCTGCGGACGACAATAGCGGTAGGCCGCCTGGTGCATCATGTAGATTTCCTCTTCGTCGCGAACGCCCGACATGTGTCCGTCGTCGCGAACACCTATCAACAGCCGCCCGCCGTCCGTATTGGCAAATGCCGATACCGATTTGGCCAGCTTCATAGCATCCTCCACCTTATACTTAAAGTCCTGCTGCTGATGTTCGCCCTCGCTAATCAGGCGCTGAATATATCTTTTGTCGTCCACGCGAAACGCTTTTTCGTTGTCTGTCTCTGCAAAGTTACGAATTTATTTTTGTTTTATCAAACGTTGCCGTAGTTTTATCAATCATTGCCGTAGATTTAACAAACGTTGTCGTAGTTTTATCAAACGTTGCCTTAGTTTTAACTTTGCAAGCAACCTTCCTACCTTTTACATAGGCGCTGACAACCTTTTAGGCGGCACCTTTCTGCAACAAAGGGGAAGGAAACTTTAGTCCGTCCTTGCGGACTGTCAGTCCGCTAGTTACGGACTCTCAGTCCGAAGCCTTCGGACTGAGAGTTTGCATTAGTCTGACTGAGGGAGCTAGTAGTACGCGATTTGTCCGTCACTGGTATCGGTTTTTCCTGAAAAAAAAGAAATTTTCAAAGTATCCCTCCCTTCCTCCCGTTTTTGCTCGGAACCCCTTTATTTACTGGGGTTGACGGACGGGAGAGAAAGACAAAGTCCCTCCCGTTACCCTCCCTTTTTGGGTCCCTTGCCTTCCCTTTTACATTATGTGTTGTGTACTGATTTTTCCTTCCCTTTTGTGTATTATGGGAGGCTCAATGATGAAAAACGGGAGGGAGACGGGAGGAATAACGAAAATCCCTCCCGTGCCTCAGCGCCTTTGTATAAAGGCGTTCCCAGCGAAAACGGGAGGAAGGGAGGGTAAATTCGAATATGTTACAAAACTAAAAATAAATAGCGATTTATTTGGTAGTTTACTCGTTTATTCGTATCTTTGCAGCACGAAAGGAACCTGTTTAGGGTAAGAGCCCCAGTTGGTCTGGCAAGCGACTTACTAAAATAGAAGCACTTTTAAACTCCGTTTAGGGTGGGAGCCCCAGTTGCTCTGGCAAGCGACCCATTAAAACGGAGTTCCTTTTTGTAAATTCCCTACCTCTGCATCAAACATCTGCTGCGATATGATGGCGTATGGCTTGAACAGGCCACCGTCAGCCATTCGGCGCATGCATAAAATGGTTCTTACGCCCAGTTCCCTGCTGTAGTATGCAAAATAGGCCGCTTCGGGGTGCTTACCCTCAACGACAGTTCGCCAACCAAGGTATTCAGCCTTAGTCAAATAACCAATAATGTCGCGTGCTAAGGCGTTTTTGATGGCATTAAACTTATTGTCGCGTGTACTTTTGCCAACCAAAGTTCGCAGGTCAGACTTTGTCACTTCCACTTCCATCGTGATGCCATTTTCGACGACAGCCCTAAGAGGCTGGCCTTTTAATGCCTCTGCCTGTTGCAAGACTTCTGCCCGCAACCTCTTGCTCTCTCGATAGTAATAGTCGTCGCTATGTCCTCTGCTCATGGGGAGTAATTGTGGATATCAAATGCAAAGATAAACAAACTTTTCTTATCTGCAAAACTTTTGGAAAAAAATAACAAAATTCCCCCGAATCTCGGGGGATAAAAGTACACAAAAGGAACCGTACCTTTTGTGTTACGGACGGCGCAGAGACATTCTCCGCCCGGAGCGTAAAACAGGTCAGCGAATTCTCAGTTTATACTCAAAAAATGATCATAGCCTTGATTATTGTTTTCTGCGGGCTAACAGGAAACCGACTTTAAGACCTTTCAGGCGCTTCGACAGTTTGAGTAAGGTGTTGTTTGCCTTGCTGTCAGAGAAACCACCCAGCTTCTGGATATCCGACAGGGTTTTCGACAGGTCGGCAACAAGTGTCAGCGTGTCGTTCTCCATGTGGGAAACCATAGCTGCCGTCTGCACGTTCTTGACTGCTAACAGCACCTGTTCGCCAGCCGTCATCCAAGTGCCCGAAGCCTTCTGTCCGGACAAAGAGCGGCTGTAAGTGCCGTTATGGTTAAAGGTGAAAAACGTATTCTCTGCTGTCACATGGGCGCGATTGAAATAGTCGCGAACCATCTTCTCCAGTTTATGGGCCACAGCGTTCCCTGCCATTTTCAACAGCATTCTGTTCGATGTGGAAAGCACGGCAGGTTCCACGTATACCCAGGTGGCGACAAGTTCCTCGGCCTTTGCCGATTTGGCAGCGAAGGCTCCCTTCACCGTCGAGGCCATCGCCTTGATATTACCTGCCTTCGTGGCAGCCTTTACGCTGTCTTTTACTTCCTTTACCGTTTGCGCTTGGACCGCCGTCAGCGACCAAACAGCAATACATAATAACACGAACTTTTTCATACCTTAGAATTCTAAAACCAACGACTGGCGGGGCTTCAGCGTCAGGTCCTGCGAGAGGTCGTAGTAGCGACCCGTTGGAACGTCCTTCGCACGAGTGGCAGAACCAATGACCTCCTGATAGCGCTTTACCTCCATTGTGGCAGGCTTGCTGGTGCCGTTGAGGATGGTGAGGGCGGTCTTGCCCTGATACTGACGGGCGATGACGTAGATGCCATTAAAGGGAATGAACTGCGTCTGGCCGCCCTTCGTGATGACGTCGTTGCCCTTGCGCCAATGGAGCAGACGCGAGAGCCACGTGAACATCTGCTGCTCGGCCTTGGTACGACCTTCGCGGGTGAAAGCAT
>Ga0247609_10002464_pt1 | contig 19569 bp, 15 predicted proteins | sample 172DNAGHGlowgp2_FD_193487 | JGI IMG/M metagenome (GOLD analysis project Ga0247609, IMG submission 193487) | Sheep rumen microbial communities from Palmerston North, Manawatu-Wanganui, New Zealand - 1728 DNA GHGlow gp2 | ecosystem: Host-associated > Mammals > Digestive system > Stomach > Rumen ...
AATACAGCAGCTTAAAACAAGAGAAAGAATTGTTCCAAGCACAGAATAAATAACTGTATTTTTATAAGAATGCATGAACTCGCCTTTTGCAAATACAGACTTGTAAGTTTCAATATTAAAACCAATAGGCCACAGGTTAACTTTTCCCATGGTAATTGCTTCTTCAGAAGAAAAAGACTGAGCTACCAGATACAAAAATGGATACAAGGTTGCCGCACATACAAGAATCATTATTATTGTATTAATCCACTTGAAAACAATATATGAAGTTGACTCTTTTACTTTAACACCGGTTTTTTCTGCCATTTTATTCCTCCCTTACCACAAGCCTGAACCAGAAACTTTTTTAGAAACCTTGTTTGCAGCAGTAAGCAGACAAAGATTTAAGAGAGCTTCAAACAGACCTACAGCAGTTGCGTAACTGTAGTTGCCGGAACCAAGACCCATTCGGAATACAAAGGTAGAAATGATATCTGCCGTTTCGTAGGTCATAGGATTATATAAGAGGAATACCTTTTCGAAGGCACCGCCGGAACCAACAAGTCCACCAATATCAAGAATCAGAAGTGTTGTAATTGTAGGGAGAATGCAAGGAATTGTTACGTGCCATACCCGCTGAAAATGATTTGCACCATCAACCTCTGCCGCTTCATACAAGGAAGGATTAATTCCCGCAATTGCAGCAAGATAAAGGATTGTACCCCATCCAAGCGATTGCCATACTCCCGAAATTACGAAAATCGGATTAAAATATTGAGGATAAGCGATGAAAGAAATTTTATCGCCGCCAAAATGTGCAATAAGCTGATTAAGAGGTCCGCTGGTAGAAACAAGCTCGCGGATCATACCGGTAACGATTACCATAGAAATAAAGTGTGGCAGGTATGAAACAGTTTGTACAAACTTTTTCCACCACAAGGCTTTAATTTCGTTTAAAAGAAGTGCAAAAATAAGGGTCAGAGGGAATCGCACCAGAAGATAAGAAACATTCAGGACCAGAGTATTTCTAAAAGCACGCCAGAAGGTTTTATCGCCAATGAACTGCTTAAAATACTTAAAACCACTCCATTTATCGCCAAAAAGACTTCCACCTGCACGATAGCGGCGAAAAGCAATGATATTTCCGGCCATAGGAATATATCTGAAAATAATGTAATAAAGGATTGGAATTAAAAGCAGAGCATAATACTGCCAGTACTTTCGCATGTACTTTTTAAAGGCCTTTGCTTTTTCTGTAGAGTTCAATTCCGTAACAGCAAGTTTTTCTTTTTTTGCAAACATTTTTTTTCCCGTTTTTTACGATTGTATGTTATAATCTAAACACCTAACTTGCATACTAGTATGCTTGTATAATTAGTATGATAAAGCATAATTGCTAAAAGTCAAGAAAAATTTTTAAATTTGTAAAAAATCAAGGATTGACGAGACTTGATTCAATCTTTAATATGGAAAGAAATATGAAAAACACTGCAAAACATGAAAAAGAAACAAACAGAGAATATGCCCTGCGCGTAATTAAAGAAAACATTGTAAATTTACAGCTTGAACCGGGCAGCATGATAAGCGAACAGGATATTGCAAACGAACTTAATCTTTCAAGAACTCCTGTACACGAAGCTATGCAGGAGCTTTCTTCTACTAAAATAATTGAAATTCTTCCACAGAGAGGAAGTCATGTAAGCCTTATTGATATGGCCCATGTTGAAGAAGCTGTTTTTATACGTGCTACAATTGAATCGGCAGTTACAGAAATGGCCTGCCGCCAGGCAACAGAAGATGATCTTCAGGAAATGGAAGAAAATGTTGCCTTGCAGCGTTTTTACTATGAAAAGAACAATCTTGACAGAATCATGGAGCTTGATAACGCCTTTCATGAAATAATGTATAAGATTACTAATAAAATGCAGTGCCATTATATGGTAAGACTTATGAGTATTCATTACGACAGAATCCGTGAGCTTAACCTGCACTCATTTAATCCTGAGCGTATTATAAACGAACATGAAGAGATTCTTGAAGCTTTTAAGAATAAAGATCCGGAAGGAGCAAAAAAAGCCCTGACCAAGCATCTTTCGCGCCATTACACACAGGAAGACGAAATCAAGAAAAAATACCCTCAATATTTTGCATAAAAAGGGCCCTAACCTGTTGACACACCCCGCAGTTTTTAGTAATATAAAGAACATCACGCGGGCGTAGCGAAGCTGGTTATCGCGCTGGCCTGTCACGCCGGAGATCGCGGGTTCGAGCCCCGCCGCTCGCGCTAAGCCTTCCGATTTTGGAAGGCTTTTTTTTATTTTTTTAACGGGTATTAGCGCAGCTGGTAGCGCGCGACGTTCGGGACGTTGAGGTCGCTGGTTCGAATCCAGTATACCCGATTTTTTTTGTAACTGTAGATAGTAACATCTTGACCAAAACTTTTCTTTCAGTTAGTATAGCTTCAATGATTTTTGGAATTACATTTTTTACATTTGCTTTTTTCTCTTTTTTTGCCTTTTTCTTTTTTGTAAGAAATTGCAGAGTCCGAAAAGCATAGAATGTAAAATTAAGCTTATAAAAAAAAGCGGTTCTATCTTTTCGGGTAGAACCGCTTTTTTTTTATATGTGGTCTCTGAGCTTGTCGAAGGGGCCTTACACAGAAGTGAATTATGAAGATTGCCTACAGCGGCATAGAAGGAGCCTTTGCATATATTGCAGCAAAACGCATTTTTCCAGATGGCGAGCTTATTGCATTTGGAGACTTTCATTCGGCCTATAAAGCTGTTGAAAAAAACGAGTGCGACTATGCAGTGCTTCCTATAGAAAACAGCTATGCAGGAGATGTTGGACAGGTAACAGATCTTATGTTCCAGGGAGAACTTTTTGTAAACGGAGTTTATACACTCAATGTTGTACAGAATCTGCTTGGAGTAAAGGGCTCTACTCTCAAGACAATCAGCAGGGTTGTTAGTCATCCGCAGGCGCTGGAACAATGTGCAGAGTTTCTGCGTGCCCACAATTATGAAAGCATAGAAGCAGTAAATACAGCACGTGCTGCAAGACAGGTTGCACAGGAGGGAGATACAAGTGTAGCCGCAATTGCAAGTGAAGAAACTGCGGCTCTTTATGGTCTTGAAGTGCTTGCAAAAGGCATCAACGAGCAGCAGGATAATTCCACAAGATTCGTTGTGCTTTCAAAAAATCAGAATCAAAAAGTTTGCAAAGACAGCGGAACTTTCATAATGATGTTTGCAGTAAAAAACGAAGCCGGTGCTCTTGTAAAGGTTTTGAACAGACTTGGTGAATTTGGTTACAACATGATTGCAATTCACAGCCGTCCCTTAAAATCACACGCCTGGGAATATTATTTTTACATCGAAGTTGAAGGCAATTCCAGCCAGAAAGATTTTGAACAGATGGTTCATGAAATACAATATAGATGTGATAAATTAAAGATTTTCAGATAAGGGGTAAAAATATGAACATGGAATTTGAAAGAAGACTTGCAATACCAGCGGAAGTAAAGGAACAGTATCCACTTTCGGGCAAGCTTGGAAAAACGGTAGAAGAAAAACGTGCAGAGCTCAAGGCTGTTTTTGAAGGCCGTCTGAACCGGCTGCTTTTGATAATTGGTCCCTGCTCTGCCGACAACGAAGATGCTGTAATTGATTACATGAACCGTCTTGTGCCTGTGCAGGAAAAAGTGCGCGACAAGATTTTAATGGTGCCACGCATTTATACAAACAAACCCCGAACAACAGGTGCCGGCTATAAGGGAATGTTACATCAGCCTAACCCAAACGAAAAACCTGATCTTTATAAAGGAATTGTCGCCTGCCGTCACATGCATATGCGTGCTGTAGCCGAGACAGGATTTATTTTTGCAGACGAAATGCTTTATCCCGAAAATTATCAGTACCTTGATGACCTGCTTGGTTATGTTGCAGTTGGTGCCCGTTCTGTAGAAGACCAGCAGCACCGTCTTACAGCAAGCGGAATTGAAGTTCCTGTTGGAATGAAAAATCCTACAAGCGGCGACTACGCAGTTATGATGAACGCAATTTCTGCAGCACAGCATTCTCACACCTTCATTTACAGAGGCTGGGAAGTTCATTCAGAAGGAAACGCACACTGTCATGCAATTTTGCGCGGCTCTACAAACAAACACGGAAACAATCTGCAGAACTATCACTATGAAGATCTGGAAAGACTTTGCAATACTTACGACGAACTTGAGCTTAAAAATCCTGCCGTTATTATAGATACAAATCATTCAAACTCAAATAAAAATCCTTTTGAACAGCCCCGCATTGTTATGGATGTTCTTAATTCCTGCCGCCACAATGAAAGGATTGCAAGTCTTGTAAAAGGCTTTATGATTGAAAGTTATATAGAAGACGGCTGCCAGAAAATCGGCGATGGAGTTTACGGAAAATCTATTACAGACCCGTGTCTTGGCTGGGAAAAAACAGAGAGATTGATTTACGATATTGCAGAAAAGATTTAAGGCTTATTGTTTTACAAGCTTCATGCCTGTAAAGGTGGCCATGGCAACCTGATTTCCAAGCTCGTCTGTGATATCTATCTGGTAAATGCAGGTAGAGCGGCCATCTTTTACAAGGCGCGAAGCAGAAAGAAGTTTTTTTCCTTTAGCCATTCCAAGGAAGTTTACAGAGCAGTTTAAAGAGACTGTATGAGGCTGATTAAAATTGGAACAGACTGCGAAGGTAAAATCGGCAAGAGTACAGATTACGCCACCCATTACACCGCCATAGGCATTCTGGTGTTTGCGGGTGATTTCTAAAGAACAGCGGGCAAGGTGCTCGCCTACTTCATCGATTACAATACCGGTTGCATCTGTTGCATAAAGGTCGCCGCCAAAAAACTCGCGGGCTTTTTCAAGGTCTGTCATTTTGGACTCCTATTTACTCCACTCTATGGCTTTTAAATTCAATTCCAGAAAATCAGGCTTTACAAGCATTTTGATTGCAGAAGCAAGTTCATCCTTTGGAATTAAACCTGCACGACTTGCGGCTCCAAGAAGAACCATATTTACAACCTTGCTGCTTTTAAGTTCACGACAGGCTTCTTCGGTGTCTACGGCAACAACTTTTGCGGCACGCTTTTGCAAATAATCAATCATCTCTTTTTCGTCAAAAGTTTTTCCGCTAAGACTTGCAGTTACAGGCTGAACGATTTTTTTGTTTACAATAACAGTTCCATCAGGCTTAAGAAAATCTATGTTGCGCACAGCTTCTGCTGCTTCAAAAGCAATGAGTACATCTGCCTGACCATGGGGAACAAGTGGAGAAAAAGCGTCACCAATGCGGACATGACTTACTACCGAGCCGCCACGCTGGGCCATACCGATTGTTTCTGCAGAAAGCACGCGCTCCCCTTTAGAAATTGCTGCCTGTGAAAGAACTTTAGCAGCAAGAACAGTTCCCTGTCCGCCGACGCCACAGATGATTATATTTTTACTCATAGTATTGCTCCTGTTGGACACACCTGTGAACATAATCCACAGCCTGTGCAAAGGCTCTTGTCTATTTCTACAAGGCGTTTCTTATTAGCTGGCCCTTCGACAGGCTCAGGGACCGCGGTTACACTAAGTGCCGGGCAACCTAACTCATTTATACACTTGCGGCAGCCGATACATTTTGCTGAATCTACTGTAAGGGCATGAGGTTTTTCCCAGCCGACCTTTTGGGCAATTGCGATACACGGTGCTTTAAAAATTATTGCACTAACGCCGGGGGCTTCGCTTGCAGTTTTTACAGCTTCTACAGCAGCCTTCTGGTCAAAAGGATTTACAGTGATAACAGGATCCACACCAATTGCCTGCAAGATTTTTTCTATGCTGATTTTTTCAACAATTTCGCCCATCATAGTTACGCCGGTTCCAGGGTGTGGCTGGTGGCCTGTCATGGCTGTAGTTGAATTGTCCAGAACACAGATTGTCTGCTTAGCCTGATTGTATACTCCGTTTACAACGCCTGTGATTCCACTTGCAAAGAAGGTTGAGTCTCCGATAAAGCTGAAACAGTAGCGGTCTTTTTCGTTGTGATAAAAGCCCTGAGCCATGGTAATATCTGCACCCATACAAAGGCAGGTGTCTGTCATGTCCAATGGTTGTGCATTACCCAATGTGTAGCAGCCGATGTCTCCACAGTATACGGTTTTCTTACCTTTCATTGCCTGTTTTACGGCGTAGAAGGCACCGCGGTGAGGACAACCGGCACAAAGGACCGGCGGGCGGATTGGGAGAGATGGAGCCAAAACTCCATTGCCATTCCTGGAGTTGCTGTTTGTGTCATTGTTATTCGGGAATGACATGAGAACATCATTAATAATCTCTACACTCAATTCCCCTGCAACAGGCACTGTAGCATCCAGCTTGCCGCTTATTTTGACATTGATGTTGGCAGCGCCTGCCACGCGGATTAAGTTTTCTTCTATAACTGGGTCTAACTCTTCAAATACAATTACGTGGTCGTGTTCCTGCAGGAACTTTTCTGCAAGTGCTTTTGGGAAAGGATATGGAGTTCCGATTTTCAGGACAGAGCAATTAGTTAGTCCTAACAGAGATAAGGCTTCCATTAAGTAGCAATATGAAATACCTCCTGCGGCAAAACCAATTTCAGAGAGGGGAAGCGATGTTTTGTTTTCCGCTTCTTTAGAATCGGAAACAAAACTCGGTAGCGAAGCGTAGCTTTCCTCTCCCGGCCCTTCGACAGGCTCAGGGACCACAATACTATTCCACTTACTCTGACTAAACTCCTCTGGCAGCACTTTTTCATTGCGGTCAAAAATGCGTTTATGATTATTAAACGAAGCCTTTGGAAAAATTACCCAGCGGGCAGAATCTTTTTCAAAGACACCTGGTGCACGACATGGACCAAGCTCAGGGAACTCCATGCTTTCGTAGGCGTGGTCTACGCGTGTTGTAGGTCTGAGCAAAACTGGAGTATTATATTTTTCAGAAAGCTCAAAGGCTTCCTGCACCATTTCGTATGCTTCACTTGGAGTAGAAGGATCAAAACATGGAAGCTTGGAATACTGCGCATAATTGCGGGTATCCTGTTCTGTTTGGCTTGAAATTGGACCCGGGTCATCGGCAACAACAATTACCATTCCACCTTTTACACCAACGTACGAAAGACACATTACAGGGTCGCTTGCAACATTAAGGCCTACCTGCTTCATCGTAATCATTGTACGGCTGCCTGCATAACTTGCACCCGCTGCAACTTCGGCGGCGGCTTTTTCGTTTACAGACCATTCAACATAAGTTCCGGTCTTGTCTTTATATTTTGAGATAAATTCAATAATTTCGCTGGATGGAGTGCCAGGATATCCTGCAACAAGATTAACTCCAGCCTTGAGGGCACCAAGAGCGATGGCCTGGTTACCCATTATCATTTGTTTTGCCATAAGGGTATTATAACGCAGATGCGTGTTTCTATCAATAAGAACAAGCACATAAAACCCAAGGAATAATTCTAATTTTCCTTGCCTTATCAATTTACTAGATATATAATTAAATTATGCAGCATTACTGTTTATCAGCAAATGTACATATAAAATCGTATGATTTTAGAAAAAAAGGTCGGCGGACCATAAACGCATTATAGGAGTTTATATCATGGCAGAATTACAATCAGGTTTTGTATGCCGGGAAGGAGAATCTGTTCTTTTGGAATCAAGAATAGATGAAGTTGCAGCAAGTTGTTTGGAAAAAATCACTAAATTTCTTACATGCAGAAAAGGTACAAGTTTTATCATTGTAACAAATCAGAGAGTTGTTTTCATTGACAAAGCAAAGAAATGCTGTTCTACAGAAGACAAGGTTTCTATCATTAACCCTCGCTACATCACAGAATATGGTTACAACAAAGGCAAGTCAGGCTGCTTATGCTGTAAAATTACTGGATGTTTCTTCTATTTCAAACATGGAACAAAAACATATACTATACCTGCTCCAACAGACGAAGCAGAGCTTAACAAAATTACTGCAGCATTCGAAGCTGTTGTAAAGAATAATGGCTAAACTTTTTAGATTCATTTATCTAAATACCTATGCGTTCCTGTTACTTTTTGCAGGAACGCTGGTACTTGCATTACCATTCTGGTTACTTTCACCCTTTACATTAATTATTCAGTTTATTCTTGCCTTACCATTATTTATATGCAGTTTACATCTCTTTAGTGGCTGGGATGATAAAAAACGGGAATATAAAGTTTTAATGGCAAAAAATAAAGATGTGATAAGACCTGAATCATTTAAAATCTTTATGGAAGCACCTTGTGGAAGAAAATTAACTCATGTGGTTCTTAAAGATTTGGGAAAAGAATCGGAATATAAAAATCTCCTGATATACAAACCCAAACTTATAGATGAACTCAAAGCGGCATGCAAAAAGCCTGAACATCATGTGCTTTATGTAAATGATACTTTGATAAACGAAATTAATTCAAAAAAATAAATTCCTACCCTTTCCTACATACTATGCATAACCGCCCGGACCTTGCCGATGACACGGAAATCTTCGCTCTCTGAGCTTTCGAACATGGGGTCGTAGTGGCGGTTGTCGGAAATGATTTTTACGCCGTCGCTGGTGCGCTGCAGGCGTTTTACAAAACCATTGCCCTTGTAGATTATGGTGTAGATGCCGTCGGTGCCGTCGTAGCCGTTTAAGTCGCAGATGATTATGTCGCCGTTGAAGAGGGTTGGTTCCATGGAGTCGCCTTTTACGCGGGAGGCAGCCAGCTTTGAGCCAAAACGTTTGAGGTCATTTGGAACAGAAATATATTCGGTAACTTCTTCGGTGTCGGGAACAAACTGGCCGTGACCTGCAGAAAAAGCCTGCTCCATTACGGGAATGAGCATTACATCTTTGCGGGTCTCTTTTTCGAGCTGGGACTGGGATATTCCAAAAAAGGCTTCGGCAGAGGTGTTAAAAACAGCCAGAATGCGCAGGGTTTCTTCTATAGTTGGAAAGCGGTTTTTATAAATCCTGTTTCTGAGGCCCTGAAGATCCATGCCGGTTTGGGCACACAGCCACTCCTGAGTTTTACCCTTTTCTCCAAGTTTTTCTTTTATTCTTTTCCAGAAATCTGCCGCTTCCATAAAGCCTCCCGTTACTCTTCTAAAAAGCCCCACTCCACTTGCCTTTTGATTATAGCACATATTCCTAAAAAATCAATTACTATTCCGTTTGATTATTTTCTTGACTTTAAACTATTCCAATAGTATTATCGTTAACTGACGCATGATTACAGGATTTCCAAGCCCGGCTCAGGGTTATGAAGACAATAAGTTTGATCTCAACACGCTTTTTATAAAACATCCTTCAGCTACTGTTTTTATGACGGTAGACACGGACCGCTACAGCAGCATGTGCATTTTCAATGGGGATCTGCTGATTATTGACAGGGCAAAAAAGATTAGCGATAACTCACTTGTTGTTTATGAAAGCGGCGGAGATTTTGTAATTGGCAGGGTTTGTAATATTAAGGGCGAGGCTCTTGTAACAGGCGCCATTGTTCATGTAATTCACACGGTAAAAGAGATGTAAGGAGGTGAGATGTTCCCTATGATTTTTCATGCTGACGGAAACAGTTTTTATGCCTCCTGCGAACAGATTTTCAGGCCGGATCTGCGGGGTAAGCCTGTGGCGGTTCTTTCTAACAACGACGGAATTATTATTGCCCTGAATAAAGAAGCCAAGGCCCTGGGAATAAAACGCGGCGACCCCTATTTTAAAGTACGGGACCTCTGCACCATGCGTCACATTACTATTTTTTCAAGTAACTACACGCTTTATGAAGACATAAGCCGTAGAATTACTTCAATATACATGGAATACGCTCCCGATATCGAAGAATATTCAATAGACGAGGCCTTTTTGTTCTTTGACAAATGTAATTTCTCTTTAAACGACTGGTACCAGCTGGGCCACGAACTCAAGCAGCGCATTTACAAAGAAGTAGGCATGCCTATTTGTGTAGGCGCGGCACCCACCAAAACCCTGGCCAAGCTTTACAATAAAAAAGCAAAGGAGCACGGAGGAGTTTTTGTTTACGAAGCAGACAAAGTAGATGCCCTGCTCGCCTCTACCGACTGCGGAACAATCTGGGGCATAGGGCCTTCCCGGGCAAAAACCTTATTCCTGAACGGCATAAGAACAGCACTGGACCTTAAAAACATGAGGCTTGACCAGGCAAAAAAACTGCTTACAATCCAAGGCTATGCAACTGTGCGCGAGCTCAACGGAATACGCTGCATAGACAAAATCACCCGCGACAAAAAAGATGTGATTACTTCAAGCCGTCAGTTTTCTATAAAAGTTTACGACATGAAAACTCTGGAATGCGCGCTTGTTCAATATACAGAGCTTGCAGTTGAACGCCTGCGCCAGCAAAAAAGCGAATGTGGTGCTGTTTCCATTTTTATTTCTACCTGCAACTATTATTCCGAGGATACAAACAGTCAGTATGCAAACGGCGCCATTGCATATCTAACACGCATGACAAGCTACACGCCGGATATTGTTGCAGCAGCACGTGTAATTCTTCCGCGCATTTACAGAAAGGGCTACGGCTACAAAACAATCATGGTTACGCTTATGGAAATCCGCCCCGCAGCATATCAGGGACATCTTTGGGTAGACCCAATGGAAGACGAAAAAAAACGCCGCCTCATGGACAGCGTAGACAAAATCACAAGCCAATACGGACGCGGAGCCCTGACTCTTGCAAAAGCGGGCGAAACAAGCGGCTGGGAAATGAAGCGTGAATTCCTAAGCCCCTGCTGGACCACCAGATACAGCGATTTTCCTAAAATACATTAGGCAACTTTTATTCTTTACCTTTCAGCAGATCCCTCTGCGCATGCTTAATCTTTTTTTCTTCGTAAAGATTTTTGTCGGCTTCTTTGAGGAGGGCGTTCAAATCGTTGTGTTCTGAGTTATATTCAATTGGACCAATACTTATTGACAGGGTGAATGGCAAGCCTGCTTCTTCGGAAAACTCTTTATTTAAATCCTTAAGGCGGGCCCGGATTGTTTCTACAATGCGCATAGGACAGCCGGGAGCAACTACTCCAAATTCGTCGCCGCTAAGGCGACCAATTAAATCGGAATCGCGGAAGGCGGCACGTAAAACTTTGGCTTCGGTTTTAATTGCAAGGTCACCAATTTCGTGGCCCCAGGTATCGTTCATGGTTTTAAGACCATCAAGGTCGCAGAAGAAAACACAACCGCAGGATTCATCAATAAGAGAAAAATCAAGCAGCTGCTGGCCATATTCAAAAAATCCCCGGCGGTTGAAAAGCTGGGTAAGCTCATCGGTTTTTGACTGAAAATTCAGGGTCTGATTTTTTTCGGCCATTATTATGCGTTCCTGTTCTGTCTTAGAATAGATATAAGAATGAACAAAGGCATTTACTAAAATCTTAAGGAAGATTGTATAAATAGGATATTTATTTGTAGGAAAACGGCAGACAAGATAACCGTAATTATTTTTTTGCAGGAAGATTGGTAAAAGATAATAGTTTCCGGCAGCAAGCTCTTCAAAACCATCAGGCAGGATTTTTATTTTAGGATTAAATTCAATTCCACCTTCGTCAAAATAATTCTGTTCAATATGACGGGTTTCGTCTATGAGCATTACCATACTTGCTTTTTCCGGAATTACAAAATCATCTTCGGGGTTAAGCTCAATGGGTTCATCGTAAACACACAAAGCCATCATTCCAATATGAACAACATTGAGATTTTTTACAACAAGATCAAAGAACATCCTCATTTTTACAACGGTATCTGACATGTTCAAAATATGATAAATTGTTGCCATGTCGTTGAGGCCGTTATTAAAAAGCTGCAGCTGGGTCATATCGGCGGCCCCCTGCTCTATCAGCTGATCCTGATTATCACGATAGGCCCTCATTTTATTTTTTATATCTATACAACCACAAGACTGACGGTACATTGGGAATGACTGAATTACAGCTTTTTTTGGCACATCCTTTTTTCCCATAAGAATATCGTATGCAAGAGCACCAGCCTCATAACCGGTTTGTGCCACAGACTGACTGATTGTTGAAAGTGTTGGAGAAGAGTTCGAAGCAACCTCTGCATCATCAAAACCAAAAATGCAGATATCCTCCGGTACCTTTACACCAAGTTCAAGAAAAGCACTAAGACTTCCTGCGGCCATATAATCGTTGGCACAAAGCAGGGCATCAAAAGGAATATCCTCTTTCTTTTTATAACGTGAAAGAATGGCATCATAAGCAGAACGGGGTGTAAAATCTCCGGCTAAATCCCATTCAGAATCGTATTCAAGTCCAAACTTTTTTAACGCAGCCTTATAAGCAGCTTCCCTTTCTTCTGATTCAGGAGATTTATTAAGGGCAGCCGAAAGAAAAGCAATTTTTTTTCTCTTATGCTTTTTTACAAGATGCTCTACAACTTCTTCATAAGCCTGCTGGCATGAAACACAGGTATAATGATTTGTCGGAATATCAAGCGGATTTGAAATGGAAATAACAGGTTTTGGACAAAGACATTCCAAAGCCTTGGCCAATTGCGGAATTGTTAAATCGTGGCAGAAAGAATTTGTTACAACAATTACAGCATCAATATTATCTGATTTTATAAGTTCCAGCGCTGTCCAATACTGATAATCATAGTCAAAGTTCGTTGAATGAGGGGCATTGAGAGTAGATATGATTAAATGAAAATCTTCCCCTTTATCCTTAAAAAAATCGAGAACACCATCAGTCACAACTATGTTATACTCAACTGTTAAATCGTAAACAAGAACTGCTATATTCTTCATCCCTATAATTATACATCCAATTATTATCATTGAAAATAATTTTTTTTTATTTTTTACATGGATTTTTTTTACCATTTTTGAGATAATGACGACAAAATAAAGTAATTAAAACGGAGAAAAGTTTTATGAAAGAAAAAGTTAAGAAATCCGGAGAAGCTAGAAAATCTAAAAATCGGATTAATTCCGTAAAAAATAATCTTTACGCTTTTTCTCTTCTTTGCATGATTTGTCCCCAGGCAGTTTTTCATATTGGTTTCCGCACTCTTATTGATTACGGTGAATGGCTTTTTTACAGTGCCTTCTTTATGCGTTACGTTATAAATGCACTGCAGGAAGGTCGTGCCTTTTCTACCCTGCTCACTTTTATTGGCATTTGTGTTGCAGTTTTTGCCAGCAAGACTCTTTACACCGATTTTATCGTAGGAAAAGTAATTCCTATTGCAACTACACAGGTAAACAAAAAGCTTTATCAAATCCTCTTTAGAAAATCGCGCAATGTTGAACTTGAATGCTTTGAAAATGCAGACTTTTACGACAAATACACTCTTGCCATGAAAAATGCAGACACAGGGTTGATTAATACTGTTGAAAAAATCTTTGGTGTAATTTTTGGTGCCATTGCAAGTGTCTGTGCCTTTATTTTTATGTTCCAGGTTGATAAGCTTTCGGTAACATTTATTCTGCTGCCAATAATCGGAAACTTTTACTTCCGCAGACTCAACAGCCACATTGATTATAAACGCAACAAGGATATGGCTGTTCATAACCGCCGCATTGATTATATAAACCGGGTAATGTATCTCAAAGAGTATGCAAAAGAAATGCGACTCACAAAAATCTTCCAGCTGCTTAAACATCAGTATCGAGATGCAATTACAGGCCTTGCCGATGTTACAAAAAAATATGTATGGAAATCGGCTGTGCTTCACTGGCTTTATGTAATGTTTACCTTCACATTTATTTTTGAAGGCCTGCTCATTTACGGAGCCTTCAGAACTCTTGTAAGTCAGACAATCAGCCTTGCCCAGCTTGCGGTTATTACAAGCATGATGGTTTCCACAACCTGGATTTTAATTGGTTTTACAGACTCTGTTACTGAGTGTTTTAAAAACGGACTTTTTGTTGAATACCTCAAAACCTTTCTTGAATACAAAGAAAAAATTCCTGAGGATTATGATGGAGCAGATCCCGGTTCTGAGATTGAGTCAATTGAATTCAAAAATGTCAGCTTTGCTTACAAGGATGTTACAGTTCTTAAAAATCTCAACATGAAATTTGAAGGCAAAAAAACATACGCTTTAGTTGGCCATAACGGAGCGGGAAAATCTACAATCATAAAACTACTGCTAAGATTCTACGACCCGACCCAGGGCGAGATTCTTTTGAACGGTCGAAACATAAAAGAATACAATCTGCAGAAATACCGCGCGCTTTTTGCAACAGCTTTTCAAGACAACAGGATGTTCAGCATGAGTGTTGCCGATAACGTTGTGCTTGGAGAAAATATTCCACCGGAGAAAAAAGAAGAAGTTGTTACTCAGGCCCTCAAACTTTCCGGAGTTTATGAAAAAGTCATGAGTCTCCCAAAAGGAATTAACACTACCCTCACCCGCGAGTTTGATGACCAAGGTGCAGTTCTTTCCGGAGGAGAGTTTCAGAAGATTGTTGTTTCACGTGCTTTTGCCAGAGACTGTCCTGTTAAGGTTTTTGATGAACCTTCAAGTGCGCTTGACCCTATTGCAGAATATCAGCTTTTTGACAATATTCTAAAGGCCTGCCGGGACAAGACACTTCTCTTTATTTCCCACAGACTTTCTTCAGTTCAAAATGCCGATTACGTTTTTCTGCTTGAAAAAGGAATGGTCCGCGAAGAAGGATCTCATCGCCAGCTTATGGAAAAGAAGGGTGCCTATGCAGACATGTATACAAAGCAGGCACAAAACTACCTTGCAGATTCTGCAAAACAGACAGAAGGAATTTGGGCATAATGAAAAGTAAGAATATAAAAACAGCTGCAGGCGCTGGCAGCAAAAAAAAGACAGCCTCCTCGGTTATAAAAAATCAGATTTTCTTGTGGAAGCTCTGCTTTAAAACCTGTCCCGCATATATGATTTACCACCTCTACGATGCCTTTCGCTACCAGGGAATTATTTTCTTAGAGCATGTTCTTGGAATCCGTTACGTTTTGCGTTGTGCAGAATTTCACGAGCCTTTTTCCAAGGCACTTATTTATATTGGCATAATTCTTCTTATAAATATTATCCAGATTATTCCCGACGGATTTTTTATTTACAGCTGGACATTTAAATGTAAGCCAAAGCTCTACCGAGCACTAAAGGAACAGCTTTTTCAAAAGGCAAGTGAAATTGACCTTTTCTGTTACGACGACCCCGAATATTATAACGACTTTGTTCTTGGAGTTTCTGAGTCAGAACAGACAATTGACCGATTCTTGAACATGCTCAACATGGGCATGCAGGCTCTCACCGTTTTGTTTACAACAGGTATTTTCTACCTTACGCTGGACCCTATTGGAATTGTCTTTGTTCTAGTTTCCTTTATCATGCGTTTTGTAATTTCTAAAAAGCTCAACAAAGTAAATTACGAAAACCGTACAAAAATAAATCCTCATATGCGTAAGCGCGATTACATAAGCCGCGTATTCTACCTCAAGGATTTTGCAAAGGAGCTGCGTCTTCATCCAAATGCAGGCGCCCAGCTTGAAAAAGAATTTGAAGAAGCAAATGATAACATCATTACTGAGCACAAGAAGGTTTCGCGTATCCGCATCTGGCTGGGATTTTTAAAAGACTATATGCTTACAGACTTTTTTGTAGACGGTCTTTATATTACATATCTGGTTTATAAGGCTGCAGTTCTTCACACACTCAACTACAGTGATGCTGTAATTTTGTTTAACAGAACAGGAAGCCTGCGCGGATGTATGAGCCGCTTTGCAGATCTTGGTCCTGCTGCTCACGAAAACAGCATGTTCATAGATAAAATCCGGGCTTTCCTTGCTTACCAGCCAAAGATTAAAAATGAAGAAGGCATAGAAGTTCCTGCCGGAAACGGTGAGCTTGTACTTGACCATGTAAGTTTTAAGTACAATGAAAAGTCCCGCACAGTTTTAGATGATATTTCGCTTACTGTAAAAGCCGGTGAACATATTGCTATTGTAGGCTACAACGGGGCCGGAAAAACTACACTCATAAAACTTCTTATGCGTCTTTACGACCCAAGCAGCGGATCTATTAAATATCACGACCAGGATGTTAAGCTTTATAAACCTTCTGATTATCACAGAAAAATTGGTGTTGTATTCCAGGACTTTCAGATGTTTGGAGCAAGCCTTGCCCAGAATGTTGTAATGGATGATTTATCTGACGAGGAACTTTCTCAAAAAGAAAGAAAGATTCGCTCTGCCCTTGAAGATGCCGGATTTGCTGAAAAACTTGCAAAGCTTCCCGATGGTCTTTTTACTCAGGTTACAACAGAGTTTGATCCAAAAGGCGTAGATTTTTCCGGTGGCGAAAGTCAGAAGGTTGCAATTTCGCGTGCCTTCTACAAGGATGCAGACATTCTTATTATGGATGAACCTTCAAGCGCCTTAGACCCCATTGCAGAGTACGAACTCAACAAAGCCATGCAGACTGCTGAAAAGGAAAAACTGTATTTTATATTTCACACCGCCTTTCTACAACTCGCGATGCCGACCGCATAATTATGCTGGAAAAAGGACGCATTATTGAAGAAGGCACCCATGAAGAGCTGCTTGCCCTTGGCGGAAAGTACTGCGAAATGTGGAACGCACAGGCCGGAAAATACAAAAATTAAAAAAAATTTGAAAAATTTCTAAGAATTTTCGCAAAAAACTTCCTCTTTTTGAAAATTAAATCCAATACTATGTATCGCGATTTTTTCAAAGGGAGGTTTTTATATGCAAAAAATCAGACGAATTATTTTACTCTTTTCCAGTCTTTTTATTTTTAATCACACTGCAGTCTTACATGCCATAACTTATGAATATGTAACTTATGGACATCTTGCCTATGGTTCCGGAAATACCGGCACAGGAACTACGTCCGGAGGAACGCCTTCGACTACACCTGGTAGTGGATCTTACCAATATCCGGAAATTTATCAGCAGCAGCCAACAGCAGAAGAAGCTGCAGCAAAAGCAGAAGCCGAAGCACGTGCAAAAGAAAAAGCAGCCGCCATCATAGCCGCAGCTGAAGCTCAGCTTGCAGAAGAAAAACGTCAGGCAGAAGAACAGGCTCGGCTCGAAGAAGAAGCAAGACAGGCAGAACTTGCAAGGCAGGAAGAAGAGCGTCAAAGACAGGAAGCAGAACATCAGGCAGAACTGGCAAGACAAGAAGCAGAACGTCAAAGACAAGAGGCAGAAAAAAAAGCACAAGCCGAGGCTCAAAAAAAAGCAGAACTTCAAAATGAAATTTCGGAATTAATTACAGAAATACAAAGCATCACTGTAAACAATAATAAAACAAGTGACAAAGAGCTTTTATCTGGAAAAATTACAGAATTACAGCAGGAGCTTGCTTCTTTTGAAGATGCCAGTTCCACTACACAAGACATAAACATTGAAGAAAATACAAACCTTGCGCAAACAGTCAATTCCGATGTAACCGGAGATCCTGTAAAAACAAGTACAGGGGCCTGCATTCAAACATCAGATGATATTGCAGCCGGATGCTTTCAGATTACAAGATATTATGAATCTGACCGAAAAACAATTTCTGCATTTGGTGCAGGCTGGTGTTCAAACCTTGATGAAAGAATTATTCTTGGAACCCAACCTATGGTTCAGGAAGTTTATAGTCAAATGACAAAAAATCTTCAAAGCCTCATTTATCAGCGGGAGGAATATGAAGCTTTTATATGTACAAACCTTGCCGTTAACTCTGTCGAAACTGCCAGACAAGAAATTGAAGAAAAGCTTAGACAGAGTGAAGAAATTTTATCACGCGCAAATATGTTTGTACCAGAGTTCGACATTACTGCAGATGAAGTTTTTGAACAGACTTATAATAAGATTCAACTTTTGCAGAATGATTTACAGCTTCTAGATCATTATTTAAATGAGTTAGAAAAATTAAAGCAGGAAATAGAAAAGTACAGGCAGGAATCTTATAATTTTGAAAACTCCATTCTTATGCCAGATCAGGAAAGACGAAGCAGAAATTCAAAAGTTTATTATTCGGGTGATGACCTTAATAAATATGAAACGGGACACGATACAATTACATTTATAGATTCTCAGGGATATCCTCACCTGCTTTATGAAAGTCAAGGCAATTCAAAAATCTGGAAATCTAAAAAAGATAAAACAATTCTTGAATGCCACGAAGAAGCAGATTTATATGTAATTGTTGAAGCTGATGGAATAAAAAAATATTTTGATTTCTTTGGCCAGCTTATAAAAATTGTAGACAGGAATAACCGTTTCCTACAAATTAACAGAAGATCAGACGGGAAAATCCAGAGCCTTGAAAATTCTTTTGGAGAAACTCTTTTATTTACATATTCTTCTAACTATATAAAAAGTATCACAAACAAGCGGGATTCAAGCTGCAAAACTATGTATTCATATTCTGGAAATAAGCTTGTTTCTTATACAGATATCGACGGTGACACACTTCGTATGAATTACGATGAAGAAGGACGTTTGACCTGCATGACAAAATGCGACGGTTCAAAAGTTCAGTATGTATATGGAGAAAAATCATTTGACGGCAAAACCCTTACAACCAGCACCATCAACGAAGAAGGCTTTGCAGAAACCTTTATATATGACCTTACGAACAAAAAAACAATTTATAAAAATCACGACGGCAATTCCACCATTTATTATTATGATCAGAATCATAGGACAGTCAGACAGGAAAATCCAGATGGAAGTGTAATTCAAAACAGATATGATGAAGACGGTAAACTTCTTGAAAAGAATCAGAATGGAATGCGTCTTCTTTATTCTTATGATGCCCTTGGAAATATAACAGCTATCTTCTACAGCGACGGTTCCTCTGAAGAGTTTGCTTATGATAAATACAATCTCCTTACCTACTATAAAAATCGAGATGGTGTAAGCAGCGAATATACCCGCGATGAAAGGGGAAACATAATCCTTTATAAATGTGGAGGTAAAAGGGTTTGTGAGATGACTTATAACCAGCAGGGAAATATTACACAAGAGATAGTTTATGGCGAAAAAGAAATCATAAGCAGCTATGACTACGATTCTTTTGGTAATCTTATCTTTCAACAAAAGGGAAATCTTACAATCTGCAATCAATATGATGAGCGAAACAGATTAATTACACACAAGCAAAATAACAAAGTAATCTCCAGCTATAGATATGAAAAAGGAAAAACAATACGAACAGATTATAATGGACTTGAAACTACGATAGTCACTAACGGACGAAAAGATATTACAGACATTATCCGGAAAGATCTGATAACAGGAAAAATTATCCGTACAAAAGTAGAATATGACAAGCGTCATCTGCCTGTAAAAATATACAAGGGAGATGATAAAAGGCTTACGCTTACAGTCTCTTATTCTTATACGCCGGCAGGTCTTCTTGCAAGTCAAACCATTCCACAAAAATCTCAGGACGAAAAAGCCCTTATTACAAGCTATGAATATCAAAATGGATTAATTTCTAAAAGCAAAAAATATTTCGAAGGACAGGAAGCTTCGGCAATCATTGAAAGATACAACTT
>Ga0247609_10002465_pt1 | contig 19568 bp, 22 predicted proteins | sample 172DNAGHGlowgp2_FD_193487 | JGI IMG/M metagenome (GOLD analysis project Ga0247609, IMG submission 193487) | Sheep rumen microbial communities from Palmerston North, Manawatu-Wanganui, New Zealand - 1728 DNA GHGlow gp2 | ecosystem: Host-associated > Mammals > Digestive system > Stomach > Rumen ...
ACCAATAGACTCCGCCAGTCGTCCTCCAATTTTCATCTTTGTACAGGATTTTCCGTACTGTGTTGGCACTCAGCGTGTCGATTCGATCTGGCACTGATTGGTAGAAATTCTCCGCATAATCATAATCAAAAGCATTAGTTCTTCTTCTGGGGTACACATACATCATGTCCTTTTTGTCCAATTCGTCCAATAGTTTGTAGTATTTCCGGCGGTCTTTTTCAGCGATTTGAAATTCGGCGATGTTGGGAATGCGGGCGTAGTCGCGGTTGATGTCGCGAAGGATGCTGTCCAATTCGTGACGACTGGCGGTATGCGGGAACTTTATGCTTTTCCGTTTGTATTTGGCGTTGGCTTTCGGAAAGCACGGATCATACTGGTCCAAGACCAACGTGGCATGGCTCGCCTGCAGATCGCCGTCAGATGTGACAAGATAACGGACCGTGTCTCTACGATATTTGGTAAGCCCGCCGCAGAGAACGACCTCGATTATCGGTGCTTTCAGAAAACCCTCCAAAGGCGCGGAAAGGGTGTAAGGACGCAGCTGATCGTCGGCAAGGGAGTACGTGTAATGCCGCTGCCCGTCCCAAAACAGCGCCACACTGTCACTTAATAGTTTGAATGTTTCGACATCCATTGGGAGATACTGCTTGCGATACCATCTGCCATCCGATTTGTCGGCGAAGCAGAGCGTGTTGCGGAAGTCAACGCCCCAAAGCTGCTGGCCGCCGTCCCTTACCATATAAGGTTTTTCGATGCCCTCCTCCGTGGTATAGCCACGTGGAGCAACGACCACCCCGTTCTCGTCCACCTTGCATAGAACACATCCGACCGCCCACACATACAGCGTTCCGTGATAGACAGCGGCCTCTGCAGGCTTTGCGGGCAGCGGTTCGCGGGTGAACGGCCGGTAATCCGTGGGGGAACTGAAATCAACCACATTGAGATTGTCGGTGATGGCAATCAGATGTCCGCGTTCCCTGTCGGGATAAAAATCCGTGACCTTGACCGGAAAACGCTGCCACTGAAAATCTTGAGAAGAGGAGTAATAGACCTCTCTTCCCTGCCGAATCACCCATAAATCATTCCATATCAGTACTTTGTTAATTTCTTTACCTTCTCCTAACGGTGTGGGAATCCGCTTTGAAGTGCGCCAATTGTCTTCCGTCAGCATGAGCGGAAAGGTGTCGTGCTTGATGTTGACTCCAGCTAAGCCGTACAGCCCGTCGCGCATGTCAAATGCCGTGACATTTACCCAATCTGTTGAAATAACCGGCCGTTCCAGTGGTGTGAAGGTTACGCCATGGTCTTCGGAATAGTAGAGAACAGCTTCTTTGCCGGATCCAGTCAACCAAATATGACCCTGCGCATCTGTGCAAACTTGTCGGAGAACCACATCCCCGCTTACGGCTTGCTGAAACCAACTTTTGCCATGGTTTTCAGTGCGATAGCAATGACTCCATTTTCCCCACTCGTCGTATGTGACGGCTATGGCGGTGTTCGTGTCTATAAAAGAGAGTTGATTTACGGTTATCCAAGTGTTATCGTTAACGAGAAAGAGCGGTGAGGCGCAATGCCAGTCGGAGTGGATGTCATCGGTGTAATAGACTTTGCCCCGCCCCGATGTCAGCCAGCAGGTTCCGTCAGGTGCGAGCGCAAAGATGGGAAAACCGCCCAGCAAATCAAGTTCAGCACGATAGTCACGGTTTTCGTGCTCCTGCGCCATACCCGAGAACAGCAACGAGAGGATAACCAGCACAAAGGAGATGTTTTTCATATTGAGTTCATTTAAACAACTTTACAATAATGACACAAAAATGGCAAAAGGTTGCGGTTTGCCGTAATTTTCTCCCGCAGATTTCGCGGATTATATTTTCCACGTAAATCAGCGAGTTCTGCGGGAAAACAAACTACCGTATCACCTTCGTGAACACCGGTGCCTTGTCTTTCTCCACTGTCACATATACTTGGATCTCGTCAGTGGGCATATCCGGCTTGTCCTCGCGGGGGAGGTTGACGGCGGTGAAGAGGTATTCCGTGCCGTCGGGGATTTCGCGGGAGGCCACCGTCTTGGCCTTGGCGTGGATCATCGGGTAGCCATCGACAGCCGCGTCGAAGATGGCGGCCTCGTCAGCGCTTGCCTCGTGCTGGGCAGGGAAGTCCGCCAACTGGACATAATCGCCTTCAAGGAATCCGTTGGCTTTCAAGAAATTGTCAACCTCCTTGGGCATCGCTTCCAAGCGGGCGGCGCGGACTCCGTAACCGGGCAGGATCTCCGCGTTGGGCTCAGCCGCCGCCAAGTCCTTCACGCTGGATTCCAGTCCGCCGCTGCCGAAGGTGCAGAACGGTACGATTTTCTTTCCGCTGAAGTCGGCGCTGTTGAGGAAGGTGGTCACGGGCGGCGCGTACGTCCCAAACCACACGGGGAAGCCGAGGAAGATGACATCATAGTTGGCGATGTCCGCTTTGACGGGTTGAATCTCGGGGAGGATGCCCTGCTCTTGATCTTTCTTGCAACGGTCGATGGTCGCCTGGAAGTCAGGGTCGTAGGGATCCACCATCGTGATTTCCTCGATGTCGGCACCGAGTTTGTTGGCGATTGCCTCCGCCACGGCCTTGGTGTTGCCGGTCTGGGAGTAGTAAAGGACCAGCATCTTGGGGGCTTCCTCTTTCGGGGTTTCTTTCTTGGAACCGCAGGAGACGGCGGTCAGCGTCACGACTGCGAGGAGCAGCATCAGTTTGGGACTTTTCATAGGATTGTTCTTTTATTTCAAGATGCGAAAGTAATATTTTTTCTGATAAATCTCCCGCAGATTGCGCAGAATGACGCAGAAATAATGTCTGCGTTAATCAGCGAGTTCTGCGGGAAACTAAACAAAGAACAGACACACTCCCGCCACGCTGATGACGGCGCCGATGACCTCGCGGACGGTCACCTTTTGGTGGAACAGGATGGCCGCCGGGGCGATGATGAGGATGGGCGTGAGGGCGAAGATGGTCTGCGCGATGCCTGCGGAGGTGTACATCGTGGCCAACAGCGATGCGCTGACCCCGATGAACGGCCCGAAGATGGTGGAGGCGAACACGCATCCCATCGTCTTGCGGTCGCGGACGGCACTGCGCAGCTTCGCCAGCCCGTCTTTGCTGAACAGCATCAGCGAGAGGAAAAAGCCCGCCAGCCCGATGTAGGTGCGGATGGTGGTAGCGGCGAAGGGCACGCAAATGCTGACCGGCAACGGCAGCAACGCGCCTTCAAAGACCGCATCCTGGGAAATGTTGAGCACCATGAGCGCCGCATCGTAGTGCTGGAGTCCCATCTTGCTGAGCACCAGTCCGAAACCCTGACAAATGCCGGCCATCGCCGCGTAGAAGATACCCTTCGCGGGCAGTTTGAAATGCAGTCCGTGATGCTCCGAATCATCGTTTTTCGAGAGAATCGAGAGGGCAATGCCGCTTAGGGTGACGACCATGCCGAGGATGGCGACCGGGCGCATCTGCTCGCCGAGGAGAACCCGTCCCGTGAGTGCCGCCGTGGGGGCCGAAAGCGTCATGAAGAGCTGTCCGAAGCGCGACCCGATGTGGATGTAGCCCTGCATCAGGCAGTAGTCGCCGATGACGTAGCCGACCACGCCCGAGAGCAGCAGCCAGCCCCACGTGCCGCCGTCGGCGTAGCGCGGATAGGGCACGCCCATCACCAACCAGAGCGTGAGGATGAGGAACAGCAGCGACATCGTCATCCGGATCGTGTTGAACGGCAACGAGCCCATCCGCTTCGAACCCACCTCGGCGAAAAGCGCCGTGGCGGTCCACGAAAGGGCGACGAACAAGGAGATTAGTTCACCAATAAACATAGGGTTATTTGATTGTTAAAATTATGGTAGGGGCGTATCGCATACGCCCACTTGGAAAACAAGTATCGCATTTGCCCATGGGTCAACATCTACAATATTAGATGATTTTCGGAACAAATACCAGCAAACCGATGACGGCTGCGGTGATGGCGTTCACCAAGACAGCGGCGGCGGCCAGGTCTTTGACCTTCTTGATACGCTCATCGCGCTCGGGGCACACCACATCGGCAAGATCCTCAATGGCCGAGTTGAAGATTTCGCCGCTGAACACCAGTCCGACGGCAAAAGCAACCGCCACCCATTCCAAAATCGACAGTTTGAACAACACGCCCGCCACGATGACGCAGACCGTCGCGAACAGATGTATCCGGCTGTTGTGTTCCTCCTGAAAGAGCACTTTCAGCCCGTTGAAAGCGTATGTAAAGCTCTTAAGTCTCTTGGCGATTGAAAATTTCTCCTGTTTTTTCATCCCGGAATTTTTTTGAGAGTCTTCATCCCCAGCCACGTCTTCCAAATATCGTCACCCAACCTCTCGATGGCGATGCAGAGGGTTTCGAGGCCAGCGATAGTGGAAGGAGCGGAGAAATGGGAAGACATTTGGGAAATCATTCTGTATTATCTGATTATGCCGTTTTATTCCAAATGATATCTGCAGCAAAGACTTGGCTCAAAGTGCGGTCGCTTTTAATAATCCAATACTTGAAGCCCAACAGCTCTTTCGTGATAGATAATTCATCTCTGACGGCTTTTGCGGTTTCAGGTGTTGGAGATTCCTGATACTTCATAACCAAATCTGTGAACCTATTCATAACACTTACTGCTTGCTCGAAAAAGCGTTCCTCTTTAGTTGTTCTTGGTTGATTGGTACCATTGTAAATCCTACTCAACAATTCTGTGGTTTCGTTATGTTGTTCATCGTTGATTTTTGACAAAAAGACTGCTTTTTTGTTTGCAAAATCAATAAAATGCTCGATTTCATCCTCTATGTTGCAATCTTTTGGCACAAGAGTGTTGTCGAAAGAATCCGACTTCTTTCTATTGCAATAGCCGCAACCCATATATAAATTGTTCCAATCCTGCACCAAATCTGGAAAATTGTGTGTGCTTTTATGATGCTCTATCTCGAAATCCGTGTCACGTTTTTTCTCACACAAGTAGCATTTGTCATTTTGATCTGCGAGCAGTTGTTGTTTAACATCTTCTCCATCGTATCTTGAAGTTGTATTTAAAGACGATGGCGCGTTATGACTTTTCTTTACTCTAATCATTATCTTACAGGTTCTTGAGTTTATCTGAGTTTTGGATCATTAACTGACGAAAGCCGCCGACAATCAAAGGGGAGGCAGTTTCGGAAATTTTTTCAAATTCGGATTTCAATTGTCTGATTGCCACCTTGTCGGCATCCGTCAACATCTCTTTTTCGAGCAAACTTTTTAGTGTCCCCAACTGCATTTCGGCATAACTCGAGGGTGTTCTGACGCCGAAATACCCTTCTGCCAGCGATTCGTATGAGTATTCAGTCAAATCATCCAACACTTTCCTATGTTCCAAATCAAACGCCACAGCATCGGGCATTGAATTCAAAACAAACGGGGAATGGGTGGTGACAATAAATTGGATATTGGGAAATGTCTTTGTCAAGAACGGCATGATAATCCGTTGCAGTTCAAGATGCAAATGGGTTTCAATTTCGTCAATCAAGACAATGCCTTCCTTTTGATAGGCGTCAGAAAGCTTACTTCCATGTTGCATTTTCAAGATCAGGTCGGAAACGATATGGATTGCAGCTTTGAAACCATCGGACATTTCATTAAAACCGAATTTTTGTCCGCCAAGCACTATTTTGAATGAATACTTGTTCTCCTGATCAAAATCCAGCCTCAAATCATCATTCAAAAAGATACCTTTAAGCACTGATTCAAAACCTTTGAACCAAGACTTTATGGATTGTTCACGTTCTTTATTTTGATCACTGATTGCCAATAGTTCCTGAAACTTCAAGTCCACAAGAAACTTGATAAATTGGTCAGAAACTGTTTCGCGTACGTTACTGACATCTCCCACCAGTGGCTTTTGAGGTGAATCCGGTTCTATCATTTTGACGTGACGGTCAGCCTGATAAAGAGCCATGATGAAATCCCCTTTCCTGTATTGTTGTGCAATATATGCTAGACTGATGATGTCACATTTGATATTGTTGCCTGCATAACCATATTTATTGACATTGTCGATTTCGTACTCTCGCTCTTGCAACGAATTGATGCCTCTTAGCATGACTTCAACATTCTTATCGTTTGGTAATTGTTCCAAAAGGTTGGCGATAGCATTCAACAGCACTGTTTTTCCGCTCCCATTCTTTCCCGTAATGATAAGATGCGGATACTTCGCGTCTGCAATCGGGATGTCAAAGTTCTCCAGATGGAACAATTTGTTGATATGGATGTTTTTGATGAAGTAATTCATAATAATATCGGTTAGTTTTTATTTATAGAAGTCTGTTTCGTTTTATTGTCGTTGCACTCAGCCACTTTCTTGACAGTTTGGATAGTCTGCTTCTCGTCATTCAGTTTTGGATATTTCAAATTGCAAAGATACACTTTTCTTTGATTGAGATGAATTCTCAAAGACAAACCCGCATCATCTGTTTCTCTTTGTTCTTACGTCAGATAATGAAGGAATTCCATGTAGGCGATGGTGTCGGAGGCGGAGATTCTATGGCTCATTGTAAAAATCATGGCTTGTTGCTACCAGTAAACAATATGTCGAGTTTGCTCATGTTCACCCTGTTTGCGAAATATCCAGTTGCCGAATTCATCGTATTCGACAGCTTCAGATTCCATTAGAGTTTTATCAGAAAATTTAGGAAAGAAAATGTCATGGGTAAAAAGGCTTTCTGAAGGCGTAAACTTCAGCTTGCCATTTTCGTATGAGACCATTATTGTATCATTCGGCCAAGTTAAATCGCCTTGTTTAGAAGAAACAACAATCATGGAAGGTACACCGTCTGAATAATAATATCGAGCGTGGTATTCTCCGTCTGCATTGAACTTCACATCTGTCAATAAATCCCCATCATATATGTATTCGGTAGAAAAATCATTTCCTGGGCTCGACTCAAACATATGAGTAATCAATCCTTCACGAGAGTACAAGCGGGTTTCAACCGCTATCTTCAGACCAAGTCCAGTGGAATCTTCTGGAAAATGCGTCATCGTGACGACTTCGTGTACCTTTCCCTTTAGACCTAATTCCGAACAAGAGAGAGACCAGTAGCGTTGTGCATAGGCATCTGTAACGTTAAAGCATAATAATGTGAGGATAAAAGAAAGTCGTTTCATAATTTTTGAAAATAGAATAAAAACAATTTTTACCCCTTCAAACACCCTATGGGCACTACATAAATGCCGTCGTCTCTCTGATACGAAAAATCGCCAATTCCAGTCAAAACCATCATGAATGAAGGAGATTTCATGCGGGTTGTGTCAATTTCGGCAGCCAACGAGGTGAGGGATTTAGCTCCTTCATCTATCAATGTGTCACCACCAAGTTTTATTTCAATAAGACCGTAAGAGCCGTTTCTTAGATAAACAACAGCATCGCATTCCAAACCTTTTTTGTCGCGGTAGTGATACATCTTTCCATCCATAGCATCAGCATACACTCTAAGATCGCGTACGGCAAGCGTTTCAAACATCAGTCCCATAGTTTGCAAGTCGTTTAATAAATCATCAGGACTCGCTCCCAAAGCGGCGGTTGCAATACTTGGATCTATGAAATAATGGTTGTCACTTGTGCGTATTGCCGTTTTACTTCTCAGATTAGGATTCCATGCCGGCATGTCCTCTATCACAAATATCTTCTTGAGTGCCTTGATGTAATCATAAACGGTGTTATCCGACAAACTGTTTGTTTCATTTGCTTTTAAATCTTCGAGAATGGTGCCGATGGTGGCCATTGTTCCCTGATGACGGGCATACGAACGCATGAGAAGACGTACTCTTTGCGAGTCGCGCTGTACATCATCAACACGTGATATGTCGCTATCGCACACAACATCATAATAATCAAAGGCTTGAGCAAGAGCATCTGTTTCGTTCATATCCAAGACACCAGGCCATCCTCCCCGACATATCAGATAGGCCAATCGGTTAATATCAATGAGACTTTTCCCTAAAACGGCTTTCCTTTCTGCATCAAACAATTCTGACAAACTTACTGTTCCAGTTGAATCGCCAGATTCAAACAACGACATCGTGCGCATCTTAAGCTTAGCAAAACGCCCTGTTCCGGAATGAAATATCTCATCAGTTGATGGAGGAACACTGCTTCCTGTAAGAATAAAATGCCCCCAGCCACTGCGATGGTCAACCTCAAACCTTACGCTATCCCAAAGCGATGGTGCAATTTGCCATTCGTCAATAAGTCGCGGTGTGTCCCCAGACAGAAGCTGCTTTACATTGATTTTCGCAGCTTGAAGATTCTGTTGCTTGCGCATAGGGTCAGACATATACAATACACTTGATGCCTGCTGTTCGGCAGTTGTGGTTTTCCCACACCACTTAGGACCTTCAATAAGGACAGCCCCTTTTCTCCTTAATCTCGCAGCCAACATTTGGTCGGCAATTCGTGGTTTATAAGTGCCCATGATGAAAACGATAAATTCGCCGCAAAAATACTAAAAATAAATCAATTACGCAAATTTTGTTTTGTCATTTGGGAATTTGGCCGATTTTTGTTTGGGAACTTGGCTTGATTTCATTTGGGAATTTGGCCGATTTTCGCTTGGGAGCTTGGCAAAAAGATGCTCATCGCCCGTATCCTCCGCGCCACCTCCTCCGGGTGGTCCACCAGCAGCTGGCCGTGGTTCATCCTCTCGAAGACCTCCACGTGTGCATCGGGACATAGCGAGAGCAAGTGTTTGACCTGCGGCTTCGCGACGAAGGCCTCCTTGGTGCCGTGCCAATAGTGGATGTCGGCTCCGTGAATGGATTCCAATCTGCTGGTATATACCGATTTGTACCCATCCAACACCGCGCGGGTCTTCCCCGACGGATAGACCTTCCGGACCTCATCCAACAGCACATCGAAGTAGTGCGAGTGGAACACCCGCCGCCAGAAGCCGGTCCAGTGGTAGCAGGTCCACACGTTGAGGGCTTGGTAGTGGCGAAGCGGTCCCACAGTCCACTTGGGCAAGGGCAGCAGCGGCGCGGCATCCATAATGGCGTGGTCGATGACGATTCCGTTGCGTTCCAGCATCCGCGAGAGGATTTTCCCGCCCAAGGAGAGCCCGTAGGCAACATCCAACCGCCCACCGAGATTCTCCTGCACATAGCGGATAGCCTGCGCGGCCTGGTCATCGACGGAGGTGAATCGCGAGGGCTTGCCGAGCAGAAAGCCGTCAATATCCGCCGTTATAATGCGGAAATCCTCCTTCAGCAACTCCACCAACGGAAGGAAAATCTCGTGCGAGACTCCCAAACCGGGAAGCAGCAGGAGGGTCGGTTTTTCGGGAATGCCGTAAAAATGGAAGTCCATAGGTCTATAACAATACAGCTGTTTTGCTAATGGCGTGGCTGGACGGTTGACGCGCCAGAGGTGCTGCAGTTGACAACGGGATGACAATCCTCTGAAGAGGTCCCGTACGTGAGCGTGCTGGCACCGCTGAGTTCCACATTCAGATCAGAGCAGACCGTGACATCGGCATCGCTGGCGCCACTCATCTCCCCGTACACCGACATAGCGGAAAGATTTGCCGCTTTCAGAGTGCTGGCCCCGCTCAGGTCTATCCCCATTTTGGTCTGGCAGGCACCGCTTAAAATGGCATCCGAAGCCCCCGAAAGGTCAATGTCCAGTTCAGTGGCCTCAACAGTGCCCCGATAGGTTGACGCGCCGGAGAGTTCAATGTCCACATCGTCACCTCTAAGGTCACCCGTAAACGAAGAGGCCCCGCTAAGATCCAGTTTACGAAGAACGGCTGCCGGGATGACCGCCGTCGCCTTTCCGCTATAGTTTGTGTTCGGTTTGAATCCGATTTGCAATTCGCCGTCAACGACTCTCACCACCACCCTGTCGTGCGCCAGCTCGCCCACCGTGACGACCACATCGGTCACTTGGTCGCTGATTGTTACATCAAAAGCACCACTCACGTCAAGTTTCGTGTATGCCCCGTTGATGGGATAGTTTCTGGTGGCAGGAGTACCCCAATCTTTTGTGCAACAGAAGAATAAGATGCTCAAAGACAGCAGAATGACAATGTTTTTCATAATTCGATATATAAACAATTAATATTCGGCAAAAGTACAATTTTTGTTTTAACACAAGGTCATCACGAATGGCGAGGCGTTTCAGGCGTGCGTGCTGCGGTAGGCTTCCAATCGTTGATTCAACAGGTCAAGGAGTTCCTGGGGTTTCATCGACAAGCGGTAGGTAGAAATCTCATCCTTGTTTCCGATGCTTGCAAAAAAAAGGACAATCTGCGTTAATCTGCGTGGTCTGCGGGAGAATAATATGCCCGCAGAATTCGCAGAGATACGCAGATAGGATATTTACAAGATTCATGAGGATCATTCAGTTTATTTTCGCGAAGATTCCCGATAGAACTTCCACGTGTCGCTGTGTCCGTCGCGGTAGGTGAAGCTCCACTGTAGTTTCTTCTCCGTCAGAGCGTCAAGGTGGAACTTATACTCGTAATCGATGCTGCCGCCTATGACTTTGATGATCTCCTGCGTCAGTTCGTCCTCTTTCTCTTTGTCGTCCTCTACTAACTCCATTCGGAAGCTCTCCTTTATGCCGGCGAAGTAGAAATCCTGCCCTTCCAAGCGCCACTTGCTGGGACTGACGTAGTTGAACACATACGTCACTTTCTTGCCATTCTGAAGGGTGGCGGTATAGACTTGCCGCGCGGAGTCGAGGGCGGTGCCGTCGGGGTGGAAGTCCATCGTGCCGGTCTCGTGCACTTCGAGGTGGGCATCCTGCAAGTCATAGGCAAATTCATGAAAATAGATATAGTGTCCTGGCACTTTCGCGGATTGCGCAAAGACACAACCACTTATGCGCGCGGTCATAAGAACGATAGAGCAAAAGATTGTCAGATTCTTCATTGTTGAATTATTGATTTGTTATCAGTTAGAACCTCACCTTGTGACGCGAGGTTTTGCAACGTACGTCTTTACCAGTTGCCACATATTATCGCACAGGTGCTCGTAAACCCGCACCCGCACCCGACCCGTACCGGCAGGGAAGTATTGCGTGACAATGGAGTCGTCGTTGGTATAACGATAACTTTTTTCCCCGCTCGCAATAATCTCAAATTCAACCTTCGTCATCACTTTGTATTCAGCGTGTGTTTTCAGCTGCACTCTTATTTTGGGAGAATATGCTCCTTTTTCACGAATACATAAAAGTGGTCCGAATGCAGAACAGCGTGGTTCCAATCTCATGTGCAACGACTCGTCACCACTGGCAATTTTCACGTTAGTCACAGTGATTGTCACACAAGTGCTATCGGCCTTGTTTTCATTGAACCGGACAGCATACTTGCCTGGAACAATACCCTCTATCCGATAATAACCCTCTTCATCTGTCAGTGTTTTGACAACCATTGTTTCAATCTTGTCATCAAAACGGTCACCACTATTGGTGAAGAGTTCCACGGAAACCTTGTGTTCTGCATCCCCATAAGGACTGATGACAATCCCGCTGAGAGTGCCTTGGGCAAAAAGTTGAACCGCTGCCAAAAACAGGATAAAAAGACTTGACTTTTTCATTGGAAAAGGATTTTGGTTTACTCTTGTCAAAAGTAAACTATTTATATTACACAATTTACAAATAAAACAACATAGTCTTACACATTGCACAAAGATACATTTTTTTCAGAAAACAACTTTCTCCTTTTTATTATTCCTGAACCAGCTCCAAAATAAATGGACAAAAAAAATCTTGGCAGTCCGTTTTTTTAATCTCTGCAATGAAAAAATGATTGTCGGTAGCCGTCGCGGTAGGTAAGGTTCCACTGCAGTTTCTTATCCGTCAGGACAGCAATAGAAATCGTTATCGAACAAATGGTTATCAGTTTTATTCAATTAAGGAAGGACAAACTATTTGCAATGAAACGGGCACCGTTCGCCGATGCACTGGTTGTTGTCGTGGCTTCGAGCGCATTTGACCGCAGGTTTTTCCATTTGCACCCCGAAATGTTCCTTCACGAAATCGATAGCGGTAAGGATAGCGAGATAGGAATTTCGCTTGCAGCACCGTGGAGCCGACCAGCACGTGATGCTCAGGCCCGTGGAAATGGCAGAACGTCTGCGACATCAGCAGGTTGATGATCTCGATGGGATTTGGGGAGTCGCACCGCAGACAAGGCATTCTTCGTTCACCATTTCGACATGAATTTTTCACTATCCACCACAAACCGCTCGTGAACGCCCTCACCGACAAGGGCTTCGCCCTCGTAGCATTTCACGGAGAAGACCAGACGGCGGCGATCGACTTCGGTGAGTTCGGCCTCGCAGCGGACGGTCGCGCCCACAGGACTGGCTTTCAAGTGCTTGATGTTGACGGCGATGCCGACGGTGGTGTTGCCTTCGCCGATCTTGTCGCAGACGGCCATCAGGCAGGTTTTCTCCATCAGGGCGATCATCGCGGGGGTGGCGAACACCTCCAACGCGCCGGAGCCATAGACCGCGGCGGTGTCTTTGTGCTCCACCACCATCTGTTCGCTGTGGCGGAGACCTTTCAAGTTATCGAATTCGTTCATAATATTAATTTTGACTATTGACCATGCCTATTGACTGTTGACTGTTGCCTTTTGGCAGAAGTAATTGCTTAACCATCAATCAAAAAACGTCCAGAAGTAAAACCAAATAATAATAAATACCAAAGCAAGGAGAATGTAGCATGCCGATATTAAAAGAGTGCTGATTTTCTTGAACTTAAACTCGTGGATCATATTCCAAAGATTCAACGGAAATCCCAAGAATATCATCACCAGAAAATTGAAAAATCCAAACACAAAACAAAAATCGAACATGGGCAGAGAAAAGTATGGAACTTCACCAATGGGCATATTCCCGTACATGCGATATGCCTGCAGGAGGGTGAGGAGAAGGGATATATACCACCCCGTCATCAAAACCCAGGTGATGACCATCAGGACCTTCAGTATAACACGTAGAGTATTGTTCATTGAAAAAAGGGACCTCTATTATTTACTTCTTCACGCTGTGGCCGACCATTGTGCAAAGTCCGTTAAACATCACGATCAGCAAACAACGCTGCAAAAATAAACAAATTCCCGTATATGAGACGCAAAACTTTCAAGTGTCCGTAACTATTGCCGTAACGGTTCAAAAAAAGCTCTGACTCTATGGTAACTCTATGGTAACTCTATAACTCTATACAAACTCTATTCAATGTGATTCGCCGATTTAGGTTTTGACTCCGATACAACTCCGATTATTTTATGAAGTTCAAAACCGCAAAAACCAGATGGCACACCAGATGAAGTTGGGGAGCATCACCAGCAGGAAGAGGAGCAAGCCCCACGGATCAAAACTGAAACGGTATTGTTTTAGCGGTGTCATAGTGTTCCGAAAATAAGTGGTTCAAATTTTTATATACTTCGGGAATGCCTCATTACGCATAATCCGCCACATTTTGTCGATATACGAGAGGGTGTAGAACTGCTCGTAGTAATGGTAGTAAAACACCCCTTTCGTCGTCATCGAATAGATGTTGTTTTCTTTAGTAAGGAAGCCCAATTTCTGCGCCAACCAAAATTCAAAGCCATACATTTTTTTCAGCGGCACACCGAAAAACTGTTCAAAATTTCTCTCATCCAATTGCATACTGTACAGCGTCCAGAAGAGGTAATACACCATTCGTTGTCTCTGAGAGAACCTGATGGTCAAGGAGGTGGGCAACTCGCCGCCGTTTATCCTTTTGCAATATTCATCTACAGAAAAGGTGTTTATTTTGAATTGTTTTTTTAGCAGGGTGGTGGCGGAACAGCCAAAACCAAGGAAGTTGTCCCGCGTCATAGAAGAATATTTGGCTTCTTTCTTGCTTGAGAACGTCCAAATGGAGTCACGATAATATCCTTGTTGCTTGAAATAGGCCGTTATTTGATCCAAAAGTTGCTTTTTTTGTTTCTTCGGCATTGATTTCACTTCACTTTTGGTGAATGAGAAATCAATAAACGGGTAAATTGCGACGTGGTTGGCTCCGCTTCTGAAAGCGATATCCACATCCGATTTGATATCTTCGCAAGTTTGGTTGGGCAATGCAAATATAAAATCCATCGAAACAGTCTCAAACGCAACCTTGTCCAAGGCTTCTTTCAATTTGGCAGGATCCACCTGCTTTCGTCCTAAGACAGTTTGGAATTTTTCTGAAAAAGACTGGATTCCGATGCTGATTTTCGTGACACCAGCCGCTTTAAGTTTCCTTAGTGTCTCAACCGTCACGTTGTCGGGATGCAGTTCCACGCCAACACCTTCTGTAACAATGAAATATTCGTTAATCACCTCTATGATTTCGCCGATTCTGTCCGCCACCAAAGCCGGTGTCCCGCCCCCGAAATACAAGCTGGTCGTCTCTTTCTTGCCGTCATATTGACTGCCAACCATACGTATTTCCTGAATCAGCGCATCGATATATTTATCGCATAACTCCTTGTTGTATATTGTTTTGCAATAGGGGCAAAACGTGCAAATGCTTTTGCAAAAGGGAATATGGACATACAGTCCAAGTTTGTCACAATCCCCAAAAGGAAGATGACTGTCGTACTCATTTTCAAACAGAAACGGTTTGAAAGATCGGGTGAGCCAAGTTCTGGTGAATGTAGTGATCAAACTCATGGGGAAAACAATCTCGTTCGCTGTTTTACATGTACTTTGAGTAGGTTCTCAGCGCTTCCAGAGTGATTTTCAAGTTCCCTTTGAAAAGAAGTGTATATTCTGCCACGAAAAAGTAGCCACACACCTCACATAAGCCGGATACGTCAATGCAGCGTCCGCATACCGAAATCTTGCCGTTTTCGACAATCAGACTTTGATGACAGGGGGTTGGGAAGGTGTTGTTTATCAAATAGGGAAATGCGCTTTTAAGGTTGAAAATGGGGAATCCTTCGTCCTTCATCTGCGAAAGCTGCTCACAGACAGCCCTTTTTTCTTCGACAGACAAAAGGAGCTCTTTCGTGTCAGGGTAAGGCGTGTGAAAATTAAACGACACCGCTTTGACATTCTCCGTCTCTTTTGTGATCCGGCACACCTCCCTCACGGTGGCTTTGTTTATCTTATTGATGGCCATATATAGGCAAATGCTTTTCGAATTGGCATTTTTGACATTATCCATAATGGTGTCGTATGTGTTGCCTCTTATGGCATTATGCCGCTCTTTGTCTCCATCAAGGCTGACCAAGATCAAATCCGCTTCAGGCAAATTGATCGGAAAAGTCCCGTTCGTGACCACATTTACAATCATAAAACCCATTTTCTTGGCTCCCACCACCAAATCCCGGACTGTCAAACCGCCGTCTTTCCAAAGGAACGGTTCTCCACCATAGAGGAACAGGATTCTCACACCCAGATCAAAGAGTGTTTGCATATCTTTTTTAATCTGGTCGTAGGGGTACATGATTCCTGTGATATTGTTCACCGAACAATGTTTGCACCTCAAATTGCATCTGTCAGTTATGATTATTGACCCGACAATAGGGTTCTTTTTCTTGAGCAGGACGGTTTTAATCCAGAAATTGGCAAGATACCAATAGGAAGAAGCTTTCATCACAGTGTCTCGACGGTTTTCTGCAGTGCCTCCAGAAACCGTGCCGCGTCGCCGCCGTCCATCTGCACGTGGTGGAACTGGAACGAGACGGGCAGCAGCGTCTTGAACCAACTTTTGCGGTACTTGCCCCACATCACCATCGGGTTGAGGAACTTGTCGGTGTATTGGTTGACGATGCAGTCGAGCTCCGTTTGTATCATCGCCGATGTCCCGACAATGATGTAATCTTCAAGGAAACTGCTCCTGCATTCCGACGCCGCTTTGGAGGTCAACTCCAAGTAGTCGCGGTTGAACTGCTGCAGGTCGTCGGAGAAGGGGATGTCGCAGGAGTTGATGCCGCCGTCTTTGTTGTCCACAATGACGTTAAGAGCCAGACGGTCGTAGCGATACAGCTTGCCCTGTTCGGGCAGCAGGCAGAATTCTTCCATCCCGCAGGCCGCTTTGCCGATGCACCAGCAAAGCAACATATTGAATTTCAGTTTTTTTTGCTTTGAGATCTTATAGATACGGCTCACGTCAAAGGTTTTGGTAAGCGTCACCATAGGCATTGGCGACTTCATCCACATCTCGAAGGCGAATGCGCGAGGGGTTTCTTTGGGGTTGATTTCCTGTTTCATATTAGGGGATTTGAGGGGGGGCAAAAGTACAAAAAATGCGGGAAGAAGTTGCGTTAACAGCGCAACATACGGAACTTGCGTTGTTGGTTGGGGATCAATAGTGCCGTAGTTCATTCGGGGCGAAGCGGAAGACGGAGATATGGAGGGTATTGCCGTCATCATCCAGGATGAACCACGGATTACGGCGGGGATGGGTGATGTTTCGCAGGAGGTGCATTTCGCGAGCGGGAGTATTCCCTTCCACACATAGGACGGCTACTTTCCCGGACTTGGCACGCGCGACGTCCACCACCAGAACGGCGTGACCATACCGATGGCCTTCGCGGGCCGGATAGACCAGCACGTCGCCCGGCTGGACTTCCCGAACGAGGCGGGGAGTCGTTTCCCGGTACAGAGACGCCGTATTGCACATTCCATATACTCTTTTCATATAACTCTCGAAAGCATTTCTATCCTTACCTCCTTGATAATGCATCTTTTGCCCGTTTACATCCGTAAAGCCAATATCCTTATAGCGTCCCGTCTTGTACAAATATTCGGCCCGGATTCTCATCGTCACGTCGGCACATTGCTCGTCGTTGGAAATCAACTTCATATCCACCACTGCTGCCGAGAACCACTGGTAATTGGCATCCCCGCCCGTGTAAAGCTGCACTTTGCTTCCTTTAGGCTTTAGGGGTAATGAACGAAGATAAGTGGCATAGCTTTTGTCTTGCGGCTCAATTCTCTGGTATCCGAAAGGAGCCGGTACTTCTCCTATACGTTCAGCGTTCCAAGTGTTGCTGGTAATATGTGAGAAGGTCCACCACGCCCAAACACCACCCACAGTTAGCAGGATGGTGGCAGCAATTGAAATAGCAAGTTTCTTGCGGGTTTTGTTTTTCAGTGATTTTTCTTCCATAGGGGAGATTTGGGGTTTGGAGGCGCGATAAAAGTTGCGTTGGAATGCAATATACTGAACGGGGAGTTGCGGGCAGGGGGCCGCTATCGGCTTTCGGTTTGCAGAACCCGTATGATCGTTTCGCGGATATTCCGCATCGCCACCTCCTTGCGCATAGCTTCTTCCATGGTGATGCCGGCAGGGTTGATGCACTCCACGTATGCGAAACCGGCTTGCAGCAGCCGCTCGCGGTCTTTGATACGTCCTGCAATCAGACAGACGGGCACATCGGCTGATTGTTCCAGAATGCCCACGGGGAGCTTGCCCATCAGTGTTTGACGGTCGGAACCGCCCTCGCCAGTGATGACCATGTCGCTGTCTTTGACTATTTCATCGAAATGGATGGTTTCAAGCAACAGCTGGATGCCGGACTTGCATTCAGCCCCCATGTATTGCAGGAAAGCATAACCTAATCCGCCGGCGGCACCTGCCCCCTCCATTGCAGAGCGGTCGTAGCCGAAATGCTTGGCGGAAGCCTCGGCAAAAGCTCTGGCCCGGTTGTCCAACGTGAACACATCTTCCAGGGTGGCTCCCTTCTGCGGGCCGAACACGTGTGCCGCGCCATTCTCGCCGCACAGCGGATTTTTCACGTCGGAAGCGATGGTGAAACGGACATGTTCCAACTCCTGGATGTCATCCCACGTGCCGTTTTTCGTGAAAGCATCCACCAAAGCGCGGATCATCCCGGTGCCTGCGTCGCTGGTGGCGCTGCCGCCGAGTCCCACGATGATGTGTTCCGCTCCTTTGCGGACGGCATCCACGATTAACTCTCCCGTGCCGTAGCTGGTGGCTATCAAGGGATTGCGCTCCTCTTTTGTCAGCAGTAGCAATCCGCTGGTCTGCGCGATTTCGATGACGGCGATGGTGTCCTTCAAAAGGTAGTGCGCCACAACTGGGCGCATGAGCGGATCGTTCACCGTAAGTTCTATAATATCACCATCGATGGCTGAATGGAAAGCCTCCACGAAACCTTCGCCGCCATCGCTGACAGGTATTTGTACGATTTCGGCATCGGGGTAGACGTCTTTTATCCCTTTCGCTGCCGCCTGATTCGCCTCCTGCGAGGTCAGACAACTCTTGAAAGAGTCTATTGCCAATACAAATTTGCTCTTATTCATGAACGCCATTATTTTACGCTTTTATATAACAACTGTTGTTTTGTCAGTTTGTAGGAGTGTCGCATTCCTGGCGACCTTTTTGCGTCAGGAATGCCGCAACTCCTAAGTCGCGGCAAAAATACAATGTTTTATCTCAGGATAATCTAAGATTTTCAAGAATTCGTTTGTTTTTGAAAAAGAATCAAGGAAAGGTGTGTTTTTGCATTTGGTCATGTTATGTTTATTTTCGTAAACAAACCACAGCCGATAGAGCCTCTACCAATCCGAAAACGAAATAGATGTTGCTCATGGCGTTGAAGCCCCATACCCACCATTCGAGGACGATCCAGATCATCAGAATGATGCCGCAGGCGAGAACCGCCCATTGCGCGAGCGGGTGCTTCTTGAAGAGCAGGTATGCCGCCGTAAATTGGGTGAGGCCGTTCAGGAAAAGCAGCACGAAGCCCGACGGGATGAAGTTCCGGAAGAAGACGTCCGGCCAGGGCATCTTCGCACGTAGCATTTCTAATAGAGGCTCACCGCCCCACATGGCGCCCGTAGGGTCAATCCACATCATCACGGCGCCGGCCACCGCGCCGATGCCAATGAAAAGAGTCAGGAATTTTTCGAGTTTGAGCATACTATCTGATTATTTTTGCTGATTTGCATAGAATTGGTAAACAAACCCATTTCAGTCCATTGACAAATCTTTCAGTTCCAATCCATTATCCAGAATCTGTAACGTACTGAAGTCCGGCCCTGAGATATTGTATTTGATGGCCTCGACTAATTCTTCGTATGTTATAGCAACACAAGAATCACGCAAGATTCCTTTGTTCACGTATCCCGCCATCCAACCAGCATGACATCCTGTGATTTGAACAATCTGGAACACTTTGCCTTCTTTGTAACAATCTGCCAAGACAAAGGCTTCCCGTTCAGTAATCCCATCATGGTGATTCGTTAAAATAAAAACAGTCCCACCTCCATAAATGGTGTAAGATTTCCCTTCAATTTCTATAACTGACATTGTTTAATTTTTCCGGCGGCAAAAATACGCAAAATGTCTGGATGCGTTTTCGTTTGGTTGAAAAAATTATCTCCGCATATCGTACGTATCCATGTTCTCGTTTGTTTTCCGACATCATCCGATCAGTCACAGCATTTTGATGATGACGGTTCCGGAATGGGACGAAGAATGTTATGTTTTTATGGTAACGAAAGACAATGTATGCTATAGACATGAAATGACGGATTGGGGCACCTTGTATGAGCTCTC
>Ga0247609_10002466_pt1 | contig 19560 bp, 15 predicted proteins | sample 172DNAGHGlowgp2_FD_193487 | JGI IMG/M metagenome (GOLD analysis project Ga0247609, IMG submission 193487) | Sheep rumen microbial communities from Palmerston North, Manawatu-Wanganui, New Zealand - 1728 DNA GHGlow gp2 | ecosystem: Host-associated > Mammals > Digestive system > Stomach > Rumen ...
CCGTATCATACTTCCACACCTCCGCTGGTATCAGCGAATCCTTGGGATAAATCTTGAAGCGGTAGTTGCGTATCCTACCAAGCAGTTTTGTAGTTGTAAGGACAAACGGGATGGTGTAAATGTCGCCAAATACCTGCCCGTCCTGAAAACACTTCCACACAATTTGGGCTATGTGATGCAGTTTGTGAGCAGCCGTTTCCTTGCCTACCAGTAACAGCGTTGTACGTGTCACTTTTCCATCGATTGTCAGTCCTGCCTTGTCAAGAAACACCTTGTCTTCCCAGCCATCACATTCCTTTGCAAGTGTTGGATAACGCTGTTTGTAACCTTCGCGAGCCTTTGCTATAGCCTCTTTGTCAAGGTCATCTATTGTGGCATCTACAACAACCTCAGCAGTCCAGTCTTCATTCACCGTCTGCCTGCGAATTTCCTCATACTTACTCATGTCGAGAGCCACCAAACTCTCACCACGGCGAGCATAGAAGTGTCCCTGCCAAGCCATCGGAATACCGCGAGGTGCAGCCGGGATCTGGAACATCAGCACCCGCTTGCTCTCAACCTCCAGTTCGTAGATGTCTCGGAAAGTATTACGGTCAGTGGTGTGTTGCGACAAGTCATACTTCAACTTCTGCAGGCTCTTCATCCCGTTCTTGTACGATGTACCTAATATCTCGCGCGTCTTGTCATGCACACCGAACACCAGCCAACCAAAATCCTTATCCCTCAGGTTCGCCTCATTACTCAGTGCAGAGAAGTACTTACCCAAATCATCAAAGTCAAAGTTGTTCTCCGCCTTCTTGAACTCCACCACCTCATCCTCGTAATGGTAGCGCAGATTATCGAATGTCTCGTATATGTTCATAAATCTTATAACGTTTTCTAATTCTATTCTATTGTTTTGAACATGAGGGTTGTTTCTATTGAAATACTAATCCATTCTCCAATTCTATCTTCCTAATCAAATACTGTAGCGGAACTTCGCCTTGATACCTTTTATTATTGTACCATGATAGAGCATCATCAAATGTTTTGGAGTCAAGATGCCTTGTTTGGAGTGTCGAATCTTTTTTATCGTTTGAAGTAAAAATGTGTTCACGCTCACTTCCATTCTCGTCGAGAGTATACATAAAAACAAACGACGCAATTGCGTATGTCATTTGTCTCCATTCTGAATTGTAATCATCCATAACAAGTAACTCTAAAGGAAAATAATCTTCCAATTCATTAAGTAACTCTTGAGCCGTTAGTTGCTCGTTCATGATGTTGCTATAGAGTTTGTCATTTGCAATTTTAAGATAGCACAACATGAAAAACACATCAGGAACGATATAATTATTCTGGCTAAATCCCAACAAAGCCAAGCGCGTATGAGCATAGATCTTGTCAGTTGTACGGAGATCCAGATTTGACGAAGATATTAGTGTGCAGGCTATCCGCTTAAAACGATCTTCATCAGAACTAAATTCATGATATTGTTTCCTGCCTTTATGATTAAAGACATCACTGAAATGATATATTTCATAGAGATATTGGCAAAAATCCTCACCTTTAGGTCGTGGCAGAGAGTATTCAATGTCTATGAAACGACGCAAATAATTACTTGCATCAATGTTAGTACTGCCATAGTAGCCTTGAATAGCATATTCCAACTGCTTCTTGTTGACAGACAACACAAAAACAACATTGGGGATGTCAAACAGATGCTTTATCCTCTCCAAAACATGTACGGAAAAGCGGGGGCTACATCTGTCAAGTTCGTCAACGAAGAAGACAACGGGAAAGTCTTCTGTGGTATTCTCTGCAATGTAGTTTTGCAATGCCTTACGAAACTCTGCGAAAGTTGTCTTTTGTTTTGAGAATTCTTCTATGTCGTCTCTTAGCAACTTGCCAACCTCGTCAATGCCAGCGTCAAATGCATCAGAATCAATCCCCAGTTTATCCTTTGCTAAAGTTTTTGCTGCTGATGTTGCAATGCTTGCTATAATTTTACCTCCATTTGCTATAACATCATTCCATTTGCTCGACTGCGGAGATAAGTCTTTCAGTTCTGCAAGTAGTGCAACTAATGGGTCTGAAACATAATCATTCTCCCATGCATTAAAATACAAGGGATGCCCACCTTCATTTTTCATTTTCTGCATGAACATCTTTATGAAGGTGGTTTTTCCTGATCCCCATTCACCATTAAGCGCAACTACACAACCTGTCGCTGAATACATCCTCAATATTGAAAGAAAAGTATTTGCACAAGGTTCCCTCTTTAGTTTATCGTACTGAAAGGGATTATTTGGGGAAATCTCTATGTCTGGCAATCTATTTCTTAACATAATTTCTCTTCTATTCTACTCATTATAATGCGTGTGGATACCTTAGGCTATGTATCTCAACTATATCTTTACACAGACTATCTAATGAAGGCATTATAAAAGACCGTGTTATCCCAATCTTTTCAAGTTTGTTTAATATATTGCGTTTGCAGTTTGCAGGAACTATATATTTGGCATGAATATGCTCAAAATTCTCTTTCCATGGTTCAGGATATAAGATGAACAAGCCATTCTGATTTTTATATCTTACATCTGTCATATCTGGATACAACACCGTAATATATGGGAAAGCAAAAATATCACTATTCTCATTATAAATATTCCGAGAAAACTCATAACTTTGAAAAACTACACCATCTTTGTCAATGTTTGAGCAGCAAGCGAAATATAAAGCAATCAGAGGGTTATAAGTCCAATCAAGAAGCCTCGTGGGAAGTCCATAATGTTGTGCAAGGAAAAGAAATTCCTTGTCGTTCTTAGGGCGTGCATCTGTAAACAGAGAATACTTCCGTTTAAAGTCTTCGAAGATTTCTTTCTCGTATTGCTTCAATACCGTTTCCTGGCCTTTTTTAAACAATCTCCCAACAGATGGGATTAATTTATAATCAGAAGACGATTGACCTCTAAAAAAGTCTGTCTCTGGGAATCCATATTGAATAGACATGAACTGCTCTAAACTTTGAACTACTATTTCTTTCATTTATTCTTCATTCTATTACTGTATTTCTTGGATATCTAATTTGGTGCTTTATTTCTTGCAACTTGCCAGATAGTCTACAAAATTCTGTCGTTGCCTACTCCAAATACCACCCTTATGAGGCAACCCATAAAAGCCTGTTAATTCCTCCTCCAAAGCATCAAGGACGACGGAACTTCCCAGTTTATCCGCTTTATTGGTATCACACAACCAACCAATTTCTTTAAAATCCACATCTGGAAGAAGATAATAACGAACACGATTATCTGCAGCCCACACAGCCCCCATCTCATTAAGGCAAATCTCGCTATCTTTGTAATTTTTTGAAATCATCAAAAACGAGAAATCTGCCCCCAACACATTTTCTTTGATGTGGCGACGAATATCTTCACCATTCCTTATACCCATTTCTTCAATTGAGGTGCAGAAAATGTCTTCATTACTCAATCCTATACCCAATTGTAAGATATAATCAGAGAATTTTTCCATGATAGTCTTGTCCTTCGAGGAATGGCTAATGAAAATCTTCTTAGCATTGCTCCTTTCTTCTAATGCCAAAACACAATCCACGATAGTATTTAATGCCGTAAAATGGATTATCTTCTCATCACCAAACTTCTCTTTGTGAAGCCTCAATTCGTAAGCGACATTAGGATATTTATCAACAAGAGCGAATCGTAAATCGTCAATTGCAGCCAGATATTCATCAACATTCCCTTTTACGGTATAATCGGTAAATAAAATGTTTTGATATCTTATCAGATTTCTGTCCGTTCCTATCCTTTCGTCGGAAATCCTTTTGCATCGTAATGCTAACTCATATATATTCTTCATAACTATGCCTTATTCTGTTATACTATCTAATATTTACCAAAGGATGGTAATGCCATTTTCTGCTTTTGGTAATAGACTTACCGTCCGTTGGTAATGTCATTACCGCACATTGGCGTTTCACGTTAGGCTTATCAATCATCAAAGCGATACACATCTTTATAGTTGTCAAATACTACTTCTTCCGTATAGCCATGGCGCAGAAACATCTTTTTAATCCATTCCTGTTGCCCAGGCATTAACGAGCGTTCACCATTGCGGTAGCGATAAAAAGTGCCGCCACCGCCCAAATAGCCTGCTATTTTCCTTCGCATGGCAGCATGGTGTTTCTCTTTTACTTCAGCAAAGATTCTACTAAATACCACTGCTGCGCGTACAACTTGAATTGGTGCAAAATGAGGACACTCTTTCTTATTCATAACAGTTGGCAGGACACAATTATTTCTAGTCATACCAACTGGAGCAAGTTTGCATACTTGATATCGCATACACTCTTCCTTGCGACTACATTCTGAAATGTAGCATAAAGCCCAATTGTAGGGAACTTGGCTGAAATTGAAACTCTTATCCATAACTGTTTACAACTTAGTCCAACGACTCTGGCACATCATCGGTTCCATCAGGCTCATCCTGTTTCTCTTCCTTATTCAAGAATCCGAGGAACACACGCAGAAAAGCGGTCTCTTTGAAGAAGTAGTTGGGATTATCCTCCAACTTTTCCTCAATAAAGTCGAAGCCAAAATTGGCATACTGCTCCATCTTGTCCATCAGCATGTCGACAGCCTTGCGGGGCGTGATGTCACCTTTGTCCAGGGCGATGAAGTCGATGTCCGTCCTTGCTATAAGGGCTGCATACATATAACGCTGTAGGTCGGAATATTTAGTACGTCCGAGTCGTGCCTCCCTGCTGCCCCATTCGCAGATAGGCCAGCCAAAGTGTTTCCTCTTTGCCTTGTCCTCGACTAATGGCTTCGTCTGGTCATAGTACAGGCCAATGAAGAAAGCCAAGATAAACATTTCATATCCTGGGCCAAATATCTTGCCACGCACATCTTGATACTGGTTCACGCCTTTGCCGTAATCAGTAAATGGAATGAGAACCGTGTCCTGATATTTCTTTTCCCATTCGGGATCTCTTTTGCCCCATAAGTCAAACAATGATTCCATACTCTACTTTAGTTTTTCTACAATTGTACGAATAGTTGCCATATTATTTGCGTCAAAGCCTTTGGCTTTCTTGATGCGATAAACAGGACATTCCAGTCCTTGAATATCGTTCCTGCGCACTTCTCCCTTGGTGATAAAGTCCTTGGTCACAATGATGCACTGCTTCTTCACATTGCTGATGACGTTATAAAACTCACCTTCCTTGGAGTCGCCAAACGATGAAGTGGCAGCATCGAATATCAGCGGATAATCTTCTTCACGCTTCTGCTGAGTGAAGTCTGAGATGGCGAACAGCACCGATATATACATCACTGTCCGTTGAGAGCCAGAAGGCTTCTTGATTTCCGTTCCGTTCGAACTAAATAGATGTATCTCTGTTGAATCATCAGCGGTCTGTATGAGTCGGATTTCACCGTGGAAGTCGTTGGCACTTAGAGCCGATACATACTGATTGGCTCTCTCCTCCATCTCAGCAAGGAACCGTCGCAAGTTCTCCTTCTTGGCATTCTGGAAGGCACGGGCTATCTCTTCCAATGTACGATGCACGTCACGCAGTGTTTTCACTTTCGAACTGGCAGGATTCAGAGCATCCAGTTTTTCTTGCAATTCTTTCTGCTGTTCTATCTTCAGTTTAAGTTCCCCGTTCAGCTCCGTCAGTCTCACCTCAGCACGGTTTTTCTGTTCAAACAGTCCCTTGATGTCGTTATACTGACTTTCAAGCAGCGACTCAGGCACGTTCCCTGCTTGTATCAACAGGCGAGCCTTCTCGTCAACGATGTCCTGTATCTTGCCTTCCACCACCTTCAAGTCCTCCTTCAAACGGTCAACCAATTCCAAGCGGTCCTTAATCTCGCGGGCAATTAAAGATACCTTGGCCTGTTGACTGCCACTGAGAGCTATACTGAAACTATGCAGTTCCTCAATGTAATCATTCTTAAACAGACTCTGTTCTTCCAACGATTGCTTTTCCTGTTCACGCTTCAGCTTTGCTTCCACATGAGCCTTATACTCTTCTATCTTATGCACCATGAAGTGGTAAGCCTCGGAATTATCATCTACCGTCCTGCCACACACCTTACAAATGTGGTCACGCAACATCTCTTCCATTGTTTCCTGATCTGGCAGATACCATGGTAGTTCTGTGGCACCATTGATAAGTGCCCCTTGAACCTCTTTGATGGTCTCTAACTTTGCAAGTGCCGCTGCTTGTTGTTTGTCGAAGTCGCGTTCTTGTTTTCTTTTCTCTCTGCTAAGTGCAGAACACTTCTGCTGAAACTCATTCAAAATAGGTGGGAAAGCACATAGTACCCACATTTTGTCAAGCAAACTATGACTATAATCTATACTTCCAATTTGGCCTTTTAAACGTGTCGCTTTTTCTTCTTGAGTCTTTAACCTATTCTGTATGTCACGGTAGCGTTGAGAAGTTTCTTGATTCTGTTCCAGTTGAGTTAAGCGATTTGAAAATACATCATAGGATGTTTGTTTATCTTTGATGTCACTTCGTAGATTTGAAATATCTTCGCCAACATGCTTTATCTTAAAGTCCAATTCATTAGCCTCTTTAGAGACTTTTGCATCAGACTTCATTTCTTTTGTGTAGGCAGCATTGGACTTCTCTTCAAATTTCGCTGTGTTCTCTACAAGAACATCAAATTTGCGGATGTCAGAAAACTTATCTACCAACTCTTTGAGCGCAGCAGAATTATCAAACACATCTAATTCCGATTCGCCCTTGAACATACTGAATCGTTGGATGAAAGCATCGTAGCAACGGTCTATTAACGTTTTCCCAGGAACTGCCTCTCGTTCTGTTCCATTAGCCTCATAGCCTCTATATGTGATATTGCTTACTTTATATGAATCATTACCCGTTCTTTCAAACGAGAAGGATTTCTCAACGCTTTTCTCCCCATTATGCTCAAAAGCCATATAGACGGACACTTCGTCAGACTCTCCTATTTCAAGTTTTGATTTCCTCATTTCTGAGACATTATCCATACTTCCTCTATCAATAGTCGTATTAAACAACCATTGCAGAGCTTCAAAGAAAGTCGTTTTGCCATCTCCATTATCACCCAATATCAAAGTCAAACCATCCGAAAATTCGAAATGGTTGTTATCTCCATAGTAACTACGGAAATTCTTTATTCTTATTTCCTTGATAATCATACGTTATTATATAGATAGGTGTTTATTTCTTTCCATAGTTCCTGCATAGTTGCCCCTTCATTTGTGCGTTTTATGATTTGGGCAACGGCATTTATGATATAATTGTCAGAATCTAATGCTTGGTAGATATTACCTATATCTGCAGGCGAATACCCGCCAAATTTCATTAGTCTCTCATCAAGCAACACCGCTTGAAGCATTTTTTCGTTGTTAGTAATATAAGCCATATATTTTAGAATAAAGGTAAATTATAGTAGGTTAAAATCTCTTCTAATTCAGTGTATGCGTAATCTGCATTTTCAGACAGCACGGCAAAGTCACGAACTCTATACAGTTCACCCCTTAATAAACTACGCTCCATGTTATAGTTCTCCTGTCTTGAACTGATTTCAGGAGCAACTACTAAATCGTGGATTATTGCCAAGTGCTTATCAGGATGCTTTCGCAGAATACGACCTCGTCTTTGAATGAATTGCCGTGGGTTTCCTGTGCTTGCACAGAAAATCGCCATTTCACTTCGTGGTACATCAACACCTTCATCCAAGCACTTCATAGATGTGAGAACTTCTATCTCACCTTTTGCATATTTATCTAGTATTTCATTTCTGCCTTTTACAGCAGAAGTAAACTTTTTGACCGTTGTCGTTTTACTCACATCTTGAACAATCTGAGTATAAACATCAATGAGGTTTTCAGAATAATCATCATCAGCAACCATTTCCGTAGTATCAAACATATCTGATGTGTTGTCATCAGGTTTTGCTCCTTCGGGAACATATACCAAAGTATATTTCAAATTGCCCTTTTCTGTATAGCGATTATGAATAATCTCACGGAAAACGGCCTCTTTGTTTTTTGCTTTATGAATAATACGTTTTCTCTTCAAAAGCAGCCTCATCAAAATATCATCAGACATTGAGAAACTCTCGCTGTCTATGTTATAGAATTTTGCCAACTGAAGGGATATGCGCATATACTCAGCCATTTCAGAATCATTGAGCCTAACAAGATGAGGATAATAACGGTAACGACATAAGAACCCATTATCGATAGCCTCTTGCATATCATACTCAAAGGTATATCCATCGTGGCAACCAAAGAAATCAAGAATCGCATGATTGCCTGTGTCATCAAACTGTCGTTTGGGAGTGGCCGAGAGTCCTATCCTGCGAAGGAATTTCACTCCTCCCAACCTATCCAATATTCTGCCAGCCCCCATATTATGGGCCTCGTCTGCAATTAGCAACAACTGCCTACAAGTCTTCTTGCTAAAGCTTACTAACTCACGGAAGATGGATTCACGAGCAAAAGAAGCGTATGTCGCAATGATAATGAATGAGGGTTCTTCATCTGTGACATTAAAGTCTTCCTTCAATTTAACAGCATCAACGTCCGACTTCCAATTTGGATTCTTTGAGCTAACTTTAATGATGTGCTTAAAACTAAATTTCTGACATTCTTCCTCCCATTGTTCAACCAAAGTAATTGTTGGAACCAATATTAATGCCTTATAGAAATGGAATTTCTTGTAGATATTAAGCAAACAGTTTAGCGACGTTAGCGTTTTGCCAGTACCAGTTGCCATAGCGAAAAGCCCTTTCTGTCCATTTGCTTTCCAATTCTCGTAAGCCTGCTTTTGGTATTCACGAGGCTCATCAAACGGGAATCGTGGTTCGTCTTCTTTTTGCGGCAATGTGGCTGGATGCTCATTTGCCTTTTCTAATAGATTGGTTACTTTTGCTTTTGCTCGATCTAAAAAGGCTTGCACACTTTTTGGCAAATTGTCTATTTGTCGTTTTGAGATTAGTGCTACTTCCTCGCTCAAAAGGTCTCTAATCTCTTTAACCTTAAAATTACGTGCGATACTATTTTTTACTTCTTCTGCTTTAAGGTAATTTACCGAATTATCTTGGCCAGAAAAAGTCCGTTCAAAATCTTCGCTTATATCATCAATCCTAAAAACATCACTCTTTCCGTCCCAATCACAAAAAGCCGTAATACTCTCAATATTCGAAATGAGCGCAGTTCGGGAAAAATTGCATGAGCCATCAAAAGCGACTCGGTTAAGTCCATCTGCGAATAGTCCACATTTCGAATGTGCCATGCCTTCGCCATCCTTTGGCACAACAATTTTTAGTTCCAAACGTTCGTTTCTAATCAACCAAGCAAGGCACTCGAAAAAATGTTTGTCCCTCTCTGATAGTGTGTTCTTAACTTCTTGAAGATTCTGCAAGTCAAAATATGGTATGGTGACATCAGATTCTCCTGCCATGATGGCCTGCTTATCATCCATAGAAAGAATGTCGTTAATGACCATTCGCATTCTACCGCCATTATACAGGAAAACTGCAAAGCTATCGGCAAGCACATTGATTGCTGATGATGAAAAGAATCCAAGTTTTATGTCAAATTGCGTAGCATTACACAATGCCTCAGAGAAGAAGCCTACAGGCTCCCATTCTGTTCGCGACTTATATCGGCGATGGGGAGGGAATACTACTTCCTTAAGCATATTCTAATCTACCAAATTAGGATTTAAACATTTACTGAGGTTTGAGCAGGTTGAGAATTCCCCACAGGTGAAATCGCACCAAAAATGTGCTAATGACATCATGTACGGCTTCCAATATTTTATTTGGGAATGTCTAACAGCAGCTTTGTATTGCGAATCGCTTCTAATATTCTCATACAAATCTTTTCTCACAAAATTAGATAAAGCAAAATCAATTCCAAGAATTATATCTATTGGAGGATATGCTATACGTGGTGTTGGTAATAGTAATACATCTCCAATTGAAATATTTTCCATTGATAGTCCACCATATGTTAGATGGAAATGTGGATGAACATACTCTGCTTTGTCGCTATTATCATAATCTAAATGCCATGATGATTTTGCCATTTTCCCTTCTTTATTCATTCCTAAGATCATCATACTGAATGTATAGCCGTTTAATGACAAGATAAAATCGTCAGAAGATATTTTAGGGACTGTGACATTGAGATAAATGTCCAACGATTCAACGTTAGGGCGAGTATTTCTTGGTACTGAGTTTATGTGTAACTTAAGTTTTTCAAGTTGAGTTATTTGTTCTCTTTTAAAACAACTGATGGTTTTCATTAAAGGAGAAATATCAGTACAAAGACCTTTTCCCTGCAAGATCTTTGCAACATTTAGAATGTCCGTAGAGGTATTCCCTATTATTTCTTTTTTCATCTTATCTATCTTTTTGGCTTAAATGCGACTTTTAACTTCTCAAAATAATCCTTTTCTATATCTGCAATACCCTTCCACTTGTCAATGTTCTTACGTCTCAATGCTGCATCTATTGATACATAAGCAGGTTCCTGCCAAGGATACAGATTATCTTGACCTTGTATTAGCAGCCCATCTACAGGGTCTAATGGACGATTATAAGCCATACAAACAGTCCAAAACTCTTCGCTGTTGCTTTTATCTATTTTTTCTGCTACTACCAATTTTTTGATTTGAAAATGATTTTGAATCAGTTCAACTCTATCCTTAGCAGCGGAAGAGCGAAGCGGGAAATTGGCTTTCAAATCTTTGCTCCACCATTTATCGATTGAAGGCATCCACCATCTTGTCCACCCCTCAGCAAAGACCCCCTTATACAGAGTGTGCTCTATCTCTTTTTTTAACAAATTCCAATCGTCTGACATTTCTTTATTAATCCCCAACCTTGCTGCTAGTACATCTTCGTTTACTAACAAGCCTTGCTTTTCTAGCAATTCGGTGATTAAAAATCTTGCCTGAATATGTATAGGAGAACTTTTAATACTATCAAATTCACTTACAAAACGACTATCAAGCAAAGAACTGTTAATGCAAAATATTTCATCGTTATTCTTTGATGATTGAAGTTTATTATAGCCTTTAACTAAAGCTATCATTTGAGGTGAATATATAGAAAAAGATTCGTCTTTGATATTAGATTTGTCAATACAAATATCAAACAGGTCTTTACCAGAATTCTCCAATGCTAACTGTACCTTGTCGTTCGCAGAGAAAAGTACGATGGGAAAGCCTTTTAACCCTCCTTCTTTTTGGCGCGTTCGAATTTCTTGAGCTAAAGAAGTTCCACGAAACTCTGCTCTTTTATGATGGCCATTTGGCAAATCATCCAGTTTTAAGTCAAGAACCAGACCGTCAATGAATTGCTCATTGTTTTTCAAAAATGTCAACTGTTCTTCCCAAGTGTCCTGGTGTTGAACTGTTTTTATAACCAAGTTGTCACATTCAAACCCTTGAATCTTATCATAAGATTTAGGGTCATCATCAATATAATAATATTGTATTGCCATAAATTATAAAAATTAATTGTTCTTTGGTATTGAAATCTTGAAACATGTGGAATATCCTTCTTTAGGAGGATAAAGTACAATATTCCCTTTGTATGATAGTACAATGTCCTTAACTATTTTTAGACCTAACCCAGTTCCCACTAACTGTTCTTCGTTTGGCGCATTATAACTTGCTGGGGTTGATGTAGAAAAAAAAGCATTAAAAATTCGCCCTCTATTCTTTTCGGGAATCCCATCTCCATTATCATGGAATAGTACGAATGTATTAGTATCATCTACTCCTACTTCAACAAGTATTTTTCCTTCTACGTTTGCTCTTTTTATTGCTTTTCTGGAATTGGTATAAAGATTGTATAAAATTGAACTCCATTCCGATTTGTGCATGGGCAATGTAATAACATCAAAGTCTAATTCTTCGACTCTAAATTCTATGGCATTTTTTTCCAAATCATTCATTATTGTATTGTGGAATATATCAATAATAGCCAACAAATCTACCGGTTCCTTTTCTCTGTTTATATTTTGAGAGATGGTCGTGCTGAAAAATTTCGTATAGCCAAAAAGATTGTCAAAATCCATTTTTATTCCATCTATTTGTTTCTGAGCATTGATATCTAATCCTTGTTGGTTCAGTTTGCTTATATGCCCATAGACTGAAGGTTGGAATTGCTTTATTTCGTGGGTAAATTCCCCGATAGTCAATCCCAAACCCGCTAGAACACGCAACATACCAGCTTCTTCTATTAAATCGGCTAATTGATTTATAATTATATGTCCAGACCTAATATTGTTGTCAATGTCATTTTCATCTACGCTTTTATGAGATATAAAAATCTGTGCATCTAACAAAGATTTCAACTGCTCGATCATTTCTTGAGTTGAGTGAGCTTTTTCATCCGATTCTGTTGTAAAGTCATCTTGGTTCCTCTTTTCTTTGAATATCGTTATCTTTTCAGCAATTCGTCCTCTAACAGCAACTAAAGATTTATGAATAAAATCAGCCAGTTGTCTAAATGCTTCATTCTCAATAAGGCCTTCTCTACTAGCAGTTTCCTCAAAGACTTTTCCATCAGAATCTATAATTTCCACGAAACCAAATAGATTCTTGTTGCTCATAGGAACATTGACACGTCCAGAGTCACTACTCCACCTCCTATCAACATTCGTCCAGTCGTCGGTAGGCTCGCCATAAGGCAATACCCTAAATCCATTTCTATAGAGTTTTACGCCACTTGCGGTTTTAGATAATTCTTGTATTTTATTTAAATCTATACGCGAGATGCTGTCATTGTAATATTGTATTCTATTATAGATGAAATAATGAATTTTAAAATATACATTTCGAAGGTTAGGAAATTCTTGAACCCCATCAGTATTTCCAATTTCTAAGGTATCGTCCAAATCGAGGCTATCACTTTTTACTGTTATTATTCCGCAATGATTATCATTAATATACCCTTCAAAAACAGCCAAGGCTTTATCGAATATGGAAACCTGTTCATTTATGAATGGTCTCTTTTCACCATTAAAAGTCTGATAAAAATTGACTTTAAACGATTCTTCATTTTGAATTGCAAGATTGTTTGTCCTGCTTCTCTCTGATAAGTAATCTGGCTGAAACAAATCTAAAACATATCGAAATACGCGCTTAATGGTAGCATCTGTCCATTTCTCACGCAGATTCTTAATTGTTAAAGTTGTTCCTTCGGCGCGTGCTTTGGCAACTCTTCTTATTGGAAATGTTATTGATGACAAATCTGCATCAATTACATATTTATTCCAGTCAATTGTAATTTCTAGTGCATACTCGCTCTCCTTTGTTTGAGTTACAATAGTCAGTTCTTCCCCCAATCTTTGAGCAGCGAAACGCCCAATGCCTTTTCGTCCAGCTTTTGTTCTTCCATACCTTGCGGAAGTAGGATTATGAACTTTGTCTGTAGAGGAAATCCTCATAAAACCATTTATGAGCTGATTTTCTGTCATGCCCACACCATTATCTATAACGAGCAGGGTCCCTCCTGCCTGTGAAGAATCAATGAAGTCAATATCAACTATAGTAGCATCAGCATCATAGGAATTCTTTATTAATTCCGCCACAGCAGTTTCTGCACGTCCAACCAACTCGTATCCTAATCGTTGTATCAGACCTGCATCAACAGAAAAGCCTACTTCTTTTGTTTTAGTTATCTCATTCATAATCACATACTATATAAAACAATTAGTACACATTATATCGTCACCAAGAATATCAACGAGAGTGCTTCCCTTGTTGTTGGATTTATTCTCTTGCTGTCGCTTGATAATATCCAATTTTATCTGTCGGATACGCTCTGGTTGTATCAGGTCAGCCAGACTCTCGTTCTGATTCCAGGTATAGCCGTCTTTCTCAAATTCCATTGCTTTGGCGTATAGGTCTGGATGCTGCTCGTAGAGCCAAATCCATTCTATCTTTTGCTGGAAGAAGCAGAAGTAACAGCCAGAGCGACTACGGCAGTAGGTACCCGTCTGACCATCCACCTCGAAGGGTATCTCTTCGTAATAGGCAGGGACACCAACTCCGCTTTCGCGCAACAAGTGGAAGATATCCTCCTTTACCAGCACATCAGTATTGTCAAGCAAGGGGAACGAGTCAAGTTTGCCCACTGGATAATCGGTGGTTTTCAGGAACTCGAACACGGCAAGATTGAACAGTTTGATGTCGTAGTCCAGCAGGGCATTCATCTTCTTCGAGTAATAGAACTGTTTGGTGATGGGACGCTTTACGGTGTCCAGAATCTCGTCACGCAAGAATCCGTCAGGGCAAAGCCGCTCGTAGATGGCTACAATCTGATCAAGATTCTCCTGATGCAGGAACTTGTTAATGACATCGATACTCCAAATGTTCTTGCGGAATGGGAAAATGGCCTGAATATTGGGCTTCGATGATATATAGCCGTCGCGGTCCTCATCACCTCGAATGCCTACGTATGATACGGCGCAGTCATCGCCCACATATTCCTCGAATTTGTCGAGTTTCATCTTCTTGGTACACCAACGGGCCTGTGGCGAGGGCAGGAATCCACCCATTGCCTTTAGGAAATGGTGGAATGGAGTTGGCTCTGGGCTCCCCTCGGCAGCCCGTAGCCGTTCTATTTTCCCCAAATAGGCCTCCAGTCGGTTAATCAGTGTCTCAGTCTCTGCCAGTTCGCAGCCTGTATCAGAATTATAGTACTCGATTTTCAGATTCGGATACTTCTGCTTCAGATAGATGGCGAGTGCCGCGCTGTCTTTACCGCCTGATATGCCTAATATATGTCTTATCTTTGTCATTTGTTCATCTTCTTATTAAGTATCGACAGCAATGTACAAACGTCGAGATTGGTATCACCAGAAAGCAGACCGTTAATTTGTGCCTCCAAATCTGCGACTTGCTGTTTGTCCTTCTCTGGCAGGATGTAGGTTTGTGTCCTTATATTTGTGCCCCGGTTTGTCACCATGTCAAAGGAGTAGGCATCATTCTTGTCCAAATCGTCCGTTTTCTGGGAAATGGAAGAATACTTCTCACAGGTACGGAACATATAGATGAGGTCATCGACTAACTTCTCTTCCTGCTCGTCACGAAGAGTCTCAAGACGTTGCTCCAAGATGGTGTAGCAGATGGACTGATACCACTGGAGGCGATTGTCGTATTCAGTCATTACATGGTGGTAGAACTCGCGTTGCTTGTCGGTCAACAGATACGTTTTAACATGAGCGAGACGATTGCGAATTTCCGCCACGTATTCGATATAATCGCCTGATTGCAGGTCGAAGCCGTCAATGAGCCGTTCCTCTATGCGGTCAATCAGTCCTGTATAGCAAGTGCGCAGTTCGCGGATGGCCCGCTGAATGATGTTGCCATATTCACGAATGAACTCCTCCTGCTTCAACTTTTCCTGATTGAAACCAAGTGCTTCTGGCAAATCTTCGAAGAAAGCCTTCTCTGGGTCTTTCGCTTTCGCCAGCACATCACGGAACTTCATCGTGGAGTCATGATTGAACTTGTGGGTATGCTTGGTGTAGTCGTCTAATCGGACATAGAAGTTCAGAAACGGCTTGATGGTCTCAATGAAACTATCCTTGGTGATGGTGAACTCGTCGCCCAGATTGATGAAGCGGCGATACTGATTGAAGAATCCCAACTTCACACCATCTACAGCGAACTTCTTCACTTCAAAGTCCTGCGGATGCTTCTGAAGCAGGTCGAAGAACTCCATGTTCACCTCTGGCATGAATGCCCCTTTGGATGCATCGTAGAGGGCAAAGTCCTGTCTCTTAATATATAAGTAGGTTGGAATCCAGAAGTCCAGAAAGCCTTGTTTCAGCTTATAAGGCTGGTTAGAAAGGATCTTTATCAATTCCGAAATCTTTCGTGCCTTGTTCTCCGTACTCTTTAAGAAATCCTCACAAGCAGTCCATACAGGAAGGAAGCCTTCATTAGTAGGAGCATCTGCGAACTCTCCATCTTGATGTAAACCGGTATTCTTTAACAATGAGAAATAAATGGTTTTCTCAGGAGGGAACTTGTCTCCTGGGAGTCCGAGATTTTCTTCATTACTGTGCTCAATGAGATAACCCAAATAACTTTTACGGGCTGCCGTAATGGTGCCACTCAACTTATGCTTGTTGAACAACTCATTGTTCATCACGGGCGTTTCGCTGTATATCTCATCACAAACACGTGACAACAGTTTGTTGAAGTCACGATGTGATTCCACTTTTTGTTCCTTACCCTTGAATATCCATACCACACGGTTCTTGTAGGAAAAGAGATTGTCGCTGATGGCCTTGTTCAGCATATTCTCTTCATATTCCTTCAGCTTCTGGATTTCCTTGACAGCAACAATGTCTTCTTTCTTGATAACCTTGTCGGTCAGGTAATTGTATTTCTTGATGTTGTACAGATGGTCTATGATGTTCTCCGTGTCAATAAAGTAGGCAAATATCAAAGCATGTTCAGAATCCGCGCTCGCCTTCTTGATTTCTTCCAGTGCATCTTTTCTTGTGGAGAATATCAATTCTATATAGCCATCGGTATCACCTTTGGGAACTTGTTCTTCAGGGGCATCGTAAAGTCTATAGTCGAAAAAACGTGGGGTTCCTTTCTGATAAAAATGAGCCTTCACAGGGGAGATGCGATGGTTGAAAAACACGGTCAGTTCGTCAACGAAAGCGACTGGGCGTGAAACCATCAGACCTGCATCGTGAATCTCTGCTTCTAAGTCCACGTCCGTCCCTTCAAACAGCATCACACGGTCTTTATAGGCCGCATATCGAATGATTTTCTTCTGTTCCAGTTTCTCTATGATGTGCTGAGCGTCTGGAATCTGCATAGCCAGTGTGACATAATTGGCCAACGACTCTTTGGAAAGTCTAAAACCTGCAACACTGAAGAGATTCAGCAAGCCTATGGCCTTAATGATATTGACAGCCTGAAGCATCTGCTCTGGTGTGTCCCAGCTTTGCCCCTCCACTCGTTCGATGGACACCTGCATGGAACTCCAGTTCATGGAGTCGGTATTGGCCTCTTTCAAGTAGGAATAGAAGGTATAGTAGATGTAGTCATAAACCTTCTGGAGATTGTATATTTGATTGTTTGCAGATTTATCGCGTGGTGTATTCTCCTGTGAGGCCAGGAAAGTGAACAGAGAACGCTCGTTCTGCCCGTATCGTTGAATCGCAGTCGTTATGGCATAGGCAGAAAACAGGTCAAGCGGGTAGAGTTGCAAAGCGGTGTCAATGGGGAAATCTTTGGAGACATAGCCTGTGGCCTTGGCCAGTTCGTAAAGAGACTTAACAGAGGCTGGCACTTCTGTCTTTCTGTCGGCCTGCATCTGCCTTGCAGCAAGGTGTAACAATTGCTCAATAGGCTCAACAAAGGTAACTTCCTTAAATCGCCCTTTAACCTTTTTCCATTCATTGACTTGTGCTTCGGTCAGTCCCTTGGCGTATGCACTGAAATTCTGGTGGAGCGTGGTCAACAACAGTATCTGACGAGAAGGTACATTGACAAACTCGGCCAGTTTCTGGAGAAAATATAACTCCTTCTCTGGATTGTTCTTTGCCGCGTGTTCCAGCACTTTTCCGAATTCATCAATGACAATGAGCAGGAACTTTCCTTGTTTCTGACATTTGTTATAATATGATTTCAGTTCGTCAAGTACACTGTTGGTGGTGTTCTCAACATTCAGACTGCGACGCAGAAGGGTGGAAAGTTCGGCATAATCACCAACAATATTCTTAATTTCTATATCGGATGACTTAAGCAATATTTTCGAGTCAATCAGAAAAGGCTTCCTCCCCTTTCTCTCCAAGTCAGACTCCAAGGCCAACAGGAAACTTGACTTTCCCGTTCCGTATGAGCCGATGATGGTAAAAGAATGAATGCCTGTCTGATAATCATTCACGATGGTGTGAATGGCTTTCTGTGCATTGGGTGTCACGATATATTGTGCACCTTCGGCAAAACCGTTTGCAATATTTGCGGATAAACTAAATGTGCGCATTGTAGTAATCGTTTAACACCTGTTTCTTATCTATATCATTTGTGAACTGCACGATGCGTATACCAGCATTATCGTTATAAGATAGAAACTGAGAATATTCCTTTGACAGCAGTTTCAGCATCTCAATGGTTTCAATATCTTGCATACAGAATGCGAGACCAATCTCGTTCTGAATGATATCGTATGATAATGTGTTGTCGTCTTCGCGTTCTTTCAGCATCAAGAGGGCATAAAGGAAGATTTCCTTTTCAACTTTCCGCTTGCCGTCAATATTAAAATAATAGCCTTTCCCTTCTGCCGTCTGCCTGATCAGGTCAAGATCAATCAGCATGGATGAGAAATCTTCATTCGACTGGGCCTTGCGTGGCAGGGCATAGTTCTGCACAAGCACTGCTATATCTTTCCTTACTGTATTCTCATTGTATGCGCTTTGCTTGTCAGCTTCTATCATTTCCAGTTTGACGTAAGTAGCAATTTGGTCACGGTCAAACTGTGTGTGTCCTTTCTGATAGCCGCAGAAAACCGTATGATAGAGTGTAGCAAACTGATTGAAGACAAGATGGAAGTGCAGCAGCCATAGGGTTGCCAGGTCTTCGATATACTTGTCTTTGCCATTTGCGTCATCAAAAAGATAGTTGCCTAACCACGTAGGTTGGTCACCTTCGCTGAGGCCAAATACACGAAGCCAATAGCGGATAGATGCCACCATGTTTTTGCCGACACCTAAATAGATGACTGCTTCAGGCCTGTTAAAATCCCTTCCTTGAACAACAAAATCATATCCCTTCTTCAGCCAAAGCGTCTTACAAGGAAATGATTCATGTCCGGAAAATGTATATCTTTGTTCCATTCTATATCTTTATTATAATGTCTCTGAAAACCTCTTGTTAACTAATTCTCCCAATTCCACTTCAAGGAGTTTTGATATTTTGAGATATGTCTCCATCGGTGGCTGACAAGCGTTGGTACACCACTTTGAAACAGTAGTCGGCGCACAACCAAGTTGTTCTGCTAACCATTTGTTGGTTCTCTTCTTCTCTGCGAGTACCACTTTGATGCGATTGATGTCTTTGTCCATACTTGGATAATGAAATGTTGTGGGTACAAAGATAGTCATTTTTGTCGAAACAGAAGCAAAATATCACGATTATTAACTTTAACAATCACTAAATTGCCTTTTTTCTCACTCTTAGTTTCATAATTCACTTCTGATGATGGCGATTGTTGTCTTCAAGAACAATTGCCTTTGCAAAAGCAGACACAAGGGTACACCATATTATATACGTGATGCTTAACCAACGAGAATAAGTTCATAGGTTTGCTTCGAAAATCTCCACACCTTCGGGTATGTGTTTTCCACGCATTCGAGAAACTGGATTCTTGCTTTATAAAGCAATATTTCAATTGCGGATCTTTTTACCCATATAAAGAGCGGGAAATAGTGCAGAATGAATATGTGGAACTATTCGATAGAGGTATGGCACTAATACCACATTAGTTTCCGCATTAGTTTCCTCAC
>Ga0247609_10002467_pt1 | contig 19558 bp, 36 predicted proteins | sample 172DNAGHGlowgp2_FD_193487 | JGI IMG/M metagenome (GOLD analysis project Ga0247609, IMG submission 193487) | Sheep rumen microbial communities from Palmerston North, Manawatu-Wanganui, New Zealand - 1728 DNA GHGlow gp2 | ecosystem: Host-associated > Mammals > Digestive system > Stomach > Rumen ...
CGACGTACGACCCGGAAGACGCGGCGCGAATCCGCGCGGCTTATATTGCCGGTAAACGCGTCAGATTCGATCTTGTCATGACCGTCGGCACGAGACGGTCTATCATCGCAAGCACTGAAAATATGCATACCGCCACAGGCGCCCGGAATTACTACACTTTCCGGGCGGCTTTTGACTTTGCCGCTCTTGGGGCGGTGTCAAGCATCGACGGGCTGAAAACGCTTACTATTTTGTACGTTTATGACGGCGACACGAACCCGGCGACTTACAGCGTAAGTGCAACAGCTTACGCGGCGGGCGGCTACTATGACGCCGAAAATCAGCTTTATGTGCTTTAAGGCAGAAAGGAGAAAAAATCATGCCTGAAACAAAAGGAATCAAAGACGGAAACACAACTTACACCTATGTTGACGAAGTAGCCAGGAATCTGGCGAACCCGCCGGAAGGCAACCCCGGCGACGTGCTGACAAGGACAGAAACCGGCACGGAATGGGCCGCACCGTCTGGCAGTGAAGAGCTGATTGTCATTACGGCTGACTTTGATGACATTAACGCGGCTTTTACAGCAGGGGGGGCACCCGTAGCAAACGCAACAGTAAGTCATACGGTCGATCAGATTCTGGCCGCTAAAGCCGCCGGCAAGAGATTACGTGCGGTACTGCGTATAACCGACACTGACGACCAGACCGACCCGACATGGGAGGCCATCGTTGATCTTACGCTTACGGAAACAGGCTCATCCATGGTTGCCTTTGCAGGTGACAGTATTGACCCGAATCACTCAGTTAATGAGCAGAGGCACTACTTCGCTTTGTGGCTCCAGGGCACTTTTGGCCTGTATACGGCTCAGAGGTATTACGTGCCGAACGGAGGCAGTACGGGGGATGTGCTTACAAAAGGCAGTAATGGCTTCCCCGCATGGGCGCCGCCACAGGGCGGAGGCGATGACGACGCTTTTGAAGTCGTTTTCAATGCTTCGCTGACTGCCATCACTTCCGCCGAAGTCGGTGAACCTGTCACCGCGACAGCCAATCACACCACCGCCGAAATTGACGCTGCTTTTGCAGCCGGCAAAAGCATTGCCGCCAAAATCAGGCTTACGGCGACAGTGGGAAGCAACGAACTGGAAACCGTTGTCAACGTTTTCAACATCGCCCGCGTCGCGGCAAACGGTACGACTCATACAACATTCACCGCGCTATGGGTTGCTACTCAAGCGGGAGCGCTTGCCATTCTTAATGCCGTTTTCGGCCCTGATCCCATGGTTGCTAAAGGCGGCGAAATTGTACCGGCATAAACATGTCACAGAAGGGCGGCGCGTTGCCGCCCTTTTTTATGAAAGGAGAAAAGGAAAATGATTGTTTACGACGTTGACAGATTTCTGTCACTTTTGAAACAGGCCGCCGATGATGAAAAAACGATTTACATTCTCGGCGGTATCGGCTATCTTATGACACCGGAAAACAAGCGGCGTGTCATTGCCGCGTATGACTACAACGCAAAACGCTATGATATGATTATGGCTTTTCCGTCTGACGGTTTCGGTTTTGACTGTGTGAATCTCGTTAAGGGCATCTTGTGGGGGTGGATCGGCGATAAAAACAAGTCTTACGGCGGCGCCGTGTGGTTTGCAAACGGCATCCCTGACGTCAACGAAACGACAATGTGGGATTCATACTGTTATGACAAAAGCACAGACTTTTCAAGCATTGTGCCGGGTGAATTTGTATGGAAATCGGGACACTGCGGTGTTTACGTCGGTGGCGGGCTTGTGATTGAATGTACGCCGAACTGGAAAAACGGCGTGCAGTACACGAACCTGGGCAATATCGGAATTGCGGATCCCGCATTGCCAACGCGTAAATGGTACGGGCACGGAAAACTTCCCTGGATTGACTACACCGCCAAGGAGAAAAAGAACGGCTGCTACTGGGAAAACGGGGAATTGTTCCTGTATGACAATGGAATTCAGAGAGTTGATGAAGGTGAATATTTTGTTGATGGCGGTTATCACTGGGTTGATATCGGCGGCGTTGTCGCGCATGACAAAGATGTTCACATGCCGTACGTCTTCAAGGGTGAAAACAAATGGAGCGACGAAGAAAAGCGAAAAGTCGCGGATGCAGTCGGCGGCGTTTATGCCGATTACCTTTACAAGCTCATGAAAACCGGCGCAGGAAAATGGTGCAGATTTGATCATGACGGCAATATGGTTTACGGTTTCAGCCGGAAGAGCGGCGAATTTTACTATTTTGAACCAGTAGCCGGCGCAATGGTGAAGGATGAAACCACAATCACCGCAGAATGCGTTTTCGATACCCGTACGGGTATTCTGAAGAATCTGTATTATGCAGATTAGGAGGATTGAAAAAATGAATTTCAGTGAATTTATTGTCCCGTCCATCGCGGCGGCAGTCTATCTTGTGTTCTTGATGATCCGGCCGATTCTGCCGGACAAGGGAAAGCCTTTCATTCCCCTGCTTGCGGGCCTGCTTGGCATTGCCTTTATGGCATGGTATGAAACCGGCTTCAGCTTCACGATTTGTCTGACCGGTTTAGCATCCGGCCTTGCGGCAACGGGCATTGATCAGGCCGTTAAAATTCCGCAGTACGTAGAAACGAGCGGCGGCGGGAATGAACGGAAATGAGTCAATAACACTGCTTTACCTCTTTTCGATTATTTCAATCGCCTGCACGATTTACGGCACGTTTTCCGGCCGGCGCAAGGACATAACAAAGCAGGCCGAAGAAAACGCGCAGATAAAAGCGAAACTGGACGCCATTGCGACAGATCAAAGGACTGCGCTTGTCAAGATCGAAAAGACGGCGGCAGATATCGCGGACATGAACGCACAAATCATGCGGCACGGTTTCATAATCGAAGACCACGAAAAAAGAATATCGACGCTTGAACGGCGGCAGGATATCTAAAAGAACCCCGGCAGAAATGCCGGGGCTTTTTTATTTGCTTTTCTGTGTGGCACGGCGGTATAATATCCCCGATATTCCGGAAAGAATATCAGATACCGCCCACACTTGACGGTAGAAGACAGACAGCTATTCGCAGTAGTTGTCTTTTTTATTTGTGTTATACTATCGGCGACAGTACCCTGCACGCCTCTTGACCTCATCCGGCAAAGCGCACCCGACAGGGGCAATTTTGCGGCGCGTTGTTTGCGGACACGCGTTTTTCTTTTTGTTTCCAAGTCTTTTCCAAGCCTTGAAACCGTAGGGGCTACCCAGTGACTACCCAGTGACTACCCAGTGACTACCCAGTGACTACCACAAAATAAAAAGAAAAAAAGAAAAAGAAAGGAAACTAAAAGAAAAGAAATCAAAATAAACAAATTGAAAGGCGGGCCCCGTGATAACCCGCCATTCTTTTTTTAGAAACCGTTCTGATAAAGTCCGTTGCCAAGGAGGATGACATGCCAACGGCGACATTATAACATCAAACTTGCGAAAATAAAGAAAACTTGATAAACTTTACGAGGACGTTGGTTCCGGGCAGCAGTTGAACATCTGATTTTCTTTCTTAACTTCATACTTGTAAGGTTTAGGCGGGCAACCGCCTTTTCCTTTTCCTGAAAAAATTTTCATAAAAATTCTTCTGAAATCGTGAATTTCTTTATTTTTCTTCTTCCGCCTGCTTGCAATCTTTCCGGAAAGATTGTATGATATAGGCGGTTAAAGAAGGAGAGGAAAACAGAAATGACAAAGGAAGCAGTAAAAGAAATTCTTAACGGAAGATTCGAAAGCGAAGACGATAGAAAATATTGGGAACGCAAGCTTGCCGAAATGGAAAGAAAAGAAAGAAACGCAAAGGAAAACGAAAAGTATTTCCGCGAAATGGCAAGATACAGCAGATAAAGCGCCAACGGCCCGCCGGGGGCCGATAACCCCGGCACCGTGAAACAGGAGGTTAAGACATGAATATCAGAAAAGATACATACACGGGCGGTTTTCATTACTGGATCGACTTCCGCGACGGGCAAAGCGTTGTATTACGTGAAATGCCGGATCCATTTCCCGAAAATGAGGTTATGTTCGCGGGGCACTATGAAAAATGCCTTGAATGGATTGAGAACGAGAAAATCAGAAACGGCGAATTCGACCGCAACCTGTGAGAAACCGAAACGGCCCGCCCGCCGCCGCAGAAAGCGCGGGCACCATGCCAAAGAAAACAAGGAGGTAAAGACATGGCAAACACATTAACAAGGCTTATTGAAGCACACGACGACGAAATCCGCGAATATATTTCGAAATGCTACGAACACATGATGCGGTGCTTCTTCCGCATTTCGGAAGGCGTCTTCATTTGGGACGACGGCGAACTTGAAGATATTGAGCAAGTCGGATACCCTAACGCGTGGATTGTTCCGCGCAATCCTGAAAGGAAGGTATATAACATTTGCAACCTTCACGAAAACTATGAATCATGGGCAGACGCTTTCGCGGCGTATGACATGGACAACGAAGAAGAAGCGGAAGAAGCGTTCGCGGAAGGCATGAACTGGTGGCGTGAAAACAGGCTTGACGAAATCATGGAAAAGGTTTATGCAGATGCAGAATCTTTCGAAGATGAAGACGACGAAGAAGGAGAATAAAGCAATGAACGGCAGAGTGAAAGACCGTTTCACGGCAGACAGACAGATTGAATATAACCGGCGTTACAGGGCGAAAACAAGACGGTTTGAAATCACCCTGGACGCAGTGAAAGACGCCGACGTTATCAAGATGATAACGGACGATTCGCGGACGGTTTCGGAGATTGTCGCCGACGCTATCCGCAAAGCCGCAAAGATGGTATAATAGAAGCCCATAGCCCAAAGAGGCAGAAAGCCGGGACTCAAAGTTCCGGTTTTTCGTTTGCGGCGTAAATGAAAAAGTTTTCAAAGCATTCTCGATTTTCTCTAATTTTGTTGCGTTTTTCTCTTCAAATATCTTGTTTTCTTTCCGGAAAGATTGTATGATATAGGCGGTTAAAGAAGGAGAAAACGAAGATGAAAGACGAACTCAAAAGACTCATGAACGAATGGAAAGAAGCAGAAAAGAAATCCGATGAACTCGACGCAAAATGGGACGAAAACCCGGATGGCGAAGAAATCGAAGCCGCCTGGGATGAGGCATACAAAGCAAGCCAGAACACATTCAACGCACTTGCCAAAGCGCTGTCAGACATGACAAACGGAGAAATGGATTTTGCAACATCCCGCGCCGTTCTCGGGCACTTCCCCGAAAGAATCGAAGACATGATAAACAGACTGGCATAAATCAAACAAGGTTCGGGCGGTTATCCAAAACCGCCCACAGGAGGAAAAACAAGATGAAGAAAGAGAAAGGCATGCTGCAAAAGCTCAATGAAATGATGATGGAAATTAACCGGTATTGCAAAATCGAAAGCGACAGAAACCGCGAAACGGAAAGCGGGCAATGCATCCGCAATACAAGATACTTGGATCCGCGCACCGGCATTGGCTACACCGTCGAAATGCTGAACGGTCAGACGGTAAAAATCGAAGTTCTGTTATAAAACGGAAAACGGCCCGGGCGGTGCCGTGAAAGCCGCCCATTGAAAGGAAGGAAAACAGGTATGAACAGAAAGAAGACAGTTTCGAAAGAAGAAATCAAAAGAACTTGTGATTATTGGATGCTGAACGCATTAACAGGCGTTGTCCGTTTCTCTGAAAACGGCTTTCCAATGACTATGATAACGGAAAAGATGGGGAACGCGAATCAGGTATTGTTAATGGCTTCATCGCTTGGGGTTATCAATGAAGAAGAATTCGACGCAATCAATCACGCGTTATCGCTTACTCAAACGGGCCTGTTATGCGGGCGAAGCAAAGCATAACAGCAAAAACGGGCCAAACAGCCCGTTTTCTTTACGTATGACAAACAAACGCCGTTTCCGCGAACAAGTTACCGCAGAAAGCCCGCCGCCCCTGAAACGGGCTAAAAACGGCCTATAACGCAATAACGACGAAACCGGCAGTAATAACTGCCGTTCGCGCAGTGCCTTCCAGGCAGGCTTCCCGCGCCTGTTCGCGCACTTGCGGCAAATTTATTTTCCGTTCCGTTCCGGTGTTCAGAATCATCTGGCCGCCGTCATTGTCATACAGATACACGGCCACAAGAAAAGAATCAATCAGGCGTTGAATGTATGCCGGATCAGCCGCCGCCGCATTCTGCCGGTATGATGTCAAAAGCTCTATAACGTCGCCGCGCGTGATATCGGGCCGCGCGGCTTTTTCTTCCGCTATCGCCACCCGGATTCCGGCCAGTTCCGCTTCAAGGCCATCAATAAAGGAAACCGCTTTTTCGGCGTCAAGGCCCGCAGCTATCGCACGGAGCATGTTTTCGATTTCCTTTTGTTTTGCTGCTTCCTTGCGTTCAAGATCGGATAAAACGCCGCCGCGATCTTTCGAAAGTTCCGCCATGACCGCGTCGGCAATTTCATTTATAAAGCTGTCGTCATGCACGCATTCAATCAGCGCGGATACAACGCGCGTTTCGATTTCTTCTTTATGTACGCGTTTTTTCGAACAGGATCCGCCCTTGCGGTTTTGACATACATAATATTGATATTTGCGGCCCGTGGCGCTTGTGGATGTTTCGCCCGTCATCAAGCCGCCGCAATAGCCGCAGTACAGCTTGCCCGTCAAGATGTAGCGCCCGGATTCTTTCGGCTTTGGCGCGTGGCGTGCCTTTTCCGCCCGTTTCCGGCACGCTTCGAACAATTCCGGCGGAATGATTGCGGGAATTGCGCCCGGCTGCCTGAAGCCCTTGAAAACGTATATACCGCAGTATTTTTCATTCGCCAGGATTCTTTGCAAACTTGACTTGTTAAAGGGCCGGCCGGCTTGATTCCGAAAGCCGCGCCGGTTCAAATCTTCATAAATGCTTTTGATTGAATCGCCGGCCGCGTAGCGCTCAAAGATTTCTTTTACAATCGGCGCCGTGCTTTCATCTATCGCAAATCGGCCGTTTTCGTCGGTTTTAAGGCCGATATATTTCTTTCCCAGTGTTTTATATTCGCTCATGCTTTCATAGTTGCCGCGCTTCACATTTTCGGCCAAATTCGCGGAATAATACTCCGCGAAACCTTCAAGCACGGATTCAAGGATAATCCCTTCCGCGCCGTCTGAAATTGTCTCACGCGCGTATTGAACGGAAACGCCGGCTTTATGCAGGCGGTTTTTATATATCGCGCTGTCGTATCGGTTCCGCGCGAAACGGTCTATCTTCCAACAAATCAGAACATCAAAGAGCCGCCGTTCCGCGTCTGCTATCATCCTTTGGAATTCCGGCCGCTTGTCTGTTCTGCCGGTTAAGGCTTTATCAGAATACACGCGCACGACGTCATAGCCGCATTTCTGCGCGTAGTCGGTGCATTCTCGGACTTGCCCTTCGATTGATTCTTCCCGCTGCCCTGAAGAGCTATAACGGGCATATATGGCCGCCTTCATTCTTCGATTCCTAACACGACATAATCAACAATGCCGCGCGTCTTTCTGTCAAGTTTTCTATACGCCAAAATAAGATCCTTTTCGCGTTCCGACAGCATGAACGGCGCAAGGGCGGCGGCATAAGTATTAACCCGTTCGGCTTGCTGCCTTTCGGCTTCTTTTGTATCCGTCATGCACATAAGCCACGCCGGCGAAACGCCAAGGCACTGCGCTATAGTATCGAGCTTATCTTGTTTCGGTTTGTATGAGCCCTTCAGATAGTGCGAAATCTGCTGGGCAGTTATCCCGCTTTCGTGCGCGAGATCTATTGCGCGGAAATGTTTTTCATACATTGCGGCCTTTAGCCTGTCCTTGAATTCTTCCATGATTATTTCCTTCTTTCTTTTCTATATGAATTATAGCGCGTTTGTGCTTTCAGGAATTGCAGAATTTATGAAAATTCTTTCAGAATTTCGCAAGAAAGTCTGGATTTTTGATAATAAACTTGCGTTTTTCTGCTTGCGTGTAAAGAATTTCTTTACTATACTTTAGAAGCCGACACACCAACGGCGGCGCGATCTTTGACAAGTGAATATAAATGCTACTCAATTCTATATAAACAGTAACCGGCTTTTAACCGGTTCAGAAAGAGGGTGATAAAATCACAAAAGATTTGGATGCGCGTATCACAGACGCGCAACACCGCATCGAAGAACTTTATCATGATACACAGGGAAAATGTTATGTTTCATTTTCGGGCGGCAAGGATTCAACGGTATTGCTTGCGCTTATTAAAAGCTGTCAGGAACTCGGAACAGTCGGGGATATCCCGGCGGTTTTCTGTAACACCGGAATTGAACTTGGAGTCACGGTTGACTTTGTGAAATGGGTGAATCAAAACTATTATCCGATTGAACAGATCAGACCGGAAAAGAGCTTTGATTGGGTACTGAAGAACGAAGGAAAGCCGATAAAGAGCAAGCTGAAAAGTGAGAATCTTTCACGGTATCAGAAGAGGCCGACAGAGCGATTATTATTATTATTATTATTAGGCACTACCGGAACAGGGAAATTTTTCCGCAAGGCTATGTATGCCGATAAAGATTTGCATATCATTTCGCCGGATTTTGGAATCATCGCATCATCAAAATGCTGTGATTATCTCAAAAAGAAGCCTTTCAAGGCTTACGAGAGAGAGAGAGAGAGAACCGGGAAAATTGTTGGCATCCGCGCCGATGAAGGCGGCATAAGAGAAACACAGACAGAAAAGCGCGTCAAAAGCGGCGGCAAGCTGTGTGAAGTTATAACTCACGGAGTTATAAACAAAATGCCGATTATTGATTGGACGGACGAAGACATAGAACAATACATTGCATTGCACAATGTCCCACTGTCCAAAGCTTACACGGTTTATGGCTTCCGGCGTACGGGCTGCATGTGCTGCCCGTATTCGCTGAAACTTGCGGATGATTTGAAATACCTTTTCGACCATGAGCCGAACCGATACAAGGCCGCCATGCATTGGCTGAAAGATGTATACATCGCGCAGAATGTCATACTTCCGTTTGACGCAGAATACGAACACGAACGGGAAACAATGTGGCGCGACGTGTACGAACCAATGCGGCAGGAAATGTTAAGGAAATACAGACCTGAAAGCAGATTGATAAAGGACACGGAGCAATGCAAGTTTATTTTTTAGGAGGTGATAGAATCAGAAAATTTTATAACTATTCACGGTTGCGCGGGCGGATTTATGAGCTATACGAAAGCCAGGATAATTTCGCGCGTGCAATTTCGGTGAATCCTGCGAAAGTATCAGCCAAGCTCAAAAACCGCGCTTATTTTACACAGAATGAGGTGCGGCAGTGGGCAAAGGCTTTGAAGTTAGGGCCGGAAGAAATCGGCCCTTGCTTCTTTACTCCGGAAAATGACGAATGAACAGAAGGCCGCAATCGTCGCGGCCGTTATTGAAGCATTGAGAAAAAAGAAAGATGGAATACAGAACAGAGCTATTTGAAGAAATGCCATTTTGCACCGTCCACCGCTACGCCGACAAGGCCGACTGGTTACAGCACCGGCACACATTAAAAGGCGTCGGAGGATCGGACGCGGGCGTCGTTGCCGGCGTCAGCAAATGGAAAACGGCGCATGAACTGTGGGAAGAGAAAACCGGCAGACGGGCGGCCCCTGATCTTGATTCGAATGAATCCGTTCAATTCGGGGCGCGGGCGGAAGAGTACATCCGCGCATTATGGACGCTGAAAAACGCCGGGCGCTATGAAATGCATTATGCACCCTATTGCATCGTTCAAAACAACGCCGACAAGGGCCTGTTATACAGCCCGGACGGACTGCTGAAAGAATGCGGGACGAAGCGCCTGGGCATATGGGAATGCAAGACTACGACGATAAAAAGCGCCGTACAGGCGCGGGAATGGCGGAACAGCATCCCCGAAACATATTTGATGCAGGTTTTACACGGTTCCAATGTTATGCCCCTGATTAGCTTTGTCGTGCTTACCGCGTTTATTACATGGGCGGACGATAAAAGCGAATTGATAGATTACACGATAGAGATATCCGACTATCTGAACGAACGGCAAGAACTGAAAGAAACCGTTTTAGATTTCTACTACAGAAACCTGCAGGAAGATATCGAACCGCCGCGGTATCTGCCGATGATTTAAAGAAAGAAGCAAAGGAGAATCAATGACAGCAGAACAGAAAAGAATGGAACTTGATGTTTCGGAATTCCAGACGGGCAAAATAACCTGGAATTACGAAGAATTGAAGAACGCACTTGACGCCGGCTTAAAGAATTACGCCGGCGTCGTGTATGACGAATCACAGATCGCGGAAGCCAAAGCAGACCGTGCGAAACTGAACGCGCTTGAAAAGGCGCTTACCGCCGAACGGCTGAGACTGAAAAAGGAATTCTTAACGCCGTTTGACGACTTCGAAAACAAGTGCAAGGAACTGGCCTGCAAGGTGAAAAACGTTTCTTCTGAAATTGACGCGCAAATCAAGAAATATGAAGAAGCCGAAAAGAAAAAGAAGCGTGAACATCTTCTGGCCGTATGGGAAAAGGAAACTTCCGGCATTTACACGGGCGGCATTGATATTTCGCCCGTATGGGACGACAGGTGGCTGAACAAGACGTTCAAGCTTCCCGACGCTGAAAAGGCCGTAAAGGACGCCGCCGCGCGTGTACGGCTTGAAATCAAGCAGATAACGACGTTCGACACGGCGAAGGCGGATTATATGATCCCGCTTTATCTGCGCACGCTGAACTTCGCCCAGGCCCTTGCCGCATGGGAAGACAACCTCGAAGCGTTACGCCGGGCCGAAGCCATCCGCCTGGAAAATGAGCGCCGGCAGAAAGAACGTGAAGAACGCGCCGCCGAAATCGCAAGACGGCAGGCAGAAGCCGCCGCAGCCGTCCAGAACGGAACGGCCGTTATTGAAGAAACGCCCCGCCGGCCGGCGTACATGTCCCAAACGCTGAACGAACCGGTAAAAGCACCGAAGCCGGCAACCCTGCATAGAAATTTCTGGGTTGAAGGAACGGAAGCGCAGATCATCGCGCTCGGCGACTGGCTGAAGGCAAACAACATGAAATTCGGGAAATTAGGAGGTTAAAACATGCCCGCATTGCAGAAAAGAGAAGAAAACGACAGTATCAAAGCACTCGTAACGCGGATGAAGCCCGCCATTGAAATGGCACTGCCGCGTATGGTAAGCCCGGAGCGATTCACGCGAATTGTTCTTACAGCGATTTCAACAAATCCGCAGTTGAAAGACTGCAGCCAGATGTCCTTCCTTGGCGCACTCATGAACGCCGCGCAGTTAGGGCTTGAGCCTAATACGCCGATGGGTGCCGCGTATCTGATCCCGCGAAACGTCAAAGGGAAAATGGAGTGCGTGTTTCAGATCGGTTATAAGGGCCTTCTCGATCTTTGCTATCGAACCGGGGAATATGTCGGAATCACTGCCGAAGCCGTACACGAAAAAGACTTCTTCGAAATCGAGTACGGCTTGCACCGCGACCTGAAACACAAGCCCGCCACCGGCGACCGGGGCGCGGTTATCGGGTATTACGCGACGTATCTGCTTAAAAACGGCGCCGGAAATTTCGTATATATGACGCGCGACGAAGTCCAGAAGCACCGCGAAAAATACAGCCCGACGCGCTCAGCCGCTTCCCCGTGGAACACGAATTTTGACGCCATGGCAAAGAAAACGGTCATTATCAAGGCTTTGAAGTACGCGCCGAAGGCTGCCGAAATCGACCGCGCCATCGCGACAGATAACACAATCAAGCGGCTCGACGTTCAACCCGGCGATATTCCTTCCATTGTGGATATCGAAACCGCCCCGGCCGAATATTACGAACCCGAAGAAGCGGTGCCGGTTCCGCAGACGACGGCCGTATATACGGAGAGTGATTCACTCTTATGACCCGCGTGTTTGAGATCCCCGGCGAACCGCGGGGAAAAGGAAGACCGCGCTTTTCACGCAGAAGCGGCGCGGCGTACACGGACGCGAAAACAGCCGCGTATGAAAATCTGGTTGCTGTCGCATACCGCGCGAAATACCCGGATGCATCGCCGATTGAAACGGCGGTTGTTCTTACGGCAACAGCATATATGTCAATCCCGAAAAGCACGTCAAAGAAGAGACGCGCGGCAATGCTTGCAGGTGAAATCAGGCCGACAAAGAAACCGGACATTGACAACGTTCTGAAAGCTGTTCTTGACGGGCTGAACGGGCTTGCATTCCGCGATGATTCACAAGTTGTGACAATTGCCATCCGCAAGGAATACAGCGAAACACCGGGATTGACGGTTGCAATCGCAGAAACGGAGGAATGCGAATGATTAACTTTAAGACAAGATATCTGTCATCGTACGATATCAGAAACGCCGTTGATGAAGGCGCGGACATGAACACGACGCCGCTGTTTGATATTTCGGTAAGCCGTGAAACGATGGTTTTCATCAAAAAGGAAATTGAAAAGGGAATCAAGGAAGCGGCGAATGCAGACGATTTCAAAACTGTCATTACGCTTGCTGATTCCCTGCAGGACGTGCGCGAGACCATTGAAGAATATGACGAAATGGTGGAGAACAGACGCGCAGAAATCACCGTCCCGGCAGAAGCCAAAGAAGGAGAAGCGAAAGAATGAACAGACGTTACAAAATCGTTGAAGAAGTCGGCACGAATGATATTCTGGCGGCAATCGCCGAAAAGAAAGCCGAAGTTTTCGACAACATCAACGACGGACGCGCGGATTTTAAAACTACGCGCAGAATCACAATCAACATTGAATTCAAGCCGGATCCCGACACGGGAAGCGTTGCAATCAGTGCAAATATCGCGACAAAGCTTGCACCGGTATCGCTTATGGCGCTGACGCATGCCGTACAGCAGATTGCGCTCGAAGACATTGAAACCGGCGAAATCGAAGGGGAAACGGAAGAATGAGAGCGAATGCAACGTTTCAGCCAGAAGAGCTTGAAGCATTCGCGAAACTGAACGTGGAACCGAAAGATTCCCTTTGTTTCCTGATCCGCGCGGACGTTGAGACGATGCACGTTATCAGACTTGCGGTTGAAAAGAGGATTCAGACGGCGGCAGGGGCGAAGGATTTTGAAACAGTCGCCCGCCTTTCCACCGTAAGACAGAACATCATTGATGCAATTTCCGAATACGACGCGGCGAAAGGTTGAAGCATGGTTTCCGTCAACGGAGAAATGAAAGAAGCGGATATCCGCGCCGCGTGGGCCGAAGGCAAAAAGGCCGAAGATTTCCCGGCGTTTGTGGTTGCGGTTGATTATCCGACTCTGTTCTTTGTTCGTGAACTGCTTGAATACGCAATCCGCAAAAGCGCAGAAAAAGGCAGTTTCAAGAAACTTTATACCCTTGCAACCCTTCACCATGTCATTGATGAACTTATCACGAAGTACACGGACAATCTGTTCGAAATGACGGACGAAGGCAAAAAGGAAGAAACAGACGGCGCAGACACGGCGCCGTAAAGGAGAACACATGGACGCAAAGAAAGCAGCAATAAACGCAATTACAAACGCTTTGAATAAAGCGAAATGCACGAAATGCTCGGCGGTGGCGACGATCCGGAAAGCGTCGCTTGAAGCGGCGAAAAAGACCGTTATCGCGGCGGCAGATATCGAAACGGCGGAAGCGGGCCTGAAAGCGATGATTCACGCCCGCGCGGGCAATTTCTCAAGCACTGCGATGATTGAAACACAGGCTTTCAATCTTGTTCTTGAGATCATCAAAGAAGCTAAAAGGCGGGCGGCATGAACTGCATTACCCTTTCCGGCCGGTTAACGCAGGATCCGGCATTGGCGAAAACGGCGGCGGGCACATCATACTGCCGTTTCCGTCTTGCCGTCCGCCGGCCATACACGACAGACAAAACGGATTTCATATCTTGTACGGCGTGGCAATGGCAGGCCGATTTCCTTACAGGGCACGCGAAAAAAGGCGACCTGATTGAATTGTCAGGGTATCTTGAATGCAACCAGTCAGAAGACGCGAACGGCCGCAAAAGTGACCGCTACAGCGTCAATACAAGCATGATAAACATGTTGCAGCGTGCCGCCGGAAATCGCCCGCAAACGGCCGGAAATGCCCCGGTTCAGGCACCGCAGGCAACGCCGCAGACGGCACCATACAGCGGGCCAACCCGCCCGCGTGATATGAGCGATTTCAGCGAAATCGGCAATGATGATCTTCCGTTTTAACAAGACGGCCGGCGCATGAATGAAACATATTTCAGGATCTATGATTGGATGTTTGCCGCCGTAGATGGCGACACAGTCGCCGCCGTGGTCTATGCGATAATTTATCACTTTACGACCACGGCCGGCGGCTGCCGGTCATCCTACACCGCCCTGGCCGACCGGCTGAAAATCGGCCGCGCCACAGTGTACAGAAAGATAACACAACTAATCGAAAAAGGGCTTGTAAACAGGGCCGAAAACGGCGCCCTGACAGCCCCGAAAGAAACTGCCCGCCGTATTCAAATTGAATACGCTGACGGGGGCACCGTAGTCAAATTGAATACGCACCGTATTCAAAATGAATACGCCCCCGTATTCAAAATGAATACGCCATCTAGGAATATCAATGGAATATCAAGGAATATATATATCCATCAAAACGCCGATTTGTGCGCAGAGACGGAGACAGGAAAAAAACCGCAGAAAGAAGGGAGTGAGAGAGAAGAAACAGACGAACGAAAAAACGAGGCTTTCAAGGCGTTCTGGGCCGAATATCCGCGCAAAGTCGGAAAGGCCGACGCCCGCCGGGCTTTCGAAGAAGCCGCGACAGACGAAGACAGGATCCGCGAAATTTTAGACGGCCTGAAGCGGCAGAAAGAACAGGATTTCAATTTCCGCGAAATGCGCTTTATACCTCATCCGGCCACGTGGCTATCCCGCGAAGGATGGGAAGACGAACCAACGCCCCCGAAGCCGAACGGCCGCCGGGCATACGTCCCGCAGTACATATACACACAGGAGCGCGGCGAATATGACGAAACGCCCGTATCAGAAGAAGAACTGCAGGAAATCAAGAAACACGTACAAGACGAATGAAAGGAAACCAAATGACAAGAGCAATCCAGACGAAGAAACTCACCAACGCCGAAACGGCGGAAATCAAGAAACAGATTCAGCGCATCAATGATACCGCCGCGCACATTTCGCGCGAACTCGGATATAACGACTGCTATCTCACGAACGTGCTGAGCAAGCAGGAAGTGCCAATCCGCGTTTATGGGCCGCTTTTAGCCTATCTGAGAAGCAAGGGCGCACAGATCGAAGAGAAACCCGCGACAGAAAGAACGCTTTTCACAGAGGCGGAAAAGGCCGAAAAAGAAGAGCCGAAGCCGGCACCGGCCGTGAATGTCTTTCTTTACCCGAACGGCGACTGGCTTGACGGCTTCAACGCCGCCTGGGAGTTTGCGAAACGGTGCATCAACGTAAACCGCGAAGGCGGATTCACTGAAGCGCAACTGGAGCACATGTTCGGCAACGCCGCCAAAGCGACCGAACTCGAATATATGAGCTTTGCCGCTACGGCTGCATACTCAATTGCGAGAGTGGAGGACTATTGAGAAATGAACAGCAAAGGAATGATTGTATTGTGCATCGTGGCAATTGTCGCGCTTGTGGGGTGGCTTGCTGCCCTGGCCGGACGCGAGATGATTGAAGACATGACGAAAGAAATCAAGTTCTTGCGGTCAGAGAACGCAAGGCTTGAAAGCTTGCTGAAAGCGTCGGAAGGGCGTTGTTTAAGTTACATCAACGGCGCAAGCAAAGAGCCGTCAACGGTTGAAGCGGTGGCGGCGCTTACCGCAAAATGCCGGAGGATGAAAACATGTGCAGAATGTCACGGAAAAAGCGATCCAGTTGAAACATTCTGCGATTATGGGAGGCAGGCACTTCCTGAAGCTTTCCCACGGGCGATGGCACAATCTGGTGACGGCTCAATCGGGAACGAAATTGAAGCCAAAGTAAAAGCATACATGGAGGTTCAATCATGACCGCCGCTTTGTTCATCCTTGCCGCGTCGTGTATCTTCATGGCCGGTTTACTTCTGTATGTTGCTGTCAGGCATAATGCTTTGATTGAATACCAAAGAGAACTGACAAGGCAGTATCTGAATCTTGAAGACGAAAATATAGACCTCAAGGGAAAGAATCTGCGGAAACACGTTGCCATGAATCGCCTTGCCCGCAAATGCAAGCAACGCGGAAAAACGATTGAAACGCTTGAAAGAAGAATCGGAATAATGAATGCGCAGATGCTTGTCACCGACGATATCAACGCGAGACTTGCACCGCAGGTGGATGCGCTGAAGACCGAAAAAGGAAAGCTGGCAATCGAAAACGGCAGACTGAAAGTTGCAAAAGAAGAGCTTGAAAAAGAAGTTAAAGACATGCAAACGAGCTATAACATGCTTTATGAACGCAAAAAAGGACTTGAAGCCCTAATCGCTGAAGCCGATAAAAAGCTGATTGCACTTGCAGGAGAATATGAAACGAAGGTTGCAAAGCTGAAAGCCGAAATTGAAGGGCTTAACAGCCGCGAAATCTGCCCGTATGAACGCATGGGCGGTAACAGAGTCGTATATTGCATGAAGGAGAAAGAGAAGAAATGAAATTAACTGGCTATGCAAACGTTCAAAGAGCATTGATGAGCGTTGCAACTGAAGAAATCGACGCCGGAGGATTTGAACGCGGATATAACGCCGGTATCGGCGTTGCTATTGAAATGCTCGGATTCGCGAAAGCGGCAATCTCAAGCGAACTTGAAGAGCCGGAAACGCCGGATGAAAAAATGACAGAATTTTATGAGTGGTATAAACCCGCGGAGACTATACCGCCATTTTATCATTCAGTTCTTGCCATTCTTGATTTCGGTTCAGGCACCAAACTTCACGCAGTTGTAAAACGCGTCGTAAGTGAAAAAGGGCGCGTAACGCTCGGGCCTTTAGAGACGGAAACACGGTGGATGTTCGCATCAAGCGAAAATCCGGTTGAAGCTACAATTTACAGATGGGGTTATTTGCCGGAAATCCCGCAGGAGGATGAATGAAAAGATTGATTGAAAGAGAAACGTATAACCGCGCATTGACCGGCTGTTCTATTCCGGGTGACAATGACACTTTCGAACGCGGTTTCAACGCCGGTTTGAATGTTGCATGGAATCTGCTTTCGGTTATGCCTGACGAACTGCCGGAAATGAAAGCAACGGTGACAATTGCCAGTCACGAACCCGCCGTTTTCGGTGAATGGTACAAACCGGAAGAGAAGAAGCCGGAAACCGGAAAAGACGTTCTTGTTGAACTCGAAAACGATCATGGTGTTATGGTGGTATGGCATTATAACGAAGTTTCCAAAGCATGGTTTGAAGCCGTCAGCGGAATAAAACGTTCCGCGCCTATTGCCCGTTGGTGCTATCTGCCGGAAGGGTTGCCGTTCTGATGGACACACTTATCAGCAAAGAAAAGCTTTGCCGCGACATGAAAAAGACTTTCGGCAGTCTTGACACGGCAGACAAGCGCAAGATGAATACTATCATCATCGCACAACCGGCAATCGAACACCGCAAAACTGGATCGTGGATTCTTGGCGACGACCACATGACATGCCCGGTTTGCGGCGCGAAATGGAAATACACGGAAAACGAAACCGGTTTGTTCGACTTCTGCCCGGCGTGCGGAATGGAGGCGACAGAATGAGACTGATAGACGCGGATGCATTGAAAAACACAATGATTGAAACTCTTGAGGCAATCAAGGCAAACCCGAAAATGAACGGTCAGGAAATGCACGTTTTAGCCGCTTTTAAGACCGTTGGCGCAATGATTGACGACGCGCCGACAGTTACACCGGAAGACGATTGGATCCCCTTCCGGCTTCGTGAAATGACCGAAGAAGAGCGAAAAGAACATCGCGGCGAAAAATACATGTGGGATGACAATATGCCAGAAGACGGACAAGAAATTCTCGTTTCAGACAGGGAATATGTTTGGTCAGATACATTCATGGATGACGGGGATATCTGCTATCTCGAAAGTCATGATTACATCTATGAAGGCATGGCGTGGATGCCGATGCCAGAGAAATACAAACCGAAGGAGAACGACGAATGACCACCGAAGAGAAAACCAAAGTTCTTGAAGCACTGCATATTATCAAGCGGGAATGCAGTATGCATATATGCAATGACAGTTGCACGCTGTTCACTGAAAACGGCCATTGCTGTTCGTTGCAAACAGATAACGGCATGCCGGTTGCTTGGGATTTACCGCCTTTGCCCGCTTACAACGGCGAGCTGCCGTTCAAGGAGTGGAACAAATTCCGTGAACTGAAAAAGTTCTCAGAGGCGTTACACGAAGAAATCAACGAAGAAAGAAAAACAGAAGAAAGGAGAAAAGATGGAAGCTGCTAACCCCGCAGTAATTTGGGTCTTTGGCGTTGTGCTTGTCGTCATCCTGCTTTTTGTCGCAGGTTCAAGAGGTTGAAAAGAAAGAGAGGAAAGAACATGATTATCGAAATCAAAGAAAGAAGAGACAACCGACTCCCCACCGCAGTTGCGGCCTTAATCCTTGTGTTTGTGGCCGTTTTAGCCATTCTGAGCGCGATCCGCGTTTCGGCCGATGAAGATGTCACGCCGGCCACCGATCCCCGCGAAACGTCGGAAACTGGCTTTTTCGTCGAATCGCATGGCAACACATACTGGATTGAAAACGGATTCATTCAGGGCACATACGGCGACCCGCTGAATATCACTGATACGTTATACGGCATTGAGCGCGGCCGCGAAATCTACGACCCGGAATCAGATGCATGGTACTGGCTTGACGCGTGTTTTGGCGGGGCCGTTGCCAAAACAAAAGAGGTATGGTTCCCGTATGAGTATCAAAACGAAAAACCCGGATCCACCGTTGGCAAATGGGTGCGCTATGATTCAAACGGCGCAATGGTGAAATTCCTTTGCACGGCAATTGACGAAAACACCGGCGAGCGGCTTTGGTGGTACTATCACCATGTCACCGGGAAAATGCTGAAGGGAAAAATCACGCTTTATGACAACTATGACCCCGACAACCCGGTGACGTTCGAAATTTACAGCGACGGCACGAACGGCATTATTGACCGTGACGACGTCGGCAAGCTTGCCTGGCTGCATGGCGCAGAATGGCCCGTTTACGACGCAGACGAAGACAAACACGGCACCCTGGCGGACTACATCGAACACACGGACAAGCCCGCAGAAGAGCCGGAAACGGGGGCGGACGATGCCGAAGGATGACTGCCTGGGTGTTTGGCTTGTAGACCGGCGCGAACTTGGCTTCCCTGATATCAATGACATTGAAGAATTGCGCGGAATGGCCCAGGCGCTTGACGAAGCGGATCCGTACGACGCGATACCAACGGAGTATATACGCGCGACAATTGACGACATTCACAGAATGCTCCCGAATTGCCCGACAAACTGCGAAACGGCCCTTAACTGGTTGATGACCAGATGGGAAAGAGAAAGAGAAGATTATGCCGAAAGAAGACGTTAA
>Ga0247609_10002468_pt1 | contig 19554 bp, 22 predicted proteins | sample 172DNAGHGlowgp2_FD_193487 | JGI IMG/M metagenome (GOLD analysis project Ga0247609, IMG submission 193487) | Sheep rumen microbial communities from Palmerston North, Manawatu-Wanganui, New Zealand - 1728 DNA GHGlow gp2 | ecosystem: Host-associated > Mammals > Digestive system > Stomach > Rumen ...
TCAACAACCCAAGGAGAAAAAAATGGCTTTACAACATGCAACAGACGAGAATTTTCAAAACACAATCCAAAATGGATTAACATTGGTGGATTTCTGGGCAACATGGTGTGGTCCATGCCGTATGTTTGGTCCAATTTTCGAATCTGTATCCGAAAAGGTTCCTGATGTCAATTTCGTTAAATTCGAAGTTGATGAAACAAATCGTGCAACGCCAACAAAATTCGGTATTCGCAGTATCCCAAGTGTCCTGGCATTCCGCGATGGCAATTTGATTGAGGCCCGCACAGGTTTAATGGACGAAGAAACCGTTATTGCATGGATTAAAGAATTAAAAGCCTAAGCAAAACGAAACAAAAAGGTAAAAAAATGGCAAAACAAGATTACAAAACACTGGAATTACCTGCAAAATACGTTCCAAAGAAAAGCGAAGAATACATGTGCTTGGAACAACGCGCGTATTTCTATCAAGTTTTGATGGCACAAAAACAAGAAATAACCGATGGCAATTCGGGTGTTTTGAACACCGTTCGTGGTGCTGATTCAAATGATAACGGTGGCGGTGGCGACGATGCAGACAACGCATCACAAGAACAGGCCTTAACAATGAATCTGCGCATGACCGAACGCGACAATAACTTATTAAAGAAAATCGATGCAGCATTGGAAAGATTAGAAAATGGGACATTTGGATTCAGTGTTATATCCGGCGAAGAAATTGGTATTTCGCGTATGTTGGCACGTCCATTGGCAACAATGACTGTCGAAGAACAGGAAGAATACGAATCCAGAAAATAAACAATCGTTATGTGATATCAAACAATCGGGTTATATCTTATGACCCGTTTTTTTATAAAAAAAGAAACAGAAACACCCAAGGAATGTGAATTATTCAATCCACATATCAACCAGAGTGGCGCTAGAGCCAGTGCCTGATTTTACCTTGGATGTTCTGTTTGCGTCTGTCCAACCAATAGTTGCCACCTCTTTATTAGAAGAGGTTTGAACTGTGGTTGTTTGGGGATTTTGAGACAGAGTTACAGAGGAATTAGTACCAGTATTTTTAATGACGACATTACCTGACTCGCGCTTAATCGTACTATCGACATAAGACGTAGAAGCCAGTTGCGTATCCGCAGCCATGGCAAAATTGCCACAAACAGCGCAAAAAACGCAAGAAAACAACAAAAATTTGGATATTGTTGCTCTCAGTCTCATTATTACTTTTTCCCCTTAATCAAAAGGGTAGTAAAAATAATAAAACTGACGCAAGCACAAAAATATTATTTTTGCTTTTTATTATTGACTTTTTTATAAGTCTTTGTTTTTGCGGTCGTCTTTTTTACATGTGATTTGTCATTTCTATCATCTTTTTTGGCAGAATCCCTCATTTCGCGTTTAAACACATTTACACCATCTGCCAGATTTTTCATCATGCCTGGTATAGATTTATGACCAAACAAAATGACCAGCAAAACAACAATAACCAGTATTTCCATCCAACCTAATCTTCCCATATTTGCCCCCTTTTATTATTTGGCCACATAACAATCCAATCCATCAGATTTTGCATTACGGCAAAAACCATTTGCATCATTGCTGTTATTAAACGCGACACGCAAACGATATGTTGTCCGTCCATCTTTCAACACCGATGCCAAAACAACGAACTGTTTGCCAGCAAACAAACTGCTGTGCGCCGCGCGAATTTTTTTGCCCGCCGCATTTGCCGCATCACGCGTAGCATAAGAACCAAATTGCACATACCACGCCGCCCCAGATTTTGCGACTGTTTTTTGAGCCGCCGGCTTATTCACTGACTTTGGTGCAGGTTTTGGTTTTTGTTGAACAACAGGTTTTGGCGCAGGTGCCGCATCAACCTTGTTTGGATTAAATACAACCTCGCGTCTATCTTGCACAACGCGCACATCTGGTTCTGGGTTGGCCGCAACCTGTTGCGGTTGTGGTTGTGACTGAACCTGAACAGGTGGCATTGGCATAGGTTTTGGTTCCACACGCACATTATCAGGCACCTGTAAAGGTTGCTGATTTGCGTCCATCACCGGGGCCGATGGCACTGGCATATCGCCACCATCAACGACAACCTCTGGTTCGGCATCTAAATCAATTTCTACGGACGAAGACGGTGTGCCAGACACAGTCCGCACAATAATATATGTTGCCAGCGCAATAACAACCAACCCTATTCCCAATAACAACCAAGGCTTCCGGGGACGTGGGCTAACAAACGCGGCCTCTGGCAAAGAATCAGATGCGTCTGCATCTAAATCCAATAAATCTAAATTTGTATTATCTTCGTTCATAAAAAACTCCCTTAGAATTTCTTTTATCTAAGGGATATTATATCACAAAAAACACACTAAAACAAATACAGATATCATTTTTATTTTGGTTGTGTTCCAAAATGTGGTGGCACAATCAATTTTTGGTTTTGTTCTACAATCGGTTCAACCTCGCAATTACAGCAACCGGCAACCGCCACCACCGCCGCAACAGCCAAACAAATCAATACTAATTTTTTCATTTTCTTTCCTTTTTTATATAATTATGCCCCAATCAATTGATTGGGGCAATAACTTTTATGCAGGCATCTTTACCGCATCAACCATTTGGCGAACAAAATCATTTAATGCCACAACCTCTTGGGCATCAATACCCAATTTACGCAAAGTGACCGTTTTATCATTTTGTTCTTTTTCACCAACAACGGCAATAATCGGCGTTTTTGCCAAAGACAATTCGCGAACCTTGTAATTGACCTTTTCGTCACGCAAATCTGCACGCGCACAAACACCCGCGCCGCGCAAATCCGCAACCACAGATTCCGCATATTCACGATATTTTTCGGATACAGGCACCACAACAACCGGTTCCGGCGACAGCCACAATGGCAAATTACCACCTGTTGATTCTAACAAAATACCCATAAATCTTTCAATGGAACCCAACATAGCGCGATGCAACATAATTGGACGATGCTTTTCACCATCTTCGCCGATATAAGACAAATCGAATCTTTCTGGCAAATTCATATCCAATTGCACCGTTCCACACTGCCAAACACGACCCATAGAATCTTTCAAATAATTATCGATTTTTGGGCCATAGAAAGCGGCATCGTTTTCTGCAATTTCATATTCAATACCATTTGCGTCCAACGCATGCTTTAATGCAGCCTCGGCTTTATCCCAAACCTCGTCAGAACCGATACGGAATTCTGACAAAGGACGTGTTGCCAACTTCATCGTGATTTTTTCAAATCCAAATTTATTGTAAATATCTTTGATAAAGCGCAATATTTTTACAACTTCGCTTTCCAACTGTTCTTCCGTACAGAAAATATGCGCATCATCTTGGGTAAATTCACGCACACGCATCAACCCAGACAAAGCACCTGCGGCCTCGTAACGATTAACCTTGCCGAATTCAGCAAAATATAATGGTAAATCTTTATACGAACGAATACCTTGACCGAACACCAACATACAACCCGGACAAGACATAGGTTTCACACAGAACACTTTACCATCTTGGGTCGTTCCTGAATAATTATGCGCACCATATTTTGCCCAGTGACCAGATTTTTCCCACAAACATCTGTCCATCACAGACGGCGTAGAAATTTCCATATAGCCGGCCAATTCCTGACGATGACGAATATAATCAATCAAATGACGATAAATCTTATATCCCTTGTCATGCCAAAATACCGCACCTGGCGCATATTCTGGTTCAAAATGGAACAAATCCATATCACGACCTAACTTACGATTATCGCGTTTTGCAGCTTCTTCCTGCATTTTCAAGAATTCGTCTAATTCTTCTTTGCTGGCAAATGCATCAACATAGATTCTTTGCAACATTTTATTTTTAGAATCACCCTTCCAATATGCACCTGCAACGGAACGAATTTTGAAAGCATCGCGTGGTAAATCTTTGGAACTTTCCACGTGTGGCCCGCGACACAAATCCGTAAAATCACGAAAAGAATACACAGACAATTTTTCGCCATTGGCATCGTATTCATTTAACCATTCCATTTTATATGGTTGGTCATGGAACAACTCTTTGGCTTCCTCTAAACTCACGATTCGTTGTTCGAAACGACCATTTGATTTAATCAAATCGCGCATTTCTTTTTCAATTTTTTCAAAATCATCTTCACTGAATCTGTAATCGGTATCAAAATCATAATAAAATCCGTTTTCAATAGCCGGACCACCCGCAAATTTAATATCTGGGTGCAATTTTTTAACCGCCGCCGCCATAACGTGTGCCAACGAATGACGAATCAATTCAATAGGATAAGACATATTAACTACCTCTAACTTTATTTATATTTGTTTAATTTTTTTTGAAACTGTTTTTGATTATAATACGCACCATTTTTTAGTGCAAGCAGAACCCTTAGACCCCCGCGGGGGTTGTGCAAGTCAAAGTAGTAAAGAATATTTTTTTCAACAACATGCCACTATTTTAAGACTTTATATATTAAAAGTCAATACCATGATATAAAAAAAGCGGGAAAACCGCTTTTTTTACATTAAACACGCAACTGTTGGGAAATCGATAATACTGCCATACAGGACGGCAAAAAAGAAACACACCGACCCACCAATAACAAACAAATGCCACAACGCATGAGAAAACCGCATACGGCGCCACAGATAAAATATTACACCAACCGAATAAGACAAGCCACCCGCCAACACAAACCACATTCCGCGATGCGATATTGTTTGAATCATGGCTGGTAAAATCCAAAGCAATGCCCAACCCATAATCAAATATAACACAACAACCCATTTTGGTTGCTGTTTGGGATTTTTAAACTTCATGATTGCGCCAAAAATAACAATAGCCCACAACACACCAAACATAGACCACCCCAACCCCATATGATGACATCTATTTAAATTCACCAATAAAAACGGTGTATATGTTCCAGCAATCAATGCATAAATTGCGATACTGTCCCAGACCTCGAAAAAACATTCACTCTTTTCACCAATCATCGCATGACACATTGTTGAACCAAAATATAAAAAGAACATTGTTGCACCAAATAAAGAACACGACACAACCGCCCACACATTATGATACAACACCGCATAGGCAACCAACATCGCCAGTCCCGCAATTGCAAGTCCAATACCAATTCCATGCGTTAAAATATTTAATACCGATTCACTATGCGTCACCGGTCTTTCCCAACGGAACAAACCACTGGCCTGTAAAACACGCAACAAAGTCGATGCATGTGAATCTTTTTTAACAGCACGCAATTTTGCTTTTATATCTCTTTTTGATTTTGTCATTTTATTTCAATGCTCCCTTCACTCTTTCTATGACTCTATCTTTACCCATAACTTGCATGATTGAATACAAATCAGGTGTATTTGTGCGACCTGTTAATGCAACACGCAAATTCATTGCAACATCGCCATTTTTAACACCTAACTTTGTTGCAATAGCGACAATCTTATTCCACCAAGAATCTTTATCATCGGCAATATCAAATGTCGCCAAAAATTCATTTAACACATCTTTGTTAAATTCAAATTCACGATTTGGTTGGAATAAATTATCCCAAAAATAAGCAACCTCTTCTAATGTCTGGCGCCATGTAATAAAATCTTTACGAATACGTTTTGGATTATCGCGTTCAATGGATAAAACATTACGCAAATATTGTACATCGGCAACCTGGTCTTTACGCACAGAATCTGCATAATTTTGCGCCCAGTCAATAACATTTTTAACCAATGTATCCACAGGCATCTGTGCAATATTTTCTTTGGCCCACCACTCTAATTTTTTCATATCAAATAACGCCCCAGACATTGGAATTTTTTTCGGTTTGAATTCATAATCCCAAATAGATTTAACCGCACCTTTTAATTTTGCTTCTTCGTATCCAGACGCAATAATATTAAACAAATATTCCAATACCGCATTGGTTGGCCACCCATCAGCCAATAAATTTGCAACATTAGATTCTGGGTCATGCCGCTTTGATAACTTGCGTTGTTTTCCTGATTCCGCATCAATTGTATCCAATGTCGATGTATGGATATAAAGTGGCGGCGTCCAACCCATCATACGAAATAATTGATAATGCAACGGCAAAGACGACAACCACTCTGCCCCGCGCACAACATGTGTAGTGTGCATAAAATGATCATCACACAAATGCGCAAAATGATATGTCGGCAAACCATCATTTGATTTAATCAAAACCAAATCTTCATTATTTTCTGGGAAAGAAATAGAACCACGAACCGCATCTTTACAAAAAATACGTTGTGCCGGATTACCCGTTGAATACAAACGAATCGATGGAACCTCACCTTTATCCAAATGCGCAATAATATCTTCGTCTGTTAAATCGCGGTCGCGTGCAAATTCACCATATATCCCGGTTGGGAAACCCGCCGCGGTTTGACGATTACGTATATCTTCCATTTCGTCCGCAGTTAAAAAACAAGGATACGCCAATCCCCGTGCCAACAAATCCGCCACCACCGAATGATAAATATCGCGGCGTTGTGACTGAAAATATGGTCCATATTTTTCATCATTATTATAAGCAAGTCCAAATTTACTCAATGAATCTATAATAATTTTTACCGCATCAGCAACTTCGCGTTTAGTATCTGTATCTTCAATGCGCAACATAAACACACCACCTGATTGTTGTGCTAATTTTGAGTTTATCAAAACCTGATATAAACCACCAATATGCATAAATCCAGTTGGACTGGGTGCGAATCGGGTGACAAAAGCCCCCTCTGGCAAATCGCGAGGTGGGAATTTTTCTTCCAATTCATGCAATGTATATTTTGGTTTTCTGCCCAAAACCCGTTCAATTAATTCTGGTTTTAATCCATTACGCATTTTCGTTTCCCTTGTGTTTATAACTTTATGATTCTATACTAATTATATGGAAAAACAAGAAATAAGAACATTTGGTCGCAGACACGGCAAAAAATTATCGCCACGAAAACAGTTATTATTAGAAACTGTTTTGCCGGCTTTTTTGCCAAAAAACATCAAAAACGCCGGGAATTTAATTTTGGAAATTGGTTTTGGTAATGGCGAACATGTTCGCGATTTGGCGATTCGCAATCCTGAATCTATTATTATTGGTGCCGAACCATTTATGAACGGTGTTGCGGCATTATTATCGGCAATAACAAACGAATCGACCAATGAAATTATGGACGAATATAAAAACATAAGAATTTGGCCAGATGATGTTCGAAAAATGTTTAATGAATTGGACGCAAAATTTAACGAAATATGGGTTTTGCACCCTGACCCATGGCCCAAGGCACGACACGAAAAACGCAGATTATTAAATGCAGATTTTTTATCTGTTTTGGGAACAAAACTGATGCCGAATGGTCAAATTATCATCGGCACAGACCATTGGGAATATTTCGATTGGATTGTCGAACAAAGTAAAAAAACGGCGCTTAACGCATCGTTTCCGGCACAATCTGTAATTCATACACGATATGCAGAAAAAAATATGGCAAAAACCACAGAACCCAAATATTTAATTTTATCCAATTAATACGCAACAAAGAATTTTAATTTATCTATCAATTCTGGACGATTTATTTGCACCAAACGATAAACTTGTTCTGCACGTATAAAACTGGTTCCCAACATAACATGTAATTCCATATTTTGTGCCGTCCAATTTTCCAATGCACTGTAAATTCTGCCAACAAAATCAGATGTATTCATATCTTCGTGGGACATAATCAATAACACAGATGAGGCATGCAATTTATTTAAATCTGCGAAAACATCAGCCCAATCCAAAGGCCATATTTCAAATATATCCAACCCGATTGATAAATCTTTGTTAAAAAACAAATCATCACGCACAGCCGACAGCGATTCAGCGAATCGTTTTAAATCATTTAATTTCACAATTAACTGTGCGCCATTTGCACCCTGTTTAAAAACAGAATTAATATTAACCACCAAATTAGAAATATCATCACCCGCAACACAATCGAATCGCGAATATATTTTTATATTTGATTTTTCAACCCATGGCCAAATCACAGGAACCGATGTCGGCGCCACCGATAATGCAGGCACGTTCATTTCAACCATATATTCCGCCGCCCCGGCCAATTCCGCACCATCTGGATTGTCCCCCAGCCATAAAGACACAGATTTTGCCACATCAACATTATTATCAAAAATTTCTTTTATATCTATCATTATGCTTTCTAGTTTATCATAAATATGATATAATTAAAACAAATGAAATTATACGACAGATTAAATTTTTTACTATTGGGAACATTATGGATTTTGGCCATAGTGCTGATATTAAATTTTTGGTTAAATACGGCATACCGTTTTAACATGTTTTCTGCGGCACATTGGGAATATATATCAAATATCCAGGCGCAAAATCTGCCTATATCCAGTGGTTTTTATATCGCATTTATTGTATCAATAACCATGGGAATATTGGGGCTATATTTATTATTCCGTCCAAAATTTAGAAAAATAAAACTGCCCATATCACAAAAAACTGTGACGCAACAAACCACACCACAACAACCAATTATCAAACCCGAACAAACGGTTCAGCAACCCGCACCACTGGAACAAAAAAACGATATTCAACCGACAAACACACAAATATCATCAAATCCAATAATGGCACGACCACCGCGTTTGCATATTCAAATGCCACAAAAAACAGTAAATCGTCCTGTCACAGCAACCCAAAACACACAACAACAAACAAAAAAACAAGAACCCGTTGCGCGCTATACGCATGAAATCCGGGAAATTTTTGAAAAAAATAAATTTATGGTTTTAACACCAAAACCAATCAATCGTATTCCTTTGTCATTGATTGCAATTGGTGCAAATGAAACATTATGGATTGGCGCAACCGATATATCACACGAACAAATGAGTGATATAATGTTAGCATTAAAAAATGTATTTAACGAAACACTGGAAGATATTGAAATAGATTTAAATGCATTTATAATAAACCCAACAGATACAGATTTCGTAGATGCAATTTTGGATTTAAAAGATATTCAAGAACTAGAATCCGCAATCCAAAAAATTCCAAACGAACCTGAATCTGACGAAAACGACAGTATGGACGCTTTTGCTGGATATATTGAAACGGTATTGACATATTTGGGAAATAAATAATGAAAATAAGTAAATCCAATGCACAACAACGAATTGCAGAACTGGGTATGGACGATATGCCATTGTTGGAATATACACCAAAGCCAACATTATTGCCGACTGATTGGTTTACACGATATCGCGCATTATGCCACGAATTTATGGAATCTTTATCAAATTATGCAACCGAAATCGCATTTATGAATTTATCACAAAATGAATTTATGGGGTTATTAACCGGACGGGCATTACCCCGCAATACATCTATTCGTTGGCGCATACCACCAACATTGGGCGGGAAACTATCGATTGAAAATATGTTTTTATGCCGCACTTTTCCAAACAGTCACAGACTCGACAGATTCATAATGGAACAAACCGGCAACAAAACATTATGGTTGCCCAATCCTGAAAAGGCGGTATATGTCACAACACATACGGCAACGGGCGGCACCGGTGGAAACGCAACATCTGACCGTCTATCCCAGGTTGCGGCACAAATTGCCAAAGATAATTCATTAGGGTAAAACATGAACCAAACAGAATTTTTAGATACAATCAAAAATAAAGGCGCATTGATTTGGGGACCGTCGAACGCACGTGCCATTGAATACGCAAATTCAAATTTACAGCAAAAAAAATGTGCCATGTTTCCAAATTTTATGATTAGTTTATATACACAAACGGCTGGAATAAATTTAGGATCCGGATATATATTTGGTCCAACGGAATTACCAAATGGAAACAATTTTCCAATCCCCAGCATCACAGATATAAACACAGAAATTCAAAACATACCGGCATTGAAAAACAAAACATTATTTGGTCGCAACGATTTATTTTGGTTTGCATTTGATTCTTTTGGAACATGTTATATGCTCAGTAATATAAATGGCGCGGTTTTACGCAAATACGACGACGGATATCGCGCATTATATGATTGCCTGATGGGTGGAAAAATTTAAATGAAAAAATTATCTGTATCTTTATCTGGACATCAAACCAGTATATCACTGGAACCTGAATTTATATTGGAATTACAGCGTATAGCCAAAAATCAAAACACATCGGTCGCGGCAATTATTTCCAATATAGATAAAACGCGCAGTGCAAATTCAAATTTATCATCTGCAATACGCGTTTGGATTTTAAACAATATAAAAAATTAATCTTTTTGCTTACTATTTTGTTCTAACTGCATTATCAATATTTGATGTGGCGATTTTGGCAACTCACTCAACAAAGCATCTGCGCATTGTGATTCTGTCACGAAATCATAATTTTTTTCCATCAAAGATATAATTGTATCGTGAACTTCATCATCTGAAAATTTTCTTTTTGCCGACCAATTATATTGCATTTTATATGGAACTTTGATGGACGACGGGGTGTGTATTTTTACCCCCAATTCTGTTGCTAATTTTTTGCGCGCATCATTTGAATTAAACAAACACAAAACTGTATTACGACCATGCGCGGTTCTGCGAAATTGAATCAACGGCATACCTTTTTCATCACGCATAGATACCAAATCTTTATCTTTGATATCACGCACCAATTTGATAATTTTATAAACAGGTATTCGATACAATGAAACCAATCGTATCACAGGTGTCCAATGATAATCTTGCACTGGAACTTTTTTTAAATTCACCAAATTAAACCTATTAACAAATTCATCAAAATAATCTTTATGTAAAAAATATTGACCGTCACGAAACAAAACACGTTTACGACCACCCCATGTATCATAAACAGATTTTAAATTTTGTATCAATGCATCACGTGATATATCAACATTCGCACGTATTTTTTCATAATCCAACCAAACATTAGTTTTAAACATAATAATCACCCTTTTATTTTTTACCTAAGGATAAATTATATATTCTTTAATTACGTTTATCAAGTCTATACGCAATAAAACCGCCAAAAATTGCAATTAGAACAATTATAACGAACCACGCGTCACGCCCCAACATTCTGTATAAAGTCATATGGGAACCAGTTGCCACACCGTCCAACACACCAATTTGTCCAATGGGTAATTGCGATATAATTTTACCGTCCGCACCAACAAACGCACTAATTCCAGAATAATTAGCCCTGATAACCGGAACACCCGATTCGATTGCCGCCCTGCGCACCATATCCAGATGTTGATATGTCCCCGGTGTTTTTCCAAACCAAGTATCATTTGTTATATTCACAATCGCATCAACATAATCATTTTTTACAACCGCATTTGAAAATATAATTTCATAGCAAACCGCCGGCGCAAAAACAAAACTGGTGTTTTTATCAACACGCAAATCCATCAACCGCGCACCTTGACCAGCAGTTAAATTAGCAGGCGTTGGAATAAATTTAATTGGTCCATATTCACCAAACGGCACCAAATGAGATTTACTGTAATAATCTAAAATATCACCATTTTCATTTGCCAAAACCAATGAATTATATACTGACGAATCATAATCAACAACATGCGAACCAATTATCACAGGAACATTTAATTGTTTTGCAATCGGCATAAAATCATTTGGACGCAATGCAAACGGATACGATGTTTCTGGATAAATAACAACATCAATATTGCGAACATCACCCGCCAATTTTATCAATGCATCAACACGATTTTTTGCCTGATTCAATGCGTCCGCACGCGTCATAGAAATTTTAGATTCTTGACTGGTCACTGGTTGAACAACACGAATTCGCGTTGCACCATTACCCATATTTGATTGTCCAATATTGTTATACCCAACAAATATTCCAACAAATAAAAACACAGAAAAAAACACAAACAAAAACCAATTCGCTTTGCCACCACGATTATATAATAATTGCACAAACGATGCAATCAAACCAAATATCACAAATCCTAATCCCAACGCACCAAACAACGACATAGAATTCGAAATAATTGCGCCACCCAAAGTAATATTTGCAATTGGATTCCATGGAAACCCAGTCAAAAACCATTCACGCAACCACAACACAGCGGTTGCCGACAAAGCAAAAACCATTGGTTTTACACTATTTTTATTGTATATACATCGTGTCAATACAAATGGAATTGTGAATATAATTGCACCAACCAATGCCAATCCAATCAATGCCGGCCCGGTCCAAATTGCAAATTGTTTTGTTAATTCCGGAACAACATATATGGAATTTAACGACCACCAAAACATAGAAATTGAATACATGGCACCAAACGGAATCGCACGCAGCCAAACCCGCCACCAAGAAACTTTGTCATCACCCATACACAACAACCAATATGCCGCCCCAAATGCCAAAATTGTTATCCACCATAAATTAAAAGGTGCAAAACCCAACGATGCCAAACCACCCAGCACCCCAACCAACACATATTTCCACCATTTAAACCCAGAAACATTTTCATCAGCATACGGATTTTTAAACCCTAACTTTTTCAAAACTTTAATTTCTTTGGCCTCCATAACACGCGCTTGGGCATCAGTCAAATGATCATAACCCAACAAATGAAACATACCATGCACAACCATATGCGCCGTATGTTCAGCCACAGAAATATTCGCCGCCGCCGCTTCACGTTTTACAGTATCCAACGATATATAAATATCCCCCAGCAAAATATCGTCACCCAATTCAAAAGACAAAACATTTGTTGGTTTATCCATATTACGATACATTTTATTCATCGCATGAATTTCATTATCATCAGTCAAAGTAATAGAAACCTCGGCATCACGATATTTTGCGCCAACAACCGCATTTGCAATTTTTTCAAAATCTATATTATATTTTTTCCAACGTGAATCATTGTAATTAACATAAACTTTCATTTTTATCGCCTCTATACGCATTGATTCTGGGAATTTTTATTTTTTACCCAATCCAGATTTTTTTGCAATTTTCGACCTGACATTTGCATAATTTGGTGCAACAAATGGATAATCATCTGGCAATCCCCACTTTGCACGATATTGTTCAGGCGTCATATTAAATCGCCGTTTAATATATCGCCGCAACATAACATGCCACGTTCCATCTTCCAGACATTGAATTCTATCTGGCTGGACCGAATCAGCAATTTGTTGGGGACTCACCACCGTTCCACGCAAAATTGCACGCGCAGAATTAACCGCGTCCGCCATAGATAAATCAGGATTATTCGCCATTGCCGCCGCCGCCAAATTTGCAACAGCCAATGTAAATTCATTATTTTTCGTATTATTATTTACCATTTGCTAAAAAACCTTTTATTTACTAATATTATACCACAAATAAACTACAAATAAAACGAAAGTCAAATTATAATGAAAAAAGATACCAGACCACTCGCCGATATTATGCGCCCTGCAACCATAGAAGAAGTTGTCGGGCAACAAAATTTATTGGGTGAAAACGGATTGATACGCCGTATGGTTGACAACCACAAATTATCAAATTTAATATTATGGGGTCCCCCAGGTTGCGGTAAAACAACAATTGCACGCGCATTGGCACATTCTGTTGATATGGATTTTGTCCCGATGTCTGCGGTATTTTCTGGGTCTGGCGATATAAAAAAGGCCATGGACGCGGCGCGTATGAATCGCGACATCGGTCGTGGAACACTGTTATTCATAGATGAAATTCACAGATTTAACAAAACCCAGCAAGACACATTATTACCGTACCTGGAAGACGGCACAGTTGTATTTATCGGTGCAACAACCGAAAACCCCAGTTTTAATTTAAATAATGCGTTGCTGTCACGTTGTCATGTTGGGGTTTTAACTGCACTCGGCACTGATGATTTAATGATATTACTGGACCGCGCCGAAAAATTTTTAAACAAAAAATTACCATTAACCATGGACGCAAAAATTCACTTGGCACAAATGGCTGACGGGGACGCGCGATTTTTATTAAACACCGTTGAATATTTATCAAGCGCGAATTTTAAAAACGATTTAGACATCGATGCATTGGATAACGCAATACAAAAACGCGCACCATTAAGTGATAAAACAGGTGACGAACATTATAATTTAATATCTGCGGTTCATAAATCTTTACGGGCCAGTGATACAGATGCGGCATTATATTGGGTTGCACGCATGATGACATCTGGCCAAGACGCACGATACATTTTCCGTCGTCTTACCCGATTTGCAATGGAAGATGTTGGCCTGGCCGACCCAAACGCATTACAAATCGCGATTGCGGCATGGAACGCATACGAACGATTAGGCAGTCCCGAAGGCGATATTGCCTTGACAGAATTAGTTATATATTTGGGCACCGCACCCAAAAGTACGTCCAGCGACCGCGCATTGATGGCATCATATAAATTAGCCAAACAAACAGGCAGCTTGCCCCCGCCAAAAAACATTTTAAATGCACCAACAAAAATGATGCGCGATATGGGATATGGCGCAGGATACATTTACGAACCAGACACAAAATCTGGGTTTTCTGGTCAAAATTGTTTCCCAGAAAGCATGCAACGCACAAAATTATATACACCGGTTGAACGCGGATTTGAACGTGAAATAAAAAAACGTGTTGATTATTGGGACGGATTACGTGAAAAAATAAACAATAAAAAATAACGCCAAATTGGCGTTATTTTTTAAAATAGAATATTTAAATACATACCAACCGCAGATTCTTCGTTTTCATATTCATATGAATATGTTGCGCCATATTGTGTTCGTCCAAATTGACGCACCAATTTGAAACGCAACCATTCGCGGTCAAAGTCAGGATTTGTCGCAACACGAATTGTTGCACCAATACCCAAACGCCAACCATCAACCATACGAAAATATGAATCAGGCATAAAATCAATATATGACATGCCACGCGTATCATCAAAAATCCATGTTGATTTAACAGTTCCCGCCAAAGACACACCTGCCCATTGACGACCAACGCGCAATCCCGCAAAATATGTTGATTTTGCAAAGTCTGGTTCCCGCACATGACGATTACCACCAAATCGCGCACCGAATAAAACATCGGTTAAAACACGTGCCGAATTATTATCCGCCAACCCTGCACGATAAACACCGTTTAATTCGATACTGGAAAAACCACGTTCTTTGCGTTCATGCACAAAATCGAACTGATAATGAACATTTGCACCCGCGGTCAAACGACTGTTCAAACCATACGAAAACGCCTGACCCAAACGCAAAATATCATTACCGTAATCAACAGATGTTGTTGATAATAAATGTTCTGCGTCCAACAGATACAACATATCAGATGTATCCGCCATCAAATAATCGTCATCTGCGTATGCGGCACCACACAGCATAACCGTTCCAACAAAACCACATAATAACTTTTTCATGTAAAACTATACCCGTTGTTTAGAATTGGAACATAACTTGCAACCCAACCGACCATTCGCGGAATTTAGACAAATCAACATACGCATAATGTGCCGGGTCATTAAACTGTGCCGCCGTTGCAGGCAAAGTTCCATCATGCACGACCAAAGTTTTGTCATCTGCGCTGTCATACAAAGATGTTTTTGCATACAGATTCAATGCAAACCAATCATTTGGCTGCCAACCGAATGCACCTTTGATAGAAAATTGGTCATGCCAATCATAAAACCCGTATAAACCTTCGACATTTAATGTCCAATCTTCGGCCAATACGGTCCAGACACCCATACCTAATTCGCCCATAAAAACAGTATCTGTTGAATCGCCATATACCAACATACCCCATTCGTTCGTGGTCAGGTTTTCCATATAATCACCATAAACATCACCGTCCATATTCACCAACCAACCGCGTGCCAAACCATAGATTGTTGATGTTGCGACTTTATATCCTGCCTTTAAATCAGCAATAAAATAATCAACACCATGTTTTTGATGTTCATAATATCCAGATATCGTTGCAATCCAATCGTCTGTATCAACAATACGACCCTGCAAACCCAAACCATACAGATTCAAACCATTTGATTTATATTCATCTGTACCTGCACCGGCGGTATCTGTCCATGTTAATTTATCACGATTGTATTTACCCATTGCCTGCAAAGCGATACGGTCTGTCAAACCAAAACTCAAATCTTCCTTTAAAGACAATTCTTTTAATTTTCTGGCGACTTCGCCTGTGGCATTACCAAAATTATATTTACCCTCTAAATATTCACCGGTGGTCACCGAACCAAATTGGAATTGCAAAGGCTGATAAAAAGGATTTGCAATAAAATATTTCCGCTTTGCAGATTTACGATATGTTTCACCACGAACATATGTTTGTTTATTTTCACGTGGTTTTACCTGACTATAATGACGTGGTTCATAATTTGTATTGATATTATCATACATACCCGCACGCGACGCACGTGGCGCATAATCATTAGAATAAGATTCATACGCACTGCGATTTATACGAATTGTATCACCATCAGAATTTGTCATATTGATACTGGAATACATAGAACTGCGGCCCGCCGCATTAACATCTGCACCAAACGCAACACAGCCCAAAACTGCGAAAATTCCAAAAAATTTAATATTCATTTAAAATCTCCTTTCCCGTCAATTATATCACATTTTACCCCAATAAAAAAGCCATAATTACATTTGAATTAAAAAGTAAAAAACAAAATATAAATATGTAAATAGAACGAGGTAGATACGCAGTTATTTGTGAGCATAGTGTACAAGCGCTACATAAACGAGCAAACAACAAGCAGATTATGCCACCAGCCTGACAGATATTAGAACGGTGTAGATGCGACGATTCCAGCGAACGCAGAAAAAATTAAATATCGAAATAGAATGCAATAGATACGAAGTTATTTGTGAACGTAGTGTACAAATAGTACATGAGTGAACAAATAACAAGTAGATATGCAATTATATTTCGATACTATTTTATAAAATCTGGCGTTTGTTGTTGGCATCAGGCGCACTCACAATCCCTTCTTGTTCCATACGTTCCATAAATCCAGCCGCCTTGTTATAACCAATTCCTAATCTTCGTTGCAGATATGAAATTGTTGGTTTTTTATCGCGCAAAACAATTTCTTTGGCCTGGGAATACAAATCACCGTCCTTGGCGGCTTTAACATCTGCCGCCGATGGTGCCGCCCCAGACGCCATATCATCACCAGAATCCGTCACCCCAGATGCATATTCTGGTTCGCCCTGGGAACGCAAGAAATCACCAATACGCGTTAATTCTTTATCCGAAATAAATGCACCATGAATACGTACCAAATCATGTCCAGAATCACTGTATAACATATCACCACATGCCAATAACTGTTCTGCACCCTTTTCGCCCAATGCCGTCATTGAATCAATTACACTACGCGCATGGAAAGAAACACGTATTGGGAAATTAGCCTTGATAACACCTGTAATGGTATTTGCGTCTGGACGCTGGGTTGCCATAATCAAATGAATACCGGCGGCACGCGCCTTTTGTGCAATTCGTTGAACGCACATTTCAACCTCTTTACGCGCCACAGCCATCAAATCTGCGACCTCGTCAATTACTATTACAATATATGGCATATCAGACAAATCAACTTCTTGGGTTTCAAACAACAATTCACCAGTTTCCTCGTCTGTGCCAATGGCAACCTGTTGAGTAATTTTTTCACCGGCCTCGCGCTTGGCGGCAACAATTTCATTATAACTTTGAATATTACGCGCATTAACAACCTGCAACTGTTTATAACGTTCTTCCATTTCACGCACCGCCCATTTCAATGCGTTCACAGCCGCCGTCGCATCTAATTTCACAATAGGTGTAATCAAATGTGGGATATCGTCCCAGAACCCAAAATCAACACCCTTGGGGTCAATAATAATCAATTTGCATTTATCAGGTGTAAAATGATACACAATGGAAGTAATTATCGATTGAACAAATACAGATTTTCCAGTTCCCGTATGTCCAGAAACCAACATATGTGGCATTTTTGCCAAATCATAATATAATGGATTTCCACCAATATCGACACCCAACGCCAATGGGATTTTAAAAGGCGAATTTACAAACATATCATTTTCTATTAAACCACGATATTTAACCGTTTGTGGTTTTAAATTTGCCATTTCCACACCAATCAATTGCGTTGATGGAATTGGCGCAATACGCAAAGTTTTTGTTGCCATGGCGCGTGTCATATCTTTGACAGTCTTGGTCACATCAATCAATTTTGTTCCGCTTTCCGGCAAAAATTCATACAGTGTCACAATTGGACCTGGGCGAATACCCGTCACTTTGCCATACACATTGTATTCTGCGAAATGTGTTTCCATAGATTCTGCTTGGGCCCTTAATTCAGGTGTCACAACACCTTTGCCAAACACAGATTCTTCCAAAAATTCAGGGTCAGGCAATTCATATTCGCCATTTTCAACCACAACTTTTTTACGCACTGCGCGTGTTTTCTTTTGTTTTGGTGCCTCGTTTTCCTCTGCTTCTTCGGTTTCTTCTTCTGCCTCTTCTTCCTCTTCTTCTACATCTTCTTTACGCACAGGCAAAATATGAAATGCAGACAGCACCCAACGAATTGCGCCCCAAACCAAATGCGCAACACTAACCACATAATCCCACTTTATATGTAATAAAATTCCAGCCATCAAACCAAATCCAGCCAACGAAATCAAACCGATAATAATCTGCCAATTACCCATAAACGCACCAAAATCATTTGATGCAATCGCGCCAAACATACCACCAAACGAAGACCCTGGAAACACCATACCAAACCCAGCGCACCCCAAACATAACGCAATAAATCCACGCAATATATTATATTCAGGCGTTGCCATTTCATCGCGTCCGCCCATGTAATAAAAACCTGCACGCATTAAACACAAAAATAAAAATATCATTGGAATAAAACCAAACACATATCGCATAAAACCAACGACCCACCCAAATATACCATGATTACCATATGTGCTGGAAACCGCCCAACCGTCCAGATAAGAATTATAAAACAAGGCCGATAAAATCGCCAATACACCAACGACAAACATCACCCCGCCCAACAACCGCCAAGCCAGGTCTTTCAACGCCCCAGACAATCTTTCTGGTAAAAATCTAGATTTTCCTTCCATGCCCCGATTATACCACAAAAAATCCTAAAATTAAAGGGGGACGAAATAAAAAATCGGGATAATCCCGACTTTCTATTTTATCCGTCTAACAATCGCCAAAACGACATCTGCGGCGACCATACCAATAAACGCACCCAATATAACATCGGTCGGCCAATGCGCACCAATTGCCACACGCGACACAGCAATCACAATTGCCAAAGTCCATGTCAGCCATTTGAAACGCGGCATCAATAACCCCAACATAACCAAACCG
>Ga0247609_10002470_pt1 | contig 19549 bp, 12 predicted proteins | sample 172DNAGHGlowgp2_FD_193487 | JGI IMG/M metagenome (GOLD analysis project Ga0247609, IMG submission 193487) | Sheep rumen microbial communities from Palmerston North, Manawatu-Wanganui, New Zealand - 1728 DNA GHGlow gp2 | ecosystem: Host-associated > Mammals > Digestive system > Stomach > Rumen ...
AACAACAAAAAAATCCGCGAAGCACGTATGGCTTCGCGGAATAATGATTAAGGAGAAATGGATGACGACTAACTTTTGCTCCACGCCTCGATGCGGTCGAGGGCCTCGTCGGTCTTCTCGTGGCTGTTGAAGGCGGTGAAGCGCACGTAGCCCTCGCCGCTGGGGCCGAAGCCGACACCTGGGGTGCAGACGACATTCGCGCCGTAGAGCAGAGCCTCAAAGAACGACCAGGAGTCCATACCCTCGGAGGTGCGCATCCAGATATAGGGCGCGTTCTCGCCGCCGTAGCACTCGTAGCCGAGGGCGCGCAGACGGGTGAGCATACGATGGGCGTTGTCCATGTAGTAGTCGATGGTCTGCTTGATCTGCGCCTTGCCCTCTGGCGTGTAGATAGCCTCGGCGGCACGCTGGGAGATGTAGCTCGTGCCGTTGAACTTCGTACATTGGCGGCGGAGCCACAGTTGGTTCAAGGGGATGCGCTCGCCCTCGAAGGTGCTGACGCTGACCTCCTTCGGCACGATGGTATATCCACAACGGACACCCGTAAAGCCGGCGGTCTTCGAGAACGAGTGGAACTCGACGGCGCATTTGCGGGCACCACGGATCTCGTAGATGCTATGGGGAATCTCCGGGTCTTGGATGTAGGCTTGATAGGCGGCGTCGTAGAGGATGAGGGCGTCGTTTTTCAGGGCGTAGTTCACCCACTTGCGCAGTTCCTGTTTGGTAATCACCGTACCCGTCGGGTTGTTGGGGTAGCAGAGATAAATCACGTCCACCGGACGACCCTTCGGCAGCTCAGGAACAAAACCGTTCTCGGCTGTCGTCGGCAAATAGCGCACGTTGGTCCAGCGCCCGTCGCGATAGGTGCCGCAGCGGCCTATCATCACGTTCGAGTCTATGTAAACGGGGTAGATGGGGTCGGTGACGCCGATGAAGTTGTCCCAATGGAGCAGTTCCTGGAAGTTGCCGGTGTCCGACTTCGCGCCGTCGTTGATGAAGACCTCGTCGATGTCGAGGTGGATGCCGCGCGTCAGGAAGTCGTTCTTCAGGATAGCCTCGCGCAGGAAGTCGTAGCCCTGCTCGGGGCCGTAGCCGCGGAAGCCCTTGGCGGTGCTCATCTCGTGGGTGGCCTTGTGCATCGCCTCGACAACGGCTGGTGCCAGCGGTTGCGTCACGTCACCGATGCCCAGCGAGATGACGTCGGCCTTGGGGTGCATCACCTTGAAGGCGTTGACCTTCTTGGCGATGTCGGCAAACAGGTAGTTCTGCTGCAGGTTGAGGAAGTGGATGTTTACTAATGCCATATTTCTTCTTTGTTTCGTTATTTCGTTATTTCGGTTTTTCGACGTGTCGTTATTTCGACATTTCGACATTTCGTTATTCCGAATCAATCTCGCCATCGAAGACAAATTCGGCGGGACCGGTCATGTAGACGTGTTTATCGCTTTCGCGCCACTCGATCTCAAGGGTACCGCCGTCCATGACGATTTTGCTCTTGCGCCCAGCCTTTCCCGTGAGAGCAGCGGCGACAGCGGTAGCACAGGCACCCGTGCCGCAGGCCTGGGTGATGCCGCTGCCTCGCTCCCAAACGCGGGTGCGGATACTTCCGTCTTCTTCCACCCGTGCGAACTCGATGTTACAGCGTTGCGGGAATGCGGGGTGCATCTCCAGCTTCCGACCAGTATTACCAACTTGATCGATGTCGTCGGTGAAGATGACGTAATGGGGATTGCCCATCGACACAAATGTACCGTGACCCTGAGCGCGAGAAGCTATAAACTGCGACTCGTTTTCGAGTACAGGTTCCAGCATATCCACAGTCACGCTCTCTACCTTATTATCTTTTATATGCAGATCCAGAATCTTTACCCCAGAAAGCGTAAGCAGTCGAATCTCAGTCTTGTCGGAAAGGCCCCGCTCATAGAGATATTTTCCGATACACCGCGATGCATTGCCGCACATCATAGCCTCGCTACCGTCGGCGTTGAAGATGCGCATGGAGAAATCTGCCTCGGGGACGGGACTGCGGTCGATGAGCACGAGACCGTCGGAGCCGATGCCCTTGTGGCGATCGCTCCAGGCAATGGATGCCTTGGTGGGGTCGGCGATGGGGTATTGCATGGCGTTGACATAGATGTAGTCATTACCACAGCCGTGCATCTTGGTGAAGGGAATCTTTGTCATGGGGTTTGCATTATTTCGTTATTTCGTTATTTCGAGAGGTAGGCGGCGACCTTCTTGGCGGTGTCGCGGCCGGAGGCCATAGCGCGCACTACGAGCGAGGCGCCGTTGGCGGAGTCGCCGCAGACAAATACGTTGTCAGCATACTGAGGATGCTCAGGCTTCAGGAAGCCCATAGCCAGCAGTACCAACTCGGCCTTGATGATTTCGGGCTTGCCCTTCTCGACCATGATGGGACGTCCGCCCTCTGGGTTGGGCTTCCAGTCTATCTCCTGAACCTTTACGCCAGTCAGTTTGCCGTTCTCACCTAAGAACTCCAGGGTGTTGATGTTCCAACGGCGGGTGCAACCCTCCTCATGACTAGATGTAGTCTTGAGGGTACGTGGCCATTCGGGCCAGGGGTTCTGAGGATCCTCTGGGCCTTCGACAGGCTTTGGCATAATCTCAATCTGTGTAACACTCTTACAACCCTGACGATGGGCAGTACCAATACAGTCAGAGCCAGTATCACCACCACCGATGACGAGGACATCCTTACCCTTGGCAGTCACGCGCTCATCCCTACTGAACTCCATACCAGCCAGCACACGATTCTGCTGCGACAGCATTTCGAGGGCGAAGTGTACGCCCTTGAGTTCGCGACCAGGAGCCTTGAGGTCGCGGGCGGTGGGGGTGCCGGATGCAATCACGATTGCATCGAATGGATAATTGATAATGGATAATGGATAATTATCGGGGGCGGAGCCATTATCAATTGTCAATTTTCCATTATCAATTGATACGGCGCAGCCGTATACAAACTCGATGCCCTCCTGTTCCAGCAGGCGGATGCGGCGATCAATAATGGCCTTGTTCAGTTTAAAGTTGGGAATACCGTAGCGCAACAATCCGCCTGCAGCTTCGTTCTTCTCAAACACGGTAACGGTGTAGCCCATCTGGTTCAAGTCGTTGGCGGCAGCGAGGCCGGCAGGACCAGCACCAATCACAGCCACACGTACCGGGGTGCCCGGCGCATCAGCGCCGGGATTAGTGGGCTTCATGATGCGCTTGATATTGGTGCGGGGCTGAATAAAACCCTCCTGGAAAGCCATCTCGGTAATAGCAGCCTCGTCCTCGCGGTTGGTGGTTGGCTCATGGTTAAAACGGTTCAGCACACAAGCTTTTTCGCACAAAGCGGGACAGATGCGGCCCGTGAACTCGGGGAAGGGGTTCGTGCTGTTGAGCAGACGGTAGGCCAGTTCCCAATCGCCTTTATACAGGGCGTCATTCCACTCTGGTGCTTTGTTACCCAGCGGACAAGCCCAGTGGCAGAAGGGCACGCCGCAATCCATACAGCGGCTGGCCTGCAGTTTGCGTTCGCGCGTGTTGAGTGTCTGCTCTACCTCGCCAAAATCGTGGATTCTATCGTGAATCGGACGGTAACCCGCCTCCTGGCGGTGTATCTCTAAAAATGCTTTTGGATTTCCCATCTCTATGATTTACTATTTACAAATTTACAATTTACTATTTATTCCTCTATTTTATGATTTGATGATTTACTCTCTGCGGCTTAAATAACTAAATCCTTGAAATAGTAAATAAAACGTAAATCGTAAATCGTCAAATCGTAAATATCAGTAATCTCTCTGGATATCGGCGATCTTCTCGTGGAGCTTTTTCATCTTCTCCTCCTCAAGTACGCGCTTATACTCGATAGGCACTACCTGAATGAAGTCCTCGATATAACGGTGCCAGTCGTCGAGCATCCGCCCGGCCAGGGCGCTTCCCGTGTGCAGGTAGTGCTGGCGGATCAGCTCGAGCAGCTCTTTGCGCGAGACTGAGTCCTCGACCAGCGAGAGCTCCACCATGTCCATGTTGCAGAAGTAGTCGAACGTGTGGTCGGGGTCATAGACATAGGCCACGCCGCCACTCATACCAGCGGCGAAGTTGCGGCCCGTCTTTCCGAGCACGACCACGCGACCGCCAGTCATGTACTCGCAGCAGTGGTCGCCAGCACCTTCAATCACAGCGATGGCACCCGAGTTACGCACGCCAAAGCGCTCGCCTACTTTACCGTTGATGTACAGCTCGCCGCTGGTAGCGCCGTAGAGGCCGGTGTTGCCGGCGATGATGTTCTCCTCAGCCTTGAAGTCGTCGCTCCTGCGGGCAGGCGGCAGAATAGAGATGCGTCCACCGCTCAGACCCTTACCAAAGTAGTCGTTGGTCTCGCCTTCGAGCCTGACATCGAGGCCGCGCACGGCAAACGCTCCGAAGCTCTGACCCGCAGAGCCCTTGAACTTAATCTTGATGGTTCCGTTGGGCAGGCCTTCCTCGCCGTATTTCTGGGCTATCACACCACTCAGCATCGTACCCACGGCGCGGTCGGTATTCTTGATGGCATAGTCGAGCGTTACCTCTTCTTGGTTCTCGATAGCCTTCTGTGCGGCACGTATTATCTCCTCGTCTTTCACGCCTGTCACCTTGGTGTAGGCACCGCGGTCCCAGAACAAAGCCTTGTCGGTCTCGGGCTTGTGCAGCAGGCGACCGAAGTCGATAGTCTTCTGCTTATCGGTAGCTTTCTCGATGTTCACCTCAATCAATTCGGTGTGTCCGATAATCTCTTTCAGACTCTTCACGCCAATCTCAGCCAGGTACTCGCGCACCTGCTCAGCCAGGAAGGTGAAGAAGTTTACTACGTATTCTGCGCGTCCCTCGAAGTGCTTACGCAACTCGGGATTCTGGGTAGCCACACCCATCGGACAGGTATTGGTATTACACTTACGCATCATCACGCAACCCAGCACAATCAGAGGCAGCGTACCGAACGAGAACTCGTCGGCGCCAAGCATCGCCATGATAATCACGTCCTTGGCAGTCTTCAATTGTCCGTCGGTCTGCAGACGAACCTGATTACGCAGACCATTTATCACCAGCGTCTGCTGGGTCTCAGCGAGACCAATCTCGGGTGAGATACCCGCAAAGCGCATACTCGAGGCCGGGCTGGCACCTGTACCACCCTCGGCACCACTGATGACAATCAAATCGGCTTTGGCCTTAGCCACACCAGCGGCGATGGTTCCTACGCCACTCTCGGCCACCAGCTTTACGCTAACAGCAGCTGTGGGGTTGATATTCTTCAGGTCGAAGATGAGCTGTGCCAGGTCCTCGATACTGTAGATATCGTGATGAGGTGGAGGCGAGATGAGCGAGATGCCGGGGATGGCGTTACGCGTCTTGGCGATAATCTCGTTAACCTTGAAGCCAGGCAACTGTCCGCCCTCACCAGGCTTGGCACCCTGTGCCACCTTAATCTGTATCTCCTCAGCATTCACCAAGTACTGCTGTTACACCGAAACGTCCTGATGCTATCTGCTTGGTCTTTGAGCTCAGGCTCACGCCGTCCACCTCCGAGTGGTAGCGGGCGTTGTCCTCACCACCCTCACCGGTGTTACTGCGGGCACCCAGCTTGTTCATGGCCAGTGCCAGCGCCTCGTGGGCCTCGATGCTCAGCGCCCCGAAGCTCATGGCGCCCGTCACGAAGTGCTTCACGATGCTCTCAACGGGCTCCACCTCATCGATGGGTGTAGGCTTAGCGGCTTTCTTAAATCCAAAGAAGTCGCGGATAAAGATGGGGCTCTCCTTCTCATCTACCAGCTTGGCCCATTGCTTAAACTTATCGTAGTTACCCTGGCGGGTAGCCAACTGCAGCTTCGCAATCGTCTCGGGGTTCCAGGCGTGCTTAATACCATCCTTACGCCATGCAAACTGCCCCTGATTTTGCAGTAGTGTCTGCTTCTTGGCAGCCTCGTGAAGCGCAATGGCATCGCGGGCAATCTCCTTCAGACCTACGCCGCCGATGGTGCTCACCTCTGTGCCGAAGTAGCGGCGCAGCAGGTCTTTGCTCAGTCCGATGCTCTCAAAAATCTTCGCGCCACGGTACGAGCGGATGGTCGAGATACCCATCTTCGACATAATCTTCTTCAAGCCCTTATCTACGGCCTTGATGTAGTTCTTTTCGGCGGTGGCGTATTCCTCCTGAATCTTGCCTTTCTTCACCAGATCATCAAGCACGGCAAACGTCATGTATGGGCACAGGGCGCTGGCACCGTAGCCCAGCAACAATGCGGCGTGCATCACCTCGCGAATCTCACCGCTCTCAACAATCAAGGCAGTTTGCACACGCTTACCTACGCTAATCAGGTAGTGGTGAACGGCACTAACGGCCAGCAGCGATGGGATGGCGGCATGGGTATCGTCCAGGTCGCGGTCGCTCAGGATGATGTAGTTAACACCCTCATCTACACTGGCTTCAGCCTGGTAGCACAGGTCGTCCAAAGCCTGGCGCAAACCTTCCTCACCCTTGGCCATCTCAAACACGATAGGCAACTTCTTGGTGTTGAAGCCTTTGTAGCGGATGTTACACAGTATATCAAGTTGTGTGTTGGTCAGTACGGGCTGCGGCAAACGTACCATTTTACAGTTCGATGCATCGGGCGTCAGGATATTCGTTCCTACGGCACCAATGTACTCTGTCAGACTCATTACCAATTCCTCGCGAATAGGGTCGATGGCCGGGTTTGTCACCTGTGCGAACTGCTGGCGGAAGTAGTTGAATAGTACCTGCGGACGGTCTGAGATAACGGCCAACGGGGTGTCGTTACCCATCGCAGCTACAGGTTCCTGTCCGGCTGTGGCCATGGGGATGATTGTCTTGTCAATATCCTCCTGACCGAATCCGAAGGTTACCAGCTTGGCGTTCAAATCGCTTACGCCATTGTCTACATGACGGCCACTCTTCAGTTTCTCCAGTTGCACGCGGTTTTCGTTCAGCCACTCGCGGTATGGGTGAGCCTTCGCCAGCTTCTCTTTTATCTCGCCATCGTAGTAAATTTTGCCTTCTTGTGTATCAATCAGCAGAATCTTTCCGGGCTGCAGACGTCCCTTCGATACCACGTCGCCAGGCTCAAAGTCCATCACGCCCACCTCAGAGGCGACTACCATCATACCTTGCTTGGTGATGGTGTAGCGGCTGGGGCGCAGGCCGTTGCGGTCGAGCATACCGCCTGCATAGCGACCATCGCTAAATAGCAGCGCAGCGGGACCGTCCCACGGTTCCATCAGAATAGAGTGATATTCGTAGAAAGCTTTCAAATCCTCAGAGATGGGATTCTTATCATTGAAGCTCTCGGGCACTAGGATGGCCATCGCCTGCGGCAGCGACAGTCCGCTCATCATCAGGAACTCGAACACGTTGTCCAAGCTGGCTGAATCGCTCATGCCGTCCTGCACAATCGGACGCAGATCCTTGATGTCGCCCAGCGCCTCGCTACTCAGCACACTCTCGCGCGCCTTCATCCAGCCGCGGTTACCACGAATGGTGTTAATCTCACCGTTGTGGGTCAGCAGACGGAACGGCTGGGCCAGCTTCCATTTAGGGAACGTATTTGTTGAGAAACGCGAGTGAACCAAGGCCAGTCCGCTCGTAAAGTAATCGTTCGAAAGATCGGGGAAGTAGCGTCGCAGCTGTCCGCTCGTCAGCATTCCCTTGTAGATAATATTCTTGCTCGACAGCGAACACAGATAGAAGTCCTCGTCGTCGATGCGGTTCTCTATTCGCTTACGTACCTTATATAATATACGCTCGAACACTAGCACATCCTCGTCCGATATACCAGTCACAAAAATCTGCTTGATGTCAGGCTCCACCTCGCGGGCAGCAGCACCAAGCACTTCAGGATTAGTAGGCACGGCTCGCAGATGCATCAGCTGCAGCCCCTCGCGCTCAATCTCCTCGATCATCACGCTCAGAATCTCCTGCTGGGCCTTCTCGTCCTTAGGCAGAAAAACCAATCCCGTGCCGTACTTACCCTTTTCTGGCACTGGTATACCCTGTAACAAAATAAACTCGTGGGGTATCTGTACCATGATACCCGCACCATCACCAGTCTTGTCGCGTGTCTCGGCGCCACGGTGTTCCATGTTCTCCAGCACCTTTAGCGCATTGTCCACCAATTCATGACTCTTACCGCCATGAATATTCACCACCATACCCACACCGCAGGCATCGTGCTCGTAGCCACTCTGGTACAGTCCTTCATTTGAAGCTTGCTTGTCCATAGATAAACGTTCTTGCGTCTTAAATTTGCAATTTGTCATATTATCCTTACTTTTGCTTTCTTTCTGATTGATTTCGGATACAAAGGTAGTACATTTTGATTTAATACCAAAGAATCTGCTTTCTTTTTCGTTCATAAATAATTCGCCATCTGTCAATTTGTTAGCAATTCCGCCTAAATAACGGCAGTAAGTTAGCATTTTGGCATGATTTTGTATGTATTTGTTTACAAACTGTTAGATTATTCCCATTTTAACAAACAAAAGCGGAAGCAAAAAGCTTCAATTGTTTCAAAATGTATTACCTTTGCACCAGAATTTCATCATGGTTATAGCACAATAATATTAAGGTATATTGTATGAAGGTAAAAAGGCGCTGGATAATCCTGATGACTGCAATGACACTCATTGCTTTCGCAGGTTTGACTGTAGGAGAACCTACATTTGAGTGTAATTGGTCCGTAATCTCGTCTGCCGATGTGGCGTGGCTGATTACGGCCACCATTTTTGTATTGATGATGACGCCCGGCCTGTCATTCTTCTATGGTGGCATGGTGGGTGCAAAGAATGTCATCTCGACCATGCTACAGTCGTTCATTGCCATGGGTCTGATTTCTGTCCTGTGGGTGGTCATTGGTTTCTCGCTGTGTTTCGGCGACGACATCGGCGGTATCATTGGCAATCCTTTGACCTTCCTGATGTTCCAAAACGTGGGGGCCGAGGTCTATACCACGCCGGCAGGTAATGTATTAGGTGGAGCCACCATTCCGTTGGCACTATTCGCCCTGTTCCAGATGAAGTTCGCCATCATCACACCGTCTTTGATCACGGGTTCGTTTGCCGAGCGTGTGCGTTTCTCGGCCTATATGTTCTTCATGATGTTCTTTTTCTTCATCATCTACTGTCCGCTGGCCCACATGACATGGCACCCCGAAGGGTTGTTTATGAAATGGGGGGTAATCGACTTCGCGGGTGGTATTGTAGTGCATGCCTCCAGTGGTGTTGCCGCACTCGCTGGCGCCATCTACTTGGGACGACGCAAGGCAGATACCCGTAAGAGTGAACCGGCCAATATCCCATTCGTACTTTTAGGTGCAGCGATGTTGTGGTTAGGATGGTTCGGTTTCAATGCAGGTTCTTCTCTGCATGCCGACGGACAGGCCATCAAGGCATTCCTGAACACAAACACCGCCTCGGCAACAGCTATGATGACGTGGATATTCTTCGACTGTCTGCGCGGTCGTAAGCCGTCGGCAATGGGTGCTGCTGTGGGTTGTGTGGTTGGTCTGGTGGCTATCACCCCTTCTGCAGGCTATGTCACCGTTGGGCAGAGCATTTTCATAGCATTCGTCATCACGCTCATCTGTAATATCGCTGTCTATTGGCGCTCGCGTAGCAGTATTGACGATGCGCTCGACGTCTTCCCGACTCACGGCACGGGCGGTATCTTCGGTACTGTCCTGACGGGTATCTTTATTCAAGAGGGGCTCATTGCCGGCACGTGGGACGGTTTTGTGGTTTTCCTCTATCACCTGTTGGCCATCATCATCGTGTTTGTCTACACCTTCGCCATGAGTTGGGTAGGCTATAAGCTCATCGACCAGCTCATCCCCATGCGCGTCTCGGCCTACAGCGAGAAGGTGGGCCTCGACTTCTCACAGCACGACGAGCACTACGGCTTGGCGCATATCGGAGAACGAGAACTGGCAGAATACGAAGAACATATTCGTGAAAAGAATAAATAAGATATGGACACAAAATACATATTCGTCACGGGCGGTGTGGTTTCCTCATTAGGCAAGGGAATCATCTCAGCCAGCATCGGAAAGCTGCTGCAGGCGCGCGGCTACAAAGTGACCATCCAGAAGTTCGATCCCTATATCAACATCGACCCTGGTACGCTGAACCCCTACGAGCACGGCGAATGTTACGTGACAGTGGACGGTATGGAGACTGACCTCGATCTGGGACACTACGAACGCTTTACGGGCATCCACACTACGCGCAACAACTCAATCACGACGGGCCGCATCTACAAGACCGTCATCGACCGTGAGCGACACGGCGACTATCTTGGTAAGACGATTCAAGTGGTGCCGCATATTACGGACGAGATTAAGCGGCGGATGCTGCGCGAGGAAGAAAAGAACGAGCAGCTGGATTTCATTATCACGGAGGTTGGCGGTACTATTGGCGACATCGAGAGTGCGCCGTTTATGGAGGCTATCCGACAGTTGCGCTGGCAATTAGGGCGCAATGCGGTGTGCGTACATCTGACATACGTGCCTTACCTGAAAGCGGCGGATGAGTTGAAGACAAAACCAACGCAACATAGTGTGAAAGAGTTACAGGGTATGGGTATCCAGCCAGATATCCTTGTCCTGAGAACGGAACGCCACCTTGATGACCATGTGCGCATGAAGGTGGCGTCGTTCTGTAATGTCGATTTGGAGTGTGTAGTGCAGAGCGAGGACATGCCGAGCATCTACGAGGTGCCTGTGAGTATGCAGAAACAGGGACTCGACGCCGCCATTATGCGGAAGATTGGCATTCCAGTAGGAGAAACGCCAGCGATGCAGTCGTGGCACGACTTCATACAGAAACAGAGGAGCGCTTCACGCGAGGTGCATATCGGCCTCGTGGGTAAGTATGATCTGCAAGATGCCTACAAGAGCATCCGCGAGAGCCTCAATTTGGCAGGTATCTACAACGACGTGAAGGCCAAGATTCATTTCGTCAATAGCGAAGAGATTACAGCTGAGAATGTCGCCTCGAAGTTGGAAGGTATGGCTGGCATCGTGGTCTGTCCAGGCTTCGGCAGTCGTGGTATCGAGGGAAAGATTATTGCAGCGGAATATGGTCGCACGAATGATATTCCTACCTTCGGCATCTGCTTAGGTATGCAGATGATGGTGATCGAGTTCGCACGTAATGTATTGGGCTACAAGGATGCCAATAGTGCCGAGATGGACGGTAAGACACCACATAATGTCATCGACATCATGGAGGAGCAGAAGAATATCACCCAGATGGGTGGCACAATGAGGCTCGGGGCGTATGAGTGCGAGCTGGTGGAGGGAAGCCGGGTGGCAAAGGCTTATCGGGATAACGGCGGAAACCACGCCGCTGACGCGACGGGCACGGTGGCTGCTACAACCATCAGCGAGCGGCACAGGCATCGCTATGAGTTCAACAATGCCTATAAAGAGGAATATGAGCGGGCGGGCATGAAGTGCGTGGGTATCAACCCTGCTTCCAACCTTGTGGAGATTGTCGAGATACCAGAAAAAAAATGGTACATCGGCACGCAGTTCCACCCTGAATATTCCTCGACGGTGCTGCACCCGCACCCGCTTTTCATGGACTTTATCAAGGCTTGCGCCACATCGTAATGCCGAAATGTCGTAATGTCGAAATAACGAGAAAAATGGAACAGCTTAAGCATGAGTGTGGTGTGGCGATGATCCGCCTGTTGAAGCCGCTGGACTACTACGTAAAGAAATACGGTACGTGGGCCTACGGTTTCAACAAGCTATATCTGATGATGGAGAAGCAGCACAATCGCGGACAGGAGGGTGCTGGTATCGCTTCCGTCAGTCTGACGAAGGAACCAGGCACGGAGTATATGTTCCGTGAGAAGGCCGAGGGCAAGGACGCCATCACGGAGATTTTCTCTCGTGTGACGGAGGAGATGGCTGGCGAACTGCTGATGGGACATCTACGCTATTCTACCACAGGCAAGAGTGGACTGACTTTTGTGCATCCCTTCCTGCGCCGTAACAACTGGCGGGCGAAAAACCTCTGTCTGTGCGGCAACTTCAACATGACCAATATCGACGAGGTCTTTCAGTTCCTGACCCAACAAGGCCAGTCGCCACGTATCTATGGTGATTCATATATCACCCTCGAACTGATGGGACACCGTCTGGACCGTGAAGTGGAGCGACTCTATGCCCTCGCGAAAGAGCAGGGATTGAAAGATACCGCTATTACAGACTTCATCGACAACCACGTGGAGATGGCGAATGTGCTGAAGACCACGATGAGTCATTATGACGGTGGCTATGTGATGTGCGGACTGACGGGCTCAGGCGAGATGTTCAGCGTGCGCGACCCTTGGGGTATCCGGCCTGCATTCTACTATCGCGATGACGAGATGATTGCACTTGCCAGCGAGCGTCCTGTGCTACAGACGACATTTGATTTGCAGGCAGAGGACATCTGCGAACTCCAACCAGGTGAGGCGCTCATCGTGCATAAGAATGGTGAAAGCCAACTGAAACAGATTATGCCTGCGCAGCCCCTGAGTGCCTGCTCGTTTGAAAGGATTTATTTCAGTCGTGGTTCTGATCGTGACATCTATCAGGAGCGCAAACGACTGGGCGAACAACTCACGCCTGCTATCCTGAAGGCCATCGACGGCGATGTGGATCATACGGTCTTTTCGTATATCCCCAATACGGCTGAGGTCGCCTTTTATGGTATGACGGACGGTTTCCGTAAGTTACACGGAGAGGTTCGCACAGAAAAGGTGGTTTGGAAAGACATCAAACTGCGCACCTTTATCACAGACAACTCTGAGCGCAACGACCTAGCTGCCCATGTCTATGACATCAGTTATGGTTCGTTGAAGCCATACGAGGACAACCTCGTGATTATCGACGACTCAATTGTGCGAGGTACGACGCTGAAAGAGAGTATCTTCAAGATCCTTGACCGTCTGCATCCGAAGAAGATTGTGATGGTGTCGAGCTCGCCGCAGATCCGTTATCCTGACTACTACGGCATCGATATGTCGCGCTTGGAAGAACTCTGTGCCTTCCGTGCGGCTATCGCGCTGATTAAGGACAGGGGTATGCAGAAACTGATAGCCGATACGTATAAAGCCTGCAAGTATTCGCCAGCCTCGCTGAATCACGTGCGTAATATTTATGCACCCTTCACCGTTGATGAAATAAACGCGAAGATTGTGGAGATGCTGCGATCTAAGGGTATGCAGTCGCCTGTGGAACTGGTATTCCAGAGTATCGAGGGCTTGCATCACGCCTGTCCCAACCATCCTGGCGACTGGTACTTCACAGGCCATTATCCCACGCCTGGCGGCATCCGATTGGTGAATCAGGCATTTGTGAATTATGTTGATTTGAGCGGTTCCCGTTAAGCGGGAAAGCGGCGTAAGCCCAAAAGGATAAAATGAATAAAAAAATGAAAATAGCAAGATTAATACTCGAAGATGGCAGTCAGTTTGTGGGCTGCTCATTTGGATTTGATACCAACACGGTTGGCGAGGTGGTGTTCAATACCGCGATGACGGGCTACCCAGAGAGTCTGACAGACCCCAGTTATGCGGGTCAGATATTGGTAACTACCTATCCATTGATAGGCAACTACGGAGTGCCAGATACAGGCTTAGGCGAGAACGGTCTGCCGCTGTTTATGGAGAGCGAGAAGATTCACGCCAAGGCGCTCATCGTGGCCGACTATAGCGAGCAGTACTCCCACTGGAATGCCAAAGAATCATTAGCCTCTTGGCTGAAAAGGGAAAAGATTCCTGCCATCACGGGCATCGATACAAGACGACTGACGAAGGTGCTGCGCGAAAGCGGCGTGATGATGGGAAGAATCGAGATTGAGGGGGCTGCGATATCATCGCAGCAAACTGAACAAGAAGACTACGGCAGCGTGAACTGGGTAGAGAAGGTGAGTTGCAAGGAAGTGATTACCTATCAGCCTGAAGGCGAAAAGAAGCATCGCGTCGTGCTGGTCGATTGCGGCGTGAAGGCGAATATCATCCGCTGTCTGATCAAACGTGGCATCGAGGTGGTACGTGTGCCTTGGGACTATGATTTCAATCAGTTGGAGTTCGACGGACTGTTCTTGGCGAATGGTCCTGGTGATCCTGAGCAATGCAGCAAGACGGTGGCGAATATTCAGACGTTCCTGAACAATGAGACTATGCGGCCCTGCATGGGCATCTGTCTTGGCAACCAATTACTGGCAAAGGCCGCTGGCGCTAAGACCTACAAACTGAAATATGGTCATCGTTCCCACAACCAACCTGTGCAGAAAGTCGGCACCACCCAGTGTTTCATTACCTCGCAGAATCACGGTTATGCGGTCGATGACTCCACCCTACCCTCCGACTGGGAACCGTTGTTCGTAAATATGAACGACGGCTCGAACGAGGGCATCCGTCACAAGACCAATCCCTGGATGTCGGCACAGTTCCACCCAGAGGCCTGCTCAGGACCAGTAGATACAGAGTTCTTGTTTGATGAATTTGTAAAGATGCTTACGGCCCCTAAGTTAGTAGACCATAGTGGTATGGACAAGGCTTCTTCAGCCCCCCAAACCCCAAACTTAGGGGGCTTAAAAAAGGTATTGCTTCTGGGTTCAGGAGCATTGAAGATTGGTCAGGCGGGTGAGTTCGACTATAGCGGAGCCCAAGCGTTAAAGGCGCTAAAGGAAGAGGGTATCCACTCGGTGCTGATCAACCCCAATATCGCTACCGTTCAGACTTCAAAGGGAGTAGCCGATACCGTGTACTTCCAACCCGTTAAGGCTGAGTTTGTGGAGCGCATCATTGAGAAAGAACGTCCCGACGGCATCCTCTTGAGTTTTGGTGGACAGACGGCCTTGAACTGTGGTGTGGAACTCTACGAAAAAGGTGTGTTGGAGAAATATGGCGTTAAGGTATTGGGCACACCTGTTCAGGCCATCATCGACACAGAAGACCGCGACCTGTTTGTAAAGCGTCTCGACGAGATTGGCGTGAAGACCATCAAGAGCGAGGCCTGTTCTACTGTCGAAGAGGTGCGAAAGGCTGCGCATGAGTTGGGCTTCCCTGTGATTTTAAGAGCCGCCTACGCCCTCGGTGGTCTGGGGTCGGGCTTCTGCGACAACGAGGAAGAACTGCTGGCGCAGGCCGAGGAAGCTTTCTCGTTCTCACCACAGGTATTGGTGGAGAAGAGTCTGAAAGGCTGGAAAGAGATAGAATACGAAGTGGTGCGCGACAAGTACGACAACTGCATCACCGTATGTAATATGGAGAACTTCGACCCGCTGGGCATCCATACGGGCGAAAGCATCGTGGTGGCTCCGTCGCAGACACTCACCAATAGCGAGTATCACAAGTTGCGTGCCCTCGCCATCAAGATCATCCGCCACATCGGCATCGTCGGCGAGTGCAACGTGCAGTACGCCCTCGACCCCAACTCGGAGGACTACCGTGTCATAGAGGTCAATGCCCGCCTGAGTCGTTCGTCAGCCTTAGCATCTAAGGCGACGGGCTACCCACTGGCTTTCGTGGCTGCCAAACTCGGACTGGGCTACGGCCTCTTTGACCTGAAGAACTCGGTGACGAAGACCACCAGCGCCTTCTTCGAGCCTGCCCTCGACTACGCAGTCGTAAAGATTCCGCGCTGGGATCTCACGAAGTTCCACGGCGTCAAGCGCCAGCTTGGTTCGTCGATGAAGAGCGTCGGCGAGGTCATGTCCGTAGGACGCACCTTCGAGGAAGCCCTGCAAAAAGGCCTGCGCATGATTGGTCAGGGCATGCACGGCTTCGTCGAGAACCACGAAATCAAGATTCAGGACATCGCCACCTCCCTGCACGAGCCGACGGATATGCGCATCTTCGTCGTGTCGAAAGCCATGAAGATAGGCTACAGCATCGAGCAGATTCACCAGCTGACAATGATTGACCGCTGGTTCTTGCAGAAACTGAAGCACATCGTCGACATAGACCAACAGCTCCACGAATATACCCACCTGTCGGAGGTCTCTGAGTTTATGGAACCGAGTGAGTTCAAGGAGTACTTGCAGTCGAACGAGGTGTTCATGCTGCTGCATGCCGCCAAGGTCTATGGTTTCAGCGACTTCCAGATAGCCCGTGCCATTGGGCTGGAGCAGCGTATGAAGATGGAACAGGCCGGCCTCACCGTCCGTGGGTGGCGCAAGGAGCTTGGCCTCGTGCCCACCGTCAACCAGATTGACACCCTCGCAGCGGAATATCCCGCTCAGACCAATTACTTGTATCTCTCATATTTATAGTCGAAATAACGAAATAACGAAATAACGAAAGATTATGTGTGGAATCGTAGCAATATTAAACGTGAAGGAGCAGACGCATGCTCTTCGTGATAAAGCGTTGAAGATGAGTCAGAAGATCCGTCATCGCGGACCTGACTGGAGTGGTATTTATTGTGGTGGCTCTGCCATTCTCGCCCACGAGCGACTGAGCATCGTGGATCCAGAATCAGGCGGACAACCCCTATATAGTCCTGACAAGAAGCAGGTCTTGGCGGTGAATGGTGAGATCTATAACCATCAGGAAATCCGCCGTCGTTTTGCCGGACAGTATGAGTTTCAGACGGGTTCTGACTGTGAGGTGATACTGGCATTGTATCGAGAGAAGGGCATCGATTTCTTCGAAGACCTCAGCGGCATTTTTGCCTTTGTGCTCTACGACGAAGAGCGCAACGAATTCCTCATTGCCCGCGACCCCATTGGCGTCATACCTCTTTATATAGGCTACGACAGCGATGGTACGGTCTATGTGGGCTCCGAACTGAAAGCCCTCGAAGGACAATGCGAGCGCTACGAGCCATTCTTGCCTGGACACTACTATTGGAGCAAGGAACCAGATATGAAGCGCTACTACCAGCGTGACTGGATGCAGTATGATGCCGTCAAGGATAACCCTGCTTCTGTCGATGCTATCCACGATGCATTAGAGGATGCCGTAAAGCGTCAGTTGATGTCCGACGTGCCCTACGGTGTGCTGCTTTCAGGCGGTTTGGATTCATCTGTCATTTCCGCCATTGCCGAGAAATACTCCGAGATGCGTATTGAGGATGACTCGAAGACGAAGGCTTACTGGCCCCGTCTGCACTCGTTTGCCGTAGGACTGAAAGGTGCACCTGATTTGGCAAAGGCCAAACTCGTGGCCGACCATATCGGCACCGTCCACCACGAAATCAACTACACCATCCAGGAAGGTCTCGATGCCATCCGCGACGTCATCTATTTCATCGAGACCTACGACGTCACCACCGTCCGTGCTTCTACACCAATGTATCTGCTGGCTCGCGTCATCAAGTCGATGGGTATCAAGATGGTACTCTCGGGCGAGGGAGCCGACGAGATTTTCGGCGGATACCTCTACTTCCACAAGGCCCCGACAGCCAAGGACTTCCATGATGAGACCGTACGCAAGCTGGGCAAGCTCTATATGTACGACTGTCTGCGTGCCAACAAGAGTCTGAGTGCCTGGGGCGTCGAGGGACGTGTGCCGTTCCTTGACAAAGAGTTCCTTGATGTCGCCATGCGCACCAACCCAGAGGCCAAGATGTGTCCTGGTTCTATGATGGAGAAGAAGATTGTCCGCGAGGCCTTCGCCGATATGCTTCCCAAAGAGATTGCCTGGCGTCAGAAAGAACAGTTCAGCGATGGTGTGGGCTACAGTTGGATTGACACCCTCAAAAAGATCACCTCTGAGGCTGTCAGCGACGAACAGATGGCTCACGCCGCCGAGCGCTTCCCCATCAATCCACCGCTCAACAAGGAGGAATACTACTATCGTAGCATCTTCGAGGAACACTTCCCCAGCGAGTCGGCAGCACGGAGTGTGAACCAGGAAGCCTCCGTTGCCTGCAGCACCGCCATCGCCCTCGAATGGGATGCCGCCTTCAAAGGCATGAACGACCCCAGCGGTAGAGCCGTGAAAGGTGTTCACGAACAAGCGTATTAATACCAGAAACGTCATCACGGGGACAGGATGTATGATTGCGGCAATGCCGCTAACCAACTCCTGTCCCCGTGATTTTTTGGGGCTGTAAAATGGAATCGTTCTTAGAGATCGAACTTGTATCCAACGGTGAACTGAATCAGGTCGCTACGCTGTTTTTTGTCTGTGCCAACGTCGTACTTGTTAGATTTCGTAACAGCCACATTGTAACGGAGATCAGTAAGATCTGTTTGGGACGAGGCAGGGAGTCGACGGGAGAGATATGTGAGAGATAAGTGAGGGATGATGTGAGAGATGAAAAGCGCCTGAATCCCTTTGTACAAAGGGCTCAGAGGCATCCGATGTGAGAGATGGACATATTTCGTTCATAACTCTTATTTGCACAAATATTCCCAGGCAGGGAATTGTTCATTATCAGGCAGGAGATTATTCATTCCCAGTATGGGAACGTTGAGTGGAAAGCGCAACCAATCTTTCAAATACGCCGATGAAGAACGAGTAAGAAACTGCCGACAACCTATTAATAAAAATTAAGGATGGGGAATGGCCGTTAATTGATAATTATTTTGTACCTTTGCAGCCGAAAAAGAATTTACGTACGTAAAGAGTCAATGAGGAAAAAGAACAGAACGACCCGTCGCCGTCATGGTATGCAGGTTGTAACGTTGTGTATCAGTACCACTATGGTGTTGATACTCTTGGGACTTGTGGTGCTCTCTGTGCTGACGGCACGTAACCTGTCGAACTATGTCAAGGAGAACCTGACGGTGACGGTCATGCTGGGCGACACGGTGACTACCAACGAGGCCCATCGGCTGTGTCGGGACCTGTATCATCGTCCCTACGCCCGGAACATAGACTATATCAGCAAGGAGCAGGCACTCAAGGAGCAGACCGAGGCAATGGGTAGCGACCCGTCGGAGTTTCTGGGAATGAATCCCTTTGTGGCCACGCTGGAGCTGCAGTTGAAGTCGGACTATGCCAACCCCGACTCGCTGATGTGGATAGCCCGTGAGCTGGCACGCCGTGCTGAGGTGACCGACGTGGCCTATCAGGAAGACCTGATGGACCGTGTGAACAGCAATATCAGAAAGGTGAGCGTGGTGCTGCTGATCATCGCCGTGCTGCTGACGTTTATCAGTTATTCGCTCATCAGCAATACGGTGAGGCTGGGAGTCTATTCCCGCCGTTTCCTGATTCACACGATGAAGCTGGTGGGCGCCTCGTGGGGCTTTATCCGTCGTCCTTTCATGCGCGACGGCTTGATCGTAGGCCTGGTGGCAGCCATACTGGCCTGTGGCTTGTTGGGTGCCGCCGTTTGGACGCTTTACCGCTATGAGCCCCAACTGACACAGGTCATCACATGGGAGGTGCTGGCTGTGACGGCTGTTGCCGTTCTGCTGTTCGGACTGATTATCACGCTGCTGTGCTCGTATATCTCGGTGAATAAGTTCCTGCGTATGCATGCGCGCGACCTGTATAAGATATAGAAGTTATCGAAGTTAGAGAAGATAAAGAAGTTAAAGA
>Ga0247609_10002471_pt1 | contig 19546 bp, 12 predicted proteins | sample 172DNAGHGlowgp2_FD_193487 | JGI IMG/M metagenome (GOLD analysis project Ga0247609, IMG submission 193487) | Sheep rumen microbial communities from Palmerston North, Manawatu-Wanganui, New Zealand - 1728 DNA GHGlow gp2 | ecosystem: Host-associated > Mammals > Digestive system > Stomach > Rumen ...
CACTGGAGACCATCACCTACATCGTGAAGTATCTCAACGATGCAGGAGAGATCATCGGCGACCCTGTGGCCGACATGGCTTTGGCAGAGTACAAGTATCCCGCCCTGCAGAGACTGACGGAGGGTGTGATGACCTTCCCTGCCATGATTCGCCGCATCGACTCGATACTCGATAAGTTCGGGAAAATCAAGGACTCTGCCTCGATGACCCTTGCCAGCATCCGTCATGAGCTCGAGAAGACACAAGGCAGCATCTCGCGTACATTATATACTATATTGCATGCGGCACAGAAAGACGGGCTTGTGGACAAGGACGCTGCTCCGACCATGCGCGACGGTCGACTGGTATTGCCAGTGGCCCCATCCGTGAAGCGCAGGATCAGCGGTATCGTGCACGATGAGAGTGCCACAGGAAAGACCGTGTTTATCGAGCCTGCCGAAGTGGTGGAAGCCAACAATAAGGTGCGTCAGCTGGAAGCTGAAGAGCGCAGGGAGGTGATTCGCATCCTGACGGTGTTTACCGATGAAGTGAGACCCCACGTCAGCGATATCCTCAACGCCTACCAGCTGTTGGCACAGATAGACCTGATACACGCCAAGGCAGAATGGGCGCGGCTTACGAAGGCTTTTGAGCCCATCGTGAACAACCTGCCCTACATCGATTGGATTCACGCCGTACACCCCTTGTTGCAACTCTCGCTTGAGAAGAAAGGTGAGAAGGTGGTACCGTTGGACATCAGACTCCAAGGAGACAGGGAGACAGGAAGACAAGGAGACAAGAATATCGGACGCCTCCTGATTATATCGGGCCCGAATGCGGGTGGAAAGTCGGTATGTCTGAAGACGGTCGGACTGTTGCAGTATATGCTCCAGTGCGGCCTGCCCATCCCCATCGGCGACCGTAGCATGACGGGCATCTTCCATCATATCCTCATCGACATCGGCGACGAGCAGAGCATTGAGAACGACCTCTCTACCTACTCCAGCCACCTGATGAACATGAAGCAGATGATGCGTCAGGCCAACGATAAGACGCTGCTGCTGATTGATGAGTTTGGCAGCGGTACAGAGCCAACCATCGGCGGAGCCATCGCAGAAGCCATGCTGAAGCAGTTCTGGAAGAAGCAGGCCTTCGGTGTGATTACCACCCACTATCAGAACCTGAAGCACTTTGCCGAGGACCATGAGGGTGTGGTGAACGGAGCCATGCTCTACGACCGTCATGAGATGCAGGCACTCTTCCAACTGGCTATCGGACAGCCCGGCTCGAGCTTTGCCATCGAGATAGCCCGCAAGACCGGCATCCCCGAAGAGGTGATCAAAGACGCCTCAGACATCGTAGGTTCTGACTATATCCAGAGCGACAAATATCTGCAGGACATCGTACGCGATAAAAGGTATTGGGAAGGCAAGCGGCAGACCATCCACCAGCATGAGAAATCACTGGAGCATAAAATCAACCGCTATGAAGACGAGCTCAACGAGATTGACCGTCAGCGGAAAGAAATACTGCGCAAGGCCAAGGAGGAGGCCGAAGAACTGCTGCGCGAGAGCAATAAGAAGATAGAAAATGCCATCCGTGAAATCAAGGAGGCTCAGGCAGAGAAAGAGCGCACACGTCAGATCCGTGAAGAGCTGGACAGCTTTAAGGAGCAGGTGGCAGATATCGATACCCGCGATAATGACGAGGCCATTGCACGTAAAATCCGTCAGATTCAGGAGCGAAAAGAGCGTCGTGAAAAACGAAAGGCAGAGAAGAATGCTTCGGCAGGCTCTGCACCCAAAGACACTGCCGCTACTGCCACTAAGAAGTCTACGGACAACCAACCGATAGCCACCGGCGACACCGTGAGGATCAAGGGACTGAGCTCGGTGGGTGAGGTTGAATCCACAGATGGCAAGATGGCTACGGTGATCTTCGGCGGCATGAAGACCAAGATGCGCGTGGAGCGCCTGGAGCATGCCGAGAAACCAAAACCACAGACCACCAAGGCCGAAGAGCGCAACAACAATATCGCAGGCTCGTATGCCACCGTTTCAAGAGATACCCGCGATGTCATAGACAACCGCAAGCTTAACTTCCGCCAGGACCTCGACGTGAGAGGCATGAGAGGCGACGAGGCCATCAATGCCGTGACATATTTCATCGACGATGCCATCCTTGTGGGCATGCCCCGCGTACGTATCCTCCACGGTACCGGAACGGGCGTTCTGCGTCAGTTGATACGCCAATATCTGGCTACCATTCCCAACGTAAAATCCTATCGGGACGAGCATGTTCAGTTCGGCGGAGCAGGCATTACCGTGGTGGATTTAGACTAAAAAACACCCTTTTTTGACCTTTTTTTATCTCTTGACATAAATTAAGTGAACGCACACAATTAACATAAAAAGAACTAAAATATTTGGCTAACTCATTGATTCTTTGTAACTTTGCACCCGAATCTAAAGGATAACGCGGCTCTTGTGATGAGAATCCGCCTAAAGTATAGAGCTTATGACAATATTTAAGAAAGCATTGTTTAGCTTGATGGCTCTGTTGCTTGCGAGCACGATGGCCTTTGCAAAAGGAAAGACTACAAAGAGTTCAACATCAAGTTTTGACTGGAATCCTGTAATGGAAGCAATCATTCAGGTAGAAAGCAATGGAAATCCCAACGCCGTGAGTGGAAACTCGGTTGGCGTGATGCAGATTACTCCGATTCTTGTGAAGGAATGCAATGACATTCTGAAAAAACAGAAGAGTAAGAAGCGCTACACAATGGACGATCGCTACAGTGTAGAAAAATCAAAGGAGATGTTCCTATTAATTCAAAAGTACTTTAACCCAGAGAACTGCATTGAAAAAGCTATTCGCTCTTGGAATGGAGGAATGAAGTACAGCGTGAGGGCAACCAACCGGTACTACAAAAAGGTTTTAGCACAGATGAAGTAATGGATAAAAGAAACGCGGACCAATTTTGGTTCGCGTTACTTTTTATAAACCATGGAGAAAAGAAAAGCAGCCTCTCGGCTGCTTCAGAGTTGCGGAGGCAGGATTCGAACGTGCGACCTCCAGGTTATGAGCCTGGCGAGCTACCAACTGCTCCACTCCGCGATGTTATTTTCAATGCTTTTTTGAAATCGGCTGCAAAGGTACAACTATTTTTTGAAATAGCCAAATATTTGAGTATTTTTTTTATAAATTCTCACTTTTCTCAACTTTTTCCGCCTTTTTTCTTGCGTAATTCAAAGGAAAAGTGTAATTTTGCACACAGAAAGTAAGTGTGCAATTTTGCAAAAAGACAAGGAGGAAACAGATATGTCAATATCCAAGACCAGACAAAAGCTTGTAGATGTGGCCCGCCAGCTGTTTGCAAAGAACGGACTGGAGAACACCACGATGAACGACATTGCGATGCAATCAGGCAAGGGTCGTCGTACACTCTATACCTATTTTAAGTCCAAAGAAGAAATCTATTATGCCGTCATTGAGAGTGAGTTGGAGCGACTGAGCGACAAACTCGATGAGGTGGCAGCACGTAAGATTCGGCCGCAGGACAAGATCATCGAACTGATCTACACCCATCTGAGCATGATTCGTGAGACGGTGGTCAGAAACGGAAACCTGCGCGCAGAGTTCTTCAGAAACATCTGGATGGTGGAGAAGGTGCGTAAGCATTTTGACGATGCAGAGATAGAACTCTTCCGTAAGGTATACACCGAAGGGAAGGAAGACGGAGAATTCGACATCGATAATGTGGACCTTGTAGCCGACATCACCCACTATTGTATCAAGGGTCTGGAAGTACCTTATATATACGGGCGTATCGCGCACGGTATGAAGGAGGAGGACACCAAGCCACAGGTGGCCAAGGTGGTGTATGGCGCACTGGGTAAGTTCAAGAGGAATTGAGTAAAGATTAAACATTAAACATCAAACATTAAAGAAAATTATGGGATTATTAACTGGTAAGACAGCGCTTATTACTGGTGCTGCACGCGGTATCGGAAAAGCTATCGCACTGAAGTATGCCTCTGAGGGCTGTAACATCGCATTCACCGACCTCGAGATCAACGAGGAGACTGAGAAGGAAATCGCAGCCCTGGGCGTGAAAGCCAAGAGCTATGCCTCTAATGCAGCTGACTTCGCTCAGACCGAGGAAGTGGTAAAGGCCGTCAAGGAGGAGTTCGGAAGCATCGATATTCTGGTGAACAATGCCGGTATCACCAAGGACGGACTGATGCTGCGTATGACCGAGCAGCAGTGGGATGCTGTGATTGCCGTGAACCTGAAGTCGGCATTCAACTTCATCCACGCTTGTGTGCCTATCATGATGCGTCAACGTGGTGGAAGCATCATCAACATGGCTTCTGTAGTAGGTGTGCACGGTAATGCCGGACAGGCTAATTACGCTGCCTCAAAGGCTGGACTGATTGCCCTGGCCAAGAGTATTGCTCAGGAGATGGGGCCCAAGGGCATCCGTGCCAACGCCATCGCTCCAGGCTTCATTGAGACAGCCATGACCGCTCAGCTGCCCGACGAGGTTCGCGAGCAGTGGAAGCAGAAGATTCCCCTGCGCCGTGGTGGTCAGGTTGAGGACATCGCCAATGTGGCTACATTCCTTGCTTCTGATATGTCAAGCTACGTCAGCGGTCAGGTCATTCAGGTCGATGGTGGCATGAATATGTAGTTCATTGAACATTGATCATTATGGAGGTCGTTTACGAGGACAACCATATTATCATAGTCAACAAGCAGAGCGGGGAGATCGTACAGGGTGACAAGACTGGCGATCGCCCCCTTTCTGATATTGTGAAAGACTATATCAAGGAGAAGTACCAGAAGCCGGGAGCCGTGTTCCTTGGTGTGGTGCATCGCCTGGATCGTCCCGTTAGCGGCCTCGTGGTCTTCGCTCGCACCTCGAAAGCCCTCACACGCCTGAACAAGATGTTTGCCGAGGGTGAGGTTCACAAGACCTATTGGGCCATCGTCAAGAATACTCCGCAAGCTAATGAGGGAACACTTGAGCACTGGCTCGTGAGGAATGAGAAGCAAAACAAATCGTACGCCTACAATCAGGAGAAGCCGAATGCAAAGAAGGCCATCCTAAAATATAAGGTGATTGGTCACAGTGACAACTACACTCTGCTTGAAGTGCAGCTGATGACGGGCCGTCATCACCAGATACGCTGTCAGTTGGCTGCGATGGGCTGTCCCATCAAAGGCGACTTGAAATACGGCGCTCCCAGGAGCAATCCTGACGGCAGCATCTCCCTGTTGTCCAGGCGCGTGGAGTTTATCCATCCCGTCTCGAAAGAAACCATCATTGCCGAAGCACCCATCCCGAAGGATCCTCTCTGGCAAGGCATGAAGTGAAGCATCAAGATTGAAAAGTGAAGATTGAATAACCTAAGGCCGATATTACTATCCATTGTTCTCTTTGCAAGCATCGGTGCCTGTGAGGCACAAAGCAATGAGTCGCGCAAAGAACAAGGTTTCACACTGCGAAAGCAGCATGACAGCCTTTATTGGTTGAACGACTGGAAGCTCCCCTACCCTGTCTACCAGTTTCAGACGGGCGATGTTGACGGTGATGGAAGTATTGACGCCATGGTTGGGGTTATCAAGTCAACGCGTTTCTATCCTGAGAAGGCCCGCAGGATATTCATCTTCAAAGAGGTCCATAAGAAAGCTCGCCCCATGTGGTTGGGATCCAAGCTAGGAGGCATCCTTGAAGACTTCCGTTTTATCGATGGTAAGATACGGGCATTAGAATCGACCACCGACTCGCTCTATGTGGTATCCGACTATGTATGGGGCGGCTTCGGTATGAAATTCGACCACTATATAATAAAAGGTGTAGACAAACAAACAGCATTAAAAACCTATAGCCAATGAAAAGATTACTATTTCTCGTCTGTGCAGCAGCCCTGATAACAGCCTGCAGCCAGAAGCAAAGTCTGGTGACGTCAGTACCTCCATCGCAGATTGATGTGGAGAAGTTGATTGACAGTATTGATTACAACATGGACGTGAGCGGCCTCTCGCTGGCAGATGTCCGTACATTGCGTCATGCACCTGCAGCCCAACGCGGTCTGCCTTTCATGGATTCTTACCTGCGAGGCATCTACTCAGCCACTACCTGGTATGACTCACTGATGTGGGTATTTGATGAGAAGGTGGAAACGGCTGGCCTCAGTTCAAAGGAGGACGAGTCATGGCGTGACTTCTACTTTCGCGTCATCGAAGAGAAAAACCTGTTGAACTACAACGATCAGGAAAAAGCCTTTATTAAACGTATGGAGGCTCGTGAGACAGAACTCAAGAAACAGAACTTCGAGGTTCCCGAGGGTCTGAGAGTGAACATGACCAACCTGTTGAATCCCTCACAGATCAAGGAGTTTGACCAACAGCTGAGCCAGCAGCTGAGCGAAGACGGCTTTGCCATCGTACCCGCTCTGAATGCACAACTGTTTCAGGTCTATGAGCAGAACGACTACAATGAATTCCCCAACTTCGTGACTACCGACCTCTACCTGCAGCTCTATCATCTCTATATCGACTGCATGCTGAGGGAGTTGGAAATGTATCAGCTCTTCCCGATGATGGTGGATTACAGCTACGAGATGCTTCAAGAGATGAAAAAGGTCTACCAGCGGAGTGAGAAAGGATCGGAATTGGAACGTGCCGCTGCCCACAGCGTGAGGTTCTTCACAATTGCCGAAACACTTTTAAGAGGGATGAAATACTTCGATCCAGGCAATGACCAGATTATTGCCGAGGAGGTGGAAAAAGCCGTAAAAGCCGTTGATGGCCCAAGCAATTTCATGGCCGACTATAAGGAAGTGACCTTTGCCTATAGTCTCTTCCGTCCACGTGGCCATTACACCCGCAACCACGTGCTTGAAGAGTACTTCAGAGGTATGATGTGGCTGCAGAGCGTACCCTTCGGCATGGACCATGAAGACGAAATAAACGCTGCCGTGATGATTGCCTGCGTCATGAAGGACAATAAGAGCGTTCGAGATAAATATGAGAAGTTTGACCGTCTGATTACCTACCTGATGGGAAAGCCCGACAATCTGAGCATCCAGCAGGTGATCGCCGAGGTGGAGAAAGCAGGTCTGCCTATGGAAGAACTACTCAAGAACAAGCAGGCCATGAGCAAGCTGAAGAAGAACCTCGAGAATATCGGTAATGAACAGACACGTATCCGTCCGAAGTTCGAGAAGACCAGCCACAACAAGATCTGTATCATGCCCCAGCGCTACCAGCCGGATGCAGAGGTGCTGCAGGAAATGGTAGACTATGACAATAGCCCCACCCTACGAGCCACACCTAAGGGACTTGACTTCATGGCAGCCATGGGTGTTACAGCCGCCGAAAAGATTCTGATGGAAGAGAAGACCGACTGGAAGGATCTCGGCAAGAACCTCAAGCTGATGAAGAAACGCATGGGTGAGATTGACTGGAATGAGAACATTGCCACCCAGTGGATGCAGACGCTGAAGATCATGAACGACAAGGACAAAGGCGGCAAGCTACCCTACTTCATGCAGAATCCGGAGTGGAGCAAGAAAGACCTGAACGCAGCCCTTGCCTCTTGGGCAGAGTTGAAGCACGATGCCATCCTCTATGCCAAGCAGCCAATGGGGGCAGAGTGTGGTGGCGGTGGTCCCCCAGAGCCTGTCGTAAAGGGGTATGTAGAGCCCAACGTGGCCTTCTGGAAGAAAGCCATCGAGCTGCTTGACAACACAGAGAAATTGTTGAAGAGTCAGAATCTGCTAACTGAAAAGATCAGTGATGCCACGGAGCGCATGAGAGAAGAAGCCAAATTCTTGCTTCAGCTCAGTGAGAAGGAGTTGGCCGGCGAAGAAGCGAGCGAAGAAGAGTATGACCAGTTGAAGTATATCGGTGCCACCTTCGAGAATATCAGCCTGGACCTGCTACGCGAGCCCAAGCAGATATTGAGTGGCTGGACTGACGTACAAGGTGTTGACCGCAAGGTTGCCATCGTTGCCGATGTCTATACAGCCAATGCCGACAACAACCCCGACAAGTCTATCCTCTTCGAGGCTGTGGGTGATGCCGATGAGATCTACGTGGTCGTGGAGATTGGCGGCTATCTGTATCTGACACGTGGTGCCGTACTGAGCTATCGCGAGTTTATCCAACCCATCGATCAACCCCGTAAGACAGACGAAGAGTGGCAGAAGGAGCTGGAGAGCAATCCTCGCAAGGGCGTGCCCGAGTGGATGAAGCGCATCATCGTGCCACTGAACAAGATGCCTGAGCCGAATGAGGAAGTATTCTATAGCTCTGGCTGTTAGCATGCTGTTGGGCGTGTCGGCAAAAGCTGCCGACACACTCAGCATCGTCTTCACAGGCGATATTCTGCTGGATCGTGGAGTGCGCCGTGTGATTAACCATCATGGAGTCGACCATCTCTTCTCGGAGGGTGTCGACTCCGTGTTTCGTTCTGCACAGATAGTCGTAGGCAATCTTGAGTGTCCTGCCACAAAAATCGAAGCACCTGTTTTCAAACGTTTCATCTTCAGAGCCGAGCCGGAATGGCTTGACACCCTCAGACAGCATGGCATCACCCATCTGAACCTGGCAAATAACCATGCAATAGACCAAGGGCGTGAGGGTCTGATGGACACCCGTAGGAATATCATCGAGGCAGGGATGGTGCCCATCGGTGCAGGAGAGAACATGCAGGAGGCTTCAAAACCAGTGCTGTTGGCAGAACATCCGAGAAAGGTGTGGATCTTACCTTCGTTACGATTAGCGCTCGAAAACTATGCCTATCTTACAGACAAGCCCTGCGTCAGTCAGGAGCCGATGGACTCCTTATTGAATCGCGTTCACCGGCTGAGACAAGCAGACTCTACGGCAGTCATCATCGTCTCACTCCACTGGGGAGGTGAACATACGTTGGAACCTGTTATCTCCCAGCGTCACGTTGCCCATCACCTGATACTCGCCGGAGCCGATGCGCTTATCTGTCATCACACCCACACCCTGCAAACCATTGAGGAGTTTCGTGGCAAGAAGATCTACTATAGCATCGGCAACTTCATTTTCGACCCCACACGCCCCCTCAATGCCAAAGCCTGTATCGTAAGTCTAAAAATCACTCCAGACACCCTCCTCACAGAGTCACTACCTGTGGAAATACGCCATTGTGTACCTTATCTAAAAGATAACCAACACATTTTTGACGAGAAATGATGCGTATTTCGTAGAAATATCGTAAATTTGCAGCGTCAATACGATATCGTTGATGAAGAAAATTGTGAAGTGGATTGGGATTGCGGTGATAACCCCCATTCTACTGATTATAATACTCGCCGTGTTACTTTATTTACCACCCGTGCAAAACTGGGCGGTAAAAAAAGTGGCTGCCGTCGCCTCGGAGAAAACAGGCATGGAGATAACAGTGGATCACGTGAATCTGGAATTTCCCCTTAATCTCGGCATTGATGGATTCCGCGCCCTGCATCCTAATGACTCCCTTCCACATGTGACAGACACGATAGCCGACATCGGGAAGATGGTGGTCGATGTACGTCTTTGGCCTTTGCTTGACAAGCAAATCATCATCAACGAACTCTCAATCCAACAAGCCAAGGTCAACACCAACGGCTTTATCAGTGATGTGCGTATCAAGGGTGACTTCAACGAGCTATGGCTCTCTTCGAAAGGAATCGACCTTAGTCAGGAAACGGCAGAGATCAACGGGCTTAGACTGAAAGAGGCCCAGTTGGACATCAACCTGACAGACACAGCTGCTGTGGACACCACATCAACATCAGTGAAATGGATGATTAATGCCGACAGCCTCAGCTTCAACAAAAGCAGTCTGACATTACATTTGCCTGGCGATACTCTGAACCTGAAGACCAATTTCGACAAAGCTGTTGCCCGCAAGACCGTCATCGACATCGGAAAAGGTATCTATAAGGTGGGCAGCCTCGACTGGAATGGTGGACACTTTGCCTTCAACAATAGATATGAGCCAGAAACAACGGATGGCATCGACTTCTCTCACCTCCTGATGAACGATGTCAACCTCAGGCTCGAATCCTTCAGCTTCACCCCTCAAGGCACCTCACTCTTCGTAAAGAAAGCCTTCTTCAAGGAGAAAAGCGGACTGGTGGTGAGTGAAATGACTGGTGGCGTGACGCTCGATTCCACTTATAATCACATCCGCATGCCACTGATGACGCTTAGGACACCCGATTCGAGCATCATGACTGAGGCAGACCTGGATTTCACTGCCTTCGACAATCAGAATCCAGGACAAATGAAGGTACGCCTCTATGCTCAGCTTGGCAAACAGGATCTGCAGATCTATGCAGGCAAACTGCCCCAGAAGTTCATGGAGCATTTCCCAAACCGGCCACTTATTATCAGAGGTTCGCTTAATGGCAATATGCAGCACCTGGAACTGACGGGCATCGACATCAATCTTGCCACAGCCCTCCATGCTTCAATCGAAGGAACGGCAGACAACGTGACGGATATGAGCCGGCTGAAAGCCGACATCAAGATGGAGGCCAAGACCAAGGAACTGAACTTCATGACAGCCCTCATTGATCCAAAGATGAGTGGCATCTATCGCATACCCAACGGCATGGATCTCAATGCCACCCTGAAAGCCAACGGCACACGCTACACTGCAGACATGACCTTGCACGAAGGTGGTGGCAACGTGAAGATGAAAGGCAGTGCCCTTATCCCTCTCAATGCCAAAGGAGAGATGGTGACAGGAAATATGACCTACGATGCAGACATCAGTATCAACCAACTAAACCTGCACCACTTCCTACCTAAAGACTCCATTTACACCCTCGCAGCCGATATCAAGGCAAAGGGACACGGCACAGACCTATTCTCAAGTCAGAGCCGCCTCGATGCCACAGCAAACGTGAGACTGCTGAAATACGGCTACATGAACCTCGACAACCTCACCGCCTCGGCAACACTCGAGAACGGACATGCACAGGCCAGTATCACAGGCCACAACGAGATCTTCGACGGAACCATGTCCGTAGACATGCTGCTCAATAAGAAACAGATAGATGGTACCGTCAGCGCTGATCTCGCCAAAGCCGACCTCTATCAGATGCGACTGCTCGACCAACATCTGACCATCGGCACCCACGGTAGTCTGAAGATTACCTCTGACATGGACCAGACCCACTACGTCAGCGGCCTACTCAACGAGGTCTATGTGAAGGATCTCAAAAAGACCTACAACCCTGGCGATGTAGGCATACTCATCAAGACCAGCCTCGATACCACCGTTGTCAGAGCCCAGAGTGGCGACTTCATCCTGAAATTTGACGGCAGGGGCGGTTACGAGAGACTGCTCTCACAGGCAAACATCCTCACCGACTCCGTCATGGCCCAATATAATGACAAGGTTATCAACCAACCAGCCATCAAGGCCCTGCTCCCTGTTGTGAAGCTTCATCTTGAAAGCAAGCGTGAGAATCCCATAGCCAACCTCCTCAGAGCTATTGGCATTGACTTCAAGGATATGGCCGTAGACCTGAACACCTCGCCAGAGACAGGCATCAACGGCACCAGCCATATCTACTCACTCGTCTACGATTCTACCCGCATAGACACCGTACGCCTGAACCTGACACAGAAAGGTGAGCGTCTCAGTTATCAAGGACAGATCTGCAACAACAAGAAAAATCCGCAATTCGTGTTCAACGCCCTCATCGACGGCCATATCCACGAACACGGTGCACTGGCAGGTCTGCGCTATTACGATGCGAAAGGAAAGATGGGTGTGCGCCTCGGAGCCACTGCCGAGATGGAGCAGAATGGCGTGCGCCTGCGCCTCTTGCCTGAACGCCCCACGATAGGTTACAAGGAGTTCAACCTTAACAAAGACAACTTTATCTTCCTGGGTAGTAACAGGAAAATGCAAGCCAAGATAGACCTGATAGCTGATGATAAAACAGGTATCAAGCTCTATACTGAACACCAAGACTCCACCATGCTTCAGGACCTCACCTTGAGCGTAAACCGCCTGGATCTTGGCGAAGTAACCTCTGTGATTCCCTACCTGCCCAAAATCACGGGGCAGTTGAACGGCGACTACCATATCCTGCAGGATCTGAATGAAGACATCTCCGTGGCCTCAGATATGGCTATCAGGAACATGACTTATGAGGGATCGCCAATCGGAAATATCAGCACAGAGTTGGTCTACCTGATGAAAGAGGATGACACCCATGCCATTGAGGCCCGGCTCATGCTCGATGACGAAGAGTTTGGACTGCTTAGCGGTACCTATCTAAGCAAGGATGAAGGCTATATCAATGCCACCTTTGACATGAAACATTTCCCCTTGTCATTAGCCAACGGCTTTATTCCTGATCAGATTGTCGGCTTTGAGGGTTATAGTGAGGGACGTTTGTACATCAAAGGCACCACATCCAACTCCCATGTCGACGGGGAGGTGTATGTCGACTCTGCCTACCTTGTCAGTATCCCCTATGGTGTAAGGATGCGCATGGATAATGACCCCATTCGTATCATTGACTCCAAGTTGCTCATTGAGAACTACGGACTCTATGCCTATAACAACGAACCCTTGAACATGATGGGAGAAGTGGACTTCTCGAATCTGAACAACATCACGACCGACCTGAGGATGAGAGCACGTAACCTACTGCTTATCAATGCCAAACAAGAACAGAAGTCAATTGCCTGGGGAAAGGCATTCGTAAACTTTATGGCTCGGGTTCAGGGGCCACTCGAAACGATGAAGATGCGCGGCAGACTTGATGTCTTAGGAACGACCGACATGACCTATCTGCTACTTGATTCTCCCCTCTCTTCTGATAATCGACTGGATGAGCTGGTAAAGTTTACCGACTTCAACGACTCTACCCAGACTATTATCACCCGCCCCACTCCTTCTGGACTTGATGTCGACCTTACTATCAATGTGGCACAGGGTGCCCATATTGTGTGTAACCTGAATACTGATCAGACCAACTATGTTGACCTAACGGGTGGTGGTGACCTCCGGATGAAATACAACTCTGAAGGCATCAATCTGACAGGCCGTTACACATTGGCTAGTGGTCAGATGAAATACTCTTTGCCCGTCATCCCGCTCAAGACTTTCACAGTGAAAGATGGCAGTTACGTGGAGTTTACAGGCGACCCGATGAACCCGAAACTGAACATTATAGCCACGGAACACACAAAAGCCACTGTCAGCGACGAGGACGGATCCACTCGTAGCGTAGCCTTCGATTGTGGCGTGGAAATCACAAAGACGCTCAATGACATGGGTCTAAAATTCATTATCGAGGCACCACAGGATAATATGATCAACAGCGAGTTGAGTGCCATGTCAGTAGAAGAGCGGGCTAAGATTGCCGTGGCTATGCTGACCACAGGTATGTACCTGAACACTGGCAACTCTGGCAATTTCTCCATGAACTCTGCACTGAGTGCCTTCTTGCAGAGTGAGATTAACAATATCGCCGGCTCGGCATTAAAGACTATCGATATCAGTTTCGGCATCGAGAATTCTGTCACCAGCACGGGGCAGGAAACCACTGATTACTCGTTCCAATTCTCCAAACGCCTTTTCAACAATAGGCTGAAGATTGAAATTGGCGGACTTTTGGCTGGAGGTGCCAACGATGTTATGGGACAGAAGCAATCGTTCTTCGATAATGTGTCCATGGAGTATCGCCTGAATCAGGAAGGTACACAAAACCTCAAGCTCTTCTACCAGCAGAACGTATACGACTGGCTGGAAGGCTACACCAGCGAATACGGCGCAGGTTTCATCTGGCGCAGAAAACTAGATAATTTCTGGGATATCTTCCGTTTCTGGCATAAGGAGCCGGCACCTGTTCCACAAAGACGACCAGTCACGAGAACCGACTCAGTCAGGACTGACACCATAAAAGTAGTAAACAATGAGACGAAATAGTATTATTTACATACTCACAGCCATGTTCCTCGTATCGTGCTCGATGACGAAGAATATCCCCGAAGGCGAACAACTTTTCGTGGGTCTGACAAAGATTACCTATGAAGATGAGACAGCCAACTACCCATACGAAGAGCACCTTGACGCCATGAAGGTGGAGATGGAGGCAGCCCTTGCTACAGAACCCAACGGCTCTCTCTTTGGCAGCAGTTACTACACTGTGCCCTGGTCATGGCACCTTTGGGTATACAATAAATACTCCGGCAAGACCTCTGGCTTTGCCAAATGGATGACCAAAACCTTTGGAAAGCCCCCAGTGCTGATGAGCCAGGTCAATCCTGCCCTCCGTGCGTCTGTGGCACAGAGCGTGCTCCGTAATAATGGCTATTTCCGCGGCTATGTGAACTATGATATTGTGCCCCAGAAGAATCCCAAAAAGAGCAAGATTGGCTATACCATTCACCTCGATTCCCTGTTCACGCTCGATTCCGTCAGCCACCAGCATTTCCCTGAAGGCATGAAACAACTGATCGATTCTACCCACGAGGAGAGTCTCATCAAATCAGGTGCCCCCTTCAGCATGACCAACCTTGACGGAGAACGCACACGTATCAGTACGTTGATGCGCAATAACGGCTACTATTACTATACCCCCAACTACGCCTCCTATCTGGCTGATACCTTTGCCGTTGACAACAAAGCACAGCTACGTTTCCAGCTGGCCGAGGGCCTACCTCCTGAGGCTTTACGGAAATGGTATATCGGACATATTGATGTGCTGTTCCGCAAATCTTTCCGAGAACAGATGACAGACTCCATCAAACGGCGCTATCTAACCATTCACTATCACGGGAAGCACTCTCCCATCCGACCAGCTATAGTGCTGAGGAATCTCCGTCTACGACCACGACAGGAATTCAACTACGACAGGTATCTTGAGTCAACGAGTAAGATCAACGCTACGGGTGTCTTCAGCAGCACGGATTTCCAATTCACACCCAGACCCGACACTGACACCCTTGATCTCAGACTCACATGTACGTTCGACAAACCCTACGATTTCTATATCGAAGCCAATGCCATCGGACGTACCAACGGACGCTATGGTCCGGAAGCAAAGATCGGTTTCACGAAGCGTAACCTCTTCAGAGGTGCAGAGAAACTCGACATCAATCTGCACGGCGCTTATCAGTGGCAGTCGAGTGGAGGCAGCAAGACGAGTACCTACGAATACGGTGCCGATGCCTCTATTGAGTTCCCACGCATCATCGCACCTTTCTATAATAGCGACCGCATACGCAGAGACCAGAACGGTCGTCCAAGACGCCGCCGATTCTATTCACCTCCCACAACTCTGGCCAAAATATCAACAGATGTAGTACGGCGTCCCGAATACTATAAGATGCACGTTGTATCAGGAGAATGGTCTTATCGTTGGCAGACTTCTGAGAGCAGCCGTCATGAATTCTCACCCCTGACGGTAAAATACCAGTTCAAGAATAGTACTACGGATAAGTATGAAGCAATCGTTGCCAAGAATTTTTATTTGGCCACGGCGATGGACGACTACTTCATCCCAAAGATGCGCTATACCTATACCTACACCAGTCCGTCAACCCTACGCAACCCTATCCGTTGGGAAACCACTATCGAAGAAGCCAGTAATATCATATCGCTTGTAGATGTTGCATGTGGCAGGCAATTCAACACAAAAAACAAAGAACTCTTTAAGACCCCATACTCCCAGTTCCTTAGGTTGGAAACGGATCTGACCAAGACATGGTCTATTGGTACATCATCGAAGCTCGTAGGACATCTCAATGCCGGTATCATCTGGAGTTACGGTAACAGCGAGGAACCTCCTTTCAGTGAGATGTTCTACGTAGGTGGTGCTAACAGCATCCGTGCCTTCAGTGTACGTGATATAGGCCCAGGCCATTTCGATGATTTTGGAGAGAAAGACCGTCAGTTTAATTACGTCCTCCGTAACGGTGAGTCAAGGTTCGTTGCCAACCTTGAATACCGCACGCCGTTATTCGGTAACCTCCATGGAGCCGTCTTCCTTGATGCCGGTAATGTATGGAACATCAATACCGTCCCCTTCTCTGAGGAAGAAATAGAAGGAGCAGACTCGTTAGAACTCCTGGCATATATGCTGTTTTACAATAAATGGGCAGATCAGTCTAAATTCAGGATCTCCAGACTCTTCGACGATATAGCCCTTGGTACGGGTATCGGTCTGCGTTACGACTTAGGATTCCTGGTGGTACGTGTTGACTGGGGAATAGCACTGCATTGTCCTCACGATACAGGCAAGTCGGGCTACTTCAACATTAATCGTTTCAAAGATGCCCAGACACTGAACTTTGCCATTGGTTATCCATTCTAATGTTAAGGCGCGTTAATACGTGGCTGGATAAAAAAAAAATTCGTATCTTTGCAGACAAATTTTGAAACTCTAATATAATCAAGTTTATGAAACCAACTTTATTTCTGCTTGCAGCAGGTATGGGCAGCCGTTATGGCGGTCTGAAGCAGCTTGATGGTCTGGGACCAAACGGCGAGACCATCATGGACTACAGTATTTACGATGCCATCCAAGCCGGATTCGGCAAGATTGTGTGGGTTATCCGTAAGGATTTTGAGGAGCAGTTCCGCACACAGATTCTCGCCAAGTATGAAGGTAAGGTAAAGTGCGAACTCTGCTTCCAGGCACTCGATGCCCTGCCAGCAGGCTTCAGCGTACCCGAAGGCCGTCAGAAGCCTTGGGGAACTAACCATGCCGTACTGATGGGTAAGGATGTCATCAAGGAGCCCTTCTGCGTCATCAACTGCGACGACTTCTACAACCGTGATGCTTTCATGGTGATTGGCAAGTATCTTGCCAATCTGCCCGAGGGTGCCAAGAACCAATATGCCATGGTGGGCTTCCGCGTAGGAAACACCCTCTCTGAGAATGGTACTGTTGCCCGTGGCATTTGTTCGAAGAACGAGAAGGGTCACCTGACCACCGTTGTAGAGCGTACGGAGATCGTGCGCTGTGCTGAAGACGGTTCGAATGCCGGTGCCGCCAGCGAGCCTATCCGCTATAAGGATGAGAACGGCCAGTGGGTCGTGGTGGAAGATAACACACCTGTATCCATGAACATGTGGGGCTTCACCCCCGACTACTTCGAGTACTCGGAGGAATACTTCAAGGAATTCCTCAGTGATCCGAAGAATATGGAGAACCTGAAGGCCGAGTTCTTTATCCCCCTGATGGTCAACAAGCTCATCAACGAAGGCACTGCCACTGTTGAGGTGCTCGACACCACCTCGAAATGGTTTGGTGTGACCTATGCCGCTGACCGTGATGCCACCGTGGCTCGCATCAAGCAGCTCGTCGACGAGGGCGTATATCCCAATAAACTGTTTTAAATGAATATCGATATTTTAAGTGAAGATCAGCTGGTTCAACTGGACCAGCTGATTTCTCATGCTGAAAACATTATCATCACCTGCCACAAGAGTCCTGACGGCGATGCCATCGGCTCCTGTTTAGGATGGGCAGAGTACCTGCGTTCCAGAGGTAAGGAGCCTACGGTCATTGTGCCCGACCAATATCCCGACTTTCTCCTCTGGCTGCCTAATACCGAAAAAATCGTACGTTATGACAAGCACAAGGAGAAGTGCGACATGCTCTTCAAGATTGCAGACTTGATTTTCTGTCTTGACTACAACACGCCAAGCCGTGTGGAAGACATGCAGGAGGCACTGGTCAGTTCACCAGCCCCCCGTGTACTCATCGATCATCACCTAAACCCCGATGTGCCTGCCGTCCTCACCATCTCCTTACCTGAAGCCTGTAGCACCTGCGAGCTTGTGTTTCGCATCGTCTGGCAGATGGGTGGATTTGAGAAACTCGACAAGCACTTTGCCGCCCCCATCTATTGCGGTATGATGACGGATACTGGCGGATTCCTATGGAACAGTACCCGGTGCGAGATTTACTTCATCATCGGCGAACTGTTGACTAAGCGTATAGACAAGGATAAGATCTACCGCAATGTCTACCACAATTACTCAGAAAACCGCATCCGCCTGATGGGGTATGTCATGTATGAGAAGCTAGTATATCTGCCTAAGTTCAATGCTGCCTACTACACATTGACAAAAGAAGAGCAGAAACGCTTTAACTTTATCAAAGGCGATGCCGAGGGACTGGTCAACATCCCCCAGCAGATCAAAGGTTTAAAGCTTTCCATCTCACTCCGTGAAGATTCCGACAAGCCCAATCTGATATGGGTCAGCCTGCGCTCTGTTGATGACTTCCCCTGTAACCTGATGGCAGAGCAATTCTTCAACGGAGGTGGTCACCTGAATGCATCCGGCGGACGTATCAACGGAACAATGGAAGAAGCCGTGGAAATAGTCAAGAAAGCCATCATTGCCTACGAAAACAAGTTAAAGTAGCCTAATATTGACGTTGTTTGAGATTTTATTCGTAATTTTGCACCGTCATACAGAAAAAAGATGAAGAAATTTCTAATCATACTGATAGCCTTCGCAGCTGTTCTCATCAGTTGTAACAACTATGAGACTTATGGCGACAAGAAAGATAAGGAGCGCAATGCCATCAGCAAGTTCATTGCCGACTCGTCGATCATGGTCATTTCCGAGAGTCAGTTCGAACAGCAAGGCAACACCACAAATCTTGCCCGTAACGAATTTGTCAAGCTTAGTAAGAGCGGTGTCTATCTTCAGATAGTCCGTGAGGGCTGTGGTACAATGGTAGAAGACGGAGAGAACGTGAACTTAGTATGCCGTTTTGAAGAATTTGACATCATGAACGACACGTTGAGTCTTTGCAATAACACCAACACCTTGCGCTACTACGGCAAAGGCCTGGCGGCTATTCCTGACATTATGAAGGTCAGCCGTAAAAGTGGTGCATACACTGCCAGCTTCACCAGTGGCATGATGTACAACATCTATGGAGCCACAGTGCCCTCAGGCTGGCTCGTTCCCCTGCCATACGTCAAGGTGGGTCGTCCCCAGGCCAACAATCAGGAGTGTGCCAAGGTGCGCATCATCGTTCCCCATTCTCAGGGGCACGCCAATGCTTCAAGCAACGTGAGACCCTTTTATTACGTTATCACTTTCATGCGTGAATCATAAATTATTATTGATATGACTTTAATCAAATCTATCTCCGGTATCCGCGGAACCATTGGCGGACCCACCGGAGACACATTGAATCCATTAGACATTGTTAAGTTTACCACGGCCTATGCCCAGTTTATCGGAAAGACTGTCAAGGACAAGAAGCCATTGATCGTTGTAGGACGTGATGGTCGTATCTCCGGCCTGATGGTGCGCAACGTAGTAGTAGGCACCCTGATGGGCATGGGATATGATGTCATCGATATCGGCTATGCCACAACCCCTACCACAGAGTTGGCTGTACGCATGGCTGGTGCCGATGGTGGTATTATCATCACCGCATCGCATAATCCCCGTCAGTGGAACGCCCTGAAGCTGCTTAATAGTGAAGGTGAGTTCCTGACAGCTGCCGATGGTGCAGAGGTCTTGGCCAATGCCGAA
>Ga0247609_10002472_pt1 | contig 19544 bp, 16 predicted proteins | sample 172DNAGHGlowgp2_FD_193487 | JGI IMG/M metagenome (GOLD analysis project Ga0247609, IMG submission 193487) | Sheep rumen microbial communities from Palmerston North, Manawatu-Wanganui, New Zealand - 1728 DNA GHGlow gp2 | ecosystem: Host-associated > Mammals > Digestive system > Stomach > Rumen ...
GTCGTTCAAAGTTCTAATAGATTGCATAGGTCTTTAAGTTATGTTGTTTTTGTTTTATTATCGTTCTGCTCGCATGGGATTGTGGAGGAAGTCCTCGTAGGCCAGGCGGATGCCGTCTTCCAGTTCCGTCTTGTAGGTCCAACCGAGTGCGGCAGCCTTACTGACGTCGAGGAGTTTGCGGGGCGTGCCGTTAGGCCGGGAAGTATCCCATTTGATGTCGCCCTCATAGCCAACGACTTTCGCCACCAACTCGGTCAATGCCTTGATGGTCAGTTCCTTACCAGTTCCGGCATTAACCGTCTCGTTACCGCTGTAGTTGTTCATCAGGAACACACAGAGGTTGGCGAGGTCGTCGACATACAGGAATTCTCTTAACGGACTGCCGTCGCCCCAGCAGGTGACTTCTTTCAGTCCGGCTTCTTTGGCCTCGTGGAAACGGCGAATCAGTGCCGGCAACACATGACTATGCTCCGGGTGGTAGTTGTCGTTCGGACCGTACAGGTTGGTGGGCATCACAGAGATATAATCCGTGCCGTACTGGCGGTTCAGAAACTCGCAGTACTTCAGTCCGCTAATCTTTGCCAATGCATACGCCTCGTTGGTCTTTTCCAACTCCGACGTCAACAGACAACTCTCCGGCATTGGCTGTGGCGCCATACGGGGGTAGATGCAACTGCTGCCCAGGAATTCGAGTTTCTTGCAACCGTTTTTCCAAGCGGCATGAATGACATTCATTTCCAGAATCATGTTGTCGTACATGAAGTCGGCCAAGGCACTTTGATTGGCGATGATGCCTCCCACCTTGGCGGCAGCGAGGAACACGTATTCGGGCTTTTCTTCAGCAAAGAAGGCCTCCACCTGATCTTGACGAGTCAGGTCCAGTTCTTTGTGAGTCCGTGTAATGATATTGGTATAGCCTTGACGCTGCAACTCACGGACAATGGCAGAGCCCACCATGCCTCGGTGGCCTGCTACATAGATCTTACTGTTACTCTGCATCTTCTTTTTCCATCTGTGCTTTAAGGAAAAGCTTCTTGACGAACTTCATATCGTGGCGGACCATAATCTTGACAAGGTCCTCGAAACTGGTCTTCTGTGGGTTCCATCCCAGCTTGCTCTTGGCTTTCGAGGGGTCGCCCAACAACTGGTCTACCTCAGCAGGACGGAAATATTTGGGATCGACCTCAACAAGCGATTTGCCAGTAGCCTTGTCGTAACCCTTCTCGTCGATACCGTCACCACGCCATTCCAATTCAATACCCACCTCTTTGAAGGCGAGGGTAGCAAACTCGCGAACGGTATGGTATTCGCCTGTGGCAATCACGAAGTCGTCGGGTTCGGGCTGCTGCAGGATGAGCCACATGCATTCGATATAGTCTTTAGCGTAACCCCAGTCGCGCAGTGAATTCAGGTTACCCAAGTAAAGCTTGTCCTGATAACCCTGTGCGATACGGGCGGCAGCCAATGTAATCTTACGGGTGACGAAGGTCTCGCCGCGACGCTCTGACTCGTGGTTAAAGAGAATACCATTGCAGCAGAACATGTTGTACGACTCGCGGTAGTTCTTCATAATCCAGAAACCATAGAGCTTGGCAACGGCATAGGGCGAACGGGGGTAGAACGGCGTCGTTTCCGACTGCGGAACTTCCTGCACCTTACCGTAGAGTTCGGATGTGGAGGCCTGATAGATGCGGCAGGTCTCTGTAAGTCCGCAGATGCGGACGGCTTCCAGCAGGCGCAGCACACCATTGGCATCGGTGTCGGCCGTGTATTCCGGCACATCGAACGATACTTTCACATGGCTCTGTGCTGCCAAATTATATATTTCGTCGGGGCGAATCTTAGAGATGACACGAATGAGCGATGAGGAGTCGGTCATATCGGCCCAATGGAGATTGACCAGACGCTTTTTCTTCATGTCGCGGACCCACTCGTCGAGATAGAGGTGTTCGATGCGACCCGTATTGAAACTCGACGAACGGCGCATGAGGCCGTGAACCTCGTAGCCTTTCTCGATGAGGAATTCAGCCAGATAGCTTCCGTCCTGACCGGTAATACCGGTAATGAGAGCAACTTTATTCATGATGGCGTTTCGATTGTCATTTATTTATCCTGTCCGGAGAACTGCTTGATGCGCTGTTCCTCGGAGAGCTTACATATTAATAAGGTGTCGTCGTTTTCAGCGACAATATAGCCGTTAAGACCCTGAATGACCACTTTCTTCTCCTGTGTGGTGTGAATGATACAGTCGTTAGACTCGAAGAGGGTGATGTCGGGACCGATGCAGGCATTGCCGTAGAGGTCTTTCTTGCTTTGCTGCAACAGCGAGCCCCAAGTGCCCAAATCGCTCCAGCCAAAGTCGGCAGGACAGACGAAGATCTCCTCGGCTTTCTCCATGATGGCGTAGTCGACGGAGATGTTCTCGCATTCAGGGAACAGGCGGTTAATCTCCTCTTGTTCCTTATCGGTACCATAAATCGGCAGCATGGATTCGAAAATCTTAGCCATTGCGGGCTGATAGATGCGGAAAGCATTGACGATGGTCGACACGTTCCAAATGAAGATGCCGGCATTCCAATAGTAGTTCTTTTCGCTGATGTATTGTTTGGCGGTCTCCAGGTCGGGTTTCTCGCGGAAACTGTCGACACGGAAAATCTCCTTGTTGCGCAGCGACTTACTCGTCAGGTCGGCCTGAATGTAGCCATAGCCGGTCTCGGGACGCGTCGGTTTCATGCCCAGTGTCACAATGGCATCGGTGTCGGACGTGAAGACGAGGCTCTCGGTGATGACGCGGCGAAACTCCGTCGTATCCATCACAACATGGTCGCTGGGCGATACCACGATGTTGGCCTTCGGGTCGGAAGACTTGATGCGCCACGAGACGTAGGCAATACATGGTGCCGTGTTTCTGCGACAAGGCTCGCAGAGAATATGATCGGCAGGCATGTCGGGCAGCTGACTACTGACAGTGTCGGCATATTTCTGATTGGTGACAACCCATACATTCTCTGCGGGGACGATGCCACTGAAACGTTCAACAGTTAATTGGAGCAGCGACTTCCCAACACCTAAGACATCGATAAACTGCTTGGGCTTGTCGGCTGTGCTCATGGGCCAGAAACGGCTTCCTACGCCGCCGGCCATAATGACGAGATGGTTGTTTATTCTTGCCATAACATTCCTTTAGTTGATAATTTCCTGCAAAAATACAAATATATTTTGATACTACCAAAAAAATCGTACCTTTAATTGCATTGAAGGCACTCTCGTTCGAAAATGCTGAAATAAAATTTGGCATTTTGCTCACTTATTCGTACCTTTAATTGCATTGAAGGCACTCTCGTTCGAAAATGCTCAAATAAAATTTGGCATTTTGCTCACTTATTCGTACCTTTGTAGCGCAATGAGTATGAATCTTTTGAATGAACTGAATGAAGGACAGCGTGCGGCGGTAGAATACTGCGACGGACCGCAACTGGTGATTGCCGGTGCCGGATCAGGAAAAACCCGTGTGCTGACTTATAAGATAGCCTATCTGCTGGAACGCGGTATGGCCCCGTGGAATATTCTAGCACTGACCTTTACCAACAAGGCGGCACGCGAGATGAAAGAACGTATCGGCCGATTGGTCGGGCAGGAGAGGGCTATGTATCTGCAGATGGGTACGTTCCATTCGGTCTTTGCCCGTATCTTAAGAGCTGAAGCCGAGCGCATCGGTTTTAATTCTAATTACACCATATACGACCAGGCTGATGCCCGGTCGCTGGTGAAGAGCATCATCAAAGAAATGCAGCTCGACGACAAAACGTATAAGCCCAACAGTGTGGCCGACCGCATCTCGATGGCCAAGAACCACCTGCTGTTGCCCCAGCAGTATGCGACCAGTTCGTGGGCTGCAGAGGATGCCCAGTACAAGCGTCCGATGGTGAGTCAGATTTATAACCGCTACGTGGAACGTTGTCGGCAGGCGAACGCGATGGACTTCGACGATTTGCTGGTAAAGACCTTTGTGCTGTTGCGTGACCATGAGGACATCCGCAATAAGTATATCGAACGCTTCCAATATGTGCTGGTCGATGAGTATCAGGACACCAACTATGCCCAGCAGGAGATTGTCCTGTTGTTGGCGCATCAACATGGACGAGTCTGTGTGGTGGGCGACGATGCCCAGAGCATCTATAGTTTCCGGGGTGCGAACATAGACAATATCCTGAATTTCCAGAAGCAGTATCAAGGGGCCAAGTTGTTTAAACTGGAACAGAATTACCGTTCGACGCAACTTATTGTGCATGCCGCAAACAGTCTAATCAAGAAGAACGAGCGGCAGATTCGTAAGGAAGTGTTCAGCAAGAACGAGGTCGGTGAGCAGTTGACGCTGAAGCCTGCCTATAGTGATAAAGAGGAGGCGATGATAGTTTGTAATGATATCAAACGCCTGCGCCGACAGGACCATTGTGAATTCTCGGATTTTGCCATTCTCTATCGTACCAATGCGCAGAGCCGTTCGTTCGAAGAGCAGATGCGCAAGGACGGTATCCCTTATCGGATTTATGGCGGATTGAGCTTCTATCAGCGCAAGGAGATAAAGGATGTCATCGCCTATTTCCGTGTGGTGGTCAATCCCAATGACGAGGAGGCGCTGCGACGCATCATCAACTATCCTGCACGTGGCATCGGCGATACGACGGTAGGCAAGATTGTAGAGACGGCCAACAAGCATCAGGTCAGTTTGTGGCAGGTCATTCAGCAACCCATCGTGTTCGACTTGAATCTGGCCAAGGGAACGCTGACGAAACTGGAGGCCTTCAAGGCCCTGATAGAAGGATGGGCAGAACGTGTGGAACAGGAGAATGCCTATGAGCTGGGACACTCAATCATTATGGAAAGCGGTATCAGCAAGGATATCTATAGCTCGTCGAATCCGGAGGACCTGTCGCGACAGGAAAATCTGGAGGAATTCCTGGGAGGTATGCAGGATTTCGTGGAGACACGGAAAGAGGAAGACCGGGAAAATGAAACGAGGCTCAGCGATTTTCTGCAGGAAGTGGCGCTGTTGACCGATTTGGACAGTGACGACGACAAGGAACAGCCCAAGGTCGTGCTGATGACCATTCATGCTGCCAAAGGACTGGAGTTTCCGACAGTTTTCGTTGTCGGTCTGGAAGAGAACATCTTCCCTTCGCCGATGTGTGTCAATACGATGCGGGAACTGGAAGAGGAGCGCCGTCTGCTGTATGTGGCTATTACCCGGGCAGAAAAGCACTGCATATTGACCTGTGCCCAGAACCGTTTCCGGTATGGGCGTATGGAGTTTGATACTCCATCGCGATTCATCAAAGATTTCGACCCCAGCCTGCTGAAGGTAGAAGGAAATTCGGGATTGGCCGGGCTGTCCAGTACATCTAGTCATACTAGTTATACTAGTCGTACTAGTCAATCTGATTATAGGCGCCCTGTACAGAATCCCCGCCCGGTGGCTACACAGTTTATGGCCGACCCGAAGGCCCGGCTGGTGCCAATACGACATGAAACGCCACGTCCGCAGTCGGCTATTGGCAATATCGGCTTAAAAGAGGGTAATGTCATTGAGCATCAGCGCTTTGGTGTGGGTACCGTCATCAAGATAGAAGGCGCTGGCGAGAACACCAAAGCTACCGTAGAGTTCAAAAATGCTGGTATCAAACAGCTGTTGCTGAAATTCGCGAAATATACGATAATTTCTTGAGACGTTATAACGCATCATCTTCCGGACGTTCCGCCGAAAATAGAAAAGGTCAAAGTGCATCATCTTCCGGACGTTCCGGAAGATGATGATGCTTTATTTTGGGAAGATGCTTCTTCTTGCGAAGATAGGCTGCTTTCCGGGCTTCGTATTCTTCGTAATGTTTCTCGAGAAAATTGTCGGCCATTATTCGTTTTGATTGTATACGATACTGATACGTACCGGGTCGTATGGATTATCGCTACCACCTACCAAACGGACACTGACCACCCGGAGTTCATTGCTGACACCGGCAACAGAGGAGGTGGAGCTGGACGAATTGGCCGTAATGACCTGTACAGGAACGATTACTGCCTTGTTCCAGTCTGCTGAAACGTTGCGCTTGTCATACATGCGGTTGATGAGTCCGGAAATGTTATTGAATGTGTAGGTGTTCTTGTTGCTATTGTAAACAGCCAAATACGATGCGACATTGTTGGGCAGATCCCTGTGCTCAAAGAATGAATACAGGCTGTCTTTCTCCAAAATCATCAGATACTGCGGTTCCGACAACAAATCGTCAGTCAGGCTGCTGATGTCGTTCATGCGGCGGAACACCACTTTGGCAGAGGTGATAGTGTCGTTCTCATGACCACGCTTGATGTCGTCGACAGGCAAGGTGACTTCGGTGAAGATGCCGTCGGGAGCCTTGATATAGGTACACTGGGTGTTGGCGGCCAGTCTCTGAATAATGTTCTTGTCGCTAATGAATTGAGTGGTTTGCAAGACCTCCTCATTACCGCTGAACGCCTTCTGGCGACTGATGATTTTGCCGTCGTTCATATAGTGAATGTGAAGAACGAGCTGCGTCTGGTAGACTTCTGTCATCACGCCCAGACCGTCGGTTGTCTTAAAATAGAATCCAGGACAAACCTTCTGTACAAACGTCTGCGAGTTTTTGAAATACTCGGGATGTTCATAGTATGTGTTCATCACATAGGAACCATAGTTGTTCCATGTCCGTCCGTTCTTGTCGGTATAGGGGTCGTTGATGGGTACTTTGATGCGGAAATAGTTCGTACCGCTCTGGTTCAGTTTGCGCAGACTGTCGCTTTGCGTCAAATCGGACAGCGTATAGAGCGCTTTCTTATAAAGACCATCGGCACGCAGAAAACCGTTTTCCTCCAAGTCGAAATTGGTGTAGTACTGACGGTTCTCCTTGACGGGCTTGTCCAGCTCGCTGACGGTCATCTTCATGGCTGCCAACGAGTCGCCCATAAAGTTGTCGACAATGATGTTGAGGAAACAAGAGTCTACCAACGCATTGTCGGCATGATCGTCCTCTTCACCGCGCAGTACAGACAGAGGAGGGAAGAGGTCTGACGCTTCACTCTCTAAAGTAGAGAACTGCGTCATGAAGTTTGCCGTGATATAAGAACCGGTCTCAGGATCCTTGATCTTACCCAGATAGCTATAGGAGCTGCGGGCCAATATGGAGTCGGCAATGATAGAGCGTGTTGATACGTCGAAGGTGTCTGACACGATGGTAAACTGGTCGGACTCGCTGACGAGTGAGTTACCCAGCATCGTTGTATCTTCTGTACACGAAGAGATTGCAATTGTAATCATTGCAATCCCCATCAATACTATTTTCCTTATCATGTTATATCTTCTCGTAGAAGTTTTCATAAGCATCGGCAAAGTCCTCACCCGGATAGGCCAGCGTGGGGACATTGTTGTCCTTTGCGTATTTTATCAATTCCTTATTAATACTCTTGTGGGCGGCAATCACGCCATCACTATAGTCGATAGCTAACTTGCACAATTCGTTATAGTCAAAGTCATCGTTGTATTTCGCTAGCAAATCGCCTGTGGCCTCGCGGAACTCAATGCAATTCTTGAAATTGCTGCCGAGATTCGACTTGAGGTTGTTCGGGAAGAGTGATGTCACCACCTTGGTGTTTGCAAACGACGGTTCTTCGTGATAGGCTGTCTTGATATACAGCGGAACGACGGCACCCATCCAGCCTTGAACATGGATGATATCGGGCACCCAACGGAGCTTCTTGACAGTCTCCAGAACACCACGAGCAAAGAAGATGGCGCGCTCACCATTATCGGCATAATCTTCTCCCTGTTCGTTCTGTGCCATCTGGCGCTTGGAGAAATAATCATCATTATCAATGAAATAAACCTGAATGCGCGTCTGGACAATGGTTGCCACCTTGATAATCAGCGGGTGGTCGGTATCATCGATGATCAGGTTCATTCCCGAGAGACGGATCACCTCATGCAACTGACCGCGACGTTCGTTGATGTTGCCCCATTTGGGCATGAATGTACGAATTTCGTGGCCTTTCTCAAGGATAGCCTGAGGAAGTGCCTTACCCATCAGCGACAGGTCGCTGTCGGGGACATAAGGAACAATCTCTTGGTTGATGAATAATATCTTCTTTGCCATGCGATGTAGTTTAAACCATGTGCAAAGTTACGAAAAATAATTCACAAAAACGCAAAAACGTGCACATTTAAGGATTTTTAGCCTCAAATTTGGCATATTTTTACGTTATTTTTTCCTTATTTGGTAAAAATGTTGTTATTTTGCACCCGATTTCAGAGATAAGTATAGAAAAGACAATGAAAGTATTCAATAAAATTGTGGATCTTCAGAACCAGCTGTTTGAGGATCGCAAGCAAGGAAAAGAGATCGGACTCGTCCCGACCATGGGAGCACTTCATGAGGGTCATGCCTCGTTGGTGCGCCGTAGTGTGAGGGAGAATGCCGTTACCGTAGTATCGGTATTTGTGAACCCCACACAGTTTAATGACAAGAACGATCTGAAGAACTATCCAAGGACGCTGGATGCCGACTGTGAACTGTTGGAGTCTTGTGGTGCCGACTACGTGTTGGCTCCTTCGGTGGAGGAGATGTATCCCACACCCGACACCCGTCAGTTTGAGTATCCTCCTGTTTCGACCGTGATGGAGGGTGCACACCGTCCCGGACACTTCAATGGTGTCTGTCAGGTGGTGAGCCGCTTGTTTTATATTGTGAAGCCGCAGCGTGCTTATTTCGGCGAAAAAGACTGGCAGCAGATAGCTGTCGTCAAGGCGATGGTCCGTCATCTGGGTATCAACGTGCAAATCGTTGAGTGCGACATCGTTCGCGATGCCGACGGCTTGGCTCGCAGTTCTCGTAACACGCTGCTGTCGAAAGAGGAACGTGCCATTGCTCCGACCATCTACAAGGCGCTGAAGAACAGTCTGACGTATGCCAAGAAGCATACCGTGAAGGAAACTCATGACAAGGTAGTCGCCGACATCAATGCTGTCGACGGTCTTGACGTGGAGTATTTCAGCATTGTCGACGGCAATACCCTGCAGGATATTGAGAATTGGGACGATACTCCTTATGTCGTGGGCTGTATTACCGTGTATTGCGGCAAGACGCCTATCCGACTCATTGACCACATAAAATATAAAGCAGTATGATGATAGAGGTAATGAAGTCGAAACTGCACTGCGTGACAGTGACAGAAGCCAACCTTAACTATATGGGTAGTATTACCATCGACGAGGATCTGATGGATGCTGCCAACATGATAGCCGGTGAGAAGGTGCAGGTTCTTGACAATAATAACGGCGAGCGTTTCGAGACCTATATAATAAAAGGTGAACGCGGTTCGGGCTGTGTTTGTCTGAATGGTGCTGCAGCGCGCAGGGTTCAAGTGGGCGATGTGGTCATTATCATCTCCTATGCCCTGATGGATTTTGAAGAGGCCAAGACATTCAAGCCCACAGTGGTCTTCCCACAAGAAGGAAACAAGATATAACAATAAAGCCGCTCATTGCTGGGCGGCTTTATTGTTGACATATAGATGCGGTTTACTCAATCACAACCAGTGCGTCGTCTTCCATCACGCTCTGTCCGGGCTGAACACAGATGGCAGTTACCTTACCGTCCTTCTCTGCCTCGATATTGTTGGCCATCTTCATAGCCTCCAATACCAGCAGCGTGTCGCCAGCCTTCACCTCGTCGCCGACAGCCACCTCGATAGAGGTGATGACACCGGGAAGCGGAGCCTTTACGGCATTGTTGGTATTGACGTTAGCAGAAGTACCCTCTGAAGGCTCGGCAGCTGCTGCAGCCTGTGCTGCAGGACGTACCACCACTTTTTTCTCCTCTTCGGGCTCCGGCTCCATCTCTACCTTGTACTCTTCACCATTGACGGTGACGGTCACTTCGTTCTCTACGATATCCCCAATGGCTACTTCATACTTGTTGCCATTGATGGTGTACTTATATTCTTTCTTCATGCTCAGTCTGTTTTAAGGATGTTCTGTCATAGTGAGCGCATAGCCGTTCCACTGAGTCTGCTTCTCGGCAATCGTAATGATGCCGGGCTCCTTGTCGTGTACGTTATTGCCCTTGAACTCGTAAAGTGCCATAGCAATGGCGGCATAAACTTCGTTCTTCATAATCTTTCGATGTTTCGTTATGTCGATATCTCGATATTTCGATGATTCGAAACATTACATCGGAATGTTTCCGTGTTTCTTAGCGGGCAGAGCATCACGCTTGGTAGCGAGCTGTGCCAGAGCACGACAGATGCGGAAACGCGTGTTACGCGGCTCAATCACATCGTCAATGTAGCCATACTTAGCTGCCTGATAAGGATTAGCGAAGAGCTCGTTGTACTCCTCTTCCTTCTCAGCGATGAAGGCCTTCACGTCCTCACCGGCTTCCTTCTTGGCCTTAGCTTCCTTAGCATAGAGCACGGCAGCAGCACCGCTGGCACCCATCACGGCAATCTCAGCAGAGGGCCATGCGTAGTTCAGGTCGGTGTGCAGCTGCTTAGAACCCATCACGATGTGAGAACCACCGTACGACTTGCGCAGGGTGACGGTAATCTTGGGAACAGTAGCCTCGCCGTAAGCGTAGAGCAGCTGAGCTCCGTGCAGAATGACGGCATTGTACTCCTGACCAGTACCGGGCAAGAATCCGGGAACGTCGACGAGCGATACGATAGGAATATTGAAGGCGTCGCAGAAACGTACGAAGCGGGCACCCTTACGAGAAGCGTTGACGTCGAGCACACCAGCATAGCAAGAAGGCTGATTGGCAACGATACCTACGCTCTGACCATTGAAGCGGGCGAAGCCCACAATGATGTTCTTGGCGAACTTAGGCTGTACCTCGAAGAACTCGTTATCGTCGGTGATAGCCGAGATGACTTTGTACATATCGTAAGCCTCGTTGGGGTTCTCGGGGATAATCTCGTTCAGCGAATCCTCCAGACGGTCGATGGGGTCGGTACACTTCTTGCGAGGAGCCAGCTCCATGTTGTTGGAAGGAATGTAGCTCAGCAGGGTCTTCAGCATCTCTACAGCCTCTTCCTCCGTCTTAGCGGTGAAGTGGGTCACACCCGACTTCGAAGCGTGTACAGAGGCGCCACCGAGGTGCTCCTGGTCGATATCCTCGCCAGTAACGGTCTTCACCACCTTCGGACCCGTCAGGAACATGTACGATGTTCCTTCCATCATCAGCGTGAAGTCGGTGAGGGCAGGGGAGTATACGGCACCACCGGCGCAAGGACCGAAGATACCACTAATCTGAGGAATCACACCTGATGCCAGGATGTTACGCTCGAAAATCTCTGCGTAGCCGGCCAGTGCGTTGATACCTTCCTGAATACGTGCACCACCCGAGTCGTTGATACCAATCACGGGGGCACCCATCTTCATGGCCATATCCATCACCTTACAGATCTTCTGCGACATGGTCTCAGAAAGAGAACCGGCATGTACGGTGAAGTCCTGTGCGAAGATGAATACCAGACGACCTTCGATAGTACCAGAACCTGCTACGACGCCGTCGCCCAAGAACTGTTTTTTCTCCATACCGAAGTTGTGGCAACGGTGTTCCTTGAACATGTCATACTCTTCGAAAGAGCCTTTGTCGAGCAGCATCTCAATGCGCTCGCGGGCTGTGTATTTACCCTTTTCGTGCTGCTTCTGTATGGCTTTCTCGCCACCACCGAGACGAGCTTGTTCGCGCTTCTCGATGAGTTGTTTGATCTTTTCTAATTGTTTGCTCATTTTTTTCTATTTCGTTATTACGTTATTTCGATATTACGATTTACTCAGGGTGCTCGCAGAGCTCCGTGAGGATTCCACAAGTTGACTTCGGATGCAGGAAGGCAATGTTCAGACCTTCAGCGCCCTTACGAGGCTTCTCGTCAATGAGGCGTACGCCCTTCTCGCTGACCTCAGCCAGTCCTTTGGCTACACCATCCTCCACACAGAAGGCAACATGGTGAACGCCCTTGTTACCCTTGTCGAGCCATTTCTGAATGGTGCTCTCGGGTGATGTGGGCTCCAGCAGCTCCAACTTAACCTCACCGCAGCGCAGGAAGGCGGTCTTCACCTTCTGGTCTTCTACAACTTCTGTAGCATAACACTCCAAGCCCAACACGTCAGTGAAATACGGCAGGCTCTCCTCAATACTCTGGACAGCAATGCCCAGATGCTCAATGTGGGAAATCTTCATATTGTTACTTTTTAAATGAGTATATAATTAATAATGTGCAAAGATACATAATTCTTTGCACATTATCAACAAAAACCCGAAATATTTAGTATTTCTTATCAAATAACTATTTGAAGAGGTTCTCAATGGGATAAACTGTATTTGGAGTAATCTCTTCGTACCAGTTGGAATACTCCTTAACATTTTGCGCCCAATTCAGGAACTTCTTGTAGGCATCGACGATACTCTCTCTCTCCTTCGGATATTCGAAGTCATAGGGCATGATGATTGCCAATGGGGCTTCGCCGGTTCTTGGCACAGTTACAGGTATACCAGTTGTCTGGTTGTCAATGTAAATCTTTGCGAGGAACTGTGGGATAGTTAATCCATCTGCTATCTTATAAATACCTAAGCGTGGCGACTTTCTTGGTTTGTCATCCATCGTATTTACAAAGCGGTCATACCCTACTGCATTCGCAACACCAAATAGTTTATGAACTTCTTTTCCGTTAAAATCAATGCCTCCGTCCTCAATTAAGGTGCCTTCAATACCTCTGATGATTACATCGTCAGTACCACCAGCGGCAACAAGGGTGAGTTCTACACAGCTGGGATCGTCAGAATAACGTGAGCAACGAAGCACGACGTCATTCATGTCGTAGTCGGCTGAGGCGGAGCGGTCTTCAAACATCAGCGTGTAAGTCATAGCTGTCGGACTCTCTTCTTCTTCATAGAGATAGTTGGTCACAACGCTTTGTTTACCTTCGTCGTTGCCGTTGGGATCAGAATCGTACGACTCGGTATCGTAGCCACCCATCTCGAGGATGACGTCACTGAATTGTGCATCAGCACCTTCCTCAAAAGTGAGATAGGTTTTGCCGTTGGCAGCAAATGTAGCCATACGGGGATCATTATTTGCCATGCCGAATTTCTCTACAGCAGTTTTAAATTGACCCCAGGTGTTGATTTCTGTGTTCAGTTCACCATATCCGTACAAGCAACCTTGCTTGTTGCTGTCACCTTTACCTGTTCTTTCACCACCATCTTTCCTAATCATAAAGCCGATTTTATAGCCCTCAGGAATGATAGCCGACGGCGTTGTGCTTGGTGGAATAATACCTCCTGCGGGGAAGTAATCGAGAGATAATTCTAAATCGGTAATGGCTGATGCTGAGCCGGAATAATCATATTTCTCGAAGGTCCATTCTCTAGCAAATAAAAAGTCTCCACTAATATTTGTTCCTCCTTTATAAAGATATGCGCGACCAGCATCAATCATCGCCTTGACAAAATTGTTTTTGGCAGCGCTTAAAATAAATACCTTCTGATTCGTAATATCTTTATATTCATAGGGTGTCTTTGCTCCATCAGTAAGATAGACAGTGTAATTTTTTAAGCTGTTTTCTGCGATATCCTTCATCTCTACCCAATTACCATTGTCCCACCACATGAATTTTTTGCCTCCGACGTTATAAAGCATCATGGAGTTGTCCGTAGCGTTCGTGAATATTTGCCACAACTGATACTCAATATCATCAGTGTATTCATCCTTCAGATTCTTTTCATGACTTTCGTTGTAGGTGATATAATGATTTGATGCTTCAACTTTTGCTTTAGAATTACCAGAATAATTGTAGATGCGATAGAATTTTCCATCGGTAGTATAGCCATACGAACTTAGTTTGGATGGCTCTGGTGCGAATTCTGAAGCATTACCGTAGAAGGGTAGGAGATACTCGTGCAGTCTGCGGAAGTTCACGTCTGGTTTATCTACTGCGACTCCTGTGGAAGTGCTGAATGCCTGTCTCTCTTCATGCAGGTCAATAGCCTTGAACTTGGGTAACGTCTTGATATAGTCGGCCTCTGTGGCTCCTGCGGGAATATCTTCTGTTCTGAAGTAATAGTAATAAATGTCGCACCAATGGGCTTCAGTAGAAGCCAACTGAACAGGACGCAGTGTGATAGGTGCCTCGCCAGTGCTCTCCAAATGATTACCATACAGCTGAACGGCGCTAGTCTCGTTAATTAATTGAAGATTGTTTTTCGGATCTTTGTTCTCTTCATATCGACCGAGCGATGCCTCGAAAATATCTGTAAGAGTTGCTGCTTCACTTTCGGATAAAGCAGTTGCGTCTCTATAGAAAGTAGCATTGGACATAGTCCAACCATTGGAACTTGCTGAGCCGGTAGCCCACCACAATCGGTCGTTTTCCCATCCTTTACCTTTCCAGCTATTTTTATTATCTAAAGTACGCTGGGCATTGTACGATCTGATTGATTCGTCGAAATCAAGACCGACTCCTGATAGGTCGGGCAGGTTGGATGCTGCTCTGCGGGCAGCACGGGTGGTGCCGCTCTTGAAGCTGACATTGGTCTCGCCGATGTCAAAACCCTTGATGTGGTAATGTCCCTTGCTGTCGACACAGGCTGCTATCAGACGATTGTAGCTGTTCAGTACGTCATAGTTCAGCGTAACGGTCTGACCCTTCTGGACTTGGGCATCAGCCACCACTCGGGCATTGGGATTCATAAAGGGTGACTCTGTCAATATCTGCACACGGGCAATCTCCTTCAGGCTGGCATCAGCCGTGATGGTGACCGTACCCGACACAGTCGAGCTCCAAGTCTGATTGGGATCTATATCGCCAAAAACCTTCTCTGCATTTTGACGAATCGCTTCTTGGCGCGCCTCCTCAAAATCGAATCGATGGCAACTTGTAAACATAGACATTCCAACGAGCGTTGCAATGAATAGGATTTTCTTCTTCATATTTGCTTTTTTAGTTTAGTACTAAATGTTCTGATATATCGTTTGCAAAGGTACATACTTTTCTTGTACTTTTAGTACAAACTGGAAGTAAATATTGATAACTTTTTAGAAATTAACAATATTTAACCGCAAAAAGCATCAAATCAGAATTCGATGGTCACTTTTCCGTTGATTTGTCTGCCAGTCAGATAGTTAGGAACTGCATACTGCTGGTTGGTGACATCGGTCACCCAATAGTAGCTGTTGACGTTGCTGATGCCGAAAATATTAAGGCCGTCAAGACCGAGCCAGATATGCGGTTTTCTGAACGTTGACTTCTCGCCCGGCTGGCCAACCAGCAGATAGCTCAGTCCGATGTCGGCACGTTTGTAGGCTGGTGCCCGGAACTGCTGATACTCCAGTCCCCGGTGGGGTGCGCCGAAGGGCAGACCGTCGGCAAAGGCCAGTTTCAGCGTCATCTTCCACCGCTCGGTTCCGGGGAAGTAGTCTGTGAAATGGAAATTGATTCCCCAGCGCTGGTCGGTGGGCATGGGCACACTAATGCCGTTAATCTTCTGACGTGTCGACATGAGGCTGAACGTCAGCCACGAGTCGGTACCGGGCACAAACTCACCATAGAGCTTCAGGTCAAGTCCGACGGCATGTCCTTTGGCGATGTTCTCACCGTAGTATACCACCTTCATGTTCTGTACGTTATACGGAATGAGGTTGTCCATCAGTTTGAAGTACGCTTCTGCCGAGAAACGGAACGGGCGGTCGGCCATTCGGAACTTGTAGTCGAAGGCTCCGACGACCTGGATACTTTGCTGACTCTTGATCTTCTCGTTCAGTCGGACAATCGTCTGTCCGTTAACAGTACTCGTATCGCGAAACTCTTTGTAGAACGGTGCCTGATAGTACAGTCCTGCAGCCAGTCGGAAGGTGACATTCTGATTCCACGAAGGTATCAGCGCCAACGAAGCACGAGGCGACACGATGGTCTCTTTGTTCCAGCTCCAATTGGCCAGGCGGACACCGTAGTTCAGCGTCCACAGCGTGGGCTGCTTCTCTTCGTCGCCACCCGTCTGCCAGCGGTAAGTGTCTTGGATATAAGCCTCTATACGACGTGAAGAAATGTCGTTTTTCGAACGCAGCGAATAAATCAGGTCCAGTCGGTCGGCACTATGTGGAATGGAATAGCCGCTGGAGTCGCGCATCTCGTACTCTCGGGCGTTCTCCTCAATCTTTTCCCATTTCATGGTCACACCCGTTTCCCAGTCGTGTTTGGCGGTCTTGTGGTTCAGCATCAGTTTCACGCTGGCCACGTTGGCTGTCAGATAGTTACGGGCATGTTCCATATAAGTTCCGACACCCAATTGCTCCTGCGTTTGAGCATCGTCCAGCCAATACTGTCCCAGAATGTCGTAGGTCTCCTGTTCCTTCGTGTGGAAGGCCGATCCCAACAGACTCACCCTCGTGTTTTTAGAGAAATGCCGTTGCAGTCGCAGCGTACCGAACAGCGTGCGGAAGATATCCTTCTCCTGACCGTCGAAATAGACCTTGAACGACTTCACGTTCTGCATTGTTCCGAAGGATGTCTCACGGTCAGAAGGGCTGAAATTATAGTGGTTTTCCGAAATGTTGCCAATGAAGTCGACGCTCCACCGCTCGTTGGGCTGATAGGTGATGTAAGTCTGATAGTCCAGGAAGTTCGGCTTGTATTCTCCCTTGGTCTCCAGCGAGCCCAGCAGGTAGCGGTTCGTTTTATAGCGAACACCATGACTCATCGAGAATTTCTTGTTGCCATAGCCGACGAATACCGAGCCGCCGAGCAGCGAAGCCTGCACGTTACCCTCCCAGCGGGTAGGACGCCGGTATTGGATGTCGAGCGCACTGGACATCTTGTCGCCGTATTTGGCCTCGAAACCACCCGACGAGAAGGAAATCTTCTCGACCATGTCGGAGTTGATGACCGACAGGCCCTCCTGTTGTCCGCTACGGATGAGCAGCGGGCGATAGACCTCCACATTATTAATATATACAGAGTTCTCGTCGAACGAACCGCCGCGAACGTTATACTGGCTGCTTAGCTCGTTGTGACTGCTGACACCGGCCTGCTGTTGTACCAGTTCCTCGACGGCATTGCCGCTGGTCGATGGTGTCACCCGCAAGTCCTTGGTATCCAGCTCGGCTGTCGCAGTGGTCTGTCGGCGACGTTCGGTAATCACCACCTCGTCCAACTCTTTCATCGGGTGCAGGGTGACGAGCAGTTTTTGGTTGCCTTTCGGCTTGCGCAGCACGCGGGTTCTCGTCTGGTAGCCCACCATCGAGAACTTCACCACTACCGAATCGGCCGAATGTAACTTCAGTGAGAATTCACCATTCAAATTCGCCATCGTCACTGCGCCCTGATCCAGACACGATACGGTGGCCAGCTCAATAGCGTTACCCTCCTCGTCGGAAACTTTTCCGCTGAGGGTAAACTGCTGTGCTGCTGCCGTCAGAACCGACAGCAGGAACAACACTGACAATATGCTTTTTTTGAAGTCCATCGTTATTATAACGACAAAAAACGCTTCTTATTGCATATTCTTTGAATTAGATGGCTTCTTTTTTCGATGATGGTGCTGATTATTGCGTCCTTTGCCATTTCCTTTGCCCTTGCCGTTGCGACTTTTTCCGCCGCGTCCCCTCGACGATTTGCGGGGGGCTGCGGTCTTGTATTCCGGTCCTTCGCCAAGTCCCTCGGGGAGGGGATTCTTCTGAATAACCCGTTCCAGGAACCGCTCAATATCGCCGAAATACCGCACGTCGCTGTCGGAAACAAGGGTGATGGCCACACCGTCGCGCTGGGCACGAGCCGTACGGCCGATGCGGTGCACATAGTCTTCTGCATCACGCGGCACATCGTAGTTGATGACACACAGAATGTCGTCAATGTCGATACCTCGTGCCACAATATCGGTGGCTACCAGCACGCTCACTTGTCCGGCCTTGAAGCGATACATCACGTCGTCGCGCTCGGCCTGCGACAGGTCGGAGTGCATGGCGGCACAGTTAATCTTCATATGCTTCAGTTCACGGGTAATGTCCTTCACCTTGTCTTTCTTGCCCGAGAAGATGATGACGCGTTCCAGTTCGCCGGCCTTGAACAGCGAGCGGATGATGCCCAGCTTCTGCGGCTCGTAGCACACGTAGGCCGACTGCTGAATCTTCTCAGCGGGTTTCGAAACGGCAATCTTCACCTCCACAGGGTCGGTGAGCAGCGTATGTGCCAGCTGCTGGATCTTTTGCGGCATCGTGGCCGAGAACATGACGGTCTGATGCGCTTTGGGCAACAGCTTGGCTATCGACAGGATGTCGTCCGAGAAGCCCATGTCGAGCATGCGGTCGGCTTCGTCGAGCACAAAGAAACTCACCCGGCTCAAATCCAGATGTCCCATGCGGATGTGTGAGAGCAGTCGTCCGGGAGTCGCAATAATGACGTCGGCGCCCATCTTCAGACCCTTCGTTTCTACGTCGAAGCGGCTACCGTCATTACCTCCATAGACGGCTACACTACTGACGCCGTCCAGGTAGTAGCCGAAACCCTGCATTGCTTGGTCGATTTGCTGCGCCAGTTCGCGGGTCGGAGCCATCACAATACAGTTGACGGCATCCTTCGGGAAGCCCCCGTCGTCGAGCATGCTCAGTATCGGCAGCAGATAGGCGGCGGTCTTTCCCGTTCCCGTCTGTGCGATACCAATGAGGTCGCGCTCGTCCAGAATCTCCGGAATGCACTTTTCCTGAATGGGAGTCATCTCCTCGAAGTGCATGTCGTAGAGTGCATCCAGTATGTTATCGTTTAAATATGTTTCTTCAAATGTCACAGTTAACTCTTAATTCTTAATTCTTAACTCTTAACTCTAATTTGGTGCTTGCCTATAGCAGAAGTAGGCGATAAAAGCATAGAGAATGTTTGGAATCCATGCTGCCAGCATCGGCGGTGTGCCTGCATTGATGGCAAACGTGGCACTGATGGTCTGCAGCAGGATATAGGCAAACGACAGTCCTAGACCGATACCCAGATAGAGTCCCATGCCGCCCTTTCGTTTGCGCGACGACAGCGAGACACCGATAATGGTCAGGATGAACGATGCGAACGACGATGCTATTCGCTTGTGGTATTCCACCTCATACTGCACGACATTCGACGAGCCGCGCTCCTGCTGTTTCGAGATGTAACGCTTCAGCTCCGGCGAGGTGAACGTCTCCTGCTGCCCCCTCGAGAATACCAGGTCCATCGGCTCCATCTGGATCAGCGTGTCTATCTCATTGCCGCTCTTAATCTGTTCGCGCATACCTTTCAGTGTGCGAATCTTGTAGTTGCGGGCCTTCCAATGGTAGCGCTCTTCGGCAATGGTGTCGTACTGAATGACGCTGGCATTCATCTGACTGACCATCTTCTTGTTCTCGAACTTATACAGCGCGAAGCCGTAGCCCGTCTTGCGGATATCGTCGTATTGCGACAGATAGGCCACCACGCCTTTATCCACCATCAGCTGGATGTTCGACGCCGACGTGTT
>Ga0247609_10002473_pt1 | contig 19524 bp, 17 predicted proteins | sample 172DNAGHGlowgp2_FD_193487 | JGI IMG/M metagenome (GOLD analysis project Ga0247609, IMG submission 193487) | Sheep rumen microbial communities from Palmerston North, Manawatu-Wanganui, New Zealand - 1728 DNA GHGlow gp2 | ecosystem: Host-associated > Mammals > Digestive system > Stomach > Rumen ...
CAACTATATGGGCGGAAACTACGACCACGTGCCTAGCGACATTTCGGAGAATATCAACCGCGACATGCTCACCAAAAATGCCAGCCTGATGGCCGAGGTGATTTACGAGCTTTCCTTGGGCGACTATCAAGGCCGCTCCTTCCGCTCCAAACGTTTTAAATTCGAATAACCCATCCACTCACAACCACTTTACTCACAAATCAGAATGCTCACACTCTTTAAAAAAGAACTTGCCAGTTTCTTCTCCTCCCTCATAGGATACCTGACGATTATCGTGTTTCTGGTCCTCACTGGATTGATGCTGTGGGTTTTCAAGGGTGACTTCAATATCCTTGACTACGGTTTCTCCGGAATGGACGGACTCTTCATTATCGGGCCTTTCCTCTACCTCTTCCTCATACCGGCAATCACTATGCGCATGTTTGCCGAAGAGAAGAAGAACGGCACAATGGAACTCTTACTTACCAAGCCACTGAGCGAGATGACCCTTATATGGGCAAAATTCCTGGCGGGTTTAACGCTAGTGCTCATCTCACTGCTGCCCACATTGGTCTGCTATTTCAGCGTATACGCGCTGGGCGACCCGGTGGGCAATATCGACACCGGCAGCGTGGCAGGGTCTTATATCGGATTGTTGCTACTGGGTGCTGCCTTTGTGGCCATTGGCCTCTTTGCCAGCTCTATAACTAATAACCAGATTGTGGCCTTCATCCTGGCCGCCCTGATGAGCGCCTTTATGCACCTAGGTTTCGAGAGCATATACCGCATGGGATTCCTGGGCAATGCCGACCTCTTTGTGCGTTCGCTGGGCATGAGCTACCACTACGAGTCTATCAGCCGCGGTGTGATTGACACACGTGACGTGATATATTTTGCTTCTGTCATTGCCCTTTTCCTGTTGGCCACCCGCATAGTGCTGCAGAGTCGCAAATGGCACGGATGGCGCAAAAAGAAAGACCTGCGCCGCAGCCACTGGATTGAGTTGGGCGCCGGTATCCTTATTGTGATTTTTGTCAATGTCATTAGCTACTACTTTTTCACCCGTCTCGACCTTACCTCCGAGAAGCGCTATACGCTTTCTAAGTCGACTAAAAACCTGTTGAAGAAAGTGGATGAGCCGGTGCTATACCGTGTCTATCTCGAAGGTGAATTTCCGGCCGACTTCAAGCGGCTACAGAACGAGACGAAGGAGATGCTCAATCAGTTCCGGGCTTACAACAAGAATATCCAGTATGAATTTGTCAACCCGAACAACTTCGACGACCAGCAGGAGCGGCAAGTATTCTACCAGAAGTTGGCACAGAAAGGCATCATGCCCACACAGATTCAGGTCAACACGGGTAATGGGGTCACCACACAGGTGCTGATTCCAGCTGCCGACGTCATTTACAAAGGCAACGAGACTTCCATACAGTTGCTTCAGAGCCAGAAGTATGTGGACCAGAGCCAGCTACTCAACAATTCAATACAGAGTTTGGAGTACGTACTGTCCAACCCCATCAGGGCTTTGGCCCGCGGACAGAAGCCCACCGTGGCCTTCATGCGCGGACACGGGGAGCTGGAGCTACCCAACATGGCCGACCTTATCACCACTTTATACGACTACTATAACTTGGACACCGCCCGCATGGACGGCAATATCAACTCGCTGACGGGCCGCTCACAAGACCCTAAGGACTCCACCTCCTTCCATTTTCACAACAAGTACGACCTAATCATCATTGCCAAACCCAAGAAGACTTTCTCGGAGCGTGACCTCTATATTCTTGACCAATATGTGATGTATGGGGGTAAACTGCTTTGGCTTATCGACCCGCTGGACGCCGACCTAGACAGCCTGCAAAATGCCGGCCAAGCCATCGCCACCCGTTTCCCGCTCAACTTAGACGAGATGCTCTTCACTTACGGAGTCCGCGTCAATCCCGACTTGGTGATGGATGTCCGCTGCCGTCCCATACCTATGACCGTGGGCATGGTGGGTGACCAGCCCCAGATACAATTCCAGCCCTGGCTCTATTTCCCTGAGATTGTCCCGCTGTCGCCCCATCCCATCGTGCGAAACCTCGACCTTATCAAAACCGATTTCGTCAGCAGCATAGATCTGATAGACAACGGCATTGACAAAACCGTTCTGCTTGCCACATCGGAATATACCCGTGTCAAAAATGCCCCTGCCATTTACGACCTCAACGAAGCCAAAACCGAACCCGACCAGCGGCTTTTTAATCACAAGAACGTCCCAGTCGCCGTCCTACTCGAAGGCTCATTCCAATCTATGTTCCGCAACCGCCTCACACCTGAGTTTATGGAGCTTCCCTCCATGGGTTATCGCGCACAGGGTGACAGCACCCGCATGATAGTCCTGTCTGACGGTGACATCATCAAAAACCGCTTCAACTACAACGACGGCACCACTTACCCCCTTGGTTACGACTTCTACACGGAGACCATGTATGCAAACAAAGAGCTGCTACTGAACTGCATAGACTACCTAGTGGGCGAAGAAGGCTCCATCGCCAGCCGTTCTCGCAATATCAAAATTCGCAAACTTGATGTCATGAAGGTTAAAGAAGACCGTTTGGGCTATCAGCTGCTCAACCTCCTCCTTCCTTCTGGCCTTATCATCTTGGCCGGCATCGTCATTATTATTATTCGTCGTAAACAATATCGTAAGAAATGAAAAGAAAGAGAAACTTACTTATCCTACTGATAGTTGTGGTCCTTATCGGCCTCATTGCTTTGGTCGTGGCCATGCGAGGCTCGAAAGACGCAACTTTCGACCAAGACTTCCATGTTGAAGACATAGAAAATATTACCAAAATATTCCTTGCCGACAAAGAAAACAACCATGTGTTGCTGCAGCGTGTAGCAGATGCGGACACTAACTCAGACACAACTTGGACCGTAGACGAAATCTACCCTGCCAGTAAAGGCATGATCAAACTCTTGTTGGAGACCCTTCATGACATGCGTATCCGTCAGCAGGTGAACAAGAATGCCGTACCTCAAGCCATCAAACTGCTTTCGGCAAATTCCACAAAATGCGAAGTATACCAGACGCGCTACCTTATCGATTGGTTCAACGGCAAATTGAGACTATTCCCCCGCGAAAAACTCACCGTCACCTATTTTGTCGGTCAAGAAACGCAGGATATGATGGCCTGCTTTATGTACCGTGAGGGCGACAAGGTACCTTATATCATTCACATCCCCGGCTTTCGCGGCTACCTCACACCGCGTTTTGTGGCAGACCCCATGTCTTGGCGCAGCCACACGATCGTTCATTGGGACATTACCCACCTTCAAAGTGTGGAATTGGACATTCCCGCCACTCCTGAAGAGTCGTATAAGGTGAGCCGCCAAGGCGACGGATTTGTATTCCAGAAGGCTGGCACCATTATAGATAACTTTGATACCGCCCGCGTGGCACAAATGCTTTCCTGTTTCCAGAATCTCAATTTCGACGAATATGCCAGCCGCGTGCCTAATAGCAACATGGACTCATCCTTTAATGCTGGTCCACGCGCCATCCTTCACATTACCAACACTGAAGGCACCACACGCGAAGTAACGACCTACATTAAGTATAACAACCCCACCGACTCGTTGGTGATGCGGAATGACGAGCTTTACGAGATGTTCGACCTCAACCGACTCTACGCCATTATCGATAAAAAGGACACCGTACTCATCCAATACTTTGTCTTCGACAACATACTCCAGCCGGCCAGTTTCTATCTCGGACAACCATCCAGTCCTTTTGCCAAAGAATAGCATCACCATGAAGCCCCTTATTCTTATAACCAATGACGACGGCGTTTCATCACGCGGACTCCGACATTTAGCCCACCTGGCTCAGGAGTTCGGCGAGGTGGTCGTCATGGCACCTGACCGCAACGCTTCAGGACTGAGCACCTCTATCACTTGTACGCGTCCATTGCATGCCTACTTGGTTGACCAAGAGGAAGGGGCTAGATACTACGCCTGCGACGGAACTCCAGCCGACTGCGTAAAGATGGGATTCGAGCATTTCTGCCCACGTCGACCCGACTTGATGCTTTCTGGCATTAACTATGGGAGCAATTCATCTATTAATATTATTTATAGCGGCACCATGGGAGCCGTTCTCGAAGGATGCCTCAATGGCCTACAATCAATAGGGTTCTCCCTCCTGACCCATAGTCCTGAGGCCGACTTTAACGCCTGCGCTCCTGCCATTCGCCACATTATCCGTCAGGTGCTTCAGAAACCACTGCCCGACTTCACTGCTCTCAACGTGAATATTCCACACCTGCCAGCCGAGAAAATCAACGGCATACGCATCTGCCGGCAGGCCCGCGCGGCATGGGAGAATAGTCTGGAAGAACGTACCGATGCCAATGGGAAACCTTTCTGGACCATGACAGGACGTTTCGTTTGCAATAACCCAGAACACGACACTGACGAATACTGCCTCTCCAAAGGTTATGTCTCGGTGGTACCGGTCAGCCCTGACTTCACCTGCCCTCAGCAAATCCCACTTATTAAGAATCTCGAACTATGAAGAATTTACTCCACAATAACAACTATCTCACAGGCGTAATTGGCGTGGTGGTAAGCGAACTGCTCTGCGCCTTATTGGTCTACCTAGTACTTCTTATCTTCAACCTACCCCTTGCCGAAAACGCTCGTTGGTTTGCCCTCGCCTTAATTCCTCCCATTTTGCTACTGCGCTATTATGCCAAGAATCAGGACTACCCCGATACGCTCAAAGCGGTCATAACTACCGTATTCGTCACAGCTATTGCCTACTTTTGGTTTATGCTGAAGAATCATTATATCACATTTAATTAACCCTCTTTAGCAGCCACTTCCCGTCATGAAATACTACATCATAGCAGGCGAAGCCTCGGGCGACCTCCACGGCGCCAACCTTATGCGGGCAATCTTACGCAGAGACCCCGACGCCACTATACGCTACTGGGGAGGCGATGCCATGCAATCTGTCACTGGGGTTCCCGTCCGCCATATTCGAGAGTTAGCCTACATGGGGTTTGTCGAGGTGGCCCTACATCTGAAAACCGTGCTGGGCAACATCCAATTCTGTGAGCGCGACATATTGGAGTTTCATCCTGACGTGATAGTTTATATCGACTACCCCGGATTCAACCTCAAAATTGCAAAATTTGCACATGAACATGGGTTCAAGAATGTCCACTATATTTCTCCCCAACTATGGGCTTGGAAGAAAGGACGAATCAAACCTATGCGGCGTGACCTAGACAAACTCTGCTATATCCTACCTTTCGAGCAGGACTTTTATGCTCACAACAACTTTCCGCAGGCTGTTTATGTGGGTCATCCACTTCTCGATGCCGTGGCTCAGTTTCAGGCCTCAGCATCAATTAGCAGTGTTGACGGCCGACCAATAATAGCACTACTACCCGGCAGCCGAAAGATGGAGCTAAACAAAATGCTCCCCCCTATGGTTCGGTTGGCTCAAAAGCATCCTGAATACCAATTCATAATAGCCGGAATGACCCTGCTAGGCGATAAATTTTACGAGCCCTACTTCCAAAAGACCTCTAACATCTCGGTTGTATACGACAAAACCTACGACCTTCTCTCATGCGCTTATGCAGCCGTTGTCTGTTCTGGCACTGCCACTCTCGAAACCGCACTTTTCAACGTGCCCCAGGTAGTCTGCTACCGTGCCAACCCTATCTCTGTGGCTATAGCCAGACCTCTCATAGGAAACAAGATAAAATATATTTCTTTACCCAACCTTATTGCCGATGAGCCCATCGTCACAGAGCTGATCCAAGACGAAGTATCGGACGACCGTCTACAGAAAGAATTCGACAATATCACCCGTGACAACAAGTTCCGCCAAAAAATATTCGATGGCTATGCCCGATTGAACACTTGCCTAGGCAATGCAGGTGCATCTGACCGCACCGCTGATGAAATTATAAAAGTAATGAAACAATAGTTATCAATTGAAGAAAACTTACTCCATACTCTGCCTCTTACTACTCGCTCTCAGCGCCTCTGCCGACCGCGTAAAAGTGCGTCTTTTTACCAATAACAGCATCGACCTTATCAACATTTCTTTCGACTTAGGCACGTACAACCTCATTGGTGACAATAACGCTCTCATTGCGGGCGAAGTGGGCAACGACAAATCTGTTGAACTCACCCCGAACGGCAGGCAGGTACATGTATCCATCGACGGGTACGACTATGGTAACTTCTCCTCCGTCACTTTTTCAGCCACCGACACCGCCTGCATCCTCTGTCTTAACCCACGAAACGTCAAACAACGCACCTACGAAGGTAATCTGATAGCCACTGTGGACAAAAATGGCAAGCTACTCCTAATCAACGACGTTGAATTTGAGACTTATATCGCCGGGGTTGTGCAATCCGAAATCTACGGCACCCAAAGCGACATATTCCGTGTCCAAGCCATCATCTCGCGCACTTGGGCTATGAAAAACATCCACAAGCACAAATCCGACGGATACAACTTTTGCGACCAAGTCCATTGCCAAGCCTATCTCAATCGTTGTGTACGACCCGACATCATGTTGGGCACCATGCAGAGCAGTGGCATGACCATTGTGGATGCCGACAACCATCTAATCGAAACCCCATTCCACTCCAACAGTGGTGGACAGACCGCCAACTCTGAAGACGTCTGGCGAGCAGCACTTCCCTACCTGCGGTCTGTACCCGATACATTCTCCTATCACATGAGACAGAGCGAATGGGTAAAAATAGTGGACGAAAACAAGTGGCTCAACTATTTTGCCAACAAGCACAAATTAAACACCTCCAACGACAGCGTCCGGGACGAACTGCTCAATTTTAGTCAGTCGCAGCGGAAAGTGCGTATCTGTGGCATCCCTTTGACACGTGTTCGCACTGATTTTCAGCTAAAATCTACTTTTTTCTCTGTACTTTACGATAGCGTGGCACATCGTGTCACCCTCTCAGGACATGGGTTCGGCCATGGCGTCGGTCTTTCGCAAGAAGGCACCATCCGCATGGTTGGCCTCGGCATCAGCTACGACAGCATCATCCATCATTACTACACGGGATCCCACATTCACTACGACGAAACCCATCCCCACACCTACGTGGAAAACTACATAAAACAAATTTCCCAAATCATAGAAGAAGATAAACAGAAATCCACCCAAACCAAGTCAAAAAAAGACGATTGGTTGGGCAGACTATTCCGCGTTCGCGACCGTGAGGAAAGAGAGGAAGTTTACGACCCCAACAGCGACGAACTTGACTCAGACTGGCAGTACGACTGGTAAAAACGTCACACAATAACCCACATCAATCACGATAAAAAAGGACACAATATGACAAAAAGAATCTTACTCTTTATCACCCTCGGATGCCTCATGTCCAGCATGGCCGATGCGCAGACCATTCAATGGAAAACCATCGAACAGGCTTCCAAAACCGACACTAAGAGCAATGCCAAACTCTTTTTTGTCGACTTCTACACCTCCTGGTGCGGATGGTGCAAAAAGATGGATAAGGAAACCTTCAGTAACCCCACCGTCGCTCTTATCCTCAACACTTACTATATTCCGGTCAAATTCGATGCCGAAAGCAATACTGAATTCACCTGGTTCGGAGAAAAATACAGCAACACAGCTGTGGCTCCTGGAGCCAAACGCAACACCCACAATTTTGCCAAGAAAGTGCTCGGCGCAAGAATGGGTTTTCCCTCTTTTGGTGTCTTCAAAACCAACCAGCAACAGCTCACAGTCATTCAAGGATACTACCCACCAGAAGATTTCATCGTTGTACTATGGTATTATGCCTCTGGCGACAACGCACGTTACAGCTGGGATAGATACCAGAAAATATTCGACAAGGAAATCCGTCCGGTAATGAACCAGAAATTAGGCATCAAATAAAAAGCCATACTACGAATCTTTAAAAAATAAGAACCATGGGCCTATTTAGCAAAAAAGAAAAGAAAGAGACCCTCGATCAAGGTCTCAACAAGACCAAAGAAAGCTTTTTCTCAAAACTCTCCAAAGCCATTTTGGGAAAGTCAACGGTTGACGACAGCGTACTCGACAATCTCGAAGAAACACTTATCACTTCCGACGTTGGTGTTGAAACAACCCTCAAAATCATTGAGCGCCTTGAAGAACGCATTAAGCGCGACAAATATATCAGCACCTCCGAACTCAATTCAATCCTCCGTGCTGAAATAGCCACCCTTCTGCGCAAACACGACGGCAGATTTCCCGAAGACTTCGATTCTCCCCTCCCCCACCATCCCTACGTAGTGCTCGTTGTAGGCGTGAACGGAGTTGGCAAAACAACCACTATTGCCAAACTGGCATACCAATATAAACAGGCTGGTAAAAAAGTAATGCTGGGTGCCGCCGACACCTTCCGCGCCGCCGCTGTGGAACAGCTGCAGCTTTGGGCAGACCGGGTAGGAGTGCCAATCGTACAGCAGGGCATGAATGCCGACCCCGCCTCTGTGGCCTACGACACACTTCAATCAGCCCTCTCCAAAGACATGGACGTAGTACTGATTGATACCGCCGGACGACTCCACAACAAAGTAGGACTCATGAACGAGCTAGGCAAAATACGTAAAGTCATGCAAAAGCTCATGCCCGACGCTCCACATGAAGTACTCTTAGTGCTCGATGCCAGCACCGGCCAAAATGCCATTGAGCAGGCCAAGCAATTCACTGCCGCTACCGATGTCAACGCCCTAGCCCTGACCAAACTCGACGGCACAGCCAAAGGCGGTGTTATTATCGGCATCAGTGACCAGTTTCAAATCCCTGTCCGTTATATCGGCCTCGGCGAGAAAATGACAGACCTTCAGGTATTCAATGCCGACGAATTTGTAGACAGTCTTTTCGACAATAAAAAATAATGAAAGTCAACATTGTAACTCTAGGCTGCAGTAAAAACACCGTCGACTCCGAGAATATTGCCGGACACCTCACCGCAGCTAATCATACGGTGTACTTCGACCGCCAACAGAACGACTGCGACTTGGTGATAGTCAACACCTGCGGTTTCATTGGCGACGCTAAGGAGGAATCCATCAACACCCTCCTCAAGCAAATCCAAGACAAACAGAACTACAACCGTCGTCACGCTCAAGACAGAAAAAAACGTAGGCTTTACGCTGTCGGCTGCCTTGTGGAACGCTATAGCCATGAGTTGCAAGACGAAATGCCCGAAGTGGACGGTTGGTACGGTGTCCATCAATGGGAAACCATCGTAAGGGATGTCATTGCCTCTTCTGCCACAGCTGTTGAACCTTTCACCGCCCAGCGCACCCTTAGCACCCCTCGACACTATGCCTACCTTAAAATAGCCGAAGGCTGCAACCGCTCCTGCTCCTATTGTGCCATCCCCCTCATCCGCGGGAGACACGTGTCCCGCCCCATCGAAGAACTCGTCGAAGAAGCAAAAGCCCTGGTCCAGGATGGAGTGAAAGAACTCATCCTTATCGCCCAAGACACCACCTACTATGGGATCGACCTCTATGGCAAACGCCGTCTAGGAGACCTCCTCGAACGTCTGGCCAATGAAAGCGGAGGCGAATGGATACGCCTGCACTACACCTATCCCACCTCCTTCCCTGTCGACGCCATCGAAGCCATGCAGCGCCACCCTAACATCTGCAACTACATCGACATCCCCCTCCAGCACATCAACAGCCGCATCCTCGGCTCTATGCAGCGGGGCATTGACCGGCAGGGAACACTTAACCTTATCCAAATGTTCCGCGACAAACTACCCGATGTCAGCATCCGCACCACCCTCATCGTAGGCTATCCAGGCGAGACTGAGCAAGAATTCGACGAATTGAAACAATTCGTCCGTGAAGCCCGTTTCGACCGCATGGGTTGCTTTGCCTATTCGCCCGAAGAGGGTACCCCCGCCGAGAAATTGGGCGACCCTGTACCTCAAGAGGAAAAAGAAAGGCGCGTCAGTGAACTTATGTCCATACAGGAAGAAATTTCTATGGAAAAGAACCAAGCCCGCGTTGGCCGCACCTTCCGCGTCCTCATCGACCGCCACGAAGGCGACTACTACATCGGCCGCACCGAATACGACAGCCCCGAAATCGACGACGAAGTGCTTATCTCCTCCCCTACCCCCCTCCGCATCGGCCAGTTCTACACCGTCCGCATCACCCAAGCCCTCGAGCACGACCTCATGGCCAGCCTCATCTGAAACTCAAAAAGGTCGATTTTCTGGAATATAATCCAAAAATTATATATATTTTTTGGATTATATTCCAGAAAATTCATATATTTGCATTCTAAATAGATGGGATATGATAGAGCGATACCTACGTGGCAAAACTCCGTTCCATCATCGGAAATAACGAAATGCTGTGAGTGAATAGTTAGTTTTGTTCCGCTATATTTGTCAGGGAGTGTTCTCGTCATTAGCGACTTGCCAATGACCGCCTTCGTATAGCCTCACACGACGTATTATACCATCTTCTCTTAAGTTTTTCTAGCTGTCAATTCTGTAGAGGAGTTGATGTTTTTGTGCCAAATGGAAAATAATTAGTATCTTTGCAATTGCTTTGTATGGCTATTATTTGGAGTCGGATTATGCAGTCGAAAACAAAGCAGAAACTAATAGTCAGCGTCAAATGAAATCAAATAGCTCAATACTCTTGTACATGATCATTATGATAACGACATGTATATTGCCACAGCCATGGGGTTTAATGGCACAAGAGAAACATGCCTTGTTAGTTGGAATCTCGGAGTATCCGCAATATACTGACAATGATGCATCATGGACAAAGATTCATGGAGTAAATGATGTTCAGCTAATCAAACCTATATTAAAGAAGCAGGGATTTCGTATCAATACATTGCAAGATAAGACTGCGACATATAAGGCCATTACAAAGAGTCTTGTCAAGTTAAAGAATGAGGTGCGAGAAGGTGATATCGTGTATGTCCACTTTTCAGGACATGGGCAAGCGGTTGAGGATGAGAGTGGAGATGAAGAGGATGGTTGGGACGAAGCGTTTATACCTTATGACGCACAAAAGCGTTATAAGGTTAATGTTTACTCGGGAGAAAGGCATTTACTTGATGATGAACTGAATGAATATCTGAATGCCATCCGTAAGAAAATTGGGCAAAAGGGAATTCTGTATGTTGTTCTTGATGCTTGTCATGCAGGGTCGTCTTATCGGGGTGAAGCAGTAGAAGATAGTGTCTTTGTTCGTGGTACCGATATAGGCTTCAGCAAGAGTGGAAAAAACTATGCCCCACGGATAGACAAACGAGGAAACATTAGGATAAAGAGTTCAGCCGGTTTGTCTCCACTTTATATGATTGAAGCTTGCCGTTCTTATGAGGTAAATACCGAAATCAAACAGGATGGCAAGTATTATGGACCATTATCGTATTTTATTTCCCAACAATTGTTAACCCAGTCCCTATCCTATGACATTAATTGGATAGAGAATGTACGGAAAGCTATGGATATGGATGTGCGGCTGATTAGACAACACATGGTAGTAGAAAGTTCAAAATAGTATGGCGACAATTGCATTGAATCGTAAACAAGATAAGGTTTTAAACGACTTTGCCAGAGAGTATCAAAGCCATACTCTCTCTTATTTGCAGAAAACATATTCTTTGAGCAAAGAAGATAGTGAAGATGTGTTTCAAGAAGCTTCAATTGTGCTATATCGTGCTGCCATAGATGGCAAATTGGACAATCTAACATCATCTCTATATACATACTTTATTGGCATCTGCAACAATAAGGCACATGAGCAGCTTAGAGCAAAAGGGAAAGCACAAATAGTGTATATAGAAGACTATTCAGTTGAAGCAAATGGGGAAAGATATAACACGTTGTTGAATAAGGCAGAAAGGCTACTCAACATAATCGATAAAGATGAAGAAAGAGTGAATGAAAGAGACAGCATCATACATGATATTGTAAAACAATTACCACCACCTTGTGACAAACTGCTTTGGGCATATTACCGTGACGCCTTGTCGATGAAAGTCATTGCACAAATGTTCCATTATGCAAGTGAAAGTGTCGCCAAAGTCACCAAGCATCGTTGTCAAGAGAAATTCCGGAAAAACTATGAGATGGCAGTGAAATCATTATAAATGGGTAAAAGCAAACAACTATGGATAGTATAAAGGATGACAAACTGCAAGAGAATGAAGAGAGAATAACTCGTTATCTTCGTGGAGAGATGGCTCCTGATGAGGAAACTCTATTTGAGAAGGATTTACAAAGTGATTTGATCCTGAGAAATCAAACAGAGGCCATAGCAAGAACTATCAAGGTAATGAATACTATAGGTTCTGAAAAGGACAGAAAATTGGTTGAGGAGATGAAAAGTTCATCAAAGAGAAAGGCTCGCCCAATGCGATGGCTTTCTATTGCTGCCAGTTTTGCGTTGCTTATTACGGTCGGATACTATACCTATGACTTCACAACAACAGTCAGTTTAGGTAAAGAATATGCTACAGCATTCCCATTATCATCTGAAATCAGAGGAGAAGAAGATGATGAGGTCTTAGAACAGTTAACCTTGCTTTTTGACAATGTCGCCAACAATAGAGATATAGACAATACCATTGAACAGCTTGAAGTACTCTGGCAACAATCACAAAGCGATACATACAATGAATATACAACCTATGCACCTTATATTGGATGGAATCTTGCAAATGCATATCTACTTAAATATGATAAGAAAGAGGCAAGGATGGTACTTGAACGGATGAAGGCTGATTATTCTACGGATAATCAAATATGCAATATAGTAGATGAATTATTGCACAAAATTTAATGGTTATATTATGATTATTAAAAAAATCCGTACCATATTTTGTCTATTAAGTCTAATTGGTTGTGGGCATTATTTACAAGCTCAGCAATACGACTTGAAAGAAGTAAATGATTTAGTTGATTATTATTTAGAACATAGCCAACTTGTAAATGCGTTCAATTTGCTTACTAATGCGAGTGACTATTATTTTGATCAAGAGGATTTTTCGGTATCATATGAGCTGAAACGAAGATGTTGCTTGTTATTAGATGAACATATTGACGAATTCTATGACTATGGGTTAACCCCAGAAGGATACTTTGAGCATTGGTATGTTGCCATTAGCTTGGCTAGGCGTATTCAAAGGACAGATGAGGCTGTACCATTTCTTTTGACTTTTCTAAGAAAAATGGAGAAGAAACTCCCAGAAATGCTACCATATTATACGACTGAGTTAGCCTATATACTTGGAGAGTGTCGGGGTGTAGGTGGATATGCAGATTCAATATACATCTTACAAAACAGTCTTGACGTTATAAAACGGCTACCAGTAGAAAAAGAACAGGTTATTCAGTATAACAAAATTAGTCATTGGTTTATAGCAAATCGAATTATTAATAGTTTAGATGATAACGGACATCTTGTAGAAAATAAAATTGGCGAGATAGAAAAATGGTATTTGAACAATAGACAATATGTCTGTAGTTTAGATACGAGCCAATACAAGGCACAGATTTTAGAATATGAGTTAGAATACGTTGGCGAGTTAATGTCTTTTGCCCAAACAATAAGTGCTCAGAAGAAAGAATACAAGGAATCAAATGAACTATACAAGAAAGCAATAGATATTTTACAACCACTACTTGCATTAAATGATACACTATCACAAAAAATTGCTGCATGTAATGCAGGCATTGGACGGAATTATTCAATGATACATGAGTATGCATTGTGTAGAGAATATAGCGACAAAGCATTCGGAGTATTATTTAATTATAAAGAAGACTTTGATTATTGTGATATTATTGACGTGTTAGCTTCTAACTATTTTGAATCGGGTCAATTTAAGTTGGCAGCAGCGTTAAGACTTAGAGAAATTATTGTTCGTGCTAAATTAGGATGGCAACATACCAAATCTGACTGGTCAGTATATTTTCTATATGAACTCTGCAATCAACCAGAAAAAATTCTCGAATATAAGGATATAGCGTTGTATTTTTCCGAGGAAAGCTCACCAGAATCAAATGCCAGCTTATTGTTAGATATTGGGAAGGCCTACTCAATGCTAATGGATAGTATTACTGATTACAGGGATTCGGCAAAATCATATCTGACTAGTGCTGGTAATTATATCACTACTTATAAAGAAACTATTAAAAGAAACGAGTCGTATGCAGAACTATTGAGAAGTCTTTATGCTGCTTGGGCCAATTATTACCAAAGGTTGGGACAATTACAAAAGTCTTATGAATACGATCAAAAGGCGTTGAATATATTAGATGAGTCTACTTGGAATCATTATGGGAGTGCATATTTTGAAAGTTTAGTATTAAAATCATCATACCTTTGTGATACTGTAGGCTTACACCGATACCTGCCACTATTTTATAATAGGTTGGAGAAAGAAATCATAGAAATACTGCCTGTCCTTGGGGTAATTGAGTCTAGCAATTATATGGCAAGTCATGGGAGTTCATTGTATCAAATTCCCGAATGGACATCTTGGAATCCTAAAGATGAGATCAGTTGTGGTGTTGCATATGATGCAGCCCTATTAATGAAAGGTTTATTGTTGAGTCACACTGCACATATTTTACAAACAGATGGAGATTCAAATCAGTCAATAGTTATTCATAGATTAGAACAATTACGTGATAGTATTTATGATATAACAGATGACATTCAAAGGTGGCAATCTTTACATCAGTACGAGAAATTGGGACGCCAGATTTTAGCAGAGACCAACAGAAAACAGTTAAGAGTTCATTGGAAAGATGTTCAGAGGGGGCTTCATAAAGAAGAAGCTTGCATAGAATTTGTCAAGTATTATAAAAATGGTTATGCTTGGAGTAATGCTGATCTTATTCCACATTATGGGGCAATTGTTTTGAGCAACTATAACCATGCCCCATCTTTTGTTGATTTGTTTGATGAAGAAGAATTATTGGATGTATATCGCTATCAACCTAAATCGTATGATATTGAACAGGGCAAAGTTTTATATTCAAAGATTTGGGGCAAACTTCAGCAATACATGGATGGTAAAGAAAGGGTCTTTTTCTCTCCAATGGGTCTGTTGAGCCTAATGAATATTGAACTACTTACCGATAGTTCGGGGCTAACTGCTTTACAAAGATTCAATTTGTATCGGGTTTCTTCAACAAAAAATGTTATTATCCCATCTAATGAACGTAAGCCAGCGTACGCAGTTACTTTTGGTGACATTGACTACGATAATGCCCAAACTGTTTTGGATAGTTTAAATACAAGAGGTAATTGGTCGTATCTAAAAAACACCCAGTATGAAATTAACCGACTGAAAGAATTGTTTTCAGAGAACAATATTAGCATTACGACAAATGTGGGAAAGGGTGCTACAGAAGCACTTTTTAAGGCTCTTGATGGCACTAACGCTGATATTGTTCATGTTGCTTCTCATGGCTATTTTATTCCTCGAGGTCAAAGGGAATCTATTCCGTATTTTGCCAAGAGTGAGAGTACAAAGAATGTCCAAGATGAACTATTCTATTCTGGTTTAATAATGTCTGGGGGTCAAAAAGCATGGGCTGATAGTACCTTTAGTGTTGATAGAAATGATGGAATATTAACCGCTTATGAAATTTCAAGGCTTGATTTACACAATGTTAGCCTTGTTGTGCTGTCAGCTTGCGAAACTGGATTAGGTGATGACCTATTAGATGGAATATACGGTTTGCAACGTGCTTTCAAAAAGGCTGGTGTTGGGTCTATCTTAATGAGTCTCTGGAAGATTGATGATAAAGCTACTTCTGAGTTCATGGGTATGTTTTATGAGAAATTGGTCAAAGGCTATTCGAAACATGAAGCATACACCTATGCGACTCATACGATGAAAGAAAAATATCAAGACGCAAACTACTGGGCCTCATTTATTCTGTTGGATTAGGATGAATTAACAAAATCCATTTTGGAACTTTCTGAAAAAGTTTATTATCTTTGTCACGCGATTTGGAATTTACATTCAAAATATTACTATAGTACTTCCTTTTCCAAGTGGCAATACAAATAATTAATTATTAACATTAAATATTTAATTAAATGGAAAATAAAACATTTTCAGTAAAGTTTACTACTTATAGAATTGGTAATCCTCTTGAATGGAATGATTTTCGTAATCGAATAAACGAAGTAATTAATAATGGTATTGGGGGAGCAGCTCTCGATGTTTTTATGAATCCTCCATTGTCAAAAAAATTAGTTGATTATGTGGTCAGATCAATAGTGGATATGATACAGGAAAAATATTGTTGTTTTGTTAACTATTTTTCTGACAATGTGGTGATTGCAGCCGGTTATGATGATGAATACATTAGAGAGGCAACATTCTATTTTTCTTATCAGATAAGGTGATTCTTACATATTGATGTTAACCTTTTGTTTGTTTCTGTCATTAACGGATAGAAACAAACAAAAAGGTTGACAACAATGAAAAATACAGAACTTAAAACTGACGGAACTAACGTCATTGAGCAGAAGGCATTCACGATGGATGCCGACCAGCAGAAGGCTTTTGACCTGATTGCTAACACCAACACCCCGCTGTTTATCACGGGTAAGGCGGGCACGGGTAAATCCACATTTATTAATACCATTCAGGAGAAGATAGACAAGAACTTCTTGGTGCTTGCTCCGACAGGCATCGCCGCCATCAATGTGGGTGGGCAGACGATGCACTCGTTCTTTGGTTTCCCCTTTGAGGTGATAGGTCCCCATACAGAATTGAGGATTTCAGACGAGAAGCGTGATTTGCTGAAGCATATTGACACTATCATTGTGGATGAGGTGTCGATGGTGCGGTGCGATATGGTGGACGGAATGGATCGGTACCTGAGCACTGCCTTCCACACTCACATGCCGTTTGGTGGCAAGCAGGTGGTGTTTGTGGGCGACCTGTTTCAACTGCCGCCTGTGGTGGCAAACGCTGCTGATGAGGATATGCTTGGTGATTTGTGGGAGAAGGGCAAGCCCTACTTCTACAAGGCTCATGTACTGAAACGGATGAATCTGCCCAAGATAGAGTTTAGGACTGTGTATCGCCAAAAGGATAGAGATTTTCTTGATATATTGAATCGTTTGCGCTATGGGGATAGCACTAATGAGGATTTGGATCTACTCAACCAAAGAGTGGACTATGATGGGGACACGGAAGACTATTCTGTTATCTTGACAGCTTATCGGCGCATGGCAGACAATATGAACGAGGAGAAGTTGTCAGAATTAGACACCGAAGAGTATTGCTATTCTGGCAAAGTGGATGGTAAGTTTAGAACGAAGGATTTCATCGTGCCGGAGCAGTTGAAGTTGAAGGTGGGAGCTCAAGTTATGTTTTGTAAGAACATCTCACACAGTTGTGTCAATGGCACTATTGCCAAGGTGTCAAATCTGAGTGAGGAAACCATCACGGTAACATTGGAGAACGGCGCAGAGGTGAATGTGGAGCAGACTGTGTGGAAGAGCTATGAGCGGGTGTATAACCGTGAGACGAAGAAGATGGAGTCGGAGGTGGTGGGCACCTTTACCCAATACCCGTTGAAGTTGGCATGGGCTGTTACTATCCATAAGTCGCAGGGGATGACTTTTGACAGGATGCATTTCGATCTTTCTCATGGTACGTTTGCACCTGGTCAGGCGTATGTCGCTATCAGCCGTATGCGTAGCTTGGAAGGTCTGACACTGAGTGACCCTATTCAGTCGTATCATATCATCCAGAATCCCGAAATCAAGGCATATGCCAATTCGTATAATGACTCCGCCCTAATTGAAGACGAGCTTGAGATTGGACAGAAGGTGTATGGCTGCTTGAGGAAGAAGGATTATGACGGGGCGGTGCGCACCTGCCTGACCTATGTGGTGGAGAAGAGTAAGCGGGGCGACTACCGCAATGCGGCACTGCTGGCGAAGAAGATGTTTGACGTGATGCTGGACGACGAGTGCCTGATGGGAGAGACAGAGGGCATGGAGCTGCTGAAGGATAGCAGCATGACCTGCGACTTTCTGAACGCGGTGCTGTGCCTGTATGGGAACCGCTACGAGGAGGCCATCGGCTATGCCGACTTAGTGCTGGGCAGAAGGACGTGCTTGGAGGCCATGTTTGTCAAGGAACGGGCATTGTATGCGTTGGGACGGTTTGACGAGGCGTACGATGTGGACTACCAAATCATCATGGCTGCCAACGACTCGGACGACAAGAAGGGTATCGACAAGAAACAGCTGTTGCTGGAGGCGAAGATTAACACGCAGATTGGCAACTCGAACATGACCATATGCAAGAAACTGATAAAGATATGCCCAGAGTGCTTGAAGGCGTATGTGATGCTAAGGACGGAGGCGTTGAAGAACGGGAAGGCGCTGGAGACGACCGACGACGGGGAGAGCGACGAGAACGAGAAACTGGTGGTTGCATTCATCGACGCGGACCTTTCGGATGAGGATTTTGAGAAGATGCTGGAAGATGAGCAAGGCAGCAGGGCCTTTACTCGGCTGAGCAGGAAAGTGACTATCCTATCCTAATAACTCAACACATATCAAATTCATCATCAAAAAATAACACCAATACTAAATCAATTCTATCATCTTATGAATAAAAGAGAAATGACCCCCGAAAAGATACAGAAACACAACGCAATGGTAGACTATAACAAAAGCATTATCAGCTGGGTGGTAGATATAGTATGCTTATTTTTAGCTTGGCCAACGATAATACTTGCCATACATAGACGTTGCAAATACAAAGAAATGATTGATAGTACTCCAGGTGATGGCGATAATGAGTAATACCCGTCGCGGTGGTTATTCCAGTCATGGTTCGTTGTGTCAGATTTGCAATCTGACACTTATTATTATCAAGATTTGTAATCTGCTTTGTTTTTATCATTCTTAACCTGGTTGTCATAAGTAGGAGAAACAAGGCAAAAAAAATACGTGAACTACCACTGGGGGAGTTCACGTATTGTCTTTGCCAAATGTATCGGCTTATGCCTCGGTGTTCTTCTCGATGGCGAGTTTGCCGCGGTAGTAACCGCATTCGGGGCATACGTGGTGATACATTACTGGAGCACCGCAGTTGCTGCAGGTGGTAAGCTGTGCTTTCTCCAGGGCGTCGTGTGTTCTGCGCTTCGCTGTGCGAGTCTGCGAGAATCTGTGTTTTGGATGTGGCATATTATTATTATTTTTTTGTTTATTTTTCCAATAGTTGTTTCAGCGCGTCCCATCTGGGGTCGGTCTCTCCGCTCTGGGTCTCTCTCTCCTCCCCTTCGGAGCCATCTTCGTTCTCGTTGGAGATGAATTTGAGCATCTCGGGGTCGCACTGGCCGTCGGGATGGACTCGCTGCATGGGCAAACTGACCGCTACAAACTCATACATCCACTGGCTCAAATCAATCTGGTAGGCATCCTCGGGGAGATAAACCACATTTTCATCCTCACTCGTTTCTGTGTCGCTG